>Ga0209056_10005623_pt1 | contig 13028 bp, 9 predicted proteins | sample GraSoiAngelo_114_FD_185876 | JGI IMG/M metagenome (GOLD analysis project Ga0209056, IMG submission 185876) | Grasslands soil microbial communities from the Angelo Coastal Reserve, California, USA - 14_0903_13_40cm (SPAdes) (version 2) | ecosystem: Environmental > Terrestrial > Soil > Grasslands ... | reverse complement strand
TATCAACGACATCCATCGTCAGCTTCCAGTATCGCTGAAGGAAGCGGAACGCGCCCTCCACGCCGCGGTCGTTCCATTCCGCGTCCTTCTCCGGCGGACCGATGAATAGGGTATAGAGGCGCACGGTGTCCGTCCCATAGCGCTCGATCAGGTCGTCGGGGGCCACGGTGTTCTTCTTGGACTTGGACATCTTCACGCCGTTCTTCGTGATCATGCCCTGCGTGAAGAGCCGCTCGAACGGCTCCGAGAACGAGATGAGCTTCATGTCCCGGAGCACCTTCACGATGAATCGAGAGTACAGAAGATGCAGGATCGCGTGCTCCACGCCGCCGATATACTGGTTCACGGGCAGCCATCGGTTCACGGCCGGCGTGTCGAACGCCCTCTTCGAGTCCGTCGGGCTCAGGAAGCGCAGGAAGTACCAGCTGGAATCGACGAAGGTGTCCATGGTGTCGGTCTCGCGGCGAGCGGTGCCGCCGCACTTCGGGCACTTCGCGCGCAGGAATTTCTCGTTCGTCCGGAGCGGGGACTCCCCCGTCGGCTTGAACTCCACCTGATCGGGAAGCAGCACCGGAAGGTCCGATTCGGGAACCGGCACGACGCCGCACTTGTCGCAATACAGAATAGGGATCGGCGCGCCCCAGTACCGCTGCCGTGAGATCAGCCAGTCGCGAAGGCGGTAATTCACGCGCGGTTCCCCGGCCCCCTTCGCGGCCAGCGCCTCGGTGATCGCGCGCTTCCCTTCCGCGCTCCACAGGCCATCGAACTTCCCCGAGTTCACCAGCTTCCCTTCCCCTTCATACGCCGCCGTTCCGTCATAAGCGGCGCCTTGCTTCGGGTCGGGACGAATCACCTCCACGATGGGCAGCCCGTACTTCTGCGCGAACTCGAAGTCGCGTTGATCGTGCGCGGGCACCGCCATGATGGCTCCGGTTCCATATCCCATCAAAACGTAGTTCGCGATCCAGACCGGCAGCTTCGCGCCGGTCAAGGGATGCACGGCATGGATCCCGGTCTCGGTCCCCTCCTTCTCCGTCTCGACCAGGAAGCGGTTTGAGACGCGAGCCTTCTTGAGCCGCTCCACCAGATCGGTCGCGGCGCGCGGCAGCTTCCCCTCTGATTTCAAGCGCGTCACCAGCGGATGCTCCGCCGCCAAGACGACGTAGGTTGCTCCCAGAAGCGTGTCGGGCCGCGTGGTGAAGACCTCGATCACGTCACTCGAGCCTTCGATGGGAAACCGGATCTGCGCGCCCTCGCTCCGGCCGATCCAGTTCGTCTGCATCGTGCGAACCTTCTCGGGCCAGTGCGTGAGCTGCTCGAGATCGCGGAGCAGAGGGTCGGCGTATTCCGTGATCTTGAAGTACCACTGCTCCAGCTCTCGCGTCTCGACGGGCGTGCCGCAGCGCTCGCACGTGCCGTCCGGCAGCACCTGCTCGTTCGCGAGCACGGTGTTGCATGACGGACACCAGTTCACCGCGCCCTTGGCACGGTACGCGAGCCCGCGCTCGTACAGCTTCAAGAAAAGCCACTGGGTCCATTTGTAGTAGGAGGGATCGCAGGAGGCGATCTCGCGGTCCCAGTCGTAGGCCAGTCCCCAGTGGACCAGCTGCTCCTTCATCCGCGCGATGTTCTTCTTCGTCCATGTGGCGGGATGGATCTGGTTCGCGATGGCGGCGTTCTCGGCGGGGAGCCCGAAGGCGTCCCAGCCCATCGGCGTCAGCACCGAGTAGCCCTGCATGCGCTTCAGCCGCGTGACCACGTCCCCCAGGATGTAGTTCCGTCCGTGCCCCACGTGAAGGTCGCCGGACGGATACGGGAACATGTTCAGGCAGTAGAAGGGGCGCTCCGCCTTCATGGGATCGCGGATCTCGAACAGCCCTTCGTCCTTCCAGAGCTTTCGAGCGGCCTTCTCCAGCTCGTGGAACGGATAGGAAATTTTCGTGACAGAATTACCCACGAATCGCACGCCTCACATTCTGCACGAGCGCTTGGGCGAGATCGCTGTCGCGCATCTCCCCGCGCTTGAGCGCCCGGTCGGCACGATAGACCTGATCCAGCACCGCGCGCGCTTTCTTGAGCGTGAGCGGAACGTTCGCTCGCCCCGCGCGGCGGTAATAGAAGCTCTGCGGCTCGAGCGCACCAAGCGCGCACTCGGCCAGGGCCCAGAGCGCCTGCGTCCCGCCGAGCCCCTCCTGAGCCAACGCCTCCGTCTCACGGCGCGCCTCGGCCGCGCTTCCGGCGAGCACCGCCTGCGCCCATCGCTCGACCGAAGCTCCGGCGCGCGCGGCACGCAAGGCGTCCAGCGCCTGCGGCGGCACGCGTCCGTCCGGCTCGGCGCGGGCGGCGAGCTTACGCATCTCCTGCCGGAAGGACAGGAGATCGGGAGCGCTCCGGTACACGGCCTCGATCGTGGCTCCGGGAAGCTTCACCCCCTCCTCGCGTGCGATGACCTCCGCCCACTGGAGTCCTTCCCCGCCGCGCAGCCGGCACGTCACGGTCACGGCGAGACCCGCGAGCGTTCCCAGGAACTTGAGCTCGTCCACGTTCCGCGCGGTGGTCACGAGCACGAAGGTTCCCTCTGCGGGGGCTCCCGCCCACGCGATCAGCGCCTCCTCCACGGCGCCCGCCATCTTCGAGCCCTCGCGGATCCAGATCCGGCGCGCGCCTCCGAAGAGGGAGAGCGTCGCAAGCGTCCCGGCCAGGGTCTCCGCGTCCAGCGCGTCCCCTTCCAGACGCTGGAACTCCGCGCCCTCGGCTTCGGCCCCCTCGCGAAACGCGCGCACGAGGCGCTCGCGCAGGAAGTCCTCTTCCCCGGCAGCGAGCACGAGCGGGGGCAAGGCATCGCCCGATCCGCGAAGCACAGGCTCCGCCTCCCGCGCCGAGAGCACGCCGGCTTTCCCGCGCCGCGCGGTCACCATCCCTGCACCGTCCGGCTCACGATCTGGTCCGCCAGTTTCTGGATGACATCCTTCCTCCCATCGAGCTCGGTCTGCGCGGGCTGCCCCGCCACCGACACCACATTGTACGTGGTTCTCACGGTGAGGGCGTCCTCCCGCCAGAGGTCGCGATTCTTGACCATGTCGCGAAACGTGGCCTGGACGGTGAGCACGATCTCGTACTGGGTGGCGCGCTCCTGCGAGGTGTAGCCGAAGACCTGGTTCTTGTAGGCCACGACGGCGCCGCGGAGGACGGCGTTTGCGTCCCGCTCCTGCACGATCTTGAGCTGGCGGTTGTTCAGGAAGGCGTCGACCAGGGCCCGCGTGACGTCGTCCGAGAGTCCGAACTCGACCGTGTTGTTCGCGAATACGGGGATGGCGAGCGTCTTGAGGTGCGAGGGGAGCGAATTGCGGACCGTGTACCCGCAGCCCGAGAAGGAGACGATCAGGACCAGCGCCACACCCAGCCGCGCGCGTGCGCGCGCGCCGGGCCCGCGACCCCTACCCCACGTCCGCCGCTGGTAGATCCTGGAAGCCATAGAGTTTCATTCGATATCTCAGCTTGTCCCGCTTCATCTGGAGCACTTCAGCGGTCTTGCTCTGGTTGCCGCCGGAGCGGTCCAGCGCACGCCGGATGATATCGCGTTCGATTCCTCCCAGTGTTCCCTCGAGATCGAATCCCCCTTCGGGGATCTGTCCCGCTTCGAGAATGCCCCGGAGCACCGTGAGCGAGGAAACGTCGGTCCTCGAGGGCGCGGGCGCGATGGCCGCCGTCAGATGTTGGGGTTGGATGCGGACGCCCTGAGACAGAAGCACGATTCGCTCGAACAGATTCCGCAATTCACGGATGTTCCCCGGCCAGGGGTAGGATACCAGAATTTGCTCCGCTCCCGGCTCGATGGTCGCGAAGGTCTTCCCGAACTGCCGGTTGAACTGGGCGAGGAAATGCCGCGCCAGCGGCAGGATGTCCTCGCGGCGCTCCCGGAGCGGAGGGACGCGGATGGGGACGACCTTGAGCCGGTAGAAGAGGTCCTCGCGAAACCGCTGCTCGCGGACCATCGACTCCAGATTTTGGTTCGTGGCGGAGATGACCCGGACGCTCACCGTGATGTCCTTCGTGCCCCCGACCCGCTTGAACGTCATGCGCTCGAGCACGCGGAGGAGCTTCACCTGGATCGTGAGGCTCATCTCCCCCACCTCGTCCAGGAACAGCGTGCCGCCGTTCGCCAATTCCAGGAGCCCCTGCTTCTGCTGGCGCGCGTCGGTGAAGGCGCCCTTCTCGTGTCCGAAGAGCTCCGATTCCAGCAATTCGCGCGGGATCGCGGCGCAGTTCACCTCGAGCATGGGCTTCTCGCGCCGGGCGGAGAGCTCGTGGATCCAGTGCGCGATGAGCTCCTTCCCGGTGCCGCTCTCCCCTTCGATGAGCACACTCGTGGAGTCGCTCTGCGCGACCTGATCGACGATCGTGTAGACCGCCTGCATCGCCTGGCTCTGCCCGCGCACGAACTCCCGGGAGAACTTCTGGCTCTTCTCCTGGCGGTGGTGCTGCACCTCGCGTCCCAGACGCTGCGACGTCAGCTCGCGGTTCAGCACGAGGAGCAGCTCTTCGCGGATGGGCTTTCCCTTGGTGAGGTAATCGCGCGCGCCGAGCCGCATGGCCTGGACCGCCGTCTCGTGGTCGGGCTCGCCGGTGAGCATCACGACGACCTGGTCCGGCCACTGCTGGCGGATCCGTTCCAGCACCTGGATTCCGCTGAGGTCGGGCATGCGGATGTCGAGGAGAACGAGATCCACCGGCTCCTTCTCGAGGATCTGGAGCCCCGCCTTCCCGGATTCGGCGGTCAGCACCTGATACCCCTCCGCCCGGAGCTCGCGCGGAAGGAAATGACGGATCGTCTCATCGTCGTCGATGACCAGTACGGTGGCTTTCATTCGCACTCTCTCGCGCTCACGTGGCCGCGGGAAGAAGGATCCGGAAACGGGTCCCCTGGTTCGGGGCGCTCACGACCTCGATCGATCCTCCGTGGCGCTGCACGATGCCGTGCGCCACGAAGAGCCCCAGTCCCGTACCCTTCGGCCGCGTCGTGTAGAACGGCTCGAAGAGATGAGGCTGGTGCTCGGGAGCGATACCGGCTCCATCGTCCTCGATCTCGATCTCGACGCGCGCCAACGCCGGGCTCCGGACGGGCCGGACGCGAACCGAGATCTCCCCCCCGCCCTCGATCGCCTGAACGGCGTTCTGGATGAGGTTCAGAAATACCTGCAAGAGCTGATCGGTATCGGCCAGGACCTTGGGCCAATGATCGGCACCTTCCAGCTGGATCTGGACCTTTCCCTCTTGCAGGGCGGGACCGAGCGCCTGGACGGCCCGGGCGGCCACGTCGGCCACCGAGACAGGGCCCAGCGTGAGCATCCGGGGTCTCGTCGCCGAGAGGAGGTCCTGGACGATCGTATTGAGCCGCGTGACCTCGCGCAGGATGTACTGGACGTCGTTCAGGCGCTCATCCCCCTGCGGGAAGCCGCGGCTCAGGTACTGGACTCCGGTCGCGATGCCCGTAAGGGGGTTTCGGATCTCGTGGGCGACGCTGGACGCGAACCGGCCCAGCGCGGCCAGGCGGTCCAGCTGTCGGATGCGCTCCTCCATGCTCCGGACGTCGGAGAGGTCGCTCAACGTGGCGACGGCCCCACGGACGTGTCCTTCCGCGTCCCGCAACGGAGCCGCGTTCACCTCGACCGGCGTCGTGCTCCCGTCTCGGCGGCGCACCACGTGCTCGGAGGGGGCCTCCACGCCGCCGTGCCGGAGCGCGCTCAGGAGTGCGTCGTGCCAGCCCTCCGCGCCCCCGACCTCGTTGATGAGGCTCGCGAGCGCCGTGGCTCGCGGGGTGCCGAGAATCTCCTCGGCGGAGCGGTTCCAGGCGAGAATCTGCCCCTCGCGGTCCACCGCGACGACCCCGACCGGCATGCTCTCCACGACGTCTTCCCGGAAGCGCGCCTCCAGATCGAGCGCCTCGTTCAGGCTCAGGTTCACGCAGAGCGCCCCGAGCGCGGGCACGATGGCCTCGATCGCGGCGTGCCGCGCCGGATCCTCCTCCCCCTCGATCCCGAGAAGCCCCACGACGCGGCGAAAGCGGCAGGCTTCGCACTGCCTCCCGCCGAGGGGCGAGGCCTGGAGCGGGGCGCCGGTGTAGGCGCAGAATCTTCCGTCGCCGCGCGATCCAGGGCAGGGCGGCTTCGCCCCGCTGAGGCGGTCCGCGGGGACTTCTCCCCGGATCGCGACCGGATGCCACGGACCTCCCCGGCGGATCCCCAGGGGGTCCCCGTGCAGCGTGGGCTCCCCTTCCCCGGTGGCGAGCCACCGGAGCCAGCCCGGGTCCATGTCGCGCAGCGCCGCGCGGTCGGTGCGCCAATCCGCCTCCGCCGCTCCTTCCGTTCCTGTGCGATGGAGTGCGAACGCGGGCGGATTTCCCTGCAGGAGGCCGAGCCAGAGCCGGGGCTCGTTCATCGCGCGGGAGAGGTACTGGAGAAGCATCCGGAAGGGACGGTCGGGCTCGGGATCGCGCACCGCGAACGCCATGAGCTCGCCCAGTCCTTCCAGCTGCACGCGGGTCGCGAGCTGACGGCGGAAGGTTCCTTCGAGGTCGTGGAGGAGAATCTCGACCAAGCGCTCGGGCGAGTCGCCCGCCGCGCCCATGGCCGGGAATTTCGAATCGGGAATGGGTGGAAGGCCGCACAGGGCGCGGATCTCCTCGGCCCGCCGCCAGAGGGTCTCGAGGGTCGAGCCCAGCATCCGAGGATCGGGTGTGTTCACGAGGTGGGTTTCCGCCCCATCCGCCCCCTCCTGCAGCGCGCCCTCCGCCGCCCAAGCGCCGCGTCCCGCGGAGCGCGGAACTACGCTCGGCGGACGCTACAGCGCGCCCGTCGGGGGGTCAAGCGGATGGGCTGCGGGGACCTAGCGGGCGCCCTCGCCCCGGGCCATGACCTTCACGGTGGCTGCCATGATTTTCAGATCGAGCAGGATGCGGCCGTTCTTGAGGTAGTAGAGATCGTACTGGAGTTTGCGGTTGGCGCTTTCGAGGGAGGTATCGTACTGCGATTTCACCTGGGCGAGGCCGGTGATCCCTGGCAGGGCCGAGCATCGTTTGGGGTAGTCGGGGAGCGAAGCCGTGAGCGACTGCACGAACGTCGGCCGCTCCGGCCTGGGACCCACGAGGCTCATCTCTCCACGCAGCACGTTCCAGAGCTGCGGCGTCTCATCGAGGCGGGAGTGGCGGAGGAACTTCCCGACGCGCGTGACGCGCGAATCGCAGGCGGACGCCCAGACCGGTCCGGTGCTGCGCTCGGCGTCGGTCACCATGCTCCGGAACTTGTAGATCGTGAAGGGGCGCCCGAAGCAGTCCGCCTTGCGGCGATCGTTGTCGGGCGGGTTGCCGGTGGGCCGGCGGCGGCGGTTGATCCCCACCCGTTCCTGCGCGTAGAAGACAGGCCCGGGGCTGTCGAGCTTGACCGCCAGGGCGACGATGAGACAGACGGGAAAGATGAGGAGAATCCCAAGGGAGGCGGCGAGGATATCCAGCGTCCGTTTGAAGAACAGCTCGAAAGCCCTCCCCTCCCCCGTATCCTGCCCCGCCGCGAGTCGCGCCGAAGGAAGAATCACGAAATTCACCCCAATCCCCTGCTTTCGAGCCGGGCTGTCAAGCCGATCCGGGCGCCAAGCTCAGCGGTCCTGCTCGGTCACGCTCCGGAACTGCTACGGCGAAGCCCGTGCGGGCACCGGCACCGCGCGAGGCATCGAAGGGCGGGTAAAACCTTGGGTCGAGATACGCACTCGTCCCGGGTTTGGGGCCCTGCCCCGCGACTCACGTAATTATACCGATCCCTATGAGCATCGCAAGGCAAACGTCAGTGCCGTGCGATCTCCACGCGCGGCGTGAAGGACATCTTGGCGAGCGAAGCCGCGAATTGATCCGCCGGTTTCCTGGAGTCGTACCGGACGAGCGAGAGCCGGTACCCCTTCCCGGGCTCGAACGTGATGATCGCGTCCTTGACCGCGAATCCCAGGATGCGGAGCGCCTTCAGCTCCGACTCCGCGCTCTGCTCGGTCTGGTAGCTTCCGAGCACGACTTCGTAGACCTCCCGCTCGGGCGCGGGCTTCGGCTCGGGCTCCGGAGGCGTGGCTTTCGGCGCTTCTGCCTTCGGCGCAGGCCCGGCTTCTGTCTTCGGGGCGGGTGCGGCCGCGATGGAGGGCGGGGGCGACTCGGCCACCGGGTTCTCCGTGCTCGAAGGACCCTTCTGCTGCAAGCCCGCGGACGGCTGCGGCGCTGGGGCCACAGGAGCCTTTGCGGCTGGAGAGGGCGCGGGACCCGGAGCGTCCATGATTGCTGCGATCGCGGGCGGAGTCTTGGTGGCGGGCTTCACCGGGCGCTGCTTCGGATGGCGCGGTTCCGGCTCGGGCTTCGCGTCAGATCCCCCGAAACTGTATCCGAGAGAAAAGCGGTGGATGTCCGCGAATCCGTTGCCGGGGGTCATCGCGTAATCCAGGTTCATCGGTCCCGCGTGTGTGCCGAGCCCGAAGGAGTAGCCGGTCCCGGGATCGTCTCCCGCACCGCCCAGACGCCGGTAGCCGGCGCGAACGGCGAGCATGGGATGCACGTGGAATTCAGCCCCCACGCGGAAATCGTTGTAGTAGGTCTTGGGAAAGGTGTAATCCGCCGCGACCAGGAGCCGGTCGGCGACGAAGGAGCGGCTCACGCCGAAGCGCAGGAGCTGCGGCAACGGATAGCTTCCGGTTCCGAAGGAAATCTCCGGCCCGAGGTTCTGCAGCGTGGCGCCGACGGTCGTACCCATCAGCACCGCGCTCGCGCCCAGGTCCACCGCGACCCCCGTTCCAGACACGTCCGCGAGCGCCTGCCGGATGAACTTGCCGTTCATGCCCAGCATGAGCCCCTTCACGACGGGCCGTGCGTAGCCGAACGTCAGGGCCATGTCGTACACGCGGAAATCGCCGGTCGGGTTGTCGAATTCGTCCGCGCCGCTCACGGTGGGCATGTGGAAATAGGCGACGCTCATGGACCCCACACCCTTGTTCGTTCCCAGCGGCCTGGCATAGCCGGCCCATTCGTACTGGAGGTTGCCGAGCCAGGTGGCGTGCATCAGGGACACCTGTGAATGGGACATGAAGGCGAGGAGCGACGGATTCCAGAACTGGGAGGCGGCGCCGATTGAAACACTGGTGTTGGCGCCGGCAATTCCGGCCGAGCTGGCGCCGACCTCGAAGCCGAGAAAGTCGCCCGCGCTCGTCCCTACGGGCCCCGCCGCATGCGCGTCACGTACCGTGAGGTACAAAGGTGTTGAAAGAAGCATCGTGCCGACGAGAAGGAGCATCCGTGCCTGCGAAACGAGCGCGCGCGCGAAGTCATTCTTTCGCATTGGATAATCCCCCGGAGAAGCCGTCTGTGGATCGAGCGAGAGGACAGTGCTACCCTTCCTCATTCCATGAAGGGCAGCTAGCGTGCCAGGAAGTGATTCGCGAGTCGAGATAGGAAACGACCCATCCCGTTGCCTCGCAGGGGGATCGCTGTGGCTGATCCCAGCCAGCGCGCGCCTCGGAGCTGTCGTGCGCGCGCGTGTGCAGTTTGCGTACATCGAATGCGATTCAGGTACGCGGCTGTATTCGTCCAGAGATCGGCGGGAGAGCGGTGTCTCCCTCGAAAATGGTGAAGATAAATTTTCCACGGGAGACACCGCCCTCCCGACCGACCCCCGGGTACGATTAGAACCGATGCGTGATCGCGATCGATACCCCTCCGCGGCGTACCGGCGCCGAGAGCGACATCTTCTGGGCACCTGGAGCGCGGCCGCCAAGAGGAAGAAGACCCGCGTCGAGGATGTTCGCGGCATGAATTCCGAGCGTGGCGAGCCCCAGTCCGTCCACCAACCGCTTCGAATCCCGCTCGCGGTTCGTGAAATGGACCACGTCGGCCTGGAGGGCCGGAATCTCCGGGGGGCTCGCGGTGGCGAGGCGCAGCTCGGCGCGCTCCAGTTTCGTCAGGATCCGGTGGTGGCTCTCGTCCGCGATGAAGAACGCCGCCCCCGCCGCCAGCGTGGCGCCGAGCCAGGCCACTCCGCGTGCCCTGCGGTTCGCGAACGCCTGCCCTGCCCCCGGCACCAGCAGCGAGCGCCATACGACACCCGACCGCCTCAGCTTCGGAGTGCTGATCGTGACGCTGGTCGGGGTCGATTCGAGGAGCCGCATCCGGGGGCGGAGGATGTAATCGAGCGCGCTCAATCCCCAGACCCCGCCCGTGTAGATCGCCCAGCGCTCGCGGGCGTACTGAAAATCGGAGGCCCGATCCTGCGATTCCTCGTCCGTCTTCTTGGCGATGCTGTGGTACTGGTGATCGTCGCGAAGGACCGCGATCACGCCTCCAACACCCGCGATGAGAAGGGCGGCCCCGCGGCCGCGGCTTCCGGCCAGGAGATCCGGCGCGCCGGGAAAATTGAGGGAGCGCAGGAGGAGCTTGCCCGAGATCTCTGGAGGCTCCGAGGTGGCCCTGGGGCTCACGCCGGGCTGGGAACACTCGAGCCCGCCGCGGGAAGTGGCGTATCCCGGCGCGTCCAGAGCCACCGAGTAGCGTCCTCTCCACTGCGTGCCCAGATCGAGAGGGGCGAATCCGGCGATCTCGGCCGCGCCGCGAAGGATCACCCTCGCTTCCGGGGGCGAGGTCAGCACCACCATCCCGGCGGGGGCGCCTCCCCGGGATTCCTGCTGCGCCGATGCGGGCGTCGGCAGGAATGAAGCCGAAACGAGGAGCGCCAGAGCCGGGAGACCCCGCATGGGAGCGCCCCGGGTCACGCCCTTCTCCGGGTCCGGTCGTGGCACTTCTCGTCGCCGTGGCCGCGCATTCGCCTATGACGTTACGAACCGCGCTCCACCGAAGTCAACCCGGTCGAGGCGCCCGGGCGCTCCGGTCGTCCGCGTGCCCCTCCCGTACGCCCGACAGCTGCCGGAGCGTTTTCCAACCCAGAACGTCGAGGAATACGAACCTCCCTACCGGCCGGAATCCGACCTTGACGTGTGCCGTCATGGAGGTGTCGTTCCCGAAATCGACGTGGGAGAGAAGGCGCGTCCTCCCCCTCGCCTTGAGCAGTCCGGCCGCGCCGGCGATCACCTGTCGCCAGACCCCGCGTCCCCGGAAGGCTTCCGAGGTGTAGGCGTCGTAGGCATAGAGCGCATCGTCCTGGATCGGGAACGCGTATCCGAAGCGCTCCTCGACGTGGCGCTCCTTCTCCGAGAACCATTCGTACCCCGCGATCGATCCGTCGACGATCGCCACCACGCAGTGTTCCCCGGCCGCGAAGCGGGACTCGAAGTTGGAGCTCTTTCCCCTGCACCGGACGAGCGGCTCCACGTCGCGGGTGTCCGCGAGACGCACCTCCAGCGCGGTCGCGAGCGGCGGAAATGCGCCCCGAAGCTCGAACCGCTCGAAATACTCGGCACGGATGGGGCGGAACGGGATGCGATGGAGCACCGCCTCGACGAGAGCCATGGGATGGCGTCGCAGCAGAGCCTGGAGCTTCCGGACGGCGTTCATCGGGTCGAGGCGGGCGCGGGCTCGAGACGCTACGCGCCACGCTCCAGCGAGGTCAGACGCGTGGTGACCATCTGCGCGACCACTTCCAGAAGGAGGAGCGTACCGGCCAGCTTCTCCCTCCCGTTCTCGGGATTCCCGCAAAGGATGAATCCCATCAAGCGGCCCCGGTGGCTCAAGGGCACGGCGCAGACCGCCTCGCAGGCGGCGATCTGCTTCGCGTTCTCGACAAGGATTGGAATCATCCCGAGATCGTCCGCCCGTCCCCGCAGGTGGATGGCGTGGCGCGAGGCGCGAAGCTCGCACGCGAGCGGCTCGTCGGGACTGACCACCTCCACCGGCGCGGGTTGCAGGGTGCTCCCCGCGACCGTGTACTCGGAGGCGCCGTTCGGCGCCAGGAAGAGCGTCACCGGCTCCACGCCGGTGATCGCGGCCGCGCGCGCGGGCATGAGGCGGCACACCTCGCTCTGGGTCGCAGTGGCGTCGAGCTCGTGCGAGAGGCCGGTCCACACGACCTCGGGATCGAAGCGCGAGGTGTAGAGGTAGGGTTCGAGGAGGCGCCGGACCTTGTGCAGGAGGCGCCCGAAGACCACGAGCGCGCCGATTCCGAGAAGCGTCCCACAGAGAATCGAGATCCAGACCGTGCGCACGAGCGACCATCCGGTGAGACGGGAGATCTGGACCAGCGCGAGCGACACGAGGAGGGCCCCCACCCCGAGCACGAAGGAGAGTGTCTCGTAGAAGGGGCGCGGGTTCCCGGTGACCGTGGCCTCGGCGCCGCGCCGGCGCACCAGCGAATAAGGAATCGCCAGGGAGAGGAGCCCGAAGGAAATCGAGGATTTCGCCACGTCCCAGAGCGACACTCTTCCGAGCAGGATGCCGCTCGAGATGAACACGGTGGTCCAGGCCAGGAGGAAGATGATGGCCAGGGTCGCCGCGGAAAAGGCGCGCCTCCAGCGGGCCGGGAGGGCCACGTACGTGGACTCCACGTTCGCGCTCGCGAGCGAGATGTTCAGGAGGAGCACGGCGAGCACCGCGACGCCGAAGGAGGTCAGCTCGAGGGAGCTTCCGCCCACGCCGAGCACGGTGCGCCCGATCGGCGAGTACCACTGGAGCGCGACCACCATCGCGACCGAGGCGAGGGCCTGAACCGCGAAGTAGCCGCGCCAGCCGCGCAGCCGTTCCAGATCGGCGCCGCGCCCGAGCGTGATCGAGAGGAGGAGCCAGGCCAGGGAGACGGGAAGCCAGCAGACGAGCGAGAGGTCCAGCCAGTAGTTCCGCTCTCCCTGAGGCATCAAACTGATGGCGCGGGACCAGCCCAGCTGCTGCAGGCCGAGCAGGAGAAGCGCGGCGCTCGCGACCAGCGTGACCATGCGGTTGGGGCGGAAGACGAGCGTGACGACCGCGCCCGCCATGGCGAGCAGCGCGCTCGCGAGCAGCAGGAGCTCTGCGAAGCTCATGGGGTTCCGTTTTCGCTGGGAGGGTGGAGGATCCCGAGCTCCGC
>Ga0209056_10005618_pt1 | contig 13030 bp, 10 predicted proteins | sample GraSoiAngelo_114_FD_185876 | JGI IMG/M metagenome (GOLD analysis project Ga0209056, IMG submission 185876) | Grasslands soil microbial communities from the Angelo Coastal Reserve, California, USA - 14_0903_13_40cm (SPAdes) (version 2) | ecosystem: Environmental > Terrestrial > Soil > Grasslands... | reverse complement strand
GCGACCGGCGGACACCTCCGCCCGTAGATCCTTGTTGGTCGCCGCCACCAGCCTGAACTCGACCTTTCGCGGCTTGCTATCCCCGAGCGGATACACTTCCCCGCCTTCCAGAACACGCAGGAAAACGGGTTGAACTTCGAGCGGCATGTCCCCAATCTCGTCGAGGAACAGGGTCCCGCCGTCGGCCGCTTCGATCTTGCCGACCATTCCGGAGCGCCTGGCGCCTGTGAACGCGCCGTCGACATAGCCGAAGAGCTCGCTGACCAGAATGTCGCGCGGCAGACCGCCGCAATTCAGAGCGATGAACGGGCCACCCCTGCGGCGCCCGCTCTCATGGATTGTTCGCGCAATCATGTCCTTTCCGACCCCGGTCTCACCCTGTAACAGCACGGGGACGTCCAGGTTCGCCAGCAGCCGAGCCTTCTCGGCGGCGTTCCGCAAGGCCTCGCTGCCGCCGATGATCGGGCCGACGCTGCCACTCGACTCGCCACCAGTTCCCAACGTTGCGGCTGGGGAATGGAGCGCGCGCCGGCCGGTTCTCCCCTGGGACAATTCGGGGAGCACGACGATCGTCCCCAGCCGCTCTCCACCGCGAACGACCGGCTCGACCCACTCAGGGCGCAGCCATTCAGGGAGCGTCGCGCTGCCAGCTCGCATCTGGAGATCCGCGCTGAACGCACTGACGGCGTCGTCCCCGGAGTCCAGTCTGATGCCCATGGCCGCGAGCGAGCGACCGGCGGCGGTGTCGATACTGAGAAGACGTCCCCTGCGATCGAAGAACAGCAATCCGCCCGACGAGAGCCTCGAGAGGCGTCGCATGCCCGTCTCGAACAAGTACTGTCGCAGCTCCATCTGTCGCGCTGAGAGCTGCGCTTCGATTCGTCCGGCCGTCATCACCGCCAAGGCGAGGAAATCGCGATGGAACGTGCGGCTGAGCCCCGAGACGTCCACCACTCCGATCACTTCGCCACGGGCTGGATCGCGCACGACGGCCGCGGAGCATGTCCACGGCTTGATTCCAGCGCAGAAGTGCTCTGCCGCGTGGACCTGGACCGGCTCTCCGATGGACAGCGCGGTGCCAATCGCGTTCGTGCCGCAGGCGAGCTCATCCCAGTTCGCCCCGGGCACGAGCCGGACGTCCTGAGCCGCTTCGAGCGTACCCTGATCGCCCGCGGTTTCGAGAATGACTCCGGTCGGATCGGTCAGGATCATCATGGTCCCCGAGTCCGACAACAAGCCATGGGCTTGCTTCATGATCGGGACGCTTGCATCGATCAAATCGTGATGTCGGTGTTGCAGTGTCCTGAGATTGTTCTCCGTGGCCGGCTCTCGAGCGCGCGAGCGCCCTGGGTCGATACCGGCCGAATGACAGCGAGACCAGGACTGCTCGATCACGCCGCGGACGACGTTGGGCGGCAGTTCGGCCTGGCGCAGGAACCGATCCCATGCCGCCATGATCTGCTGCTCTTGACCAGGGTGAGGCGAACCCGAGAAAGCCTCACGTGACTTCATCGCGTTATAAGGTACACCCCCCGAGCGTCAGGATCGCCTTGGCGTTGGGATGCCGAGGCATGCTCGTCGGATGCAGCCGCCTCGCGCAGGATGCCGCCCCAACGTTCGTCTCACTTCATCATCGTGTCGGTCAGCCGCTTCCGCAGGAACAACCGGGCGCGATGCACGCGCGTCTTCACGTTGGGAACACTGAGGCCCAGGGCTTCGGCGATCTCGACGTTGGACAATCCCTCGATGTCGCGCAGCACGACCACGGATCGATAGTCCGCTGGTAATTCATCGAGTGCGGAGGTCAGCGCGATCCGCAAGTCAGGCGGAAGCGACTCGCCGTCCACTCGCATGGACCAGTCGGCGCCTGACGCAACGTGGCGGCCTTCCTCATCGAAAAACGGCAGCACCTCGTCCAATGAGAGGTCGGACGGTCGACCGCGCCGGCTGCGAATCTTTTGATAGGCGGCGTTCGCGATGATCCGATAGAGCCAGGAGCCGAACGCGGCCTCACCTCTGAAGGTCTCGATCTTCCGGACCACCGTCCAGAACGCGTCCTGCACGACCTCCTCGGCATCCTGCCTGTTTCCGGTAATACGAATCGCCAGGCGATACGCGCGGTCACCGTACGTCGTGATGAGATGGTCCGCTGCGTTCGGGTCACCGCGACGGAGGGCCTCGACCAGCCTGCGATCGCGATCGACTTTCGGGACGGTCCCCTGAGCGTGCTGCCTCATGACGGCATTGGCAGCACTCGCTCCCCGCCCCCCTTGAACGACGCCGCTGTGCCGCGGATCGAGAATCGCTTCTAGCTGCGCCATGGTCATGACCTCCCTGTCCCGACCGACTCGCCAGCACTTCCATCGATACGACGTCTAGCGCATCGCAACAGTCGTGCCGTACGGGACCTCGCGAGACGCCGACTCCAAGCGGTTGGTTTTTCAGCGAAGGCACTTCGAGACGCATGACGCGGACGTCGGTCGTGCGTGCGAGAGTCGGACGACGGCCGAAATTCGGACGCCGCGCAGCCGAGATTTCTTGCGGCCTGGGGTGAATCGGCCGCGACCCCGTAGCCGTCCCACAGTGTGGAGGGAGAAAGCGAGGCGTCGGCATGGACAAGCGTTCACGTCCAAAAAAGGCGGCCTTCGTGGCGCTCGCCGCACTGGCGATCGTGCTTGCGGTCAGCGTGCCCATCCAGGCGGCAGGCGTTGGCCACGGTTTCGGGGGCGGTCACCCCGGTGGCGCCGCCATGCACCATGGCTTCGAGGGACACCACTTTGAGGGCCACCGGTTCGACGGGCACCACTTCGACGGGCGCGTACATGGTCGCTTCGGGTCCGGGTTGGGGCTCGGCTTCCCTGACTACGGTGACTACCCGCCAGCGTACACGTACGAGGCTCCGGCCTACTGGTACTACTGCCCGAGCTACGGGGCGTACTACCCGAGCGTGGGGAGTTGCCCTGAGGCGTGGGTGCCGGTACCGGCTTCATGACGCCAGCCCGGAGCGTGGCCGCGCTCGTGAGTGACGGCGGCCCGCTCCGGCTGCTGCAACCGTCCCGCGCTCTCTGCCGTCTGAAGACGGTGGAGCGGGACGACTTGATCAGAGGCCATCGCTGACGTATGTGGATCGTCAGGGTCGCTCTCCACCGTCCCTACACCTTCATCGTGCTCGCCCTGCTCATCCTCATCGCGAGCCCGGTGGTCCTCCTCCGCACGGCCACCGACATATTCCCGAGCATCGACATCCCGGTGATCGCGGTGGCCTGGCAATTCACCGGCCTCAATCCGGAAGAGATGGAAGGACGGATCACGACACAGTACGAGCGAATCCTGACGACGACCGTCGACAACATCGAGCACATCGAATCGACGACGGTGAACGGCCAGGCGATGGTCAAGATCTTCCTGCAGCCGAATGCGCACCTCGACACCGCCAACGCGCAGGTGACGGCGGTGTCGCAGACCATCCTGCGCCAGCTCCCGCCCGGCATCCAGCCGCCCCTGATCATCAACTACAGCGCGTCGACGGTGCCCATTCTCCAGCTCGCCCTGTCGGGACTCTCCGAGTCGGAGCTCAACGACGTCGGCCTCAACTTCCTGCGGACCCAGCTCGTGACCGTCCCTGGCGCCTCGATCCCGTACCCGTACGGCGGCAAGCAGCGCCAGGTCATGGTCGACCTGGATCAGCGCCTGCTCCAGTCGAAAGGGCTCTCCCCCACCGACGTCGTGACGGCCCTCGGCCAGCAGAACATCGTGCTGCCGTCCGGCACAGCGAAGATCGGCGAGTTCGAATACGACGTCGCCATGAACGGCAGCCCCCGGACCGTCGCCGAGCTGAACGACCTGCCGATCAAGGTGGTCGGAAATTCGACGATCTACCTCCGGGACGTCGCCCAGGTGCGCGATGGGTTCGCGCCCCAGACGAACGTCGTCCGGCGGGATGGCCGCCGGGGCACCCTCGTCACTATTCTGAAGACCGGCACGGCGTCCACGCTCGACGTCGCGGCCGGGATCCGCGCGCGCCTGGCCCGCGTGATGGCGACCCTTCCGCCGCAGGTCCAGGTCCAGCCGCTCGCCGACCAGTCCATCTTCGTGCGGGCGGCCGTTAGCGGGGTGATCCGGGAGGCGGTGATCGCCGCCTGTCTCACCGCCATGATGATCCTGCTCTTCCTCGGAAGCTGGCGGAGCACCCTCATCATCGCGGTGTCCATCCCGCTCTCGATCCTGGCGTCCGTCATCACCCTCAGCCTGCTCGGAGAGACCATCAACATCATGACGCTGGGCGGGCTCGCGCTCGCCGTCGGCATCCTCGTCGACGACGCCACCGTCGAGGTCGAGAACATCAACCGCAACCTCGACATGGGCAAGCCGGTCATCCAGGCGATCCTGGACGGCGCCCAGCAGATCGCGGTGCCGGCACTCGTGTCCACCCTGTGCATCTGCATCGTGTTCCTGCCGATGTTCTTTCTGGGCGGGGTCGCCCGCTACCTCTTCGTCCCGCTGGCGGAGGCGGTGGTTTTCGCGATGCTCGCGTCGTATCTCCTGTCGCGGACGCTGGTGCCCACGATCGCCCGTTACCTGCTCCACCCGCCAGTCGAGGGGGCGGCGCCGTCACGCAACCCGCTGGCCCGCGCGCAGCAGTCGTTCGAGCATGGGTTCGAGCGTGGCCGCCTCGCCTACCGGCGACTGCTCATGCTGCTGGTCGGCCGACGCATCGTGTTCATCCCGGTGTTCCTGGCCGTCTGTCTCTCGGCCTTCCTGCTCGCGCCGCGACTCGGCGAGAACTTCTTCCCGGACACCGACAGTGGGCAATTCACCCTGCACCTGCGGGCCCAGACCGGAACTCGCATCGAAGAGACCGCCCGTCTGACCGACGTCGTTGAACAGGCGATTCGGCGCGAGATCCCCGCCGGCGAGGTGGGCGTGATCATCGACAACATCGGGATGCCGTACAGCAGCATCAACTGGATGCACAGCGCGTCCGGCGTCATCGGCGCCGCCGACGCGGACGTCCTCGTCTCCCTGAAGGCCGACCATCGACCGACCGCGGATTACGTCCGGGCCCTTCGGCAGAAGTTGCCGGAGGAGTTCCCCGGCGTAACCTTTTACTTTCTGCCCGCGGACATCGTGACGCAGATCATCAATTTCGGTCTGCCGGCGCCGATCGACATCCAGATCGAGGGCGCGGACATCCAGGGCAATCGCCGGGCCGCCGACAAGATGCTGAACGAGCTCCGTCAGGTGCGCGGTCTGGTCGACCTCCGGGTCCATCAACGCTTCGACTACCCGAAGTTCGACGTCGCCATCGACCGCACGAAAGCGGGACAGGCCGGATTCACTGCCCGGGACCTCGCCAGCAGCCTGCTCGTCTCCCTGAGCGGCAGCTTCCAGACCACGCCGACCTTCTTCCTGAACTGGCAAAACGGCGTCAACTACAACCTCGCGACCCAGACCCCGCAATACCGGATCCAGTCGCTGCACGACATCCAGAACATCCCGATCACCAGCCCCAGCACGACGCGGCCCGGTATCCTCGCCGACGTCGCGTCGATCACGCGCGCCAGCGAGACGGCCGTGCTATCGCACTACGACATCCGCCGCGTCGTGGACATCTACGGCGCCGTGCAGGACCGCGACCTCGGTGCCGTCGGCCGCGACGTCGCGCGGATCGTCGACGCGAACCGGCCACTCCTGCCCCGGGGCAGCTTCCTCACCGTGCGCGGGCAGCTTCAGACGATGTGGACGTCGTACGTCGGGCTGTTCGTGGGGCTCGGATTCGCGATCGTCCTCGCCTACCTGCTGATCGTCGTGAACTTCCAGTCCTGGCTCGATCCGTTCATCATCATCACTGCGCTGCCGGCGGCCCTCGCCGGGATCGTGGTCTTCCTGTTCCTGACCGGGACCACGCTCAGCGTCCCTGCGCTCATGGGGGCCATCATGAGCATCGGTGTCGCGACGGCCAACAGCATCCTCCTCGTGTCCTTCGCCAAAGAGCGGCTCGGCGAGCACGGGGATGCCACGACGGCCGCCATCGAGGCCGGCTTTACCCGATTCCGCCCCGTGCTGATGACCGCCCTCGCCATGATCATCGGCATGGTGCCGATGGCGCTCGGGCTCGGTGAAGGTGGCGAGCAGAACGCGCCGTTGGGACGGGCGGTCATCGGCGGTCTGTTGTGTGCCACGGTCGCCACCCTCGTCTTCGTGCCGGCGGTGTTCGCTCTGCTGCATGGGCGACGCTCGTTCGGAGCCTCGTGATGACGACCGATCCCTCGAGCGAAGTCGTGACCACCGTCGCGGATGAGCATCAGCGCTCGCCGCGCGTTCTTCCCGCTTTCCTCGTCGGTCTAGCGATGGTGGCGGCCGCCCTCGGTCTCGGCGTCTATTCGGGCGTCCGCGCCCGGACCGCGGCCGACGCCGCGCTGGGGCAGGCCACCGCGGACGCCGCCGTGTCGGTCGTGAGCGTGGTGTCTCCGCAGGCGACCGCAGCGACGCAGGAGATCCGCCTGCCGGGCACGACCCAGGCCTTCACCGACGCGCCGATCTTTGCCCGCACCAGCGGCTACGTGAAGGCCTGGTACTTCGACATCGGCGCACACGTCAAGCACGGGCAACTCCTCGCGGAGATCGAGGCCCCCGAGGTGGATCAGCAGCTCCAGCAGGCCCGGGCCGACCTCCAGACGGCGCAGGCCAATCTGCGGCAAGCCCAGATCACCGCCGACCGCTGGCAGGCGCTCCTGGAGACCGACTCGGTCTCCAAGCAGGAGACGGACCAGGCGGTGAGCAGCCTCAGTGCGTCCAAGGCCACCGTGGATTCGAATGCCGCGAATGTCCGCCGACTCGAGGAGCTCCAGGGGTTCCAAAAGATCTATGCGCCGTTCGAGGGAGTCATCACCGCTCGCAACGTGGACATCGGGGTCCTGATCAATGCAGGATCGAATACCTCGGGCCGGGAGCTGTTCCACATGACCGCCATCGACACGCTCCGCGTGTTCGTGGCCGTCCCCGAGGTCTACTCGCGAGCGGCCCGCCCCGGAAGCAGCGCGACCCTCACCCTCGACGAGTTCCCCGGGCGGTCGTTCAAGGGCACGCTCGTGAGGAACGCCAACTCGATCGACCCCGCCTCCCGCACGCTGCTGATTGAGGTGGACGTCGACAATCCACGCGGAGAGCTGCTGCCCGGGGCCTACGTCTTCGTTCACCTCGAGCTTCCCAAGCAGGTTGCGTCGGCCACGATTCCCGCCAACGCGCTGCTCTTCCGCGCCGAGGGATTACAGGTCGGGGTCGTCCGGGATGGCCGGGCGCAGCTCGTTCCGGTCACGATCGGGCGTGACTATGGCACCACCGTGGAGATCGTCGCCGGTCTGCAGCCGACCGACCGGGTCATCGTCTCGCCATCGGACTCGCTCACCAGCGGCACCCGCGTGCGGATCGCGGGCGCGCCCGCCGGCACCCGGCCATGAGAGCACGAGCCGCCGGCCTGGCCGGGCTCGCCGCCCTCTTGCTCGGCGGCTGCATGGTCGGCCCGGACTACACGAAACCGTCGGTGCCCATGACGTCTATATATAAGGAAGCGGACGGGTGGAAGGTTGCGCAGCCAGGCGACCACCTGCCGCGGGGGCAGTGGTGGGTGATCCTCGGGGATCCCGAGCTCCACGCGCTGGAGGAGCAAGTCGCGGCCGCCAACCAGAATCTCAAGATCGCCGAGGCGAGGTTGCGTGAGGCCCGGGCCTTGGTGCGTTTCAATCGGGCCGCGCTCTTTCCCACGATCTCGGCCGGTGTCGGTATCAGCTCCATCCGTGACTCCGCCAATCGCCCCTTCCTGACGCCGAACGTGAACACGGGCAGCTCCGGCGACCTCCTCTTCTCGCTCGACATGTCGTACGAGATCGACCTGTGGGGGCGCGTGCGCCGGACGGTGGCGGCGGCCCGCAACGAGGCCCAGGCCACCGCCGCCGATCTCGAGACCGCGCGGCTCAGTCTCCAGGCCGAGCTGGCGATGGACTACTTCGAGCTGCGGGCCGCCGACGCCCAGAAGCAACTCCTGGACGAGACGGTGAAGGCCTTCGAGGCGGCGCTTCGGCTCACGACGAACCGCTTCCAGGGCGGCGCGGCCCCGAAATCCGACGTCGCTCAGGCCCAGACCCAACTCGACACCACGCTGGCGCAGGCCACCGACGTCACGGTGCAACGCGCGCAGCTCGAGCACGCCATCGCGACCCTCATCGGCAAACCGCCCGCGGCCTTCAGCCTGTCGCCCCGTCCGCTCGACACCCCGCCGCCAGATATCCCGGTGGGTCTTCCGTCCCAGCTGCTGGAGCGCCGCCCGGACATCGCGGCCGCCGAGCGCCGGGTCGCCGAGGCCAACGAGCAGATCGGCATTGCCAAAGCCGCGTACTATCCGACGCTGATGCTGAACGCCTCGGTCGGATTCGAGGGAAGCTCGTTCGGGAACGTTCTGAACGCGTCGAGTCTCCTGTGGGCCGTGGGGGCATCGATCACGCAGACGATCTTCGACGGCGGGCGCCGGCGGGCCACGTCCGACGCGGCGCGCGCCGCCTACGATGCGACCGTCGCAGGCTACCGCCAGACCACCCTGACCGCTTTTCAGCAGGTCGAAGACAACCTCGCCGCGCTGCGCATCCTCGAGCAGGAGGCCCAGCAGCAGCGACGCGCCGTCGAGTCTGCGCAGCAATCGCTCCAGCTCTTCACCAACCGTTACCGGGGCGGGGTCGACAACTACTTGCAGGTGATCACGGCGCAGACCGTGACCCTCTCCAACCAGCGCAACGAGATCGACATCCTCCGCCGTCGCATGGACGCCAGCGTGCTGCTGGTGAAGGCGCTCGGTGGCGGCTGGGACGTGGCCGAGCTACCGAAACCATAGCGGAGCTGGGTGCCTCTGGGAATTGGCGCGCCCCGCAATCCACCGCGGATGAGGATGTAACATGGCCGACTGGGTACGCGAGCTTCCGATCCACATCGAGGCGTTGAAGGAGAGTTCATGAAGACTCGCTCGTACGTCCTGCTGTTCGTGCTGCTCGGTGTGACCCTCTCGGTTCTGTGGATGGGACAGGCCGCTTCGGCGGACAAGGTCATCGTCGCGCGAGCTGCGGACGTCGACGGAGCGAGCGTGCACTATCTCATGGCCGGTCGTGGCGCACCGGTCATCCTCCTTCACGGCTACACGCAGACGTCGCGGATGTGGCGACCGATCATCCCCATACTCGCGGAAAAATTCAGGGTGATCGCACCCGACCTGCCCGGGATTGGAGACTCCGACATCCCGCGCGGCGACGTTGACATGACGACGGCAGCCACCCGCATCCGCGCGCTGGCGAAGTTACTGGGCGCGGATAAGGCTAGCGTGGTCGGCCACGACATCGGCCTGATGGTCGCGTATGCCTATGCGGCCCAGTTCCCCGCGGACGTGGAAAAGCTCGTGGTGATGGACGCGTTTCTACCAGGCGTGGGCGGATGGGAGAGCGTGTACAACAACCCGGGTATCTGGCATTTCCGCTTCAACGGGCCGACGCCCGAAGCGCTGGTCCGTGGACGCGAGCGCGCGTACTTCGAGCACTTCTGGAATGATTTTGCCGCCGACAAGACACGGTCCATCCCCAACGCCGATCGAGCCGCCTACACGGCGGCGTACGCCAGGCCAGGACGGATGCGTGCGGGCTGGGCGTACTTCGTGTCGTTCCCGAGGACGGCGAAGGACTTCGCGCAGCTTTCCGAGCGGACGCTGCCGATGCCAGTGCTCGCAATCGGTGGCGCCAAGGCGAATGGCGAGCTGCTCGCTCAGCAGATGAAGCTCGTCGCCTCGGACGTGACGGTCGTCGTGCTCAGCGACACCGGCCACTGGGTGCTCGAGGAACGGCCGAAAGAGACCACCGAAGCGCTGATGAAGTTCCTGTGAGCTAGGGTCCTCCGCTCGAGATCACGTCAAAGGACGCGACGCTGATCTGGTAGGCCGTCGCGCCCGGGATCGCCGGTGCGGTGAAATAGCCGCGATCGCCCGGAGCGATGTCGCCGAACGTCCAGCCAAAAGCCTGGGCGACTGAACGCCCACCGCCATCCAGGCCATCGATCTGCAGCCGCACGTTCGTGACCCGGAACGGCGATGCGTTCTGGACGTAGCCTTCGATCGTCGGCACCGAGCCGTACCCGCGGTTGTTCCAGGTGACGTGAAACCACGGTGCCGGTGATCCGCCGAAGTTCTGGGCCCACGCCGTCGTCGACACGGCGAGGATCAGCATGATCCAGGCTCGACTCACGGGCCTCCTCCCCGGCCCTGGTCGTAGGCGAAGATGGTCACGCGATAATTCGCCGCCGGCTCCACCCGCACGTCGAAATGCACGGTCTCGAACGGTCCGATGTTGCCGCCGAGCCAGACGACGCGCTGGCTGAGGATTCCGCCCTGATCGTCGAGTCCTTCCACGAGGAGTTGAACGCGGCTGGCGGTGGCACCGTACCGGTTCTGCACGCTGCCGCTCACGACCCTGCGACCGCTCTGCGTGTCGGGCTGCCAGTTGATGGTGAAGTACCGCTCCCATCCGGGCAGGATGGAATGAAGCTCGCGGGTGGGCGCCGCTGGCGTCGTTCCCGTCGACGCACAGCCGGCGACCCCGCCGATCAGCACCATCGCGGCCAGCACGTTGGTGGCTTTCATCGCAATCGTCCCACGGACGTCGCGAACGCGACGTAGGGCGGCACACGCTGAACCGATGTGGCGATGACGCGGTCCCTCGCTTCCGAAACCGTTCCAATCACGAGGACGCGGTCGCCCGTCACCAGCCCGTGGTACTCATCCTGATCGACGTGCGACAGATCGACGTTGATGGCTGCCGGACCACCGGCTGCGATGACCGCACCTTCCAGGCCAATCACCATGACCTGCCCGGCAATCCACTCCACCCGTCCCTCAAGCACGATCGGAATGTCTTCCGCTGCGCCAACGCCGACCCACAGCACCGACATCAAGCCGACGCCGACGAGCGCGATCGCAAGTGCCTTGCTGAATCCACGTCGGTTCGTCATGCTCCCAAGCCTCGATGCGCCAACGCGCGCCAGGCGCTTACCCTTCGTGCGCAACCAACGGCGTGTTGCCCAGATGCTCGGAAGCGAACCAGACCTGCAGCTCGTTCGTCCGAATGACCTCGCTCACGAGGAGGTCGTTGGTGCCGTCATCACCCGCCTCTGCCGCTTGCCGCGCCATCGCCCTCGCCTCCTTCAGGACGATTTCGTGGGCATGGAGCAGGCGGGCGATTTGCGTGGGAACCTCCTCCCGGCCTCGCGGCGGCCGCGGGATCAGCGTCATCTCGGCCACGTCGTGGGCCATGGCAATGCTCACGCCGCCAAGCGACTGGATCCGCTCCGCGATGGCGTCGACCATCCCGCTCTGTTCATTGAAGTGCTTGTCGAAGAGCAGGTGGAGCTGGTAGAAGGTTGGCCCGCTGACCTGCCAGTGGTGCTTCTTGTACAGATCCCGCAAGGTCATGGTGTCGACCAGCAGCTGGTTGAGATTCTCTGCGCTGATGCCGCGAACCGACGCGTCGAGCGCGATGGAAACGTGAGCCACCGTCCCGTAGTGCTGGAGCTCCTTGGGGTGCGGGGTGTACCGCTCGGTCAGCGTGAGGCTGTCCTGTCGCTTGCTCATGATCCGTCATCCCTCCGATATTGAGACGCCGAGCCGCGTGCCGTCGTTGCACTGCGACCCTTATCCATCGGGTCGCATCTCAAGGATGTGAGCCTTTGTGCCTGTTGCGGGCAGCGCGTCGGCGACAGCGGCGATCTCTGCGGCTACCACGTTCTCGGTGACGGCAGTGACTGGGCGACCGGTAACCGGATCATGTGCGACTTCGTTCACCGCGGCATCGTTCCACTCACGCCACGTGAGGTCACCTGCACCTCGATCGACGTTCTCGGGATGGAGCTGGTCCTGGCGGCATAGGCGGGGCCTCGCCAGGCCCCGCCCGTGTCTACTCACGGTTTCTATGCAGACATCCTTCGCTCCTACACCTTCAGCTGATCGCGGATCGGGAGGCGGCGGATTCTCTTGCCTGTCGCCGCGAAGATCGCGTTGCACAACGCGGGCGGGATCGGTGGCACGCCGGGTTCGCCGACACCGCCCATCGGCTTGTCGTAGTCACCGGGGACGATGTGCACGCGGATCACCCGCGGTGCCGCGTCCATGCGGGTGACCTCGTAGGAGTTGAAGTTGTCCTGCTCCACGCGGCCGCCCTTGAAGCTGATCTCGCCGAGCGTCGCGACGCCGACGCCCATCACGCAGGCACCCTCCATCTGCGAGCGCACCCGGTCAGGGTTGACGGTAGCGCCACAGTCGATTGCCATGTCGACCCGCGGAATCGTCACCACACCCTTGTCGTCGACGGCCACCTCCACGACCGCAGCGATGTAGCTCACGAAGCTGTAGTGCGCGGCGATGCCCAGTCCGCGGCCCTTGGGCAGCTTCTTGCCCCAGCCGGACTCGCGGGCGACGGTCTCCACCACGCGCCGCAGCCGGCCGGTGTCGACCGGATACCGCTCGGGCGACTCGCCGTGGTTCCACGTATCGCTCAGCGTGTCCGGGCTCACTTGACGGGCCGGGCCGATCACCTCCAGCAGGAAGTCCTTCGGGTCACGGCCGGCGGCTGCGGCCAGCTCGGCAACGAACGACTGGACGGCGAACGCGTGGGGAATGTTCGAGACCGAGCGGAACCAGCCGATCCGCGTGTGGGCGATCGCCTCGGGATTCTCGATCCGGACGTTGGGAATCGCGAACGGCACGTTGATGACGCCCATGCCCAGCTCGAAGGGCGCCTCGTTCTTCGCCGCCGCATTGAAGGTGGAGATGATCGTCGGCGCCACGCTACGATGCAGCCAGGCAACTGGCTTGCCCCGCCCATCGACGCCCGCCTCGAGGTGCTCGACCGACACCGTGTGGTAGTAGGAATTGTGCAGGTCGTCCTCACGCGTCCACGTCACCTTGACCGGCTTGCCGTCCACTGCCTTGGAAAGCACGGCGGCCTCG
>Ga0209056_10005616_pt1 | contig 13032 bp, 6 predicted proteins | sample GraSoiAngelo_114_FD_185876 | JGI IMG/M metagenome (GOLD analysis project Ga0209056, IMG submission 185876) | Grasslands soil microbial communities from the Angelo Coastal Reserve, California, USA - 14_0903_13_40cm (SPAdes) (version 2) | ecosystem: Environmental > Terrestrial > Soil > Grasslands ... | reverse complement strand
GATCCGTACACCAATACCACACCCCCAGGATCGGCGCGCCGAATACGATGCCGGTCCACGGGAATGCCGGGTCGCTGATCGGCTTCCACATGGAGAAGAACGCCGCCGGCACGCGCGCTTCCAGTCCGCTCCAGCCGCCGACCGCTTGCAGCCCCATCACGGCGAGCACCGCCGAGCCGATAATCAACACGACCGCCTGCATCACCTCCGTGTAGATCACGGCGCGCAGTCCCCCCAGCACCGTGTAGAGCCCGGTGATCACGATCAGCACCACAGCGCTCGTCCACACGCTCCAGCCCGTGACCGCCCGCACGACGATCCCGCCCGCGAACAGGGTGACACTGATCTTCGTCAACACGTACCCGATGATCGACACCCAGGTGAAGTACGAGCGCGATGCCGGATTGAACCGGCGCTCGAGGAACTCCGGCATGGTATACACGCCGCTCCGCAGGTAGAACGGCACGAACAACCATCCGAGGAGCAGGAGGATGAGACAGGCGAGCCATTCGAAGTGGCCCACTGCGAGCCCGCTCGCCGCGCCCGTACCCGCGAGGCCGACGAGGTGCTCGCTTCCGATGTTGGACGCGAACAGGCTCGCCCCGACGGCGAACCAGCCCACGTCCCGGCTCGCGAGAAAATAGTCGGCGCTGACGTTCTTCTCCCGACGGGCCGCCCAATACCCGATCCCCAGCAGGAGGAGGAAGTAGGCCGCGATGACCACAAGATCGAACAGATGCAGAGAGGTCATGGTGTCTGGCGGTTGAGGAGATACTGGACGGCGAGGTCAGTGAGGCTCCACAGCTGGACGTCCGAGCTCGTGCCGTAGCGCGTCGGCACGAGCCGGCCGTTGTCGATTCGATAGCTCCAGAGCTCCGCGTGCCGCAGCCCGGAACGGTCCACCGCGGTCACGGTCCGTTGCAGCGCATCCGCGAGCGGAGCGGGATCCGCGCCGGACGGGAGCGCGGCGATCTGCAAGGCGAGCCCCGCGAGGAGCACGTTCACGTCCCGGCCCCACACGACGGTCGGCGAGTGATACGGATCGCGGCGAAACGTCTGCCACACGTCGGGGCCGGCGTATGCGTCGTTGGACGCGACTGGACCCAACCCGTCCACGAACAGCCCGATCGGATAGGGCCGCATGATCGGCCGCACCAGCTCGAGCGTGCGATCGCGCCCGAGCGGATCGAGCAGCAACGCCATGGCGGGATCGGTATTCACGATGGGGATCGGCCGCCCGGCGGCATCGAGCGAGAGCGCGAGGAATCGGAGCGTGTCCTTCCCTGCACCCTGGGCACGCGCCCCCCCCCGCACGCCCTCCCAATAGTCCCGCTCCGGCTGCGGCAGCCAGTTCACTCTCTTGGAGACCCGCTCCGCCACGGCACCACCCGCGAGCGTAACCTGGAAATGACGCTCCGCCCCCTTCCATGTGGCGACCGCACGCGCGAGCGCCGCCCGATCCTTCGCGAACGTGGCGAGCGGACCCTTCGGGATCGCGGGCTTCAGACCGAGCTGGCTCAATGCGTCGAGGATCGTGCCGATGCTCTCCAGGGCGTGCGGTACCCAGAGGACGTTGACGTCCATCGCGAACCGGCCGCCGCCGTATCCCGCATGGCTGTCCCGCCAGCTCGCCGAAATCCACCCGCGGCCGTCGGGCGCACGGGGAAAGCTCACGAGCTTCGTCGCCCCGGGGTCGTGGGCGTAGGGCGCCGCGAGGCGCGCCACGTAGTCGAGGTTGGCGACGAGCCGCGCAAGGCGATGCTCCTCGCCGAGGAACCGGCGCTTGCGATCGGCCGGCACGCGCTGGTCCGATAAGTAGCGGGCGACGACGACCGGCAGCTGGAAGTCGTCGTCGATCATGATGTAATTCTCGCGCGTGGCATCGAGCCGGGCGAGCACCGTGCGAGCCTGCATGAGCGTGCCCGCCGCCATCAGCCGGTTGTATTCCGCGGCGTTCTCGCGGATCGCCTGGCCGCCGAGCGCCTCCTCGTGGCTCACGTCCCCGTCCGGCGCGAGCTTCGCGAGCGCGCTCGCGATCACGTGCTCCGGCATCTCGGGCGCCCACACCGGCTGCATCAAGAGGGCGGTCATGAACATGTCGCGCCCGAAATACGTCGCGAAGTTCGGCAGCCCGGCCATCAGCTTTTCACCGGAGCACAACAACTCCATCCCCCGAACCTCACGCTCGAGTCGGCGGAACCGCTCGGCATGGCCGGTGTCCGAGCGGACCGTCTCGTAGAAGCGTCGGAACTCGTCGTTGAAGATCTCGGTGCGGGAGAGGGGCACGAGCGCCGGGGCATCGGTCGTCACGCGGACGCTGATGCGCACCGGTCCGCCGGCCGGGCGGCGGATCGTGACCACACTTCCCGTGAGTGCGGGGGCCGTCTCGCGCGAGTCTCCCGAAATCTCGAGCCGCAGGTGGTGCTTGCCGTCGAAGCTCGGCTCCTCCACACGGACGGCCCACGTCGTGTCCCCGCGGTCCATCGCCACCTCGGGCCTGAGACGGGCGCGCAGCCCGTCGACGGTCTTCGCACCCAGAACGGCCAGATGACGGGCGCGCTCGGTAGGCGGGAGGCGCCCGATACGGTCGATCAGCTCGGTCAGCTCGTGCTGGGGGAACGCTGCGGCATCGAGCGGGAGCGTATCGCGCCGCGCGTACTGCAGGTCCCGCTCGACCCGCATGGATCCGAGCAGGAAGAGTCCGATCGTCACCGACGCGGGGGCTTCCAGGCCGTACGTGAGCGAGCGTATGCGACCCGCGAGCGATTCGGTCACTTCCGCGCGGGCCGTCCCCCACGCGACCTCGGCGGGCTTCCCGCCCGAATCCCGGACCGTGAACCCCACGCTCTCGTCGAGCGCGTCCGCCCACAGGTTCACGACCCGTCCTGTGGCGGCGTTCACGTAGACCTGGAAGGCGTTCCCTCGCGCGTCACGGAACACGCGCGTGCTGTAGCCCTCGTACGCTGCCGGGTCGTCGAGCCCGGGCTCTGGGAAGGACAAATAGGGCGGGACACTGTCGCGAGTGAACTCGCGGCGCGGCACCTGCCCGTAAACGGGCAGGGCGCAGCCGACGGCCACGAGCAGCGCGGCGAGCCCGATCATCTCGGCACGAACCGCGCCGAGTCGCCCTCGACCATGATGTCGTACGTTTTCCCTCGAACGGAGACGTGCCGGAGGACGAGCTTCGTGATCCGGGACGGGAGCACCGGCCGAAACACCGACCGCAGGCCGGCGTCGGTGAGCCGCAGCCCCGTGTAGCCGTAGATCACCTGCTGCAGGAATCCACCCGCACCGGTCAGGAAGTTCACCGCGTCGTTGCGGGGCGTTTCCGCGAGCGCGTAGAACGGCGGCCGCACGTGTCCCTCGTAGCTGAGCGGGAGCAGCGTGTCGATCAGCGCGCGCTCACCCAGCTCCGCGGCGATTACCGGGTACAGCGTCTCGGTCATCATCGCACCGCCGCCTTCCTTGATCATGAGGCGGATCGCGCTTTGGACGTCGTTCCGTTTGGCCGCCTCACTCATCGGCAGCCCCAGCGGATACGCGAGGAGCGGCACGACGGAGCCGCGTTTCTCCTCCGGCGCACCCTCGTAGGTGGGGTGGTATTGGCCCGCGGAATCGTAGGGGATGTAGAGGCCCTCTGCCACGCGCGCCCACTCCGGGTCGGGAGCCCGGCCCACGCGACGAGCGGCCAGCGCCGCCAGCTCGAGGTTCTTCTGCGCGATGGCGTTCGTGTACGTGTCGTTCCCGATGCCGATGAGCCCCTCGTCCACGGACACGATATGCGTGATGTCGTAGCGCTGCTTCGCGGCGTTGAACGTCGCCCGGCTCGCCCAGAAGCGCGCGGTGGCGCGGAGCACCGGCTCGCCGTAACGCGCGAGCCAGGCCGAGTCACCGGTGGCGAGATAGTACTGCCACTGGGCGAGCGCGACGTCGCCCGTGATGTGATTCTCGTACAGCGCGTTCTGCCAGGCGAACTTGGGCGTCGTCTCCTCACCCGGCTCGTCCGACTCCCAGGGGTACATCGCGCCGCGATACCCGTTGGTGCGCGCGTTCCGCTCCGCCGCCGGGAGTGCCCGGTGGCGGAACATGACCATCGAGCGGGCGACATCGGGATGGAGGACGAGGAGCGCCGGGAACATCCACGTATCGGCGTCCCAGAAGACGTGCCCGTAGTAGCCGGCGGTCGAGAGCCCCATCGGCGGGATGCTCTCGCTCGTGCCTTCGCGGACGCTCGCCAGGAGATAGAACTGCATGGCATGCAGGACACGCTGCAGCTCGGCATCGCCCTCGACCACGACGTCGGTCTGCCACAGGCGGCGCCAGGCGGCGCGGTGCGTCTCGAGGGTCGCATCGTAGCCGGCGGCCATCGCGGCCCGTGTCGCCGCGGAGGCGGCCGCGCGCGAGCGGGCAAGGCCGACGTACTTGTATACGGTGACGGGCACGTTGGGTGACGCCCGGAACGTCACATCTAGCGCGACCCCTGAGTCCAAGATCACGGGGCGCACGGACACGGGCTTCTGACCCGCGGGCCACCCGACCCGAGCGGAGAGCACGACCGGGGTTCCCCGCCCTTCGGTCCGTCCCGCGAGCCAGGCTTCACCCGCCGTCGCTCCCCGAGTCTCGATCTTCACGTGACCGGGGTACCAGACCTTCGCGAGCGTCCAATCCGGTTCTGTGTGCTCAAGCTTGGCGAGCGCGAGGCGCTGGGGCGCGGGTCGGGGACGGAGCGGGAACGAGAGCGTCACCGTGCCGGAATCGTGCGGCAGCAGCACGAGGTTCACGACGGCGAGGCGCGCGTCCGCACGGGAGACAAACGCCTCGACCGACACCGCGGTACGCCGCTCGCCGTCCACCCAGTCGTAGCTCGTGCGCAGGACACCCTCGTGCATGTCGAGCGTCTGGCGATAGTCCCGCAGGCTGGTCGTGTCGAGCGTAGCCTGGCCGAGCCAGTGTTGGCCGTCGAAGACGTCGATCGCGTTCCAGGCGGGGAGGCCGGCGATGCGGGGCACGTCGCCCGGGCCGTGATCGTAGATGCCGGCGGCGAACGAGGGCGCGGCGGTGGTGCCGAGCGGGGCGGAGACGAGGCTGAACGCGCCGTTGCCGATGAAGGCAGGCGCGCGGTACGTGGGATCCCTGGTGGTGACGACGAACGTCGAGTCCTGGGCGGACAACGAGATTGTCACGAAGAAAAACAGCGAGCCAGCCACCGAGATCAATCGGTCTCCGATGGCTGGCTCGCCGAACATCACGCCGCGGTCACCCGTGGCGCCCGACTAGAACTTGTACCCGAACGACACTTGCAGCGCCCGCGGGAGGATCGGGCGGGCGAGGAACAAGTTGCTCGTGCGACCGCTGGGAAGAAGGCTCAGACGAGGGTTACCCTCCTCGAGACCCTGCGACTGATACACGTTCCACAAGTCGGCGCGAACCGTGACGCCGCTGGTCGGGAAGACGTATTCGGCTCCCAGGTTGAGATAGCTGTAGGTGGGTAGCTGGTTGACACAGCTACCGTTTGCCGCGCAGCGCCGGTCCACGAAGTGCCAATCAGCGGTGAGGCTCGGTCCGGACCGCGCCGCATACGTCACCGCGAGGTTCCCGATGATCGGGGGCTTACCCGCCAAGAGCGTGCCGACGTCCGCACCGGTGCCGCACCCCCCGGGCGGGGGGCAGCTCGCGAACTCGGCGCGCAGCCAGGTCCAGTTCGTCACGGCGCTGAACCCACTGTTGGGAAGATGACCCGATCCCTCGAACTCGAGCCCGTACGAACGGACCTCGGGACTCGATTGAACGATCCAGATGGACTGACCCGTGCTCGGGTCAACGACCAGACCCTGGCTGACGATGTCCTTCAGGACCGTGTAGAACCCATCGAGCGTGACGCCGAAGTTGCGAGCGGCGTGCTTCACTCCGACCTCGCCGGTCCAGTTCCGCTTGGACTTGAACAGGGAGACTTGCTGTTGGGCCGAGGCGTTCAAGAACTCGTCCAGGGCGGGCATCTTGTATGCACGGCTGCCGAGCGCGTACAGAGAGGTCTGATCCGTGAGCGCGTAGTTCAGCCCGATCGAGCCCGCCCAGTCACCGATCGTGCGGCTGAAGTGCTTGTACGAGGAAGGGACACCCCAGGTATCCTGGTCGAACAAGGTTAGAGAGTTGAGGGTGTCGCCGTTGACCGGCCTCGTGGTTGAATTCTGCGAAGTCTGTACGTAGTCGTCTCTCTCGTATCGCACGCCCAAGTCCGCGCGTACCCGATCACTCAACTTGAAGGATCCTCCGAGCACCGCCGAGAACACGGTCGTCTGCCCCTCGCCGTTGACGTAGTTCGACACGAACTTGCGGAAGCCGTTCTTGGTTGCCGCGAAATTCGCTGGGAGAGTGAACGTTGTACTATCCTTGACGCCCGCCGCCGTCGTGTCGCGGAACACCACGGTGGCGTTGTTGACGGTCAGGTCCACGAAGTGCGGGTTGTCCTGCACGTCCATCAGGACGTCTGTGAAGTACCACTGATTAGTCTGCGAATAGTTGGCGAAGTAGAGGCCCAAGGAAACATTGTGCCCCCCCTCGAGCGCCTTTTTGAACGTCAACTGGTCCTGGAACGCGGAAAGGGGCTTCGAGATATGCCACTCGCCGCCTGGCGAGAGCAGGCCGTTAGGATTGTTATAGGGCGTCGGCTTCCCCGAAGCGTCGAGCACGTTGGGGTAAGTGAGCGTGACGGTCGGAGTCCCGACCACCCCCGCGCCGCCTGGGCAATTAGTTCCGTTGGACCCATTGCACATGAAGCGGCCCGCCGGAATCGTCCCGTTCTTCTGGAGCACACCGAACGCGTAGCTGCCCCAATACTGGGTCAGCCACGAGGTCACCGCGGTGGAGGCATCCTGAACGTCGAACGGCAGGATAGCGTTCCATTCCTGCTGGTCATTCATGATCTGCGCGCTGTTCTCGACGTTCCATCCCTTCGCGAAATTGAAGCCCGCGGTAGCGGTCAACCAGTACGCCTTGGTCTGGAGTCCGTGATCCAACGGCAGGAGGAGCTGACCGTCGGGAGTCGGAACCTGGATGTTGTTGCCCTCGTTCGTGTTCATCGACCCGTAGTCCGAGAACCCAGGGACGTTCTGGTAACTCTTTAGATTCGTCGCATCCGGGTAGAGAAAGGGCAGATCCAAGATGAACTGGTTGCGGTCGTTGATGATCTTGAGCGAGGTCCGGAAGTACCCGTTGTCGAAGTTTCGCGTGATGCTGGCCTTGAACTGTCCGCCCGCCGTGCCCGGGAAGCCGGGGTAGCGTGCGCCCCGGTTGTAGCGGTAGAAGCCACCGGCATTGAACCGCCAGTCCTGGCCGATCGGACCGTTCACGTTGAAGTCGTAGCGCGCCAGCCCCCCCGTCCCGCCGTACGCCATCATGGTGCCGCCCGCTTCGGGGCCGCCGGCATGATTGATCAAATTGATAATCGCGCCTGGCGTGTTCGACCCGAAGAGCGCGGAGCCGGCCCCGCGCACGACCTCCATCCGCTCGATGTTCTGATCGATGCGGAACAGATTGTCGGCGTTCATGAAGAAGGTGTGCATCGTGGGGAACACGGGCAGCCCGTCTTCGAGGAACATGATGTATTCGATCCCCAGAATGCCCCGCATCTCGTAGTTCTCGTTTACCTCACCGCCGGAGCTCTCCACGCGCGTGAATCCCGGCACTAGACGGAGCGCTTCGGTCGTGCTGCGTGGCGCCGCTTGAACCAAGTCCGCGGCGCTGAGTACCGTCGTCGCGTTGCTCGTCTCGAGCTTGGTCCGCGGCGACTCCGTCCCCGTGACCACGACCGCCTCGAGCTTGAGTGGATCCACGGACAGGGTGAAGTCTTCTGTGGCCTGCTTGCCGGCCGCCACGCTGACCGTCTTCGTCTGGCTGCGATAGCCGATTAAACGTGCTCGCAGCGTGTGCGACCCTACCGGAACGGCTTCGATCAGGTAGGTGCCGTTCGCGCCGGAGACCGCGCCCTTGCCGCCCTGGTCGACGGTGAGTTGGGCGCCGGCGATCGCCGTGCCCTGCTCGTCGGTCACCTTACCGCCGACCGATCCGGTTTGCCCCCCTTGCGCCATTGCGCGCGCGCCGGGAAGCATGAACCCGAGCGCCGCGGCCACGCCGAGAGAGCGCCACCAACATTTTCTACTCAGCATACGGATTTCCTCCGTGGAGTGATGGTTGCCACGGTGCACAACTGGTGGGTACTGCCGACATCACGACCGACTGGGTCATCTGTCGCGGGGCCTACAATGCCCGCCTTCTACGCACTCGTCAAGGAGCCCTAAATTGAGACGGCGCCGTGGTTGTAGCGCCTCTGCCACAAGTACATCGGCACCCCGATCGCGACGAGCCCTGCGCCTACAGCCGCGTGGATGGGATTCGCCAGCACGGAGCTCGCCACCACGTACGCCGCCGCGATCACGAACAGCGCGGGTGTCCAGGGATAGCCGGGCACGCGGAACCCCGCCGCGGAAGACCGGTCGCGCGCCCGATAGACGAACAGACTCGCCGCCGTGAGACCGAAGAAGATCCAGTCGCCGAACGCTACGTAGCTCACCAGCTGCCCGAACGTCCCGGAGAGCGTCAGCACGATCGCCCAGGCCGCCTGGAGTAGGAGGGCGGCGGTGGGCGTCCGGTGCACTGGATGCAAGCGAGCGAGCGCAGGGAAAAACACGCCGTCCGCCGCCATCGCCTGAAATACCCGCGGGGTCACGAGGATCACCAGGTTTAGGAATCCAAACGTCGATACCGCGATTCCGGCCGAAATGATCGTGCTGCCGATCGGGCCGAGGACCGTTCGCATCACGCCGGCCGCGGGCGCCGAGCTGGTCGCGAGGCCGCCCGGACCGAGGGTGTGCAGATACGCCACGTTCGCTAGCAGATACACCGCCACTACCACCACGACGCCCAGCACGAGCGCGCGGGGCAGGTTTCGCTCGGGGTCGACGATTTCTTCGGCGATGAAGTTCGTTTGCTGCCAGCCGCCATACGTGAACAGAATGGGGACGAGGGCAGTACCCAGAGAAACCACCACTCCCCACAGCCCCGCCGGGGCGGGAGAGGGCGGGAGAGGGCGGGAGAGGGCGGTAGAGGTCGAGAAAGACAGGCCGACGATGATCAGGGCAGCCAAGGCGGCGAGCTTGAGCACCGTGAAGACATTTTGTGTGATCGCCGCCGGCTTGACGCCGACGTAGTTCACGCCCGTGAGGAGGACGATCGCGCCCACCGCCACCGGCGCGGTGAGGCCGGGAGAAAGCCCCGCCAGCGCGAGGGCATAGCTCGCGAACGTCACCGCGACCGCCGCGATCGCGCCGGTCGCAATCACTAAGAGAAGCGCCCAGCCATACAGGAAAGCAGGGAGCGGACCCCAGGCGTCTCGCAGGTACACGTACCCGCCCCCCGCCCTGGGCCGCCGCGCGCCCAGCTCGGCGAAACAGAACGCCCCGACTAGCGCCACCAGCCCTCCGACCACCCAGGCGATCAGAATGAACGAGGCGGATCCGACACGGGACGCGACCGTCGACGGCGTGAGAAAGATGCCCCCGCCGATAATGCCGCCGATGACGGCCATCGTGGCGGAGAACAGACCGAGTCGGCGGGCGTACGTGATGCCGGTGACCGATGCGCTCACGCCGCAGAAGATGCCCGCGCCCGGCATGTTCGGATAGCGTTGCCCCCCTTCCCTCTGCGTGTCCTCCGGTGCACGTTGTTTTCATCTTCCGACGAGGACGCCCCTTCATGCCCCCCATCAGCTTTACCGTCAACGGCAAACGCGAGACCGTGAACGTCACACCCGACACGCCTCTGCTCTGGGTGCTGCGCGACAACCTGGGTCTCACCGGCACCAAGTTCGGCTGCGGCATCGCGCAGTGCGGCGCCTGCACCGTCCACCTGGACGGCGTCGCCACGCGCACCTGTGTGCTGCCGGTCGCGGCCGTCGCCGGGAAACGCGTGACCACGATCGAAGGCCTCTCCAAGAACCGCTCGCACCCGGTACAGCGGGCGTGGATCGAGGAAGACGTGCCACAATGCGGGTATTGCCAGTCGGGCCAGATCATGGCCGCAGCGGCGCTCCTCGCGAAGAATCCGCATCCCACGGACGCGGATATCGACGCGACCATGACGAACATCTGCCGCTGCGGGACCTACCAGCGCATCCGCGCCGCCATCCATCGTGCGGCGGGAGCCTGACATGAGCGCTCCCACGAACGTCAGCCGGCGCGAGTTCCTCGAGACGAGCGCCGTCGCAGGCGCGGGCCTCGTGATCGGATTCCACCTTCCGGCGACCGGTCGCCGCGGGGTCGCGTACCCGGGGCCGTTCGCGCCGAACGCCTGGCTGCGCATCAATCCCGACGAGAGCGTGCTCGTCATCGTGGATCGCTCCGAGATGGGCCAGGGCGTCACGACGTCGCTGCCGATGCTCCTCGCGGAAGAGCTCGACGCCGATTGGTCGAAGATCAAGATCGAGTCCGCCCCCGCGGATAAGGCGTACATCAACCCGATGTTCGGTATGCAGGGAACCGGCGGGAGCACGAGCGTCCGCGCCGCGTACACGCCGCTCCGCAAGGCCGGCGCGGCCGCGCGCGAGATGCTGCTCACCGCCGCCGCCGAGACGTGGGGCGTGGACAAGTCCGAATGCCACGCCGAAAAGGGCGCGGTGATCCACGCGTCGAGCAAGCGGAGGCTCACCTACGGGAAGCTCGCTGCGAAAGCGGCAACCGTCCCCCTGCCCCACGACGTCCCGCTCAAGGATCCCAAGGATTGGAAGATCCTCGGCACGCGAGTCCAACGGCTCGACACGCCGCCCAAAGTGGACGGCGGCGCGCAATTCGGGATCGATGTGAAGGCGCCGGGCCTCCTGGTCGCCCTGGTCGCGCGGAGCCCGGTGTTTGGCGGCAAGGTGAAGAGCTTCGACGCGGCCAAGGCGAAGGCCGTGCCTGGCGTGCGACAGGTCGCGCAGATCTCCGACGGCGTGGCCGTCGTAGCCGACGGCTACTGGCCCGCCAAGAAGGGACGCGATGCGCTCGACATCACCTGGGACGAGGGCCCCACGGCCAGCGTCTCGAGCGCCACCATCTCCGAGCTGTTCGCGAAGAATGCCGAGCAAGAGGGCGCCATGGCCCGCCACGATGGGGACACCCAGGCCGCGCTGCAGCTCGCGACCTCCAAGGTGGAGGCGGTCTACGAGCTGCCGTTCCTGGCCCACGCGACCATGGAGCCGATGAACTGCACGGCGCACGTTCGCGCCGATGGTGTCGATATCTGGGCGCCCACGCAATTCCAGACGGGGGCACAGGGCCTAGGCGCTGGGATCGGCGGCGTGCCGCCCGAGAAGGTCAAGGTTCACACGACCTATCTCGGAGGCGGATTCGGCCGGCGGTTCGAGCTGGACTTCATTAAGGAGGCGCTCGAGACGTCCAAGGCCGCCGGAGCGCCGGTCAAGCTGATCTGGTCGCGCGAAGATGACATTCGTAACGCTCAGTACCGTCCCGCCAACCTCCACCGTATGCGGGCGGGGCTCGACGCCGCCGGTCACCCGGTGGCGTGGACGCAGCGCATCGTCGCGCCGTCCATCATGGCGCGCGTGTTCCCCGATACCGTGAAGAACGGGCTCGACGGGGAGGCCGTGGAGGGGGGCGTGGGCATGCCGTACGCGGTGCCCAATGTCCACGTGGACTACGTCCTTACGGACACCGGAATCCCGGTGGGCTTCTGGCGCTCCGTGAACAATTCGTTCAATGGTTTCGCGGTCGAGACGTTCATCGACGAGCTGGCGTATGCGGCCAAGAAGGACCCGTATGAGTATCGCCGCGACCTGCTCGGCAAGGCCCCGCGGCATCTCGCTGTGCTCAATCTGGCCGCGAGCAAGGCCGGATGGGAAACGCCGCTCCCCGCGGGGCGCGCGCGTGGCATCGCGGTGTTCAAATCCTTCGACACCCACGTCGCGGAGGTCGCCGAAGTGTCGGTGGACTCGGACGGCGCGCCACACGTGCATCGCGTGGTGTGCGCCGTGGACTGCGGGCCGGTCGTGAACCCCAGCATCGTGGAAGCCCAGATGCAGAGCGCCATCGTGTACGGCCTGACGGCGGCGCTGTGGGGCGAGATCACGATCGACAAGGGACAGGTGCAGCAGAGCAACTTCCACAACTACCGGATGCTGCGACTCGCCGAGATGCCGGTGGTCGAGGTCTACATCGTGCCCAGCACCGATTCGCAGGGTGGCGTAGGGGAGCCTGGGACGCCGCCGATCGCGCCCGCGGTATGCAACGCGATCTTCGCGTTGAATAGGAAACGGATCAGGAAGCTACCGATCGGGAAGATCGTCTAGTCCTCACCCCCTGTCCCCCTCTCCGTTCCGGAGAAGGGGGACGAGGGGAGGGACGCATTGAGTTCCCCCTCTCCCCAAAGAGAGGGGGTCAGGGGGTGAGGACAAAGGGAGGTAATGCCCGTGGCTTCCACGGTTTCTCGCCGCGAATTCCTCGAGTCCGCCGCCGGCCTCGTCATCGCCTTTCATCTTCCGCGGGACCTCGCGGGTCCACGCGCCGCCGCGAAGGGGCCGTTTGCCCCGAACGCCTGGATCCGGATCGATACCGACGGGATCGTCACGCTCACGCTCGACCGGTCCGAGATGGGTCAGGGCTCGCAGACTGGCCTCGCGATGATCCTCGCCGAGGAGCTCGAAGCCGACTGGTCGGCGGTGCGTCTCGGCCCGATGCCGGAGAATCCCGCCGGCTGGTCGCGCACGATGCGAACCGGCGGCAGCAACGCGATCCGGGGCTCGTGGGAGCCGCTCCGCAAGGCGGGCGCCGCGGCGCGCGAGATGCTGCTACGGGCGGCAGCGGAGACCTGGGGGGTGGACAAGGGCGAGTGCCGCGCCGAGAAGGGCGCCGTGGCGCACGCCGCGTCGGGCCGGCGATTGTCGTACGGACGGCTCGTCACCCGTGCCGCGGCGCTCCCAGTGCCCCCCCCGAGCGACGCCCCGCTCAAGGATCCCAAAGACTTCCGTCTGCTGGGCACGCG
>Ga0209056_10005615_pt1 | contig 13036 bp, 12 predicted proteins | sample GraSoiAngelo_114_FD_185876 | JGI IMG/M metagenome (GOLD analysis project Ga0209056, IMG submission 185876) | Grasslands soil microbial communities from the Angelo Coastal Reserve, California, USA - 14_0903_13_40cm (SPAdes) (version 2) | ecosystem: Environmental > Terrestrial > Soil > Grasslands... | reverse complement strand
CTCCTGCGGCCCGATCTCGCGCTCGATTTCCAGGGCCTCTTGCGTAGTGCGCTAATCGCAAAAATCAGCGGGGCGCGAGAAATTTATGGTATGAGCGATGCACGCGAAGGATCTCGGTTGTTCTACCATCGCGTCGCCAAAGTCGATCGACGCGCCCACGCGGTCGAACGTTACATAAAGCTGGCGGAATCGGCCGACGCCACAGTCGGCGAGTCCGTTCGCTGCCCAATCCCGACAGGCGATCCGCTCCCGCGTTTCGATGACTATCCGCCGTTCATTCTTCTTCACCCTTTTGCCCGCGGCGGTGGCAAATCGCTCTCGAATGCTGTGATCGAAGAATTTTGCCGTGCGTTTTTGCCCACGCGGGTGGTCATTGTCGGGCAAACGCAGAACAAGATCGAGCCGCCTGAAAATTGCATCGAACTAACCAACCAAACTTCGCTGCTCCAATTGATCTGGCTCATTCGCGCAGCACGCTTTGTCGTGAGCGTGGACAGTGGCCCGATGCACATCGCCGCGGCCGTGACTGATAATCTATTGTCGATTCATACCTGGACTGATCCCCGCCGAGTCGGTCCGTACAATCCCGACGCCTGGGTTTGGAAACACGGCCAACTCCTTCGCGTCAACGAACTGGCAACGGCAAAGATGAAACGACACGGCCGTCGCTTTAAGCCAAAAGATGTTCCGGCAATAGCCGAGTTCATTCGGCCACTTGTCCCAGTCGATCCAATGCTCGCTTAGATTGGATATTCCGGAGCCGAGCAGACCCAGTACGGGCGCAATTTCTTTGGCGAAGTCGCTGGCTCATAACAACCTATTTTTTTTGAGTTTTTGTTGGAATCTCTCAGGCAAGAATTTGAGTTACGTTACGAAGTATCCGGTCGATGCCCAGCCCAGTTTTTGGCTTCTTTTTTGGCAACCGCGTGACCGTCGTCGTCCGATTCAGTATACAAAGGCTGACGCGCATTCTTAATGCGTCGAGGGAATCATTGGCGGGGAGCTTCTATCCCTCGCAAACAACAAACAAGAAGGGAAAATATATGAAAAAACTTCTCTTAATTGCATTGGTGGCAAGTGGATTCGCTTTCGCTTCGGCGCCGCGTTCTGACGCGGGCGTTGCGGTTGGAATTGGGCCAATTGGAATTGGAGTGGGAGTTGGCTATCCCTATTATGGATACGGCTATTATCCCTACGGGTACTATCGCCCGTATTCCTACTATCGACCCTATTACTATTATGGTGGGCCGTCATATTACTGGTATAACGGGCATCGAGTCTACCGGCACCATCGTCATCATTACTACCGTCACCGGTATTAAGCTGACGTAGGATCTAAAATCCACTGAGCTGGTTCGACGGCAACGTCGGGCCAGCTCTTTTTTTACAGCAAAGGTCTCCGCTGCAGCGTAGGCGCGGGCACAACCGAGGCGATTGGGTCAATTGCCCTTACCAGGACGGGCCCGCTGGTTTAGCACAAATTCCGCCAGCGGCAAATCGCATGGGTAAGTGATTTTGAAATTAAGTTCGTTGTTCGACACAAGGAAAACTTTGTGACCGAGCCGCTCGACGGCCGAAACTTCATCCGTCGCCAAAACTCCTTCGGCAATGGCGCGATATGCTTCTTCGATTAAGCCGCGTTTAAAAATTTGCGGTGTTTGCATGGCGTAAAGTTGATGTCGATCCACCGAATCGGTGACGACAAGATCGACACCGGCATACTTTAGCGTATCGCGGACTGGCTCAGCCAACGCCGCAGCATCATGCATCTGGGACTGCTCAAAGACGCGCTCGATTTGCTCCGGCGTGATCAGCGGGCGTGCTGCGTCGTGGACCGCAACATAGCGAGCATCACGGCTGAGATTTTCCAGACCAGCACGAACGGAATCTTGCCGGTGTTCGCCGCCAGTAATAATGGCCTGGACTTTTTTGAAGCTTTGATCGCGACTGATCTTTCGGATTTCATTGCATCGATCTTTTCGCGTGACGACAATGATTTCGGCGACGGAATCGGCCAGTTCGAACGCGTCGATCGTATGCGCTATCACTGGTCTACCGGCGATTGTCTCGAACAATTTATCAAAGCCAATGCGCCGGCTGCTGCCCGCCGCAACGATAATGGCCGTGAGCATTCGGATTGGCCTTTAGAGCCCTAGCAGAGTTGAAACATCGGAGGATTTCACTCTCAATTATTCAACTGCTTTTGCACTTCCTGGCTCAAGGTCTTGCCGTCGGCGCGGCCCGCCACTCTGGTTTGTAACGCTTTCATGACCGCACCCATCTGCGCCTTGGAAGTCGCACCGACTTCGGCAATTGTTTCGCGAATAAGTGCTGCGAGCTCGTCGGCGCTCATTGCTTGCGGCAAATATGCATTCAAGATCGACAGTTCTTCCTTTTCCTTCGCCGCGAGTTCCGCGCGACCGCCTTTTTCGAAACTCTCGATCGAGTCCTGGCGTTGTTTGGCTTGCTTGCGAATGACCTGTGCGGCCTCTGCGTCGCTGAGCTCGGCCTCCGAACCGGATTTTGCAATCGCCGCGTATGTTAACGCGGACTTCAGCATTCGCAAAACCCCAACCTTGCTCGCGTTTTTCGCACGCATGCTTTCTTTCAGATCGGAGTCGATACGCTCCTGGATTTTCATGTGCGAAACCTACGTATCCAAATGTGATTGTCGATCTTGCGAGATGGGAGTAGTCACTGAAAAGCGATTCACATGCTCCGCACGTGATTTCGCAGCATTACGTTACGTTGAGCGTGAAGCGGTTATAGAGCGGCAAGCCGCTCGGCGCATTTTCCTATCGATTCCGCGTCGTTCACGCTCGTTACATCCACCCCTTTGCGCGTGCGTTGCAACAAACCGGCCAGCACGCCGCCCGGTCCGAGTTCTATAAAGAAATCACAGCCAAGATCGGCAAGTCGCTCCATGCAATCGACCCAGCGTACGGTACTCGTCACTTGATCTTGCAACGTCCGTCGAATTTCAATCGGAGTTGTCGCTTCCAGGCCGGTGACATTACTAATCACAGAAAAACGCGGCGGCAGCACCGGGATATGGCGAAGCGTGGCGCCTAGCTTTTGGTAGACGCTCTCCATCAACCGCGAATGATACGCCCCCGCGACATTAAGCAAGGTCGCCCGGCGAACCCCATGCTCTTTCGCCATCCCGATCGCAGCTTCAACTTTGGCGCGCTCACCGGAAATGACGATCTGACCGGGCGCGTTGATATTAGCGACATCGACATCGGCAGCGGCAGCCAGCGCACGCACCGTGTTTTCATCCGCACCGATCATCGCCGCCATTGCGCCGGAGGTGGCAGCGCACGCTTCATCCATCAATTCGCCGCGCCGCTGCACCAGTTTCAATCCCGTTGCGAAGTTAAACGCGCCGGCCGCCGCGTGCGCCGTCATTTCGCCTAGCGATAAGCCCGCTGCTCCTGTGATTGGGAAATCACCTGCGACTTCGCGCAAGGCCGCGAAACAGGCAAGCCCATGAACGTAGAGCGCAGGCTGGCAATTCGAGGTCTTCGTCAACTCTTCAATCGGTCCGCTCCACGCAATCTCGCTTAACTTGCGTCCGAGAATCTCGTCCGCTTGTCGAAACAAATCGGCTGCGACAGAAAATTGCTCCGCCAAATCGCGTCCCATTCCAACGCTTTGCGCACCTTGCCCGGCGAAAAGCAGTGCGATCTTTTTAGGCATATGCGCAGTAGTTAACGCGCCTCATTGTGGCCCGCGAGCAGATTCTGAAGGATCGCATGCCGCTCGCGTGCTCGTTTTGGCGGCCCAGCCGAGACTGACTTTTCCTAACGATTCGCTACTCTTCAAAGTTCGCGACCACAAAGGTGTCGCCGCGCCTGCACGCCAAGCACCTGCACCTACCATCACTTTACGCTTGCGCCCTTACTCCCTGTCGCGAGCGTAGTTACGCCTGTCGATTTTATGGCCTTCACCACACGTGAGATTGAATCGCCTGACCCAGTAACGCGAGTCGTCGCGGCGGACGCAAAATTGCGCCATCCCAATGACGATATCGGCGAAAAGATGGTGCTGAACATGGGACCGTCCCATCCGGCCACGCATGGAGTTTTGCGGCTTGTCCTCGAGCTCGATGGCGAAATTATTACCAAAGCGACTCCGGACATTGGCTTTTTGCATCGCGGCGACGAAAAAATCGCTGAGAACATGCAGTACAACCAATTTGTGCCCTATACCGACCGACTCGATTATCTCGCCCCACTTTCGAACAACGTCGCTTACGCGCTCGCAGTGGAAAAGCTGATGGGCTGGGAAATTCCGCCGCGTGGCAAAGCGATTCGCACAATTTGCTGCGAAACCTCCCGTATCTCGTCGCACTTATTGGGTATCGGCGCGATGGCCCTCGACCTCGGCGCAATGACGGTCTTCCTCTACACCTTCACCGAGCGCGAAAAACTTTACGATCTTTTCGAGCTGTTGACGGGAGCGCGCTTCACCACCTCTTATACTCGCGTCGGTGGACAAATTCGCGATCTCCCAGAAGATTTCATTTCGCAGCTCAAAGAGTTTCTCGACGGATTTATGCCGAGCCTCGACGAATGCGATAAATTGCTTACCCGTAATCGTATTTTTGTCGATCGAACAAGAGACATCGGCATCATCCCGAAAGATCGGGCGATTGCCTACGCGCTTTCCGGTCCAAATCTGCGCGGAAGCGGGATCGAACATGATTTGCGGCGTAAGCATCCATATCTCGATTATGAGAATTACGATTTCGATGTCGTGATCGGCAGTGCAGGAGATTGTTATGATCGTTATTTGGTGCGTATTGAGGAGATGCGGCAAAGCGTGCGGATCTTGGGCCAGGTTATCGATAAACTGCCGAACGGGCCGATTAATGTCGTGGATTGGAAGAACATGGCGCCTCCGAAATCGCATGTCATGACGAAGATGGAAGAGTTGATCCATCATTTCATTGTTGTGACCGAAGGACTCGACGCGCCGCCCGGCGAAATTTATTTCGCGGCAGAAAATCCAAAAGGCGAGCTGGGCTTTTACATCAACAGCAAGGGTGGCGGCGTGGCGCACCGGCTGAAAATTCGTGCGCCATCGTTTGTCAATCTCAGCATCCTGCCCGAGCTTCTCCCGGGTTGCATGGTGAGCGACGTGCCCGCTGTGCTGGGCAGTCTCGACTTCGTGATGGGCGAATGCGACAGATGAACATGCCGCCGAACCTTTGAAACAGGGCAGCTTCTTCGATCGAAACAAGACGATGCGCAAAGATCATAAACGGAAGGAGCTGGGCGACCCAGCTGATTGTTTCAATCGGCTGGCTTGGGCGCGAAGCGGGTCGATCTTACAGCGACTCTCGCGACTCTTACTCTTACTTGTTCTAGTGCTCTGTGTCTCTTGCGGTGGCAAGCGAATCACAAAAGCGAATGTCGATGAAGTCGCCGAGGGGATGTCGAAAAAACAGGTGGAATCGATCCTTGGACCACCTACTTCCATCGACAATCAGGATTTCATTATTATGAAAAAAATGACTTATGTTTACCGACAGGGCAAAGACACGGTGACGGTCGTTTTTAAAGGCGACAAGGTGCAGTCAAAGGACAGCACGTTGTCCGATTAATCCGCCTCTTCCGTGGACTCGACGAGCACACGCGTTCCCGCCGAGTTGGAGCAGAAAATGGACGAGGCGATCGGCCGTTATCCGGCCGATCAGCGACGAAGTGGGGCGATGCCGCTGCTGCATCTTTGGCAAGAACACTTCGGATTCATTAGCGACAAGGGCTTGCAATGGATCGCTGCGAAACTCGGGGTAGAGCCGATCAACATTCTCGAGCTAGTCACGTTTTACCCAATGTTCCGCCGGGAGCGCGCGGGCAAAACGCATATTCGTGTTTGCCGTACACTCAGTTGCGCCATGGCCGGGAGCTACCAGTTGATGGAAAATTTCCGTGCGGCGACTGGAATTGAGCGCAAGCACCAGAGCGATGGAATGCATAATCCGATTTCGATAAGCGCTGATGGAAATTACAGCATTGAATTTGTCGAATGTCTCGCCAGCTGCGGCACCGCGCCGGTCTGCATGGTGAATGACAAATTGCACGAAACTGTTTCGCCGGAATTCGTGGCAAACATTGCCTCGAATCCGAAATCCGAAATCCGAAATCGGAAATCGCCTCATCCGCTTGAGCATCGATTGATTTTCAAGAACATCGGACGCCACGATTGGAAGATCGACATCGACACTTACCTGCGCGACGGCGGTTACGAACAGTTACGAAAGGCCGTTACGATGTCGCGGGAACAGATCGTCAACGAAGTCAAAACATCCGGTCTCCGCGGTCGTGGCGGCGCCGGATTTCCGTGCGGAGTGAAGTGGAGTTTTATCAAACCCGATGAAAAGAAGCCGGTCTATTTGATCTGCAACGCGGATGAATCGGAGCCAGGCACGTTCAAAGACCGCTACATAATTCATGAAGACCCTCATCAGCTACTCGAGGGAATTCTGATCTCGTGTTTCGCGCTAAACGCGCGCACGGCCTATATCTATATTAGAGGCGAATTTCCCGAAGGAGCGAAGATTCTCGAACGTGCGGTTGAGGAAGCGCGGGAAAACAATTTCCTGGGCAAAGATATTCTCGGCTCTGGGTTCGATGTTGAGGTTTATATCCATCGCGGCGCCGGCGCTTACATTTGCGGAGAAGAAACCGGCTTGATCGAATCGCTCGAAGGCAAGCGCGCTTATCCACGCATCAAACCGCCGTATTTCCCAGCGGTGCTCGGTCTGTATATGTGCCCGACGATCGTGAACAACGTCGAAACTCTCTGCCACGTGAAACACATCATCGCCATGGGCGGCGCAACTTACGCGCGGCTTGGGCGGCCAAACAATACCGGAACACGAATTGTCTGTGTAAGCGGTGATGTGCAGCGATCGGGTTACTTCGAAATTGAAGTCGGCGCGGTCACGATGGGTCAGCTGATCTACGAAATGGCAGGGGGGTTGAAAGCCGGGCGAAGACTAAAGGCGGTCATTCCGGGCGGAAGTTCTGCTAAAGTTCTTCGAGCGGACGAACGGTTCAAGCTCAAGCAAAAGCAACCCGATGGATCCACAATTGAACGCGACATGTCGATCGATGAAATCCCGATGGATTTTGATTCGCTCGCGGCGGCCGGTTCAATGGCTGGATCCGGCGGCGTCATCGTGCTGGATGACTCGCGCGATATGGTTTGGACGCTCAACAACATCAACGAGTTTTACGCGCACGAGAGCTGTGGCCAATGCACACCGTGCCGCGAAGGTTCGCTTTGGATGCAAAAAATCACCGACCGCATGCTGCGCGGTGGCGGCGTGACGGAAGACCCGCGGACATTGAAAACAATCGGCGACAATATCGCCGGCCGGACTATCTGCGCGTTCGGCGAAGCCTGCGCCTGGCCGACGCAAAGTTTTGTCGCGAAATTCGCGGAGGAATTTGCCGCGCGTGCCACGAAGCCGGCGCCGCCGCCGCTTCCGCCGGAATACACCCCAGAAGCATTGATCGAAGAGGAACAAATTTCCACCACGGCGATGGCGCATGATCCCGGTTGGGAACGCGCCGGCGCTGCGGGAACGATTTAGGAAATCAATTTGGAATCCCGAAAGCAGACCTCAGCCACATCCATCTATAATTTTCCTGGTTTCTTGGTTTCCAGATTCACTTATGTCTAACGAATCTCCAGTTCCAATGTTTAACGTCCAGATCGACGGCGTCTGGCATCAGTTTCCAAAAGGCACGCGCCTGATCGAAGCATGCGAACAAGCCGGCAGTTATGTGCCCCGTTATTGTTATCACAAAAAGCTTAGCTCGCCGGGCAATTGCCGGATGTGTTTAATCGAAATGGGTATGCCCAAGCTCGGCCCCGATCGCAAGCCGGAATTAGGGCCGGACGGTAAACCCGTGATTAATTGGATGCCGCGTCCGCAAATCTCCTGCGCACAGGATGTTAGTGAAGGACTGGGTGTACGCACAAATTCTCCACTGGTGAAGGAATGCCAGCGCGGCGTAATGGAATTCCTTCTCATTAATCATCCGCTCGATTGCCCGATTTGCGATCAAGCAGGCGAATGCCGGTTGCAGGAATTCAGCGTCGAGTACGGAACGAGCGAATCTCGTTTTCTAGAAAATAAAGTGAAGAAGCCGAAAAACGTCGTGCTCGGCCCGCGCGTTACGCTCGATGATGAGCGCTGCATTCTTTGCTCGCGCTGCATTCGTTTCTGCCAGGAGATTGCCAGGGACGACGTGCTAGGCTTCGTCGATCGCGGCAGTTACACGCTGTTGACCGCGCACCCTGGGAAGCGCCTGGAAAATAATTATTCTCTTAACACCGTCGATATCTGTCCCGTCGGCGCGCTTACCTCGAGCGATTTTCGGTTCAAGATGCGCGTCTGGTTTTTAAAGGAAACGAAAAGTATCTGCACAAGTTGCGCGACTGGTTGCAACACAATAATCGGCACGCGCGAAGACGTCATTTATCGGCAGACGCCTCGCGAGAACAACGCTGTCAACTCCTGCTGGATGTGCGATTACGGCCGCCTCAACTTCGATTACGTGCAATCGGAACGCCGATTGCTCGAACCGCAGATTGTTTCTAGAGAAAAACTTGTCGCTGCCGACTGGCGAATAGTAATCGCGCAAGCAGCGGAGCAGATAAAACAGTTTTCGGGACCGGAAATTGCCATCGTCGCCTCGGGCCGGATGACCAATGAAGAACTTTGGCTCACGCTCCAACTCGCCAAGACCCTCGACGTTCAGTTGATCGACATCGTCCCGCGTACGGGACCCGGCGACGACATTCTTCTGAGCAGAGATCGCAATCCCAACACGAATGGCGCGCGATTGCTCGGGGTAACTTCGGAACCCGGCGCGAAGTTGCCAATGATCGCTGATGCCGTGAAAAGTGGAGGGATCAAAGCATTAATCACTCTCGGCGAAAACCCGATGGGACGGGGAATTTCGGCCAAGCAGCTCGCAGATCTTTCGGCATTTATCGTGATGGATATTTTGGCAAACGATGCGACGGAACATGCCACGGTCGTGCTCCCGTCGTTTGCGTTCGCAGAAAAACGGGGCTCGATGATTAACGGCGAAGGCCGTTTGCAACGATTAAATCGCGCCGTCCGCGCGCCTGGCCAGGCGCGAGACGATTGGGAAATCTTGCGCGACTTGATCCAGGCATGTTCCGGTCAAAACAGCATCCATTCGATCGAAGAAGTTTTTCGCCAGATGGCTGAAATTGTTCCACAATTCGCCGGATTAAGCCTGACTAAAATCGGCGACCTCGGGATTCAAGTAATGCAAACGCATGAATCTCCTCCTCCGCCTATCGATCCTGCGGCTAGTGACATCGAAACGGCGGAATCCAAGCGACCGCCAGGCCGTTGAAAGATCGACATGGATTATTTTCTGATCGTCACCTCTCTGCTGAAAATCGTCGGGATTCTTTTTCTAGTCATTTTGCCGATGGTTTCCTACAGCGTTTATGCGGAACGCAGGGTCAGCGCGTTCATTCAGGATCGCCGAGGACCGAATCGCGTTGGCCCGGCCGGACTTCTCCAGCCGATTGCCGACATCTTTAAATTGCTGCTGAAAGAGGATTTTACCCCGCGCCATGTAAACACATTTTACTACTGGCTTGCCCCGTGTCTCGCGATGATGCCGGCGATTATCACTATCGCGGTTGTTCCATTCGGCAGCACGCTTTTTGGTGTTCCGATGGTGATCGCGGACATCAACGTCGGAATCCTGTATGTTTTCGCCATCGCGTCATTAGGCGTTTACGGAATCGTCCTTGCGGGTTGGGCGTCGAATTCCAAATATCCGTTTCTGGGCGGTGTCCGTTCGAGTTCGCAAATGATCTCCTACGAGTTGTCGCTTGGACTCGCTGTGATTCCAATTTTCTTGCTCGTTGGAAATTTGCGATTGACCAGCGTTGTGCGCTATCAAATCGAGCACGGCTGGATGATCGCGCCGTTCGTCGGTGATTGGCTAAACCCCTGGAAATGGTTGCTCGCGATTCCGATGGTCATTTCATTCGTTGTTTTCGCAATCGCGATTTTCGCGGAAACGAATCGGTTGCCCTTCGATCTTCCCGAGGCCGAGCAGGAACTCGCGGGCGGGTATCACACGGAATATTCGTCGATGAAGTTCGCGCTTTTTTTTCTCGGCGAATACGCGGCCATGATCACTGGATCGGCAGTCATCGTGACTCTATTTTTAGGCGGCTGGCATCTGCCACTTCCATCATGGCATGGCGGTTTTCACTGGGCGCTTGTCGACGGAACCGCCCCGGGCTGGCGCGGCGTTGTGGGAGGCTTGTTCAATATCGCTACGTTTTTTGCGAAAGTGGCGGTCCTCCTGTTTTGTTTCATTTGGGTGCGGTTTACCCTGCCACGCTTCCGTTACGATCAACTTATGCGGCTCGGCTGGCTGTTCTTTTTTGAGATCGCGCTCGTGAATATTTTTATCGTTGCGGGCATCGTGGCGTATCTGCCAAACAAATGACGAAATCCCAATGACGGAGCCCAAAGGAAATCCCAATGACGAAGCCCAAACGATCGGTCGTCGAGGCGAGCGCATTGGTCATTCGTGCTTCGTCATTTATTCCTCATTCGTCATTCGTAATTCGGATTTGTAAGTATGGCTGTCATCGTTCCACGTCCGAAATTGAACTGGCGTGAACGAATGTACCTGCCCGCCATCGTCGCCGGCCTTGCCATAACGCTGAAGCATTTCAAAAACGTGCTGCTCGGCCGCACCAAGGTCACGATGCAATATCCCGAGGAAAAATGGGACAGCAGTTTGCCGGACCATTATCGCGGCGCGCCAGCCCTCGTCCGAGATTCGGACGGTCGCGTCCGATGCGTCGCTTGTCAGTTATGCGAGTTCATTTGTCCACCACGCGCCATCAAAATTATTCCGGGCGAAATTTCTCCGACGGACCGGTTCGCCAAGGTCGAAAAATATCCCGAAGAATTCGATATCGACATGATCCGCTGCATTTTCTGCGGTATGTGCGAGGAGGTCTGTCCCGAACAGGCTATTTATCTTCGCAAAGATTACGCCATTACCGGATTCACCCGCGCTGAGATGGTGCATCACAAAGACAAGTTGCTGGAAATCGGAGGCATGATGCACGGCGTTGTTTTGAAATGGAACGAAAAGAAATGAACCGCCAAATTCGAAATTCGAAATTCGAAGCTCGAAATTCAATTGTGTAATGTCCGCGTTTCTCTTCTGGATCTTTTCGCTGCTCATGCTCGTCTTCGGCGTCGCTGTTGTCATCAATCGCAATCCCGTGGCAAGCGCGTTGAGCCTTGTGGTTTCTTTCCTCGGTCTAGCCGGACTCTTCATGTCGCTCGATGCGTATTTCATCGGCATCATTCAAGTGCTGGTTTATGCGGGTGCGGTAATGGTCCTTTTTCTTTTCATCATCATGCTTCTCGATCTTCGCGCTGAAGAAAGGCGCGGCGTCAGCCGGCTGCCCCTGTTCGGCGGATCCGCGGTTGCTCTCGCCTTACTTGTCCAGATTTTTTATGTCATCCACAATTTAAAATCTGCACACCAAACTTTCCCTCCGCTCGCAAAATCGACATTCGATGATGTCCAAAGCATCGGCCTGTTGCTTTTCGGAAATTACAATCTGCCATTTCAAATCATCGGCGTTCTCGTTCTCGTAGCGACGATCGGCGTGGTTCTTTTGAGCAAACGCGAACCTCGATAGCATGGTGACGCTTGGCGATTATCTCATCGTAAGCGGCATCCTTTTTGTGGTTGGTTTCGCCGGCGTGATGCTGCGCCGCAATCTCATCATTATTCTCATGTCGTTAGAATTGATGTTGAACGCGGCGAATTTATCGCTCGTCGCTTTTTCAAGATTTCGTGTGCAACCGACGGGCCTGCCCGATTACAACGCGCAGGTCTTCGTTTTTTTTATTATCACCGTCGCCGCAGCTGAGGTCGCCGTTGGGCTGGCGATCATCGTCGCGCTTTACCGCGCCCGGCAAACCACAGACGTGAACGATATCAAAAGTCTAAGGTTTTAGATCGACATGAACAGCTTGCTTCCGTGGTGTTCGTTGCTCCTGCCGCTCGTTTCGGCGATCGCGATCACGTTGTTCACGCTTCGATCAAGAGCGCTGAGCAGTTTTATTTCTATCGGAGCGGTCCTTGGAAGCTTCGTCTGCAGTTGTTTAATCTTTACCCGACAGGGTATCTCCGCGCGAGAGTTCAACTGGATTGACTTTGTCGGAGTATTCAGAGTCCCGTTTGGTTTTGTATTGGATAATCTTAGTAAGACGATGCTCGTTCTGGTTTCCGGCGTCGGATCGCTGATTCATATTTATTCGCTGGGCTACATGCGGGACGATGAAGGCAAATCCCGCTATTTCGCGGCGCTGTCGCTCTTTATGTTCGCGATGCTCGGCATTGTTCTCTCGAACAATTTCGTGATGCTGTTCATTTTTTGGGAGCTGGTTGGCTTTACCTCTTATGTTTTGATTGGCCACTGGTTCGAACGCGACGCGGCCGCGGATGCAGCGAAGAAAGCGTTTATTACCACGCGCATCGGCGATTTCGGATTCATGCTCGGCATCTTGATGGTTTGGGCAGCGACCGGGTCAGTCGTTTTTGCTGAGATCGCCTCGCGATTGTCGATCTTGACGAGCCACCCGGCGTTTCTAACAACTGCCTCGCTTTTGATTTTCTGCGGCGCGGTTGGAAAATCCGCACAGTTCCCTCTGCATGTTTGGTTACCAGACGCGATGGAAGGACCAACGCCGGTCTCCGCATTGATTCATGCCGCTACGATGGTCGCAGCCGGCGTTTACATGTTGGTCCGAATCGGATTTATCATTCAAGCTTCGCAGACCGCGCTTCTGGTCATCGCCTGGATCGGGACGATCACCGCTATGCTCGCCGCATTGATCGCGACTCAGCAAAGCGACATTAAGCGTATCCTGGCTTACTCCACGCTCTCCCAACTCGGCTATATGGTGATGGCGGTGGGTCTC
>Ga0209056_10005611_pt1 | contig 13041 bp, 13 predicted proteins | sample GraSoiAngelo_114_FD_185876 | JGI IMG/M metagenome (GOLD analysis project Ga0209056, IMG submission 185876) | Grasslands soil microbial communities from the Angelo Coastal Reserve, California, USA - 14_0903_13_40cm (SPAdes) (version 2) | ecosystem: Environmental > Terrestrial > Soil > Grasslands... | reverse complement strand
GCCTCGGGCCGCCCGAACTTCGCTTCCTTGCAGTCGATGTCGTGCACGATCTCCGCGATGACGCGGAGCGCGCGATCGCCGAGCCCGAAGCGCGCCACGAGCGTCTCGAAGGTGCAGGCGTCCCCCTCGTGCGTGTACTCGGCCTCGAACATGTCGAACCGGAGCTCGCCCGGCCGCGGCCGGTACCCCTCGGCGGCGACGAACTTGAACCGCGCTTTCGAGTCGATGAACCGGCCAATGAGCCACGCGCTCGCGATGCGATCGATGTAGACCCCCTCCCGGGTTACCCACGTGGCGCCGCGCGGCGCCTGGGCGGGATGAGCTGGTGGTGGGTCTTGCGTCTCCCGCGGGCGCAGTCGCGCCTCGAGCCGCGCGAGCCCTTCGTAGGCCGCCCGGCGGCGCGGGGCCCCGAAGAAGTCGATGGCGACGACGTCCACGAGGCGCCGTTTCAACCGGCTGAGATCGGCCGCGACCTGACCGCGGCCGTTGGTTGCCTTGCGCAGGCGTTGCGCGGCCGCGACGATCTCGCCGTAGTCCGCGTCCCGAGCGGTGCGAAACAGACCCTCGATCTGGGTGTCGGTGAGGCCATCCACGAAGTTGGCCTCGCAGACTGAGGCCTCCCCCCCGCCGGCCACGATCTCGCGGCTCTGCCATTGGAAGTCTTCGACCGTCTCGTCCGACCGGGGGAGCACGTACACCGAGTTCTTGATCGCGACCGCGCCGAGACGTTGCAACCTGCGCCCCACCTTGACCCGGAAGTAGTCGGGCTTGGGCGGGATCTGGTGGATCAGCAAGACCCAGCGGTTCGCAGCGGACTGCGGCATGTCGATGTCACCTCCCAAACGAATCTCTTGACTATCACAAGTGTATCGTGCGAGAATTTTCCGAGCAAGCTTTGACCCGATCGGGATCAGCTCACTGGAGGAGGTATGCGCGAGAGAGCAGGGTGGCCGCGTTGGTGGTGGAGAGCAGGAGTCTCGGGTGTTGCCGCGCTGGTGCTGATCGGAGCGGCTTGCTCGCGGGAGCGCGAAGAAGGCGAACGGGAAGAGGAGGCGTCCGAGTCTGCCGCGCAGGAGCAGCATGAAAAGGCGCAGACCCAGCAACCGCTCGCGCCCATCGACTGGAAACAGGTGGATGTGGGGCTCGGCAAGTCTGGGGCGCTCCAGCCGGACGGGGCCTACAAAGTTGGAATGCCGCGCAGCGACCTGCACGTCGCCGCCGCCGGCGTGGCCATCAAGCCGGCGCTGGCGCTTGGCTCCTGGGTCGCGTTCAAGCAGGTGAGCGAAAGCGAGGCGACGCTGATGGGCGACCTCGTGCTGCTCGAGAGCGAGGTCAGCCCCGTCCTCGGCAAGCTCCAGGACGGTGGGATCGAGCAGACCGCGCTGCATAACCACCTTCAGCATGAATCCCCTCGGGTGATGTACATGCACATCGCGGGGCGTGGGACGCCGGCGAGGCTCGCGGCGGCGGTCCACACCGCGCTGGCCCTCACCACGACGCCGTTCGGGGCGCCCGCGGCGGCGGCGCCCGCCGGAAGCTTCGGCATCGACACCGCGCAGATCGCGCAAATCCTCGGGTATCACGGGAAGGTCAACGGTGGCGTGTTCCAGGTGGGCGTGCCGCGGGTGGAGAAGATCACGGCCGACGGGGTGGACGTGCCGACGTCCATGGGACTCGCGACGGCGATCAACTTCCAGCCGACGGGTGGTGGCAAGTCGGCGATCACTGGCGACTTCGTCTTGATCAGGAATGAGGTGAACCCCGTGATCCGGGCACTGCGCGACAACGGCATCGCGATCACCGCCCTGCACAGTCATATGCTGACCGACAGCCCGCACCTCTTTTTCATGCATTACTGGGCGAACGACGACGCGCTCAAGCTGGCGCACGGGCTCCGCGCCGCGTTGGATAAGATGAACGTCAAGAAGGCTGGTTAGGGCATCAGTTCACGACACCGAGATCGGGGGTACCATGAACATGACGAGGAAGGGATGGTTTGTCCCGGTTCTAGCCGCGGCAGCGATGTGCTGGGGCAGCACGCTCGCGGCCCAGGACAACGACAAGCCGGAGGGCAACCAGACTACGCTGGCAAAGGCCGTTATGGGCGCTCGGGTGCCCCTCGAGCGGGGTCTGGCAGCGAGCGCGAGTCACGGCCAGGCGATTTCAGCGAAGTTCGAGATGGAGGAAGGCAAATTCCAGCTCTCTGTTTATACGCTGAAGGACGGCAAGTACCTCGAGGTGATTGTCGACCACAACAGCGGTAAGGTCGTCAAGGCCGAGCCGATCACAGAAGCCGAGGACTACACCGCTGCACAGAGCCAGAGCGCGGCGATGGCGAAGGCAAAGGGGTCCCTTCGGGCGGCCGTGGAGCAGGCCCTACGAGGCAACGCGGGGTTCCGTGCCGTCAGCGTCGCGCCGTCGTTGAAGGATGGCCGCGCCGTTGCCGACGTCACCCTCGCAAAGGGCGACGAGCTCAAAACGGTTTCGGTGCCGTTGTAACAACTACCGAGGTGCTGCTGGCCCTTCGGGCCGGACGCGTCAAATCCCGCCGTCCCGATTGAGTGAAGATGAAGCCCTGCAGCGACTTTCGCGGTGGGGCTTCATCTTGGCCCTGTATATGCCTTGACGCGCATATGCTCTTTAGGGTATATTAAGACTATGCAATCTGTGTTCGCAATCATCGGGGAGCCGAACCGCCGCGCGATCTTGAGCCTCCTGGTCTCGTCCCAACAGTCGGTGGGAGCGATCGAGCGTCGGCTTCGCATGCCGCAGCCGACCGTGTCAAAGCACTTGCGGGTGCTGCGCGAGGCCGGTTTCGTGGAATCCACCGTGGACGCCCAGCGCCGTCTCTACCGCTTGAAGCCAGAACCACTTCAGGAAGTGGATGCCTGGCTCGCTCCGTTCCGTCGGTTCTGGTCCGCTCATCTCGATGCTCTCGAGCGCCACCTCGACCGCATGGATCAATCAACACCAAGGAAAAGGAAGACAAGAGGAAGCCGGCGCGGCCCAAACCACGAACGTTAGAAAGGAGAAACGAAATGAAAATCAAAGTGGCCAGCGTATACGTGGATGACCAGGACAAAGCCCTGCGCTTCTATACGGAGGTACTTGGCTTTGCCAAGAAGGCCGATTTCAGTCAGGGCCCATTTCGCTGGCTGACCGTGGCCTCGCCCGAGGAGCCGGACGGCACTGAGTTGCAGCTGGCGCTGAACGACAACCCCGCGGCCAAAGCGTACCAGCAGGCGATGTTTCAACAGGGCCAGCCCGCGGCCATGTTGTTCACCGACGACGTCAAGGGCGACTACGAACGGATCAAGGGCCGCGGCGCCGAGTTCACGATGCCGCCCACCGACGTGACCGGCTCGACCATTGCGGTGCTCAACGACAGCTGCGGCAACCGAATTCAGCTCACCCAGCTGGCACGCAGGAAGACAAGGTGAAGAAGATGACCGCGCGCGAGCAGTACACGCCGGGTCCGGCCAGCGTGGCGCAGGTACGCAAGGACGGCGAGAAGTGGACGCTTATTCTCGTCAGAGAACTGCACCACCCGCCGGCAAAAGTCTGGCAGGCGCTTACCGACCCGGCGCAGCTGCGCGAGTGGGCGCCCTTCGACGCCGATGGGAGCCTGGGCACGGTCGGAACCAGGGTGAAGCTCACCACGGTCGGAGCGCCCACGCCACACGTCACCGAAACAACGGTGACGCGAGCCGACGCTCCCAAGGCGCTCGAGTACAACTGGGGTGGCTTCGACATGCGGTGGCAACTCGAAGCCATTGGTGGCGGCACGCGCCTGACGCTGTGGACCAACATCGATCGCCGCTTCATCTCGATGGGTGCTGCTGGGTGGCACGTTTGCTTCGATGTTCTGGATCACCTGCTCAGCGGAACCCCCCTCGGCCGCATCGTCGGTCCCGAGGCCATGAAGTTTGCTGGTTGGCAGCGACTGCACGCGGAATACGCAAAGCAGTTCGGCGTTGAGACCCCTCGAGGATGAGACCATGAAAAAGTCGGGCGCGAGTCAAGGCCAGTCGGCATCGCAGCTGATCTCGCAACGAATCGCCGAGCTCGGGGACTGGCGCGGGGAAACTCTGAGCAGAATGCGCAAGCTCATCCAGCAAGCAGACCCGGACGTCGTCGAGGAGTGGAAATGGGTGAAAGCGAAGAGCCCAGGCACTCCGGTTTGGTCGCACGACGGCATCATCTGCACCGGCGAATCCTACAAGAATGCCGTGAAGCTTACCTTCGCCAAGGGCGCGTTTCTGAAGGACCCGGCCCGCCTCTTCAACTCGAGTCTCGAAGGAAACGTACGCCGCGCGATCGACATCCACGAGGGAGAAAAGGTCGACGCGTCCGCCTTCAAGACGCTGGTTCGCCAAGCGGTCGCGCTCAACAGGCGAGGACAGCCTTCATCTTGACTGGTTTCTGATCAGTTCCCGCAACGCTGCCTGATGATAGCGGCTCGACGTGACCGTCGCGCCGCTCGTCAGCCGCAGTGTATACATCCCCTTCGCATACCGCTCCAGCGTCGCCACCGCGCGCACGTTGACGAGAGCCGACCGGCGCACCCGAATGAAATCGCCCCGACCCGCCAGCCGCTGCTCGAGCCGGTCCATGGTGACGCGCATGGGGTAACTGCGCGCCCCGGCGTGCACCCGGACCTGGTTCCCCGCGCTTTCGATCCACTCGATGCGGTTGATGTCCAGGAACATGAGCCGCTCGCCGTCGCGGACGACGAGCCGCGTAGGGCGCGCAGCAGGCGCAGCCGCGCCGGTCGCCGAGCCAAACGACGCCAGCAGCGCCTCGAGCCGACTCGCCGTCGTCCGCTCGCGTTGCTGCGTGGCTTGTACGGCGGCGCGGTCCAGCGCATCCCGCAGGCGAGCCGGGTCCACAGGCTTCAAGAGGTAGTCCACGGCGTGCACCTCGAAGGCCTTGAGCGCGTGCCGGTCGTACGCGGTCACGAAGATCACGAGCGGCATAGCGTCGACGCCGATCTCCTCGATGATCTCGAACGCCGTCCCCCTGCCAAGCTGGATGTCGAGCAGCACGACGTCCGGCCGCCGCTCGACGATGACGTCCACCGCGTCCGCGCGCGTGCCGCACTCCCCCACGACCGTCATGCCCGGGAGCCGCGAGACTTCGCGTCGCAGGCCCTCGCGCGCCAGCGGCTCGTCGTCCACGATGAGCAGCTTCACAGCGGAATCCGAATCTCCACACGCGTGCCGCGGACGTCGCGCGGCGACAACTCTATCGAGGCCCGTCCGCCGTAGAGCTGCGCGAGCCGGGCCCGCGTATTGCTCAACCCCACGCCATCCCTCGCCCCGCGCTCCGCGGCCCGCCCGCCGTCGTCCTCCAGAACCAGGCGCAACACGCCCTCGGCGCGTCTCGCATCGAGCGCGACGAAGCTCGTGCCATCATCGGATACGCCATGCTGGAGTGAGTTCTCGACCAGAGGCTGGAGCAGAAAGACCGGGACGCGTACGTCCATCACCCCGGGATCGACGTCGAGGCGCACCCGGAGCTTGTCCCCGAAGCGCACCCGCTGGATGTCCAGATAGTCGTCGAGAAATGCCAGCTCCTGCCTCAGCGGCACCTCGTGCGCTTCTTCATCGAGACTCCGGCGCAGCAAAGACGACAGCCTGAGCAGCATCCGCTGCGTCTTGTCGGGATCCTTCCGCGCCAGAACCGAGATGGCGTTCAGCGTATTGAACAGAAAGTGCGGCCTCAGCTGCGACCGCAGCGCATTCAGCTTGCTGCTCGCGAGCTGCCGCTCGGCGTCGGCATAGAGCCCGCGGAAGCGGAAGGCCGTGAGGAGCACGAGCAACGCCCAGTAATAGAGCATGCCCATGAAAAAGCCCCAGACCTCCGCCTCGCTGTGGTTGAACTGCGCGAGGAGCTGCGAAGCCGGCAACTGCCCGCTGACGAACCTCCAGAGGGGCACCAGAGACAGATACACGAGGTCCGGGATCGGCGCCAGCAGAATCGAAATGACGAGGTGCGGGAGCAGCCGGCGCCAGGACATGTCGAGGCCGAGGGGCCAGCGATTCGCCGCGGCCAGGATGAACGGCGTGAAGCAGGCCCAGACCACCCAGAAGAGCAGCTCGAGGAGCACGCCGCGCAGCGTCATGTGACGGCCGGCGGCCGCGTTCATCAGCATCGGCTGCGCAGTGAGGAACACGCCGGCGAAGAGCGCGAGCGCGACGATGCGCCAGGGCCGGGCGTTGGTGGAAGGCATGCGCTATGATGGCGTTGCTGCGGTGCCGAGGCAACCGGAACCACTCGGCACGCCTGCGGGACCGGTCATCCCGCGAACGGGACCGGTGGGCCCATTCTCGTTGTGCGTGGCGCGGCCGCCAGCGTACTCTGGCACCATGCTGCTACTCCTCGCCGCACTCGCCCTGGCGCAGTCCCCCCCCGACACGACGATGCCGGCCGTCGCGATCCCGCGCTACGACGATCCCGCCGTGACCATTGACGGCCGGCTCGATGAGGCGGCGTGGGCCGGCGCCGCCGTGCTGCGCGGCTTCTCCCAGTACGTGCCGAACGACAACCGGCCCGCCGAGGACTCGACGGTAGTGCTGGCGTGGTACTCGTCCAGCGCGATCTACTTCGGCATCCGCGCCTGGCAAGACTCCGCAAGCGTGCGCGCGACCCTAGCCGACCGCGACAACATCGCTGGCGACGATTACGTCCAATTGGTGCTCGACCCCCTCGGCGACCGGCGGCAGGCATTGGTGTTCGGCGTCAACCCGCTCGGCATCCAGTCGGACGGCACGCTGCGCGACGCCCCGCGCCACAGCATCGACATCTCGAGCTCCGTGGTGACCGGCGCCTACACCGTGGATCTCAATCCCGACTTCGTCTACACCTCCAAAGGACGGCTCACGAGCTGGGGCTACGAGATCGAGATTCGGATTCCGTTCAAGAGCCTGCGCTACCAGGCACGCGATCCGCAGAACTGGGGCATCAATGTGATCCGCGTGGTCCAGGGCACCGGTCACCAGCACACCTGGACGCGGGTGCTGCAGACGCGTTCGTCGTTCCTCGCGCAGTCGGGTACGCTCACCGGTCTCTCGGACCTGCACCGCGGCCTGGTGCTCGACGTCACCCCCGAAGCGACCAGCACCGAGACCGGATCGCCGCAGCCCTCGGGCTGGCGCTACGGCGGCGGCGGTCCGCGCCTCGGCGCGACGGTCCGGTGGGGTGTGACCACCGGGCTGTCGCTCGCGGGCACCGTGCGGCCCGACTTCTCGCAGGTCGAGGGCGACGTGCCGCAGATCCAGTTCAACCCGCGCGTGGCGCTCTTCTTCCCGGAGAAGCGCCCGTTTTTCCTCGACGGGCTCGAGTTGTTCAACACGCCGGTGCAGCTCATCTACACGCGCCGCCTCGTGGATCCATCGGCGGCGGTCAAGCTCACCGGACAAACCGGCGCCATGACCATCGCCACGCTGTCCGGCGTGGACGGCACCGTGGCATCAGCGGGCGCGGATCATCCGCTGCTCAACGCCGTGCGGCTGCGGCGGAACATCGGCGGGCAGAACCTGCTCGGTATCGTCTACACCGATCGGGTGGACGGCTCGAGCTTCAACCGCGTCGCCGCGGCTGATGGGCGCGTGCTGCTGGGGCACGAGTGGGACCTCACCGTCCAGAGCGGCGCGAGTGCGACCCGCGATGCCGCGGCGGCGCCGGTCCGCTGGGCGCCGATGTGGAAGGCGGTGCTGATTCGCTCCGGCCGGCACTTCGGTCTCAACGTCCAGACCTACGGCGTCCACGGCGATTTCCAGGCGTCGAGTGGCTTCCTCGCCAGCTCCGGATTCATCAGCACCAGCGCCATTCCGAGCATTACGCTCATCGGTCGGCCCAGCTCGCTGCTGGAGAGCTTCAACGCGAACGTCTATCTCGCCCACCGTATCAACGACTGGGGCCTGCCGACGGCCAGCGCCTCGCACGATGATCGGCAGGCCGACTTCAGTTTCGGATTCACGCTGAAGGGCGGGTGGCAGCTGGGCACGGGGATTTCCGTGGAGGAGTTCGGATATCCGGCGTCGTTCTTCGCCAACTACTGGATCGAGCGGCGCGTGGGCACGGGGGGGGGCGTCGACACGGTACCATTCACCGGCCAGCCGCACATCCCCAATCTGGATCTCGGCGCCAACATCGCGACGCCGTGGTTCCAGAATTTTTCGCTGGCGGCGTTTGTACTCATCGGGCACGACGAGAACTTCCTGGAGTGGGGGTCGGGGCGGGTTATTCTCAGCACGATCGACATGCTCTGGCGGCCCACTGACCGAATCCGCACCGAGCTGATCTACGATCACCAGCAAGTGAACCGCCGGACCGACGGAAGTCTCGTGGCGCTGACGCGGGTGCCGCGGCTCAAGGTCGAGTATCAGCTCTCGCGCGCGGTGTTCCTGCGGTTTGTCGGGCAGTACAGGTCCAACCAGGTGGACTCGCTGCGGGACGATTCGCGCACCAACGACCCGATCCTACTCCGCGACCCGGTGACCGGGCAGTTCACGCGCAGCGCGGCGGCGGCGAGCAACGTGTTCCGGGTGGACGGGCTGTTCTCGTACCGGCCGGTGCCGGGCACGGTGATCTTCGCCGGCTATGGCAGCACGTTCGATGACAGATTCCCGTTCAGGTTCCGGGCGCTGGCGAGGACGGCAGACGTGTTCTTCGTGAAGCTGAGCTATCTGTTCCGAGCTTGAGCGCTCTCCAAGGCTTCCCACTTGACCTTGCTGATGCTGACCAGAGTACTGACCAAGTCCCTCTTCGAGGTGAAGCCGACCGATCCGGTGACGCTCGTAGCGGTCACCGTCGTACTGGTGCTCGTGGCGCTCGTGGCGGGGTTCTTCCCGGCGCAACGGGCAACCCGGATCCGGGCGCTGGTGGCGTTACTGCAGGACTGACCGAGCAACGGTCACAGATATCGCGCCACCGCCATCGCCCCGAGGGCGTACAGCAGCAGAATCATCACGACCCACGCCGTCATTGCCCCCCGCGCCCTGAGCCGCTGCAGCTCCGCCGAGATCCTGGCGCGCTCGTCGGGCGACGCCGACGCCAGCGACGTCCCGAGCGCCGCGGACCGCATCATCGCCGGTCGCATCACCACGATGCCCACGAGGAACGCGAGCAGCGCCGCCGCTCCGCCGGACCCGAACGCCATCCCCATCGACGTGCGCATCAGCCCCGCGGCCGCTCCACCCGAGAGCCGCTGGAACAGCCAGAAGCCCGATACCAGCGTAATAAGGGCGACGATCGGCAGGATGACCGGGAGGCGGCGCCGCATCAGCGCCGCCATCAGTTTCCCCCCGTCCGGCCCCGCCTCGGCGAGCGCCGGCATCAGGAAGAACGTCTGGAACGCCATCATGCCAACCCATAACGCGCCGAAAAACACATGGGCGAAACGAAGGATGAGCATCACGTGTGACTCCCTTTCAAGCTGACGAGATCCATGCTAGCGGACTTTCCCACGTGCCGCGACCTTCCAGCTGCCTTCCACCTGCCCGCCGCGGCCGTACCAGATGTCGTCGTGCAGGTTCACCGTCGCGCAACAGTGGCTCGGCACCACCCAGACTTTCTCTCCGACACGGGCCTTCCCGTCGATCTCCACGTAGCCGTGCTCCTCATTCAGTTTGCGCATGGTCCAGGCATGCCCGATAAAGTGGCCGAACGTTCCCACGCCGACCGTCTGATCGCTCGAGAACGTCTTTGACCCGGCGTCGATCACGCACTGGCCCGGCACCGCGGTGCTGACGACCGTGGTGAGCACGCGGAGCGCGCAGTCCGCCTCGACGCACAGCTTCGCCGCGAGGCTGCTCGCGTCGTAGAAAACGTACGTGCCAGGCCGGATCTCGGTGGTCTGCGGAATCAGCGGCGTCTTCGCGGCACCTGGCGTCGAGCCGCCAGAAACGATCTTCGCCTCGAAGCCCGCCCTCGCGAGCGCAGCGAGGACGGCGTCGATCTTGACGCACGCCGCCCGGAACCCTGCCTCGTCGAGCCACGACGGCCAATAGAAGATCCCCCGGAAATCGGAGTCCGAGCACGCCCGCGCGATCTCGACCGCTTGCTCAGGCGACTGCGCGCCGGTGCGCCCCACGCCGACATCGATCTCCACCAGCGTTTCGATCCTCTGAAGGTCCCGAGCGACCTCGACCGAATCGACCGCCACCTTCACGCGTCGCGTTGTGGCCAGCTCGCGCAACCGGGGCAGCTTGGCCTTGACCAACGGGTAGGCGATCAGGACATCGTCGCCGGGCAACACCTCCGCCTCGCCCACTTTGGCGACCGTGATCCCGATCGCGCCGGCAGCGAGCTGCAGCTGCGCAATCTCAGGAATCTTGTGGGTCTTCACGTGCGGCCGGAGCGCGACGCCCCACGTGCGACACCGCTCCTGCATCCGAGCGATATTGCGCTCGAGCGCGTCGAGATCGACATACAGGGCGGGGGTGTCCAAGTCGTGGGCGTCCACTATCGAGCCCCCGCCTTCTTCGCGATGCACTCGATTTCGACGGCGATCCCGCCCGGCAGCGCGCCCGCCTGAATCGTGGTGCGTGCCGGAAACGGCGCCGCGAAGCACGTCGCGTACACCTCGTTCATGGCGGCGAAATCGTTGATGTCGCGCAGATAGACGTTGCACTTGACGACGTCATCGAGTGACGACCCCGCCGCCTGGAGGATCGCCCGCAGGTTCTCGAACGTCCGCTTCGTCTCCGACCGCACGTCCCCAAGCTCTCGCGTTCCGGTCAGCGGATTGATGCAACCCTGTCCGGCGACAAAAATGAAATCTCCCTCGACGACCGCCTGCGAATACGGACCCATCGGCTTGGGCGCCTGCTCGGTCAGAATGGCGTTTCTCACGGGCTCCTCTTCAATCGTTTCCAGAGGTAATGAACGGGGAATCCTGCCGCCGCAATGCCCAGACCGTAGATCGGCGACAAGTTGCCGAGCTGGATCTGTCCCCAGACGATGGCCGACACACCCACGACGGTGCCCGACACGAACAACAGCGGCACCCATGGATAGGCAGGGGTGCGGAACGGCCTCGGCGCGTCCGCCATCTTCCGACGCAGCACGAACACCGCGCCGACGGCAAAGATCAGCGCGGCCCACTCCACGACCACGAAGTAGGTCGTGAGCGTATCGTAGTCCCGGAGGATGAGGACCATGCTGATCGCGACCGCGCCCTGGATCAGCAGCGCTGCCCACGGCGTGGCCCAGCGTGGATGGGTAGCCCCTAGAAAGGAGAAAATCAGGCCGTCGCGCGCCATCGCGTACGGGACGCGCGGCTTGGCGAGGAGGTTGCCGTTGAGGGCACCGAACACGCTCGTCATGATCGCGAGCATGATGACGACGCCGCCGGCGGGTCCTGCAATCGCCGTCATGACCGTCCGCGCGATGGCTTCCTTCTGCTGCGCCATGATGCCGACCGGCATCATGTACAGGTATGCCAGATTCGCGCCGACGTACAGCGTGACGATGACCAGCATCCCGACGATGATGATCCGCTTCATCAGTCGCTCGGGTGCCACGACCTCGCCCGCGATCATGCTGACGGCAATCCAGCCGTCGTAGGTCCAGATGACCGCCGCGACGGCGCGCGCCAGCCCGCCGCCCTGCACGGCCCCACCCTCGGTAAGATGGGAAACACTGCCGTGCCCCAACAGAAACGCGCCGAGGATGAGCGCCGCCAGCGCGGTCACCTTCACCAGGGTGGTCACTTCGCTCACGGCGGCCCCGACGCGCGCCCCCAGCACGTTGGCGCACGTCAGGATGATGATGGCGCCGATCGCGATCGCCTGTACGGTCGCAGCGTGGGCCGACACGCCGAGCAGGTTGAGCAGAAATTCCGCGAAGACGGTGGCAAGCGAGGCAACAGCGGTGGGTGTCGTAACCAACACATACAACCAGCCAAAGACGAACGCCGCCGCATCACCATATGCCTCGCGCAAGAACACGTAGACGCCGCCCGCGCGCGGCAAGAGTGTGCTCAGCTCCGCTACCGCGAGCGCGCCGCAGATGCTGATCAGACCGAAGGCCGTCCAGAGGCCCATGATGACGAGCGGATTGGGAACGAGCCCGGCGATCGTGGGGGGTGTGCGGAAGATCCCGCTACCGATCGTGATACCGACGATGAGGGCCGTTCCGCCGGCGAGCCCGATGACACGGCGGAGATCGTGCGGCGGTGACTGAATCACTTCCGCGAGGTCGTCCTGAGCTCCTCGAACCAATTCTCAACGACGATCAGCTTGTCGGGTGTGCCGGCCCGGATCATTAAGAAGCGCCGGTCGTTTGGCGCCACAGCATACTGCGGACCGAATCGGGAGGACGTGAATCCCGCGGCCGGAAAGAGTGCTGCGGAGCGTCCGAGCGAGAATCTCGGCTGAGTGTGTATTTCGACGGCCACCAGGTCTCCGGAGCCGGCGCGATAGAACAACTCACTTCCGCGATGGGACCAGAGCGGCTCCGTTCCCCCGCCCGCCGAAATCGGCCACTTTCCCGCCCCGGTGTTTGGAAATGGCACCACGTAGATCTCGTCCTCGCCGGTCTCGTTCGAGACATACGCCAGCCAGCGCCCGTTGGGCGAAAGGGCTGGAGTCATTTCGGTGAACCTGGTTGCCACAACGGGCACTGGCGCTGTATCAATTCCCGGCCGGATCGCAAGAATGTCACCCGAACCCGGCGACGATACGTCGGTCCGGAAGATCAGCCATTTCCCATCGGGAGACCAGCCCGCATTGTACAAGTTCCGCTTCTCATGAAGCTGCATCACTGCCGGTGCGCCGCCATCGGCCCGCTCGGTCCACAGATCAGTTGCGCCTGTCGCGGGGGCCGAAGAGAATGTCACGGATCTGCCGTCCGGTGTCCACGCGGGGCCAAAATTGTCGTTTCCCTCGAGCGTCAACTTGATGCTTGGGCCTCGGTCCAGCCGCTTGATCCAGATATTAAGGGGCTCAGCATTAGCGACCCTCGCTACGGCGAGCCACTTCCCGTCCGGTGAGAGGGCTGGGAAGCCCAAATAGTCGCTCGGCCATTCAGGATCGA
>Ga0209056_10005608_pt1 | contig 13043 bp, 13 predicted proteins | sample GraSoiAngelo_114_FD_185876 | JGI IMG/M metagenome (GOLD analysis project Ga0209056, IMG submission 185876) | Grasslands soil microbial communities from the Angelo Coastal Reserve, California, USA - 14_0903_13_40cm (SPAdes) (version 2) | ecosystem: Environmental > Terrestrial > Soil > Grasslands... | reverse complement strand
GGACCAGCTCCTGCCCCTGCGGGCTGAAGACGGTGAGCGCGCTGATCCCGAGCTGGTCCTGCTGGTCGACCAGGTACGACGCCAGCGCTTCCCGACGGGTGTCAGCCAGGAGCCCGTCGCGATCGATGACGCGGCTGATGTGCTGCGCGTGGCGCAGCGCCGTGCGCTCCAGGTTCGCGTAGTACGTTTGCGCCACCGCCAGCGCCTGGTCCAGCGGACGCTCGACCTGCGGCTTGAACCACCCCTCGATCGAGCGGTTGATGAAGTTCGAGGCGATGATGAAGATCAGCGTCGCCGGCAGGAGCGAGAGCGTGACGAACGCCAGGACCAGCTTCAGCTTGAACTTGGCGCCGATCACGTTCTCGCGCCGCTCGAACCAGAGCTTGACGAGGTTCCGGAACAGGAGCAGCACCAGCAGGAGCAGCACGATCAGGTTCAGGTTGAGCAGGGCGAACACCGCGATGTTGGAGGCGATCGGCAGGTCCGGCGCGTACACGCCGATGTCGAGCAGGTTCGCCGCCCCCACCAGCGCGACGAAGCCGGCGAGGATGACCAGGTTGCGCTTGCGCCGGTTCTCTTCGCTGAGCAGCGGCACTATTGCACCCGCTGGATCGTGCGGTAGTCGGACTGCCGCGTGGTCTGCTCGGCCGTGCCGGCCATCCGGGTCACGAACGTGTTCTCGCCGTTCAGCGCCGCCACGGCGTTGACGCGCACGTAGATCACCGCGGCAGGGTCGAGCGATGCCGCCGGCGTCATCTTGACGCTCCGGATCTCCGAGAGGATCCGCTGGGCGTCGCGGAGGTCGCGGGTCGCGTAGGTGCGGGGCGCCTCGCCGGACACGACGGCCACCTTGAATTCCTTGGTGACCACGTTGTAGGCGAGCGTCCGCTCGACGGTCTTGGTGACGAGCAGCCGGTCGGGAAGAAAGCGCAGGTACTGCCACAGCTCGACGACGAGGCGGACGTGGGCCGGGATCCCGCTCTGGATGCCCTCCTGGAACCCTTCCGGGAGAGCCCCGAGCAGCACGACGTGGATGGTCACCTCATGGTCGTTGAGGAAGACGTCGAGATCGCTGATGCGCAGCTCGGCGCCCGCGGGAGCGACGGCGAGCAGGACCAGCGCCGTTGCGACGAGGTGGGAACGGAGCCTCTGCGCACCCATACCACGAACGGCCCATTATAGCGTGGCGGGTGGTGGCTTGCGGAGGAACGCGCCGCTCAGATCACGGCGAGACCGGGCGTGCGGACGAGGCCCTCGCGCCGCGCGGCGTCTTCCGCCGCCAGCGCGCCGAGCTCGACGACTCCAGCGCTGCGCCGCTCGAGTCCGAGGGCCCGCTGGACCGCGACCACGAGCTCGAAGTTGAGCGCGTGACCGCCGTTGCGGGCGACGACGTGCGCGCGGATCCGGCGGCCCAGCAGCGCGAGGTCGCCGAGGAGGTCCAGGATCTTGTGCCGGACGAACTCGTCACGGAAGCGAAGGCCGTTCAGCGCCGCACCGTTGCCGAGCACGATCGCGTTGTCGAGCGAGCCGCCGCGGGCGAGGCCGTTCTTGCGCATGATGCCCAAGTCCTTGAGGAAGCCGTACGTGCGCGCCGGCGCGAACTCTTCCACGAACGACCGCTCGGTCGGCGTCCACGAGAGCACCTGAGTCCCGATTGCCGGATGCTCGTTGTCGAGCGTGTAGCTGATGCGGAACGTGTCCGACGGCGTGATCTGGATCCAGCGCCCGCCGCTGCCCACGCGGAGCGGACACGGAACCGTCAACGGCTTCCGCTGCTCGGATTGCTGCACGCGGCCGGCGGACGCGAGCAGCGTCACGAACGGTTTCGCGCTCCCGTCCAGCGCCGGGATCTCGGGGCCGTCCACCTCGATGTCGAGGTTGTCGACGCCGAGTCCGATGGCCGCGGCCATGAGGTGCTCGACCGTCTGGACGCGCGTGCCGTTCACGCCCAGCGTCGTCGCGTAGTGCGAGTTGACGACGCTCTCCACAGTTGCCGGGATCCGCTCGCCGGTCGCCTTCACCCGGAACACAACGCCCGAATCCGGTGAAGCCGGTGCGAACGAAACGCGGGAGACCTTACCCGAGTGGAGCCCGACACCCTGGCGCTGACCGCCCTGCGAATGGTGTGCTGGCGCATAGACCAGGGAAGACGGGGAGCAACACGGGTGCCAGGATCTCGGTAATGATCCTAACCCATTGATTTTTCTGAATGGGAGTACTGCCTCCCGCAGGCTGGAGGCGCGCCGAAGTTGCGTCGATGACACGGGCGCGGAGCCGCCGTGTCTCCGATGCGAGACATCACGCTTTCACCCCGATCCGGAGCTCGTGCCGGCCGTCCCGCTCGGCTACGGACAGGTGGTCCATCGTCGCCGCCTTCACACTCGTTCCGAGACGGTGGCGACCGGTATCGAGCTCCTCTCCGTAGAGCACTCCGTGGACGACCGTGGCGCTACACGCGTCCACCTCGACCCGGTGCACCGCGAAGCCCTCGATCTCGTGCACGTAGAGGCACTCGGTGATCCAGTTGAACAGGAGCTGCTCCGGCGACTGGCCCTGGGCGCGGACCTCTCGGTGCTCGCGCTCCGCGACCTGCTCCGGCTTCACGACGAGCGCCAGCACGCCCTGGGCGGCCTGAGCGAGCGCCGATGCCCGCGTGGGACCCCACGCCCGCACCCCCGCGGCGGACCCGAGGGGCGCCCAGCCGGCGTCGCCGTCGGTCACCGATCCGTCCCGAGATCACCGAAGCGCGATTGAAGCACGGCGATGACGGCGGGTCCCGCCGTCTCCGTTCTGAGGATTCGCGGCCCCATCCCGACGATCGTCCAGCGGTGCGCGCGCGCGCGTTCGACCTCCTCGGTCGACAGCCCGCCCTCCGGACCCACGAGCAGACGAATGCGCGTGCCCGAGGGCAGCGCAGCGGGCAGGCTTGCGGCGAGCGTCGCGACGGGGACGCTGCCGCTCCGCTCGTCACCGATCGCGCCCTCCCACAGGCATAGCTGGAGGTCGGCGGGCTCGTCGAGCGCCAGGACGTCGGCGTAAGGGCGCGGGACCTCGACCGGCGGGACGACGGCGCGCCCGCACTGCTTGGCGGCCTCTTTCGCGACGCGCTGCCAGCGGCGCGCCCGGTCGCGCCAGCGGCTGGGCTCGAGCGTGACGATCGTCCGGGCCGTGAGCGCCGGGACGACTCGAACGACGCCGAGCTCGGTGGCGGCGCGCACGATGGCCTCCATCTTGTCGCCCTTGGGGACGGACTGCACGAGCGTGATCCGCAGCGGAGACTCGGTCTCGCGCGACCTGACGCCGAGCACCGAGCCGGTCGCCTCCTCGCCGACCGTCTCGAGGCGCACCGTGTACTCGCGGCCGGCGCCGTCCGCCGCGATCACCGTGTCGCCCGGCCGGAGCCGCAGGACGCGCGCAAGGTGGTGCGATTCGTCGCGGTCGAAGACGACGCGGCCATCCTCGAGCCGCTCAGGCGCGATCGTGAAGCGGCGCACGGAGCTCGAGCGTGGTCCAACCCTCCACGGAACGGGAAGCGCGCGGCGCGAACCCATGGGCGCCGAGCGCCGCGGCGACCTCGGCGCCCTCGCCGTCGAGGATGCCGCCGAGGATCAGCGTGCCGGCCGGCAGCACCCAGCGCCCGTATCGCAGCGCGAGCTTCCGATGGGCGGCCGTCAGCAAGTTTGCGACGACCAGGGGCGCGGCTGCCTCGTCGAGCCGTTCGGCGTCGGCGAGGACGCACCGCACGCGGTCGCTGACGTGGTTGCGGGCGGCGTTGGCCATCGCGGAGGCGACCGCGTCGGGGTCGTCGTCCACGGCCAGAACCCCGTCGACGCCCAGCCGCGCGGCCGCGATGGCGAGGATGCCCGAGCCGGTGCCGAGATCGATCATCCGCCTCGGGGCCTCCGCCTCCACGGCGGCCTCGAGCGCTTCGAGACATCCGAGCGTGCTCCCGTGGTGGCCGGTCCCGAAGGCCCGTCCGGGCTCGATCGTGATCACGAGCCGACGGCCCGCGACCGGCGTGTCCCACGGCGGCGCGATGACGAGCCGTCGGCCGACCCGCTGCGGGGTGAAGTGGACGCGCCACGCCTCGTGCCAGTTCTCGTCGGCGAGCGCGACCACGGTCACCTCGTGCGCCGGCGCGAAGCCGAGCTGGCGCAGTCCGTCGAGATAGTCGCGAACGCTCTGTTCGAGGGCGCTCGCGCGCGCCGTCTCCGGGAAGAACGCGCGGAGGCGCGCGGCCTGACCCGGCGGCTCCTCCTCGACGACGCCGAGGGCGCCGAGCTCCCACACGAGATTCGTCAGCCCTTCCGAGAGGTCGGCGGGCACGCCTACGGTGAGCTCCCAGTAGCGGGAGGGCGACATCGGGTCAGCCGAGGAGCTTCTTCATCCGCTCGAAGAACGCCGATGCCAGCGGGCCCCGCTCTTCCTTCGACGCCGCCTCGAACGCCGCGAGCGTTTCGCGCTGCTTGGCGTTGAGCTTCTGGGGGACTTCCAGGACGACGCGATAGCACGCGTCGCCGTGCCCGCGATGCCGGAGGTGCGGCATACCCTTGCCGCGCAGTCGCAGGATCTCGCCGGGCTGCGTCCCCGCCGGAATCTTCAGCCGGGTCGTGCCGCCGAGCACCGGCACTTCGGCCTCGTGCCCGAGCGCCAGGTTGGCGAACGAGACGGGCAGGTCACAGACGAGGTCGGCACCCTCGCGCGTGAACAGCTCGTGCTCGCTGATGTGGACGAGCACGTAGAGGTCACCGGGCGGTCCCCCGTTGACGCCGCCCGAGCCCTCGCCGGTGACCCGGAGCTGCATCCGGTCCTCGATGCCCGCGGGAATCTTGACGCTCAGCAGGTGCTCGGCCCGCCGGCGGCCCTCGCCCCGGCATTCGTGGCACGGCGCGCGGTTGAGCTGCCCGGCCCCCCGGCACTTCGGGCAGGGCTGGGCGACCGTGAGGAACCCGTGGCTGCGGCGGACCTCGCCGGCACCGCGACACATGTCGCACGTCTCCAGGCGGCTGCCCGGTTCCACGCCGCTGCCGCGGCACGCTTCGCACGTCTCGAGGCGCGGGATCTGGATCTTCGTCTCGAGGCCCGCCGCGGCGTCGGCGAGCGTGATCTTCAGCTCGTACTGGAGGTCTTCGCCGCGGCCGGCCCGCGAGCGGCGCCCGCGCCCGCCCGCCGAGAAGAAGTTGTCGAAGATGTCCTCGAACAGGGTGCCGAAGCCCGCGTCGCCGAACCCGGGGCCGCCGCCCGGCGCGGCCGTCCCGAAGCGGTCGAAGTGCGCTCGCTTGTCCGGATCGGACAGGACGGCGTACGCCTCGTTGGCTTCCTTGAAGCGCTCCTCCGCGCTCTTGTCGCCGCGGTTGCGGTCGGGATGGAACTGCATCGCGAGCGCACGGTAGGCCTTCTTGATCTCGGCGTCACCGGCGGTCCGGGGGACGCCGAGAACCTCGTAGTAGTCGCGGGCCACCGGACTCAGGCGCTCTCGTCCGGGGCCGCGGCGACGGAGACGAGCGCGGCGCGCAGGACGCGATTGTGCAGCTGGTAACCTGGCAGCGTCTCGCGGACGACGGTGCCCGGCGCCGCGTCCTCGCTCACCACGCTGGCGATCGCCTCGTGGCGCGTCGGATCGAACGGCTGACCGAGCGCGGAGTAGCGCTCGACGCCGGCGCGCTCGAGCACCTTGAGCAGCTCGCGCTGGATCAGCTCGACGCCGGCCACGACACCCGTGGCGTCGCCGCCCGGGCGCGCCGCCTCGAGGGCGCGATCCAGGTTGTCGAGCACCGGGATCAGGTCCCGCAGCAGCGACTCATTCGCGTAGCGGACGTAGTCGTCGCGCTCCCGTTGCGCCCGTCGCCGGACGTTCTCGGTCTCGGCGAGCGCGCGCAGCAGCCGGTCCTGTTTCTCCTCGACCTCCCGCCGCAGCTCCTCGACCGACCTGACGCCCTCGGTCGGCTCGGCTCGGGGAGCATCCGCGGTGTCGTTGACCTTCGAGTCGTCCATAGCATTTGAATTATAGCAGCGGGATCGCCGGCTCTCGGCAGGGGACGGAGCGTCGTGATTCGCGCCGGGCCGCCGCCCGGCTACGACGGCAGGTACAGGTCCTGGCGGACGCGCGAGAGAGCGTCGGTGACGTGCCGCGCGGTCTCGTTGACGATCGAGATCACTTCCGGATAGGGCAGCCGGCGCGGGCCGACGACGCCGAGGATGCCCACCACCTGATCGCGGTAGAGGTAGGTCGACGTGATCAGCGTGCACTCGCGCATCCCGGCCACCGGATTCTCCTCGCCGATCGTCACGCTGAGCCCCTCGGCTCCGGCGAGCTTCGTCATGAGGTCAGCCAGATGCTCCTTCTGCTCGAAGGTCCGGAGCAGCTCCCGCGTCGTGTCGATGTTCCAGAATTCCGGCTGGTCGAGCATGTTGATCGCGCCGCTCACGTAGAGGGTGCGGTCGCGGAGGAGCGCCAGGATCTGGTCGATGACGCCGCGCGCGCGGGTGTGGAGCGCGTCGAGGGGATCGGTGGGCATCGTCTCCATGTCGACGACGTCCTGGACCGTGTGGCCGCCGAAGCGCCGGTTGAGCTCGCGCCCGAGGGCCCGGACCTCGTCGGTGCCGAGCGGCGGATCGAGCGTCACCGCGCGCGCGGTGACCCAACCGGCGTCGGTCACCAGGACCGCCAGCGCGCGATCGTCCTCGAGCGGGATCAGGTCCACCCGCGCGAGGGTCGTCTGCTTCAGCGGCGGCGCCAGCAGCAGGCCGGTCAGCTTCGTCGCGCTCGACAGGTGCGACGACGTCCGCTCCATGAAGCCGTCGATCCCCGACCGGCGCGTCGGCAGCGTCTCGCCCGACGCGGTGGCCTTGGGGCTCTGCGGCGGCGGGAAGGACTCCACGTAGAAGCGGTAGGCCTTGTCCGTCGGCACGCGGCCCGCGCTCGTGTGCGGGTGGCCGAGGTAGCCCATTTCCTCGAGGTCGGCCATGACGTTACGCAGCGTGGCCGCCGACAGCGTCGGGAAGTGACGCCGCGCCAGCACGCGCGAGCCGACCGGCTCGGTCGAGTCGATGTACTCACGGATGACGGCGATCAGCACGTCGCGATGGCGCGCGTCCATCGCGGGGAATTATAGCAAGTCGACGAACAGGGCGTCGGACAGGAGGAATCCGGCTTCGGTGAGGCGAACGCGGTCGTCCGCGCCGGCCAGCAACGCTTGAGCGCGCCACGTGTCGATCCGCCGGCGCAGCCGTTCGTCGCCGTTGAGTCTGGTCTCGAGCCAGCTCGCGGGCACGCCGTCAGCGGTGCGCAGCCCGAGGATCAGCCGCTCGCCGAGCTTCTGCCGCGACGAGAGCTGCTCGGACGAGTCGATCGGGAGGGCGCCCGCGGCGAGCGCCTCGCAATAGCGCGGCGTCGCCTTGACGTTCGCGTAGCGCGTGGAACCCACGAAGCCGCACGCGCCCGGTCCGGCCGCGAGGTATTCGGCGGCGCGCCAGTAGATCTGGTTGTGGCGTGAGCGAAAGCCCGGCCGCGCGTAGTTGGAGATCTCGTAGTGCTCCAGCCCCCGCGTCGCCGCCGCGCGCGCGAGCCGCCAGTACTGGTCGATCTGCACCTGCTCGGCCGGGATACCCTCGACGCCGGCGGCGCCCCACAGGCTGCCGGCGTCGAGCGTGAGCCCGTAGGCGGAGAGATGATCGGGCCGCCAGTCGAGCACCGCGTCGACCGCGCGCGCCCACCCATCGAGGTCGAGCCCGGGCAGGCCGTACATCACGTCGACGCTGAGGTTGGCGCACCCGGCCTCGCGGGCGGCGTCGAACGCGGCGCGCGCGCCGCGCGCGTCGTGGAGACGACCGAGGCGCGGCAGGATCGCGTCGTCGAGCGACTGGACACCGAGGCTCAGGCGATTGACCCCGGCCCCGCGATAGCCCGCGAGCTTCTCGCGCGTCACGCTCTCGGGGTTGCACTCCACGGTGATCTCGGCGTCGGGCGCCACGTCGAACCGCGCGCGGATCCCGTCGAGCACGGCCGCCATGTCGTCGTCCGCCAGCAGCGAGGGCGTGCCGCCCCCGAAAAAGACCGTCGCGAGCCGCACGCGCGGCGCCCACGCGAGCGCGCCGAGCAGGTCGATCTCTCGATGGAGCGCGTCGAGGTAGCGGGCCATGGCGCCGTCCTCGAGCGGCGCCGTGTTGAAGCTGCAGTACCCGCACCGCTTCGCGCAGAACGGCACGTGCACATACAATCCCAGCTCGGCCGCCTCCGGCACGGTCACCGCAAGAACGGAGGAAGAAGACGAAGACCGATTGTCCGTCATATGAACATGCATTTTTGGATCTGCGGAGCCGGGTCGCATCTCTCTCAGGCCACCCTCGGTGGAACCGGGCTCACGGACCCCGCTCCAATAAACATGCGGAGCCGGGTCGCATCTCTCTCAGGCCACCCTCGGTGAATCCGACCTCATGGACCCCGCGACAACAACGTGAGGGGAGGCGCCCAACCCAACGCTCTACGGTATATAGTTCGCGAGTCGCCACCAGCGCAGCCAGTGTCGATCGCCGTCCCAGGACCAGTAGATGAGGAAGGCCTTGCCCTTGATCTTGTCGCGCTTCACGAAGCCCCAGTACCGGCTGTCCTGCGAGTTGTCGCGGTTGTCGCCCATCACGAAGTACGAGTCGGCCGGCACCGTCGTGGGGTCGCACCCGTAGGCGTACCCGCAGTACGACTCGGCGCCGCGCACCGCCGAGTCGGCGAACTTCGTGTACGACTCGCGTAGCGCGACGCCGTTGATGAGCACCTGATGGCCGCGGATCTGTACCCGCTCGCCCGGGGTGGCGACGATCCGCTTGATGAAGTCACGCTTCTCGTCCTGTGGATACCGGAACACGATGATGTCGCCGCGCCGCGGCGCGCGGATGCCGGGCAGGCGCCATTCGGTCAGGGGCGCCTCGGGACCGTAGAGGAACTTGTTGACCAGGATGTAGTCCCCGACCAGCAGCGTGTCCATCATCGAGCCGGACGGGATCGTGAAGGCCTGGACGACGAGGGAGCGGATCACCAGCGCCAGCAGGACCGCGATCGCGATCGCCTCGGCGTACTCGCGGACGATCGACTTGCGGCGCCGTCTCGGCTCCACCGCGTCGGACGGCACCGACGGCGCGGCTTCGATCTCGATCTTCCGCTCGTCCATGCTCAGCTCTTGAGGACGGACAGAAACGCTTCCTGAGGCACTTCCACCTTCCCGACCTGCTTCATCCGCTTCTTCCCTTCCTTCTGTCGCTCCAGCAGCTTCCGCTTGCGTGTGATGTCGCCGCCGTAGCACTTGGCGGTCACGTTCTTGCCCATCGCCTTGACGGTCTCGCGGGCGATGACCCGGCTGCCGATCGCCGCCTGGATGGCCACCTCGAAGAGCTGGCGGGGGATCACCTTGCGCAGCTTCTCGACCAGCGCCTTGCCCTTCTCGTAGGCCTTGTCGCGGTGCACGATGATCGAGAGGGCGTCCACCGGGTCGCCGTTCAACAAAATATCGAGCTTGACGAGGTCCGACGGGCGGAACTCCGAGAGCTCGTAGTCGAAGGACGCGTAGCCCTTCGAGATCGACTTCAGCCGGTCGTAGAAGTCGACGACGATCTCCGCCAGCGGGAAGTCGAATTGGATGTGAACGCGCTTGCCCTGGTACTCGAGCGAGCGGTGCTCGCCGCGCTTTTCCTGGGCGAGCTTGTAGATCGCCGTCATGAACTCCGTCGGCACGAACACCGACGACGTCACGTACGGCTCGTCCATCTGCTCGATCCGGTCGGGCGTCGGCAGCTTGGAGGGATTGTCGATGTCGATGATCTCGCCGGCAGTGGTGAGGATCTTGTACTGCACGCTCGGTGCCGTGACGATCAGCGAGAGATTGAACTCCCGCTCGAGCCGCTCCTGGACGATCTCCATGTGCAGCATGCCGAGGAACCCGCAGCGAAAGCCGTAGCCGAGGGCCAGCGACGTCTCCGGCTCGTACGTGAAGGCCGGATCGTTGAGGCGGAGCTTTTCGAGGGCGTCACGGAGCGCCTCGTAGTCCGTGTCGTCGATCGAGTAGAGCCCGGCGAAGACCATGGGCTTGGCGTCCCGATAGCCGGGGAACGCCGCGTCGGCGACCCGCTTCATCGACGCGGTGATGTAGACGACCTGTCCGGCCGACAGCTCCTCGACCGGCCGCATGTCCGGGCTGAAGACGCCGACCTGCTGGACCTCGCACGCCCGGCCGTTGGACATGAGGAGGATGCGCATGCCCGGGTGCACGCGGCCGTCGGTCAGGCGCACGTAGACGACCACGCCCTGGTACGAGTCGTAGAACGAGTCGAAGACCAGCGCCTTGAGCGGCGCGTCCGGGTCGCCTTCCGGTGGCGGGATGCGGGCCACGATCGCCTCGAGCACCTCCGGGACGCCGGTGCCGTGCTTGGCCGAGATGGCCAGCGCGTCGCCGCCGTCGAGCTCGAGGGTCTCCGTGATCTGGGTCCGCGTTCCCTCGACGTCGGCGGCCGGCAGGTCGATCTTGTTGATGACGGGGATGATGGTGAGGTTCGCGTCGCTGGCCAGGTAGAAGTTCGCGAGCGTCTGCGCCTCGATCCCCTGCGCGGCGTCGACGATGAGGACGGCCCCCTCGCACGCGGCGAGCGCCCGCGACACTTCGTAGGAGAAGTCCACGTGCCCGGGCGTGTCGATCAAGTTGAGCGTGTACTCCTGGCCGTCGCGCGCGCGGTACAGCAGCCGCACCGTGTGCGCCTTGATGGTGATGCCGCGCTCGCGCTCGAGGTCCATCGAGTCGAGGACCTGATCGACGGCCTTCTTCGCGTCCATCGTGCCGGTGAGCGCCAGGAGCCGATCCGCGAGCGTCGATTTTCCGTGATCGATGTGGGCGACGATCGAGAAATTGCGAATGCGGCCGAGAACCATCGGTTCAGTCTAACACGCCGCGTCGCGGCCCCGACGACCCTCAGCGGGAGCGTGTCGCGCCGGCCGGGACGACCGCGCCCGACTCCAGCACGACCTCGGGGCCGATGCGCGCGCGCGCCCCGATCTTGACGTCGGCGCCGACGACGCAGCGATCGAGCACGGCGCCGGCGCCGACCGCGACGCGCTCCCAGAGGACGGCGCCCTCCACCCGGGCGCCGTCGCCGACCTGCGCGCCGTCGCCTAGGACGGTGCCGGGACCGACGCGACAGTCTCGGCCGAGCACGGCGCCGGCGCCCACCACCGACGGAGCGACGACTTGCGCGTCGGACAACGGCATGTTGGCCCGGCCCTCGAGCAGATCGATGTGGCCGGCGCGGTACGCCACGGGATCGCCCAGGTCCCGCCAGTACGTCCGCGGGCACCAGCCGTAGGACGTGATGCCCTCGGCGATCAGCGCGGGGAAGAACTCGCGCTCGATCGAGCTCGGGCGGTCCGGCGGGATCCGGGCGAGCAGCGGCGCGTCGATGAGATAGATCCCGGCGTTGATGGTGTTGGTCGTGATCTCCTCCTCGGCGGTCGGCTTTTCGCGAAACCGCCGGAGGCGGCCATCTTCGTCGGTCTCGACGAGCCCGAACTGGCGCGGGTCGTCGACCGGCTGCAGGAAGATGGTCGTGCGCGAGCCGCGAGCCTCGTGCAGGCGGCGCATCGCGGTCAGGTCGGCATCGGTGAGGACGTCGCCATTGAGCACGAAGAGCGGGCCCGCGGTCAGGTCGGCGGCGCGGCGCGCTCCGCCGCCCGTTCCGAGTGGCTCGTCCTCCACGACGTACCGGAGCCGCACGCCGAGACCCTGGCCGTCGCCGAGTGCGGCGCGGACGTCATCCACGCGATACGAGCACGCCAGCACGACGCCGTGCGCGCGTAGCAGCGCGAGCTGGTACGCCAGGAGAGGGCGATTCAGGATCGGGACGACGGGTTTGGCGCGGGCGAGCGTCAGCGGCCGCAGGCGCGTGCCCTGGCCGCCCGCCAAGATCACCGCCTGGCGCGCGCCTCCCCCCACTATCTACTCGGCGACCAGGGCTCCGCCTCGCTGATCAGCATCACCGGGATGCCATCGCGCACGGGGTACGCCTTGCGGCACGCGGGGCAGATGATCCGGGTCTCCTCGAAGAGGAGATCGCCCTTGCACGCTGGGCAGGCGAGGATCGCCTTCAGTTCGTCGTCGATCATGAGCTCAGCTCCTTCCGGAACCACGCGACGGTTTGCCGCAGGCTTTCGCCGAACGGCGTCGCCGCGCTCCACCCGAGCCCCTTCTTGGCGCGCGTCGCGTCGAGCACGCTCCGGCGTTGCTCGCCCGGCCGCGCCGGACCGTGCTCGGGGGGGACGGTCACGCCGGTGAGCTGCGCCAGCTCTCGGTAGATGTCGTTGACCGTTTTCTCGACGCCGGTCCCGATGTTCATCACCCCGACGACGTCGGGGGAGACCACCGCCCGCGAGACCGCCTCGGCGACGTCGAGCACGTAGACGTAGTCGCGAGTCTGCTCACCGTCGCCGGTCACGATGCACGGATCTCCGGCCAGCAGCCGCGACGTGAAGATCGCGACGACCCCGGCTTCCCCCGCCGGATCCTGGCGCGGGCCGAACACGTTCGCCAGCCGCAGCGTCAGAGCGCGGCCGCCCGTCAAGCCCATCCAGCAGTCGACGTACCGCTCGGCCGCCGTCTTCGACACTCCGTAGGGCGACGAGGGCCGCAGGGGATGGTCCTCGGGCGTGGGCAGAACGTCGGTGTCACCGTACCCCGCGCCGCCGGTCGACGTATAGATGATGCGGCGAACGCCCGTGAGCCGGCACGCCTCCAGGAGCGCAATCGTTCCGAGCACGTTGATGCTGGCGTCGAATCGTGGATCGATGACCGACCGGGAGATCGCGGCCTGGGCGGCGACGTGGACGACGACGTCGGGCCGGGTGGTCGCGATCACCTCGACGAGCCGCGCGTCGCGCAGATCGCACACGTGGAGTCGTGCGTTCGGATGAATTCGCTCGCGCCGTCCGGTGGACAGGTTGTCGATCACCTCGACGGCGTGGCCGTCCTCGAGCAGACGATCGACGACGTGGGAGCCGACGAAGCCCGCGC
>Ga0209056_10005605_pt1 | contig 13045 bp, 10 predicted proteins | sample GraSoiAngelo_114_FD_185876 | JGI IMG/M metagenome (GOLD analysis project Ga0209056, IMG submission 185876) | Grasslands soil microbial communities from the Angelo Coastal Reserve, California, USA - 14_0903_13_40cm (SPAdes) (version 2) | ecosystem: Environmental > Terrestrial > Soil > Grasslands... | reverse complement strand
CGACCAGATGACGGTTCGCTGAACCTCGACGGACGACCACTGGCCGAATTCGTTGTGGGCGAGGTCGACCCGTAGCGCCTCAGCAATACTGTTCGCCAGCTCGCGATGTTGCTGTAGTTCCGTAACTGGGACCTTTTTGGTTCCCTTTTGGGGACCGCGCCCTTCCCCCCACAGGACCCACTCCAGGCCAACATCAGGGATCCCAAGCTCTTTCGCCTTCGTGACAATCAGGCGGGCGACGTCGGCCGGGAATTTCTTCCGATGCGGCCATTTCTTTATGGCTGCTTCAGTTACGGAGCCGCCCAGCGCCGCGGCGAACTGTCGATAGCTCAACGAGATGCCTTCCCAGGGACTGAACACGTCGAGGAGAACCGCTAGTCGGTCCGCCAGAGGGACCCTCTTCGGTCCACTTTCGGTCTTGACAGGTGCCAAGTAATCCCTACTTTCGGTGTCGTAAACAGATAGCAGATGGGCCTGATTAGGTCCAAAACTGCCGTCTGCGCTCGCTTGAGTCAAGTCGCCCACTCGGAGCCCGCGGAGAAAACATGTTCGTTCGTCGTTCCCTTGTCGTGCTGGCACTGACGCTCGCCGTCGTGCGCTGCACCGATCAACCCACAGCGCTGCAGCAATCGCCCCAGGTACCGCTGCAGCAATCGGCCCAAGGGCCGCAGTTCGTCCAGTGGGCGCCGAACCTCGCTCCGCAGTTCACCGCCATCTCCGGGCCCCAGACCAATCAGCACGGACGCCCAGGATTCCGGACACCTCCCCTCAGCCTCGATATGTACTCGGTGTCGTTCTGGGCGGTCCGTGGTGAATCACGCAGCGTGCGGATCAACTATTCAAGCGCCATCGACACGCTGACGCATCCGTTCATGCAGCTGACGGTCACCGACCCCACATTCGCGCCGGGACAGGGCGACATCGCGGTCGGCGATTCCGTACTCGTTACGGTCAACATCGACACCACGAAAATCGGCCTGACGCTCGAGCCGACCGGCTTGCAATTCGGCGAGCGCGCGCAGCTGCGGATCTGGTACGGCGGCGCCTTGGGCGATCTGAACGGTGACGGGGTCGTCGACAGCGTCGATGCGGTCATCGAGAGCCAGGTGTTGGGGCTCGCCTACCGCGAAACGAGCAACGACGCCTGGGCGCGAGTCCCCGCGACGCAGTCGCTCGATGATCAGTCGTTTACGAGCGCCTTGCCGCATTTCTGCGAATTCGCGATCGAATTAGACGCATTACTCGATTGGACTGTGTCCTGGTAGGCGAGCGAGCCTCCAGATGCTACACGACGATTCGCGCCAACAACGGTCTGACGGCAAGGGGACGCCTACGTTAGAAGCCATTGCTCCTGTCATCGATAAAGCCCGAGAGCTCGCCGCTGCCGGTCATCACGCGGCCGTAGTCGAGTTCCTCGGGGGCCGTGAGCGCACCGAGCTCGGCGACTCGCCGACGCTGGCGTTGCTCTACGGGATCGCACAGGCACGGCTGGGCCGGCACGAGCAGGCGCTGCAGTGGCTCGAGCTCGCCCTGGAGCAAGCGCGCCGCCGCGGCGAGTCCGCGGTCGAGCGCCATGCGCTGAGCGCGCGGGGTGCCTTCGCCCTCGTCAACGGCCACCTGACGGAAGCCGCGGATTTCTGCACGCAGGCCCTCATGGCCGCAAGCCGCGACGGCGATCATGCAACGACTGGCCGCGCCTCCAATAACCTCGGCATCATCAGTCATTTGCGCGGTCGCCACGCTGAAGCGATTTCTTCCTGGGAAATCGCCGCCGCCGCGTTCCATCGCGCCGGTCAGCAGATCGGTGTCGCCGAGTGCCACAACAACCTGGCGAACGCCTATCGCGAGCAGGGCGCGCTCGACAAGGCGCTCGCCGTAGCCGATCAGGCGGTCGCAACGGCCGAGGCCGGGGGCGACGAAGCGCTATTCGCAGTAACGTTGCGTGGCCGCGCGGAAATTCGCGTCGTGCGCAGTGAGCCCGAGCTCGCACGCCGTGAGCTCGACCGCGTCCGCGAGATCCGCAGCCGTCTGCCCGACCCCGTCGGCGAAGCCGAGGATCTCCGCGTGACCGCGCTGGTTCTGGCGGCCGAAGGTCAGGTGGCCCGCGCCGAGAAGTCGCTCCGTGAAGTCATGGGACGCGCGGAGCTCCATGGGCGTATCCAGCTGCAGGCCGATGCCACTCGCGACCTGGCCCTGCTGCTTCGCAAAGCGGGACGGCAGAAGGAAGCGATCGGTGCCGCGCAGGCCGCCAAAGCGATCTTCAGCCGCATCGGCGCCGAGAGCGACATCCGCAAGCTGGCCGAGCAGGGCTGGGAGGAGTCCGTGGCCGCCGAGTTGCGCGGCAACCTCGCGCCGCTGCACGTCGCCCAGCAGTACGCCGACGCCGGACGCTACGCCGAGCTACTGACGTACCTCGAGCAGCGTTCCCGCGACGAGCTCGAAGAGTCCGCCATGCTCACCTTGCTCTACGGCATCGCGCACAGCCGCCTCGGCCGTCTCGAGGTTGGCCAGCAGTGGGCGATGGTCGCGCAGCTACGGGCCCGCGCGCTCAAGGACCGGATGATGGAAGTCCGCGCCTTGAACGTCTGCGGCGCCATCGCGCTGGAGCGCGGCGGCATCGACGAAGCGACCTACTTCTTCTCGCGCGCGCAGGAGGAGGCCACGGACGACAGCGACATGGCCACCGTCGGGCGCTGCGCCAACAATCTCGGCATCATCGCGAACATGCAGGGCGACTACCGCCGGGCCGTCATCGCGTACACCCGCGCGATCGCCGCCTACGAGCAGGCGCACTTCCACCGCGGCGTCGCGGAAGCGCGCCACAATCTTGGGATCGTGTGCCGGGCGCAGGGACAGCTGGATCGGGCGCTCGAGATCGCCAACCAGGCGATTCAGGAAGCCGAGCGGCTCGGCGACCGGCAGCTGACGGCCCAGGCAATTGCGGGACTGGCGGAAGTCCGCGTGGCGCGCGGCGAGAGCGAGCTCGCGAAGCAGGAAGTCGAGCGCGCGATCGCGGTGCATCGCGAGCTGAAGGACCCCGTGCGCGAAGCGGAAGACCTCCGCATTCTCGCCGGCGCGATCGCGCTGACGGAGCAGACGAATGACGCTGAAACCATGCTGCGCGACGTGATCGATCGCGCCACGCAGCATGGCCGCCCACTGCTCCTGGCGAGCGCGGAGCGCGACTTGGCGCACCTCCTCATTCGCAGTGGTGATGTAACGGCAGGCAAAGCGGCGGCCCAGCGGGCACGCGCGACGTTCCAACGGCTGTCGGCGCGCGCGGAAATCGATCGGCTCGACGCATTGTTGGAGGCTCCGTGAACCTGAACTTGAACCTGAACTTTGCGATTGGCTGGTAACGAGATGCGCAAGGAAGAGCGACACTCCCAGACCTTACAGCGCGTCTTTCCGCACGCACGCTTCAGCGAGCGAGAGGCGGCGGACCGCGCTCAGGCGATCGAAGCACATCGCCGGGACCTCGGCTCGCGGCTGGGGCGGAATGTCGGCGCGGTCGTGGCGGCCGTCGATTACATGCTGAATATCAGCGGCGACCTCGTGGCACCCACGATCGTGGAGCACGAGGAGCTGGAGCAGCTCGAGCACCGATCCATCACGGATCCGTTGACCGGGCTGTACAACCGCTATCACTTCGACGCCGCGCTACAACGCGAAATCGCCCGCTGCCGGCGCTACGGCGTGGCACTGTCCCTGCTGCTCGTGGACATCGACCGGCTGAAGCCGCTCAACGACCGCTGGGGCCACCAGGCAGGCGACCGCGCCTTGAGCCGCGTGTCGGCGGCCATTCAGAAGGGCCTGCGCGGCACCGACATCGCCGCGCGCATCGGCGGCGACGAGTTCGCCATCATTCTGCCTGATACCGACGCCGTCGCGGGGCTGATCGTCGCCGCGCGCATGCGCCGGAACCTGGTGGAAGACGGATCGACGATGGTCACGGTGAGCGGCGGGTTGGTCGAGCTGCCGCGCGAAGTCGTGCAAGGCTCGGGGACTCAGCTGATGGCCACCGCCGACGTGGCCCTTTACGCTGCGAAGAAGTCAGGCGGCAACTGCGTCGTGCAGGGAGAGTATCCCGCCGCCTGAAGTGCCTCCAAGGGGAATCGAACCCCTGTTCCCACCTTGAAAGAGTGGTGTCCTAGCCGTTAGACGATGGAGGCGGGGCTCGACATAGCGGTAACGGGATTCGAACCCGTGTTTGAGCCTTGAGAGGGCTCCGTCCTAGTCCCCTAGACGATACCGCCCTGGGGCGGTGAATATCGCCAGCCTAGCTGCAACCGGTCAACCCATTGTCTTGACTCAACGGCTCGGCGGCTGAGCGTCTCGGCGTCTAGATTATTGGCCCGATGAAACGCGTCTTCTCTCTGCTCGTTCCCGAAGTCCCGATTCTCATGGGTGCGGCGCTACTCCTCGATTTGCCGGCGCTGCGCGGCACCGTTTCCGGCCTCGCGAACGTCTTCCCCTTTACCGTTCTTGCCGCGGCCCTGCTCCTTGGCTGGCGCTTCAACCGCTCGCGTCTCGTTTTCGCGATCGCGCTGCTCGCGCTGACCGAATATGTGCTGCTCAGTGGCGGGACCACGCCCCGCGACCGCGTGTTGCTGCACGCCACCATGTTTCTGCTGCCGATCAATCTCGCCCTCGTCGCCTTGCTGCCCGAGCGCGGGACGGTAACACCGGCGGGCCTGCTGCGCTGGGTTCTGCTGGTGGTGCAGGTGATCATCGTCGTCTTTCTGGCACAAACGTTCCCTCAGCAATCCCTCAAGTACCTCACGGCGCACGTGCTTCCGGCCAAACTCACGGCGTGGACGCCGGTCCAGCAGCCGGCAATCATCGCGTTCGTCGCGATCGAGGCCTTGCTCGTAATGGCGTGGTTCCGCGAACCGCAGTCGCCCGTGCGCGGATATGTCTATGGATTGGTGGCCGTGTTTGCCGCTCTCTCGTGGCTCGCCCCCGGCCCCGGCCAGGAAATCTGGCTGGCTACCGCAGGTCTGATTCTCGTCGTCGCGGTCGTCGAGGCGTCGTATATGATGGCGTATCGCGACGGGTTGACGGAGCTGCCCGGCCGCCGGGCGCTCAACGAAGCGTTGCCGCGCCTGAGTGGCCAGTTCAGTGTCGCGATGGTGGACGTCGATCACTTCAAGCGATTCAACGACACCTACGGTCACGACGCCGGCGACCACGTGCTGAGACTCGTCGCCGCGCGGCTCGCCCAGGCGCCGGGCGGCGGCACCGCGTACCGCTATGGCGGTGAGGAGTTCGCCCTCGTTTTCGCGGGTAAGGGGGCCGAAGAATGCCTCCCCTATCTCGAAGAGTTACGGGAGACTGTGGAGACCAGCCGGTTTACCATGCGGCGGCGCTTCCGCCCACGTGCACCGAAAGCCAAAGCCGACAAGGGGCGAAAGACACGGCCCGCGATCACCATCACGGTCAGCATCGGTGTCGCCGAGCGGAACCACCGCAACGCCAATCCTGACCAGGTTGTGCAGGCAGCTGATAAGGCGCTCTATCGGGCCAAGGAAGCAGGCCGAAATCGGGTCAGTACATAAAGGAAAAACACATGAAAGCGGCGCTCATTCTCCTGTCATGCGTGTTCCAGAGCGCAGTCGCCCAGAGCTCCATCCGCAGCTTGCTTCGCACCGTCGAGATTCCATCCGGACGTCTCACAACCGTCTACGCGGAGAATGGCCACTTCGAGGCTCCGAACTGGTCGCGCGACGGCCGTTTCTTTGTCGTGAACGAGGGCGGGCGGCTGTATCGCTTGGCAGTGCACGACGGCAAGGAGCTCGAGCAAATCCGAACCGGCGCCGCTGACAAGGTGAACAACGATCACGGCATCTCACCGGACGGTCGCTTGCTGGTCCTGAGTCATGAGGCTGGGGAGGACTGGCTCTCATCGAGCATCTACATCCTCCCGATCGATGGAGCTGCAGTGCCGCGACGGATCACAACCAAGTCGCCGAGCTTCTGGCATGGATGGTCGCCGGATGGGAAGACACTCGCGTTCGTGGGGCGCCGGGACGACGAGTTCGACATCTACACGATCGCCGTCAATGGTGGGGAGGAACATCGCCTCACGACCTGTCCGGGGCTCGACGACGGGCCGGACTATTCTCCCGATGGGCAGTTCATCTACTACAACTCATACTGCAGCGGCAAGATGGAAATCTGGCGCATGCACGCCGATGGCAGTGCGCCGGAGCAGCTCACGCACGACGCGTACGCCAACTGGTTTCCGCACCCGTCGCCCGACGGCCGCTGGGTGGTCTTTCTGTCCTACGTCGAAGACCAGGCGCAGGACCACCCGTTTGGCAAGCAGGTCAAGCTCCGCCTAATGAACGTGAGCGATCGATCGATCCGCGATCTCACATCGCCGTTCCTCGGCGGTCAAGGCACGATCAACGTTCCGTCGTGGTCGCCGGATAGCCGCCGGGTTGCGTTCGTCGCATACGAGAGGCCTTAGCAGTCCCCTGCCGCATTCCCGACCTCGATGCAGCAAAAGCGCCCTAAGAGCATGCACCGCCGTCGCGTATGATGTGTCCCACCCCGTCGTAGGCAGACGCTGACAGGTCGATTCGCAAGAGAATGCTTAAAGTGGACGCAGCCAGGAGACGGTGCATGAACTCAAGAAGCCATCCGACGTCCCTGCTCCTCCTTGTCGTCGCTTTGACCATTACGGCATCCCCCGCTTTGGGGCAACAGCGTGACTCGCTTCAAGCCCTGAAACGGCTGACCCTGGATCAGCTGATGAATGTCGAGGTGACGTCGGTATCCCGACGGGCCGAACGACTGGCCCAAACAGCCTCGGCGATCCAGGTGATTACGCAAGAGGACATTCGTCAGTCGGGTGCCACCAGTCTTCCGGAGGCACTCCGCCTCGCCGCGAATCTGCAGGTCGCACAGATCAATTCGCGTGAGTGGGCCATCAGCGCTCGGGGGTTCAACAGCACCAGCGCCAACAAACTGCTGGTGCTCATCGATGGACGGACGGTCTACACACCGCTGTTTTCGGGCGTCTTTTGGGACGTGCAAGATCTCCTTCTCTCGGATGTTGACCGGATCGAGGTCATCAGCGGACCAGGTGCAACCCTGTGGGGCGCGAACGCAGTCAATGGCGTGATCAACGTCATCACCAAGGAAGCGAAGGACACGCGGGGACTCACGCTGGTGGGTGGGGGCGGAACAGAGCTGCAGTGGTTTGGGACAGCCCGCTACGGCGGCACCCTTGGCTCCCGCGCCAATTATCGGATCTACGGTAAGGGCTTTGCTCGCGACCGGACGCTGCTCCCCAATGGTCAGGCTGCCGCGGATGACTGGCGCATGGGACAGGGCGGGTTTCGCATCGATTGGGACGCGTCGACGAGCAACCGCCTGACCCTGCAGGGCGATCTTTACGACGGCCGGAGCAACCAGTTGAGCCCGGGCGACATCGCCATCACTGGGAAGAACCTGATCGCGAAATGGGGGCACACGGTCTCCGCGCATTCCGATGTCAGGGCCCAGATGTACTACGACCGGACGCACCGGGACATTCCGGGCACCTTCGGTGAAGATCTCGACATCTACGACGTCGATCTCCAACACCGCGCACTGCTGGCACGGCACGACGTGGTATGGGGCGTCGGCTATCGGCTCATCAATGACCGTGTCGCGAATTCCCCCGGCCTGGCCTTCTTGCCGCCCCACGTCGCGCGCCAGTGGTTCACGGCGTTCGTCCAGGACGAGCTCGCCCTCGTCGCCGAGCGGCTACACGTAACCCTCGGCACGAAGATCGAGCACAACGACTATACGGGATTCGAGATCCAGCCGAGTGGCCGCTTGAACTGGACGCTCAGTCCGTCCGGCACACTGTGGGCGGCGATTTCGCGGGCGGTGCGCACGCCGTCGCGCATCGACCGCGAGTTCTTCGTGCCCGCTCAACCCCCTTACTTTCTGGCGGGCGGACCGAACTTCCACTCAGAAGAAGAACTGGCCTATGAAGCGGGATATCGCCATCAGAACGGACCGTGGCTGCTCTCGCTCGCGACCTTCTACAGCCACTATCACGGGCTCCGCAGCATAGAGCAGACCAACCCGCCTAACCCCACTCCGCTCGTCATCGCCAACGGCCAGGACGGCGAATCGTATGGCGCGGAGTTGGCCGCAACATATCGCGTTTCAGATCGCTGGCGGTTGCGCGGGGGTTACACGGAGCTGCGCATCCACGTTTGGCCCAATCCCGGGAGTACCGATACCAGCCGCGGCGCCACGGAATCACATACTCCCGATCGCCAGTTGTTCTTGCATTCCTCGCTGGACATGCCGGCTCACTTAAGATTGGATGGGATGTTCCGGTATCTCAGCAGGGTCGCCAACCAACAGCTGCCGGCTTATGCCGAGCTGAATGCCCGATTCACCTGGCAACCGGTGGCCGCTTTAGACTTGTCGATCGTGGGCCAGAATCTGTTACACAACCGGCACGCGGAGTTCGGTACGCCGACCGCCCGGCGGCAGATCCAACGCGGCGTGTATGGGATGGCACAGTGGCACTTCTGACAGCGATCATGGCCCTGATGTCCTCGCTCCTGCTCGTGCAGGGCGAGAGCCCGAGGACGTCCGAGTATCAGCTGAAGGCCGTCTTCCTGTTCAATTTCGTGCAGTTTGTCGACTGGCCTCCCAGCGCGACACAGGATTCGCAACCGCCCCCCCCACTGCTCATCGGCATCCTCGGTGACGACCCGTTCGGCGCGTTCCTCGACGAGACCGTCCGCGGTGAACGCCTCGGCGCGCGACCGATCCAGGTCCGTCGCTATCGCCGGATCGCGGACATCGAGGAATGCAACATCCTCTTCATCAGCCGGTCGGAGAACGAGCGGGTCGCGGAGATTCTCGCCGCGGTGAAGAATCGGCCCGTCCTCACGGTCAGCGACGGGGATGGTTTTGCGAGCCAGGGCGGGATCATTCAGTTCTTTACGGATAAGAACCGCATCCGGATCAGGATCAACCTCGACGCGGCCGAGGCCGCCAAGCTGACCATCAGCTCCAAGCTGCTGCGAGTGGCCGAGGTCGTCAGAACGCCAAGACGGTGAGCATGGCGATCCGTGACTGGCCAATCAAGCGGAAGCTGACGGCGATCCTCCTCTTGATCAGCGGTCTCGTTCTCCTCTTGACGTCGGCCGCGTTCGTAACCTACGAGATCGTCACGTTCCGCCAGACGATACGGAGTCAGTTGGCCACGCGGTCCCGCATTCTTGCCGCCAACAGCACCGCCGCTCTGGCGTTTGCGAACGAGGCGGACGCTAGAGAAATCCTGGGAGCCCTGAAGTACGACCCACACATGGTTGCCGCGGCGCTCTATGACCGGAACGGGCGGATACTCGCGACCTATCCAGCAGCTCCCAGCGCCGATCTCATCCCTGCGGCGCCCCAGCCGGACGGCTACCGGTTCGAGGGCGGGCATCTCGTGGGGTTTACGCCCGTGGCACAGGGAGAGAATCAGCGGCTGGGGACCCTGTACATCGCGTCGGACACGAAGGCCGTGTCAGATGCCCTCCGGCTCTCCGGCGTCATCGCGATCGTCGTCCTCGCGATCGCGATGCTGGCCGCGTATGCGCTGGCCGCCGCGCTTCAAGGACGCATCTCAGCGCCGATCCTCGCGCTTGCGGAAACCGCGACGGCGGCCTCGACTCGTCAGGACTATTCCCTGCGGGCGCCGAAGTTTGGCCACGACGAATTGGGCGTGCTGACCGGCTCCTTCAACCAGATGCTCGGCCGGATCGAGGAGCAGAAGCAGGAGCTACAACAGCACGCGACCCGGCTGGAGCAGCGCGTCGCGGAGCGGACCAAGGAGCTTGAACGGCGCGCGCTTGAGCTCCAAGCGGCCAATAGCGAGCTCGATGCCTTCGCGTATTCCGTCTCGCACGACTTGCGCGCGCCGCTCCGCAGCATCGACGGATTCAGCCAGGTGTTGTTGGAAGATTACGGGGCGCAGTTGGACGAAGGAGGACGGGATTCCCTCCAGCGCGTGCGGGCCGCGAGCCAGCGCATGGCGACGCTGATCGACGATCTGTTGAAGCTGGCCCGCGTCACACGGACCGAAATGCGGACCGAGCGCGTGGACTTGAGCGGTATGGCCCGGGAGATCGTGCTCGATATCCAGCGGACGGCACCGGACCGCCAGGTGGAATTCGCCATCGCCCCGGGTCTCGAGGCGCAGGGGGATTCCCGGCTGCTGCGCGTGGTGCTCGACAACCTCCTGCGCAATGGTTGGAAGTACACCGGAAAACAGGCGCAGCCGCGCGTGGAATTTACGGCGGTGGATGAAAACGGTGGCCGGGTGTTCGTGGTGAAGGACAATGGAGCCGGCTTCGATATGAAATACGCCGACAAGTTATTCGGCGTGTTCCAACGCCTGCACTCGATCACCGAATTCGAGGGCACCGGTGTGGGACTCGCGACGGTCCGGCGCATCATCAACCGGCACGGCGGCCGGATCTGGGCCGAAGGCATTGTCGATCAAGGCGCGACGTTCTACTTCACGTTGTAATGGGAGGCGCGTGTGAACCCCGGAAAGATTCTGCTGGTGGAGGACAACCCCGACGACGTGACCTTGACGATGCGGGCGCTCAAGAGTCACAACATCACCAACGACGTCGTCGTCGCGCAGGACGGCGTCCAGGCGCTCGATTATCTCTTCGGCAAGCAGGGCCGGTCGCCGGCGGATGATCTGCCGGCGGTCGTCCTCCTCGACCTCAAACTGCCCAAGCTCAATGGCATGGAAGTGCTGCAACGCATTCGCTCCGACGAGCGCACCAAGCTCTTGCCCGTCGTGATCCTGACCTCCTCGGACGAGGAGCGCGATGTCATCGACGGGTACAGCCTGGGCGCGAACAGCTACGTACGCAAACCGGTCGACTTCGTGGAATTCACCAAGGCGGCGCAGCAGCTTGGTCTCTACTGGCTGCTCATGAATCGGGCCCCGCCCTCCCCACGGGGCCCGTAAGTCATTGGTACGTAATACAGTAGGTAAATGCTGAGGGCATGTCGCGAACATCACAGACATGTTGGGGTCACAGGGATTCTTATGTGTAGCGACCTATGACCAACCTGCTCCGCATGCTGATGGTTGAGGATTCAGAAGATGACGCTGAGCTACTGGCACACGAGCTCAGGCGCGCGGGGTTCGCGCTGGAGTTCGAGCGCGTGGATAACGCGGCGACCCTGGAAGCTGCCCTCGACCGTAGCACGTGGGATGTCATCATCGGTGATAACAGCATGCCGGGGTTCAGCGGCACGGAGGCTCTCGCTCTCCTTCGGGCTCGCGGCTTGGACATCCCTTTCATTTTCGTTTCAGGCACCATGGGCGAGGATCTTGCCGCGCGCGCGCTCGAAGCAGGCGCGGGGGATGCGCTCGCAAAGGGCAACCTGCGGCGACTGATTCCGGTCATCCGGCGGGAGCTTCGCGAGTTCGGGGAACGCCGGGCGCGCCGTGAGACCGAGGCGGCTCTTCGGGTATCGGAAGCCACTTATAGCGCGCTCGTCGAGCAAGCGCCACTGGGTATCTACCGGTCTACGCCGGCGGGGCGGTTCCTTTCTGCAAACGCCGCGCTGGCGAGAATGCTCGGCTACAGCTCGCCGGCGCAATTGCTCACGCTGGACATGGCACGCGACGTATACGCCGATCCCGACGAGCGTCGCCGCCTCGTCGAACGGGACACATATACCGATCGGGTCTACGATGAGCTGGAAGCCACCTGGAAACGGAAGGATGGCACCCGCATTCGCGTGCAGCTCAGCGTGCGCGCGAGCCGCGATAAAGACGGCCGCGTCGAGTTCTATGAGGCATTCGTCCGAGACATTACGACTCAGCGCCAACTCGAGGCGCAACTCGTGCAAGCGCAGAAGATGGAGGCGATCGGCCGGCTCGCCGGCGGCGTGGCTCACGATTTCAATAACTTGCTCACCGTAATCCTTAGTTACAGTGAACTATTGCTCGAGGAGCTCCCCAAGGATTCGTCGAACCGGGACGACATCGGGCAGATCCGCAAGGCTGCCCAAGGCGCGAGCGAGCTCACACGGCAACTGCTCGCGTTCAGCCGCCAGCAAGTGCTCGAGCCAAAAGTCGTCGACCTCAACGCGGCAGTCACCGGCATCGAGCGGCTGCTGGGTCGCGTCCTGCGAGAGGATATTCAACTCCGCTGCACGCTGGCAGCTGACGCCGGTACGGTGCGAGTGGATCCTGGCCAGCTCGAGCAGGTGATCATGAACCTCGCCGTGAATGCACGCGACGCGATGCCGAACGGCGGTCGGCTGACGGTCGAGACGGCCAACGTGGATCTCGATGAGACGTACATGGAGGCGCATCCGCTGGCGGTCCCCGGTCGGTATGTCATGCTCGCGGTCACCGACACGGGCACGGGGATGGACGCGGCAACCCAGGCGCAGATCTTCGAGCCGTTTTTTACAACCAAAGAGGTCGGCAAGGGGACCGGACTCGGCCTGGCGACCGTGCAGGGGATCGTGCAACAGTCCGGCGGCTTTATCGGGGTCTACTCTGAACCGAACCACGGGACGTGTTTCAAGGTCTATCTCCCGCGCGTCGATGCGCCCGTCTCAGAGGTCGCAGCTGTAGCGGTCGATAGCATCATGGGAACGGAGACCGTCCTCGTCGTCGAAGACGTTGAGGCCGTGCGAGCGGTGACGCGCCGAATGCTCGAACGCTATGGATACCGTGTACTGGAAGCGGCGGATGGTGAGGCCGCGATTCGCCTGGCGGCCAACTCGGCTGAGCACATCCATCTCCTGCTGACAGATGTCGTGATGCCCAACGTCAGCGGACGAGATCTCGCGGAAGTGTTCGCGAAGACGTTTCCAAGCTCGAAGGTTCTTTTCATGTCCGGCTATACGGATGATGCGATCGTGCGCCACGGGATTCTGCAGGAGGGCATCGCCTATCTCCAGAAACCCTTCACGCCGGAGTCCTTGGCGAGCAAGGTACGCGCGGTTCTCGAGCTTCCTTCCTAAAGAACCTGTTTCGCCTAAGAACTGTTTCGGTGTA
>Ga0209056_10005604_pt1 | contig 13047 bp, 9 predicted proteins | sample GraSoiAngelo_114_FD_185876 | JGI IMG/M metagenome (GOLD analysis project Ga0209056, IMG submission 185876) | Grasslands soil microbial communities from the Angelo Coastal Reserve, California, USA - 14_0903_13_40cm (SPAdes) (version 2) | ecosystem: Environmental > Terrestrial > Soil > Grasslands ... | reverse complement strand
GTACGTCGCCGACGATGACACGAAGCTCGATCTGTACCGGCGGCTGGCGCGGGCTGAGCATCCAGGTGAGATTGAAGCCGTTCGTGACGAGCTGCGTGACCGTTTCGGGCGATTACCGGCGGCCGCTGAGCGGCTGCTGCTCGTCGCTGAGCTGCGCGCGCTGGGTGCCCAGGCCGGTCTGGAGACGGTGCTCATCAAGGGTGACGAAGCGCGACTCACATTCCGGCGCGACGCGTCACCCCGTTTGGCGGGGCTGCAGGTCGCCCTCGAGGCGGTGCAGTTCGAAGCCGACGTGCGGCGGGCGATGCCTCTCTCCCTCAGGCTCCGCCGGCTCGGCGGAGAGTCGATCGGCCCCGGCCTGGTCCGGGCGCTCACGGCCGTTCTGCGGGACCATCACGGTTAACAGAGAAAGAGGAAACGGATGCGACGGGTGAGTCTGGTGTTGCTGGCGCTGACGGCAATGACGCTGTTCGGGTGCGACGCCCTGCGCGACGCGTTCTCGCCGCGCGCGGACGTCGTGGCGCGCGCCAACGACCAGACGTTGACGGTGGAACGGCTCGCCGGCTGGGCCGGCCAGAGCAAACAGGTGCCGCTCGATCCGCTGACCCTCGGGCGCGTGTCGCGCTATTGGGTGGAGTACACGCTGTTCGCTGAAGCGCTGGCGTCGGGCAAGGATCTCCGTGATTCGGCGATGGTCGCGACGGCGATGTGGCCCGTGGTCTCCAGGCTCAAGTGGCAACGATTCCACGATCGGATAGCCGCGGGGCACAACCTCACGACGCAACAAGTGGATTCCGCGTATCAGGCGGGACAGTACCGGGTGTTCCAGCACATTCTGTTTCGAGTGGCACCAAGCCAGGGCAGTGAGGGGGGCGCGACCGACACGAATGCCCTGGCGAAAATCGACCGCCAAAAGCGCCGCCAGGCCGAGCAACTGCTGCCACAGGCGCGCACGGCCGCCGCTCGGTTTGCGCAACTCGCCTCGCGGTATTCGGACGACCCGGGTTCGAAGGTTGCAGGCGGGTCGTTGGGGCTCGCGACGCGGGGCCAGTTCGTGCCGGAGTTCGATGCAGCGGCCTGGCAGCTCGCGCCCGGCGGCGTCAGTCCGGTGGTGAAGACCCAGTTCGGGTATCACATCATCCGGCGTCCGCTCCTGGCCGAGGTACGGGATTCGTTCCGCACCGGCGTGCAGGATCGGATCAGCCGACATGGCGACTCGCTGTACGTCGACAGCCTCGTCATTAAGCGGAAGGTCGAGGTGGTGAGCCGTGCGCCGGCGTACGCGAAAGCCGCCGTGCAGGACATGGACGCCGCGCGCTCCAGCAGCCGGGTGCTCGTCCAGTACCGGGGGGGATCGCTGAAGGTCCGGGATTTCGCGCGCTGGCTGGACGCGCTCGATCCGCAGATCCTCGGCGCGCTGCCGCAGGCGAACGATGAGCAGATCAATCAGTTCCTAAAGTCACTCGCGCAGCAGCAGTTGATGCTGGAGCAGGCGGATTCGGCCAAGGTCACGCTGACCGCGGAGGACTGGCAGCGTGTGCGGGACGAGCATGACTCCACGATGGTCACGATCCGCTCGATCCTCAGTCTGACTCCGCAGGTGCTCCGCGATTCGGGCGGGAAGTCACCAGGGGATCGCGTCAATTTCGCGTTGAGACGCGTGAACGACTACTTCGATCGTGTGTTCCACGGGCGGGCGCGCTTCTTCCCACTGCCGGCGTTTCTGGCCGACACGCTGCTCGCGCAGGCGCGCTGGAACGTGGACGCCGCAGGCGTGCGGCGTGCGGTGGAGCGCGGCCAGGAGATTCGCGGCGATTCCACCCAGGCGTCAGCGCCGCGCATGACCCCGGCGCCGGGCCCCCCGCCGATCGATACGACGAGGAGGCGGACGCCGCGATGAAGGCACTTCTGGTACTCCTGATTGTCTCGGCAGTCACGGCCACCGCCTCGGCGCAAACACTGGATCGCATCGTGGCGGTCGTGGGGACGCGACCGATTCTGGCGTCGCAAATCGAAGAGGAAATGGTGCAGCAGCAAGCGCAGGGGCAGACGCTGCCGACGGACTCGGCCGCGCTCGCCACGCTGCGGCGCCAAGTCCTCGACCGCCTGGTCGAGCTCGAAATCCTGGTGCAGCAGGCGGAGCGCGATACATCGATCAAGGTGACGGACCAGGAAGTCCTCGATCAGGTGGAGCAGACGTATCAGAATGTCCGCAAGCAATTCAGCTCGGAGAACGATTTCCGCGGCCAGATTCGCCAGGCGCGCTTCGGATCGGTCGAGGAGTGGCGGCGCTGGCTGGCCGATGAACAGCGGCGGCAGCTGTACGCCCAGCGACTGATCGAGGCACAGCGCCAGAAGGGGAAGCTGCGTCCGATTCCGCCGACCGACGCGCAAATGCGCGAATTCTGGGAGCAAAACAGGGATCAGCAGCCGAAGCGACCGGCGACGGTGTCGTTCCGCCAGATCGTCATAAAGCCGGTGCCGGATTCCGCCGCTCGGCTGCGCGCGCTGCAGCTGGCCGAGTCGCTCGTCGTGCAGCTGCGGCACGGCGGCGATTTCGCGGCGACGGCGAAGCGGTTTTCGGGCGACAGCGCGTCCGCGGCGCAAAACGGGGAGCTGGGCTGGTTCCGTCGCGGCGTGATGGTGAAGGAGTTCGAGGACGTCGCATTTCGTCTCCGCCCCGGAGAGATCTCGCCCCCGGTCGAGACGCCGTTCGGGTTCCACATCATCAACGTCGAGCGCACGCAGCCCGCCGAGATTCTGGCCCGTCACATTCTGATCACGCCTGAAATCAGCGCGGGGCAGATCGCCATCGCCCGGCGCCAGGCGGATTCCCTGCACGACGCCCTGGCCCGCGGCGGCGTCGGTGCGTCGTTCGATTCGCTGGCGAAGATCTACGGTGATCCGCAGGAGCCGAAGCTGGCGGAAGAGGCTCCGTTCACGGACCTTCCACCTGAGTACCAGAAGATTCTGTCGACGGACACGACTGTGGGGTTGAAACCGATGATCGAGGAAGGCGCCGGCACCCCGCGCCGGAAGTTCGTCGTCCTGGAAGTTACCGCGCGCCACAAGGCCGGCGAGTTGTCGTTCGAGGACGTCAAGCTGCGGATCCGCCAGTCGCTCGGTGATCAGCTCGCGATCCGGCATTTCGTCGATCAACTGCGGCGCCAGATCTACATCGACATCAGACTCTAGCCGTGGCACCTCCTCGCCCACGTCTGGCGGTTGCCGTTGGCGATCCGCGCGGGATCGGCCCCGAAGTCGTACGCAAGGCGCTGCGGCAGCCGCTCGACGCCGACGTTCGCATCGTGGGCGGCTGGGAAGACGGCGGCAAGACGCCGAGTGACCTCGAGGCCGGGCGCGCGGCCGCGCAAAACATCGAGGCCGCAGCGCGGCTGGCGCTCTCCGGTGAAGCCGACGCCATCGTCACCGGCCCCGTCAACAAGCTGGCGCTGCACGCCGCAGGCTATCGCTTTCCCGGGGTCACGGAATTTCTCGCACATATCGCCGGCGATATTCCGGTCGCGATGATGCTGACGACTGGGCGGCTGCGGGTCGTGCTCGTGACAACGCATCTCTCGCTGCGGGACGCGATCGCGGCCGTGACGACGGAGCGGGTGGTGCAGGCGGGGCGCATCGCGATTGACGCGCTGCGGCAGTGGTGGGGCGTCACCGCGCCGCGTCTGGCGCTGTGCGCGCTCAACCCACACGCGGGTGAAAGTGGGTTGTTTGGCGATGAGGACGACCGATTGCTGCGGCCCGCTGCGACGGCGCTCGACGCCGCGGGCCCGCTGCCGGCTGACACCGTGTTCGTGCGAGCGCTGCGCGGTGAGTTCGACGCCGTGCTCGCGCCCTATCACGATGTGGGAATGACGGCGGTGAAGGTCTCTGGTTTCGGGACAGGGGTGAACGTGACGCTGGGGTTGCCGTTCATCCGCACATCACCGGATCACGGCACGGCATTCGACATCGCGGGGAAAGGCATCGCGGATGCGGGATCGATGCGGGCGTCGCTCGAGTTGGCCGTGCAGCTCGTGGTCGCCCGCCAACAGAAGGGAGACTAGCTCGACGGCTCCGGCACGTGTGTGGTTGCCGGCCACACACGCACTCGCCCGACGCGACGGCCATCCATTTCCAGTATCTCGAACGTCGCGCCCTGCAGGTTGACGCGGTCGCCCACCTTCGGCAGGCGGCCGAGCCGCCCGAACAGCAGGCCGCCAATCGTCGTGTAGTCCGCATCATCGAGATGGAGCTTGAGCAGGCGATTGACGTCGCTGATCTCCGTACTGCCCGCCAGAATCGGCACGCCGCCTCCCCCCCCGCTCGCCGCGGCCCCAGGCCCGGGCACCGGTGTCTGGTCATACTCGTCGTAGATCGGCCCGACGATTTCCTCGAGCAGATCTTCCATCGTCACCAGCCCCGCAGTGCCACCGAACTCATCGAGCACGATCGCGAGATGCACCTTCTGGCGTTTCATGTCCGCCAGGACGTCCTCCACCTCACGCGTGCCGGGGACGAAAAAGGCGGGTCGAGCGATGTCTTGTACCGGCGCTTCCGCGCCGGACAGCAATCCGCGCAGGATGTCTTTGGCGTGCACGATGCCGACGACATCGTCGAGCGATTCACCCGTGACCGGATAGCGCGAGCGTCCCGCGGCCGCGACGCGATCCGCGGCCTCCGCGAGGGACGCCTCGGCGGGCAACGCGACGATCTGCGTGCGCGGCGTCATCACTTCGCGCGCGTTCTTCTCGCTGAATTCGAACACACCTTCCAATAACCGCGCGTCACCGGCGCCCAGGCCGCCCGTCTTGCGGCTCTGCTCGACCAGCATGCGGATCTCCTCGGGAGAGTGAACCCGGTCGAGCTCGGGGTTTCTGCTCGTGATCCCGAGCAGGCGCAGTATGACGCGCGCGCTCCAGTTCAACAGCAGGTTGAACGGCCGGGTGATCCACGAGAAAACGATGAGTGGTGTCGCGACCCACCGGCTCGTGGCTTCGGGATGGGTGATCGCCCATGTCTTGGGTACCAGCTCGCCGAACACGACGTGCAGGAACGAGATCGAGCCGACGGCCACGACGGATGCGATGCCCCCGCGGGTCAGAAAGTCGACGCCACGCGGCAGCGTTGCGAACCAGTCGCGAAACAGATGGGCGACGGTATCCTCGGCGACGTAGCCGAGCAGAATGGACGTGAGGGTGATGCCGAGCTGCGTCGCCGAGAGCAGGCGGTACAGATCGCCGAGCGCCTTGCGCACCGTGCGCGCCTTGCGGTCGCCGCGCCGGATCATCGCCTCGAGGCGCGTGCGGCGGGAAGCGACGAGCGCGAATTCGGCCGCGACGAAGAAGGCGTTGGCCGCGACCAGCGCGACGATGGCCAGCAGCCGCAGGCCCAGGACGTTCACGGCCTAATAGTATTAGATTTGTGCCGAGGATACATCCGTGCTCCCCGTTGAAGCCCACTGCACGTATCGCGCGCCTATTAACGTCGAGACTCGACGGCGCCTGACGCTCGCCCTCGCGATCACGGCGGTCGTCATGGTGGTCGAGCTGATCGGCGGCTGGCTGGCCGGCTCGCTGGCGCTGCTTGCCGACGCCGCGCACATGCTCGCCGACGTCGCGGCGCTCGGCCTGGCGCTCATCGCCGCGTGGATCGCGCAACGTCCGGCGACGCCGGAGCGCTCGTTCGGGTTCATGCGACTGGAGATCCTCGCAGCGCTCATCAACGGCGCGGTGCTGTTCGCCATCGCGATCGCCATCGGGATCGAGGCGTGGCACCGGCTCAACGTTCCGCAGCTGGTGAACGGACCCCTGCTGCTCGGCGTCGCGGCGGTCGGCTTTGTCGCGAATCTCGCGGCCGTCGTCGTGCTGCACCGCGGGCACGAGCATTCCCTCAACCAAAAGGGCGCGTATCTACACGTGCTCGGCGATCTGCTGGGATCGGTGGGCGCGCTCATCGCCGGGGTCATCGTCCTCACGTCCGGCTGGATGATGGCCGATCCGCTCATCTCCGTGCTGATCGGTGCGCTGGTGCTGGTCAGCGCCTGGCGCCTGGTCAAGGAGAGCACGGACGTCCTGCTCGAGGCCACGCCCCGACACATCGCGCTGTCGGACGTCCACGACCGTATCGCATCGGTGCCGGGCGTCGACTCGGTCCACGACTTGCACCTGTGGACCGTGACGAGCGGCGTGGTTGCCATGAGTGGACATCTGGTGGTGAAGAATCCGAGCGATAATCAGCCCGTGCTGGAAGCCGTGCAGGGGCGTATGCGAGCCCTGGGAATCCAGCATGTGACTGTGCAGGTGGAGAAGGAGCCGACCTGTGATTAGAGGCGGTAGGGGGCGGTAGGAGGCGGTACCGCCCCTTACCGCCCCTTTACCGCCCCTGAGCATCCATTTATACTGCGCCCCTCATTCAGGGGACCGTAACTCAGTGAAGATTCGCAACATCGCCATCATCGCCCACGTCGATCACGGCAAGACCACGCTGGTGGATCAGATGCTCCGCCAGGCGGGGGTGTTCCGCGCCAATCAGCAGGTGGCGGAGCGCGTCATGGATTCGAATCCGCTGGAGCGGGAGCGCGGAATTACGATCCTGGCGAAGAACACTTCGGTACGCTGGGGCGACACAAAGATCAATATCGTAGACACGCCGGGGCATGCCGATTTCGGGGGCGAAGTCGAGCGCATCCTGCGGATGGTCGATGGCTTCTTGCTGCTCGTGGATGCGGCCGAGGGCCCCATGCCGCAGACGCGGTTCGTGGCGGGGAAGGCGCTGGCGCTCGGCCTGAAGCCGATCGTGCTGGTCAACAAGATCGACCGGCCGGATGCCGAGCCGATGCGAGTGCACGACGAGGTGCTGGAGCTGCTGATGGACCTGGAGGCGACGCCGGAGCAGTTCAACTGTCCTTTCCTTTATACGTCGAGTCGTCTGGGCACGGCGACGCTGGAGATGGACGAGCCGGGGACGACGTTGACACCGCTCTTCGACACCATTCTGGGAACGATTCCACCGCCGAAGGCAACCGAGGCCGGCCCGTTCCAGATGTTGATTTCGACGCTCGATTACTCGTCCTACCTGGGGCGGATCGGGATCGGGCGCATCGAGCGTGGCCAGGTGCACGTCGGCGACACGGTTGCGTTACTTCCGATCGGTGAGCCGGGTCCTGTGGGCGACGGCGCGTTCGAGCAGGCCAAGATCGTGAAGCTGTTTGCCTTCGAGGGATTGGAGCGCGCCGAGCTGGAGACGGCGGCCGCCGGCGAGATCGTCGCCGTGGCGGGGCTGGCCGGTGTCGAAATCGGAAAGACCGTGACGGCTCCCGATCACCTCGACCGGCTGGCCGGCATCGCGGTCGAAGAGCCGACGATCTCGGTGGACATGCTGGTCAACAACTCGCCGCTCGCGGGGCGCGAGGGCAAGTTCGTGACCGGCCGGCAGCTGCGGGAGCGGTTGTATCGCGAGCTGGAGCGCAACGTCGCGCTGCGGGTGGAAGACACGGACACGCCGTACGCCTTCACGGTGTCGGGGCGCGGCGAGCTGCATCTTGGCATCTTGATGGAGACGATGCGGCGCGAGGGGTACGAGTTTCAGGTGAGCCGGCCGCGGATCATCCCGCGCGAGGGTCCGAACGGCGAGCGCCTCGAGCCGTACGAGGAGCTGATGATCGATTGCCCCGAGGGGTACGTCGGGGTCGTCATGGAGAAGCTGGGACCGCGGCGCGCGACGATGCTGGATATGAAGAACCCCGGCCTGGGGATGGTGCGGATGCGGTTCAAGATCCCGGCGCGCGGGCTGTTGGGGTATCGTTCGGAATTCCTGACTGATACGCGGGGGACGGGCATCATCCACCACCGCTTCTTCGAGTACGATTTGTGGGCCGGCCCGCTCTCAGGGCGAAACCGGGGTGTCATGGTGGCGGACCGGGAGGGGGTCGTGGTGGCGTACGCCCTCTTCAATCTTCAGGAGCGCGGTACGATGTTCGTACAGCCGGGGGATCCGGTCTACGAGGGGATGATCATCGCGGAGCACGTGCGGCCGGGTGATCTGGACGTGAATGCCACGAAGGAAAAGAAGCTCACGAACATGCGCACAACGGCGGCGGACGAGATGATTATCTTGGAACCGCCACGCCAGATGACCTTGGAGCTGGCGCTGGAGTACATCGAGGACGACGAGCTGATCGAGGTGACGCCGTCCTCGTTGCGGCTGCGTAAGCGTCTACTCGGCGCGACGGAACGCCGCAAGCTGGCCCGCAGCGAGAAGCGGGCGTTGTTGGAGGAGTAGGCAGGGTCCGGGAGTTCGGTCGTTCGACGGTAACCTCAGCCGGAGGTGGGCAATGCAGGCCCGCGACACGTCGACGGACTGGTCGCTCAAGCGCAGGAGCGACGACGTCGACGAGGAGTTCGGAGAATTCGAAGAGGACAAGGAACTCGACGAAGACTTCGACGATGATCTGGATGAAGACGAGCTCGACGATGAGGATCTCGAGGAAGATGACTACGACGACCTCGACGACGAGTTCGACGAGACGGATGAGGACGAGTTCCGGCCCAAGAAGGGACCGAAGCGGGAGTGGGAATAGGAGCTAGGAGATAGGAGTCTGGATTTGGGGCACACCCCAAAGGTATCGCCAGCGGATTTCCCCCGACTCCTAACTCCAAACTCCTAGTCCCGAGTAGGGCCTGTAGCTCAGGTGGTTAGAGCGCACGCCTGATAAGCGTGAGGTCGGTAGTTCAACTCTACCCAGGCCCATAGCCGCAGATCACGCCGATCGACAACGGCTCTTCGCCGGTAGCGCCCGACGGATCATATCCGAACGGGCGCTTCGCGTTTTCTGTGTGGACCACGCTCACTCCAGTCTTCCCACCCACCGCACCGCCCTGGCTTCTTGATGCGGTGGTTTCGTGAGCTAGATCGCTACGCGCAGACGCTCCGGTGCTTGCACGCGCTCCCGGAAATACGCGATCGTCTGCCGCAGGCCCTCGTCAATATTGACCGATGGAACGTACCCGAGCTGCTCGCGCGCGCGCGTGATTGAGGCGAGCGAGTAGCGCACATCGCCCGCCCGTGGCTCACCGTACTGCGGTTCGAGGTCGACGCCGACGAGATCGGCAATCCGACCCCACAACTCGCGAATACTCGTGGCGACACCGCACCCGATGTTGAACACATCGCCGGCCACCTTGTCGGTGGGCGCCTGACACGCGAGTAGGTTGGCGTCGACGACATTGGTGACGAATGTGAAGTCGCGCGTCTGCGCACCGTCACCGAAGATCACGGGAGCCGTGCGGCGGAGCGCCGCGGCGATGAACGACGGGACGACGGCGCCGTATTGCGACTGGAGGTTCTGGCGAGGTCCGAAAATGTTGAAGTAGCGCAGGACGACGGTCTCGAGCCCGTGCGTGCGCCAGAAAGCCTGGCAGTATGCCTCCCCGGCAAGTTTGGCTGCAGCGTACGCCGAGAGGGGACGCGGTAGGAGCAACTCGTCATTGGGAAGCACGGCCGCGTCCCCGTAGGCCGCCGTCGATGCGGCGTACACGACGCGGCGCGCTTTCGCCTCGTGGGCCGCCAGGAGAATGTTCAGCGTGGCGGTGACGTTGGCATGATGGGCGTCGATCGGATTGCGCGTCGCCCGCGGCACGGAGGTCACGGCGGCTTGATGGAGGACGCAGTCCACTCCTTGCATCGCGCGTCGACACACCTCGAGCCGGGCGGCATTGCCGCGGATGAACCGAATGTGATCGCGCACCGCGCGCAGGTGCTCGCGGCGGCCGGTCGAGAGGTCGTCCAGCACGGTGACCTCCGCGCCGTCGCGCACGAGGCGTTCGACGAGATGCGAGCCGATGAATCCCGCACCGCCGGTGACGAGGTATCGCACGCTGGCCCTGTGAGGCACGAACTGGGCCACTAAGGCTGGGCGCGTTTCTTGCCCCGAGCGAGGCGCCACGCCCACGTCAGCGCGTCCGCGATCGTCGCGCGGCGACCACAGTCATCTCGCAGGGAGCGTCACGGAGTGAATGACCTTCTGTTGCGCGTGCGCCGCACCCCCGAACGGCTGCTCCATGCGTATCGGCGTCGCAAAGCGCTCGAGGCCCTGCGCGGGCGATCCCGACCGACGACCCTGCTGGTAGTGTGTCACGGCAATATCTGCCGCAGTCCGCTCGCTGCGGCGCTGCTCGGCCGCGAGCTCGCGGCGCTCGGCATCGACGTGCAGTCCGCCGGTCTTCTGGGCTTCAACCGGCCTCCGCCTGCCGAGGCCATTGCCGCAGCGGAACGCCACCAGGTGAACCTCGCCGACCACCGATCGCGTCTCGTGACTCCCGACTTGATCCGCGCCGCCGATCTCATCGTGGTGATGGACCCGACGCAGGGGCGTCTCGTATGTGAGCGCTTCGGCCGCCGGCCGACCGACGTAGTGGTCCTCGGCGACTTCGATCCAGCACCGGTCGCGACGCGGACGATCCGCGACCCGGTGAATGAGAGTCGTGAGGTGTTCGACCAGGTCTACGAGCGAATCGCACAGTGCGTGAGCGAGCTCGTGCGCGTGCTCGGTAGCGCCGCCGGCTGACTCACCCGCGGGTCCGGCACGTTGTTGCAGGAAGGCCATAGACATCGAGGAGCCAGCGCAGCAATAGTCCGGCGCGTCTGCGCCGCAGCGCTCTCCGGCGCGTCGAGGGCCTTGGCCTGAACCTTGCCGCTGGGGTGGCGGCGATTCTCTCCCTTCCATCGCCCCGAAGTGTGGCGCACACCCAACAGGGAGCGGAGTCAATGTCCAAGCGCACGACGATCGCAGGGTTGCTAGGCGCGTCGGTTCTCGCGGTCACCGCCTCTGGCTTGACTGGCACCGAGAGCGCTCCCTTCAATATCGGTGCGTTCTAATGCGCCGCCCGATGCGCTCGCTCGCCGCGGTGCCGGCCACCGCAGGGTTGAGATCGCGGCTGGTATGATGCGCAAACGGACCAGGGTCGCGGGCTTTCCGAGGATACTGGCAGCCGCGGTCCTGGCCGCGGCGTGCAGTGAGTCCCTCGGCCCAGCGCCCCGCGCTCCCGGATCCCCCACGTTTGACGTCGCGGCGAGCGGCGGCATCAAGCTCGACAAAACGAGTGGCTCGCTCGGCCAGAGCGGGTCGATGCTTGGCTCGGCGTTCGCCAGCAACAACAACCCGCAGCTCGGCGACGCGATCGTCGCCACCTTCTTTTGGAAGAGCTCGACCACCGCCATCATTAATTCGGTGACCGACGTCTTGATGACGAGTCCCTTTACGCCGGTCGGCAACCACTACAAGCTGGTCAGGTTCGTCAGTGCAGGCGGGATCTCGATGGCCACGTACGTGGCGGCGAACGTGCAAAACTTTCCCTCCCCGGGCTCGGGCGATGCCCAGCGGTTGGCAGTGCTGGCGAACTTCTCCACATCGGTCTCGGGCGGGGTGCTGATCTCGGCGTGGACCGGCGTGAGCCCCGACTCTGCGCTGGCTGTGGGCGCGTCCAACGTGGGGTCGGGCGCCGGCTCAACGCCCACGGTCGCCGATGCCGGCATGATTTCGGTCAATGCGGGCGCACTCGCGTATGCCGTGACGATGTCGGACGCGCTGGTCAGCCGCCAAGGCTCCCCCACGGGTTTTGGGACGCTCGCCGGCCAATCCGACGCGCAGATCGCGGACCAGGCCGACACGGCGGTGCAGGCCAGCACGGGTACGGTTGATCCGCGATGGACCTGGAACTTCACCTCGCAGGCACCGGGCACGTGGCTCGCGATGGTGGTCGCGCTCAACCCCGGGTCGGCACCGCCGCCCCCACCGCCCCCGCCACCGGCGACGCACCTCGTGTTCACCGTCCAGCCGAGCGCCACGCTCGCGGGCAGCCCGATCTCCCCCGCAGTAAAGGTGGCCGCCCAGAATGACGCGGGCACCACGGACCCGAGCTTCACTGGCTCGGTCACGGTCGCCCTCGGCACGCCGAACCCGAGCGGCGGCACGCTCTCCGGCACGAAGATGGTGACTGCGGTGAACGGCGTTGCCACCTTCTCGACCCTGAGCATCGACAAGCCAGGGAACGGGTACACGCTTCAAGCCACCGCGACGGTGGCGGGCGCCACGAGCGCCGCCACGAGCGCGGCGTTCAACATCACCGCCTCGCCGCCGCCGTCGCCGCCCCCCACTGGGACGGGCATCACCCTTGCCGTGCCCCCGAACGGGTCCCTCAACGAGTTTGGGAGGTTGCTCATCAAGGGGTTCAACCCAGACAACCCGCACCACGGCGACGCGGTCGTTGCGACCTTCGTCTGGAAGAGTGCGACCAGCTCCAACATCATCGATTCGGTCAGCGATGTCCTGACCACCACCCCCTATACACCGGTCGGGAATAAGTACACGCTGGTCGAGTTCGTCAGCACCGGCGGCGTCTCGATGGCCACGTATATCGCGACGAACGTGCAAGGCTTTCCCGAGGGGCGGCCCGCGAGCAATGGCGACATACTGGCGGTGCGGGCCGACCTCACGGACTCGGTCTCGGGCGGCGTGCAGATCACGGCATGGACCGGCGTGAACGCCGTCACCGCACAGGCATTGGGCGCGCACCACTCAGCTTCGGGCTCCGGCACGGGGTCCACCGTCGCCGATCCCGGCACACTTTCTGTCAACGCAGGCGCGCTGGCGTACGTCATCACGATTTCCAACGCTTTCACCACCGTCTCCCAAACCTCGACGGGCTTTGGGATGCTCGCCGAGCAGTCCGACGGTAACCAAGGGATAAAGGACCACACGGACACTCTGGTGCAGACCAGCCTGGGTACCGCTCATCCGCAGTGGACCTGGAACTTCCCCTCGTCGTCGCCCAGCACCTGGCTGGCCTCCGTGATCGCGCTCAACCCGGGGGCGGCACCGCCAGCCAACCAGCCGCCGACGGCGAACTTCCCCGCGCCGAGCTGCAGTGGGCTGACCTGTAGCTTCACCAGCACGAGCACGGACCCCGACGGGACGGTCGCCAGCTACACCTGGACGTTCGGCGACGGGACGCCGGCGTCGACGTTGCAGAACCCGTCGCACACCTATGG
>Ga0209056_10005602_pt1 | contig 13048 bp, 4 predicted proteins | sample GraSoiAngelo_114_FD_185876 | JGI IMG/M metagenome (GOLD analysis project Ga0209056, IMG submission 185876) | Grasslands soil microbial communities from the Angelo Coastal Reserve, California, USA - 14_0903_13_40cm (SPAdes) (version 2) | ecosystem: Environmental > Terrestrial > Soil > Grasslands ... | reverse complement strand
GCTGGATTGACGACTCTGGATTGGTACCACTATTCCTTGAGAGACGCAATGGTGTCCTCCAGGAACAGATGCGAGTATCTCTGAGTTGAGAAAGTCGGTTCGAGAGCTCGTCATAGGGTCGACGGTTGGCAGGATACTGGGCGGATTTACTGAGTTCCATCCGATACCTGACAGACGTTCTCAGCTACTTCGCCCTCCGACGCCTGAGTAGGTCTATTCTGGCTTTGGAAGTCTGGGGCCCGCCTAAAGAACTAGGTGAATACCACCCGCTCCACAAAAAGGATCCCGCATAGTGCCTGAAGAGTTTCCGCAAGAAACAGACCCTACCGAAACAACCTTCGGAATCAATTATTTGAAAATCGTTTAGGTTCGAGTTTGGGTCAGTCGTCTCGCCCACCTCCGAATCTTGATGTTAACCTAGTTCCTAAGTGTCAAGAGGTTGGTGTGAAAGGGGTTTGAACTTGCGTTTCATCCCACGCCCGAGGATGTCTTCCGGCTCGGTTCAAACCTCCGAAAGAGTTCTGCGCCAAGGCGAAATCGGCACCCTGGCCCAACCGTTGAAAGAATCGAAATCGCTGGTCAAACGGCTTCAGAAGTTATCGAAGCACCCCCCCAAAGAAAAAAAGGCCTTAGTCACGCATCGCATGGGATCCGCCGCCGCCCATTGGTATCGTCACGGGGAAGCAAATAGTGACGCTAGAGCTAGCGTAGTTTGAGTCACCGCTGTAGGTGGCAGTCGCGCAGGCTGTACCTGCTGCCAGACCTGGCCCCCCAAAATCCGGACCAGGTTGTCCCACCCCGTAACTGCCCATGGCCCAGCTGTAAGTCATGGTGCCACCGATGACGAATCCATCGATCTGTGTACCCACATTCGAGGAGGATTTCAAGAGTGCGCCCAATGTTGCGAAGTTCCATGTAGATGGAATTGTCCAAGTGTACCCGTAAGCCGTCCCATTCAGGTAGTATGCCTTGTAAGTCTCAGTAAGAAACAATGTTGTGGTCGTGCTCGCCTTATTCACTGTGAGAAGTTCACAATCACTGGTAGAACCAACATAGTTCGAGTCACCGCTGTACGCCGCTTGGAAACTGTAGCTGCCAGCGGCGAGAGGACCTTCAGAGGAAGATCCTCCTGCCAAGAATCCTCCGCCCGGTTCGTGTACGAATGTCGAACTAGTCCCAGCTTCTGACCCCGTACCCGAACAAGCGCCGTTGGTGAAGAAGGTGTAGGCTACATTACCGGTGGGAGGGATTTGGTCGAAAGTATTTCCCACAATAGCAGAGTCAAAGACAGTATCGCCAAGAGAAACAGTGTCAGTGGGGCAAAGAGGGCCTCCATTAGGCCACAGGTAGATGCAGGTCGGAGTACGCGTGTTGGCCTTACCGACGCTGAAGGGCTCGCAGGGACTAGTTGAGGCGAGATAGTTCAGGTCTCCGCCATATGTCGCTTCGAAACTATAGGAACCCGAGGCTAAGGGACCAACTATTGAGGAAATCGGAACGACGCCGCCATTCAATAATGAACCGCCGACTGGAGACTCTTGAGCCCCGGTGCCCGAACAAGCGTTATTTGTGAAGAAGGTGTAGACGACATTGCCAGTAGGATTAACTCCATTAACTCCGCTCACTGTTGCCGTATCATAGGCTGAAGAACCTGTGACCTCTGCCCCAGACCAAGGCAAGCCAGCTGAAGCGTCGTAAACGATAGTCGCAGTCGACGACGCGGCAGGGCTTACAGTGACAGTTGCGCCCTGGATATTCTCAGAGAGCGCATTTCCTCCAGCGTCCGCGACTAGAACACACACGTTGGCAGGCGACGCAACGCTACTCACGAAGCAGCCTGGAGCTGTTGGAAAAGCAAGATCAACGCTACTAGTCGTAGCCATTGCCCTGTAGGTTATTGTGAAGGCCATCCCGGAACAGACGGAAAGACCGGAGCACTCGTTTAGCCCCGAGCCCTCGATCGCTTCAGCCATTACCACTCCAGGACCATTAGCATAACCTGGACCGATTCCGCCTGGGTCGCCGGGTCCACAGGTGCCGTCATTGGGGGCGAAGCTGTTGATGCAGATATCCGCAAAACTCTGAGAGGCGATGAGAGTACTAAGAGCGGCAGCAACCGGATTCAAATACGTAGGGTCGGACTTGACATAGATCATTATTCCCCCCATTGGGGCAGAATCTTGGACGAAGACTCCGATCGTGAATGTCGAGCCGACACTGACTGGGCCGATATGAGCAGGAGTGGTGGGACAGGTGACAGCAACTGGAGAGGATGTAATACACACCATGGGTGGACCTGGGTTCACGATGAAGGGCTCGCAAACACTCATCGAACCCTGATAGTTCGAGTCACCAGCGTATTGGGCATTAAAACTGTAAGACCCGGCGGGTAGTGGACCAGTAGACGAAGAAGGCGGAACAGTACCTCCTGACAATGTTACCGTCTCGGTCGTGGCCGCTGTGCCACTGCAACCTCCATTGTTGAAGAAACTGTAAACCAGAGATGCCGTGGGAGTGAGACCACTGATACCCGTCACAGCAGCAGTATCGTGAAACGAAGAACCCGTAACCTCGGTGCCCGAAGGAACAGTATTCGTCGCATCGTTGATCACCTGTGTGGAACTGGTAGTCATGCACAGTGTCACTGCCACTCTCAAGACGAACATGGTAGAATGGGTCAGACTTCCTGAGGTTCCGACCACGGCGATCGAGTAACATCCAGGAGGCGTAGAACCGGTTGTAAAGATGGTCAACAGAGGCGAGGAAGGAGGTGAGACGGTACACGGCTGCTGGTTGCTGCATCCGACGCCACCGCTGAACCCAGCTGTTGCACCGTTCGGAAGGGGGCTCACGATAAGGGTTACCGGGTGTGTCGGGCCGTTCACCAGACCAACGTTAATCGTGTTACTGCCGGACCCGCCTGATGAACCAATTGAGATATCGCCAGTATTTGATAAAGAGAAATCGAAACCTGCCACCCCCACGTTCAAGGAAAACGTGGTCGAGTGCTTGGAGGCCATCGGCATCCCAGTAACAGTGATGGGGAACGTGCCCGTCGGGGTGGATGGCATTGTGGAAATAGTCAGCGCAGGTGATGCTGGTGGAGATACGATGCAACTAGTCTGGTTGATGCAACCACTCACACCAGCATTGAACAATCCGTTGGCCCCGGGCGGAAAGCCGCTTGCGCTTAGGGTGACACTTTGTGTCGTCCCACAGAGCCCTACGTTTATCGTGTTGGAACCCGATCCCCCCGGTGAGCCTACAGATATGTCACCTGAATTTGACAAAACATAACCAAAGCCTCCCACTCCCACACCAAGTGTGAACATTGTTGAGTGCGTCAGACCCCCTGATGCGACTCCGGTTACTTGGGTGAAGTAACACCCCGTTGGAGTAGAAGAGGTAGTGAAGATGGTCAGGAGGGGCATCGATGGTGGAGAGATAGTGCAGGTCGGCTGGTTACCGCAACCCACACCACCACTGAATCCGGGCGTAGCCCCCGTAGGAAGACCGGTTACCGAGAGCGCTACAGGCTGAGTAGTGCCACTTACCAAGCTAACAGTTATCGTGTTACTTCCCGAACCACCAGCTGAACCGATAGAGATTCCTCCTGAATTTGCCAAGGAAAAATCGAATCCTGAAGCTGAAACCGTCGCGAGTTGACTACCTATCGTCACGCTGGAAAAGAGCAGGAGAATCATGATGACCAGCGAGTTCGACTTTGACGCTTGCAAATCTGAACGGAACCAGCATACTCTCTGAATTTTAGTTGGGGTTTTTTCATCGCCACAAGAGTCCATTTTTGACCTGAAACGAATTGGTATGGACTAGAAATCTGCCCAGTGCAATGCTTCGCCTCAATTTGAAGGGCATCGGCCGAGCGAAAGCCATAACAGAGCCGATATTCTCGATCGGGAGTCGATCCTTCCTCCAAGATTTTTCAGAGTTTTTCCAAGATCAGACGGGTGCCGAACTATCTCGGAACCCGCGCGCCGGCCTCAGCAGAATCTACGGTGGAAGTGTCAGGGCGAGGTCATCCACAAATCTTCTGACTGGCTCCTTTTCGTAAGAGACTCGAACCTTTACGATGTTGCCGCCTCTTCCTCTCTTTCCAGGGAATACTCTGAACTCGACGACTCCGTTCTTTACGAGCTTCCCCAGAGGCTTTCCGAAAGTGTGTCCATACCTCGCATCTCCGTAGACTTGACTACGAGCAATCTTGAGGGACCTCACTATGTCAGGGAGGCCACGCCAGCCAGCGTGATCAAGCGAGAGCCTCCTTCTCATGTAATCCTGGACGAATGCATATGCGAGAAAGTTCGCAATGGGAGAATTCGCCAAGGTCCCTCCGGAGTGAGGGGACGGTACACGTTCGACTTCGCCATGATCCCGAACAATGATCTCCAACGGGTCAGGTTCGTGGATTCTTCCGTGCCCATTCTCGTCGAGGTAGAGTACTCTGGGACTCAGGGCAAGCGGTCCTTCCACCTTCGGCTTGAGGACAAAGCTCAGCTCTTCAGTCTTCGACGGCTCCAGTAGTCGGCCTCTCATAATCAAATTGCTCTTCTGCATTAGGTGACCTTCGGGCTCCTCTACCAGTTCGAACCCTTCTGGTACGGCACTTTCCACTCTGACCAATTGTGCGGTGTTCAGTCCGGCGTTGGCCAATTCAATTTTCATGCTCACTCGTTCACCTAGCCTCGGTCTTGCGGGTGAGGAAAACAGGCTTGCAATCACGAAGGCCCCCTGAAGCTTGTCGACGCCACCGGAATCTCTTGCGGGCAAGACACTTGTGGGAAAAACACCAGCCGTAGTTACAAACGAGGTTGCCAAGTCATTACCTATCGCCAATGCAAGGTCCTTCTCCTCTCGAACGCTATCGAGCATGTTTGTAATGTGGTTCTTCTTTGCCACGTGCCCCGACTCGTCGAACGATTCTGCCGATGCTCTTAGCAATCGTTCGACCGCCATGTACAGCTGGGCTCTCTTCCCTTGATCTTGCTCTTTGTTGGCCATTCCGAGATACAAGTGTGCCTCGAGAAGTCGTCTCGTTCCCTTGGACAGTTCTGATGCGTTGTGGAATCCTGATGTGATGTAATAGTTTGAAGCGCTATCTAATCTCGCCACAGCCGCATCATAATCTGAGATCCTTCTTTTGTCGAGGAATCTTGAAATTGCCTCGAGTGACGAACAGTAGCGGCTGTGCCCTCTCAAAAGGACTCTTGCTTTTTCATTCGGGCAAGATTTTCCTGCCTCTTCGAACAAGTCCGATGCGGCCCTGAATAGCACCGGTGACGTGTCCGCTTCTGCTCGAGCCAAGGCCTGCCACGCGTTGGACAAAGCAATGAGGAAGTTAGCGTCGCTTCTATCGGGTCCTTTCTGGAAGACCTTCGTGATGCCCTGAAGTGTCTCGATCGCTCGAGCGTATCTTTCTTTGGCGGTTCGTTGCTCACCTTTCATTTGTAGAACCCTTGCCTCTTCGAAATCCGATCTTGCGAGGCTATACGACTCTCGGGCGAGAGCGGTTCTCGCGAGCGCTTCTGTCTCTTTCTTGTCTTCCGGCCTGCTATTATCTAACGCATGCGTCTCAATGGATATTCGTGATTCGCGGAAGACGCACGCCGCCTCTTTGAACGCGAGAACGACTTCTTCACCTTGATGTTTGATGCTCTTGTCCTCAGCTGCTTCGAGCAGTGCAAGGGCATGAAGCCCTGGAGCAAGATAATCCCATTGTCCACTGGATTCCTGGAGTAGAGCTGCGTTGCGGTAGCTCTCCTCTGCCAGATTGTACTCGCCCTGACTGTGCTGATTCCTGGCCCTCTGTATCTCGCTGCGCGCCTTCATCCAGTAGCTCAATTCCCCATAGATCTTAGCGAGTGATGGGATTCTTCGGGCAGTAAGATTGTAGTTGTCGGAAGCGAGAATGTAGGCTTCACTTGCTTTGACGTAGTCGTTTGTTTCTTCGAGTGCCATTGCTGCCTTCAAGTATGCTCCTCCCATTCGAATTCTTTGATCGACTTTCTGGAAGGAATCTGCTGCGGCGAGGTATTTTTGTGATGCTAGGCGGAGGTTCTCTGGATCTCGTCGCAGTTCGTAGAGCCTTCCATACATGTCACCGCATTCAAGTTGGTGCTTTCCCAGTGAGCCGTAGAATGGGCTTGGTCCTCCGGACCCCCAGTTCAGTACAAAAGTGTCGGCAGCGCATAGCTTCAGTGATCTCTCTTTGAGCGCGATGACATTCAGCAGGATCCTCTCTTTGTCTCGTTGACTTGTGAAAAGGTGAAGGCGTTCAGCTTCAATGTCTGCGAGGTAGGCATCGTTTATTCCGATATTCCACAGGTCCGTGGGGCCTCTGATCTTTTCCCACACTGCTGCGCTCCGTTTTCTATGTAAGTAGGCCCGATTCAGCAACGATTGTTTTTGTCCGCGATCTTCTTCTAGAGCGGCGTTCGCGGCTAGGATCTTACTTGCGACGTGTTCAGCATTAGCAATGGCATCTGGAATTACAGATCTCTTCGATATGGCTAGGAGGGGCGGAATCTCGTCTAGCGCAGCCCGGAGTCTCTTCCGCTTCTCTTTTCCGTCGATTTCGAACTTTGCGAGGTGCAAATGGTAGTCGGGGCTACCTGCCGACAAAGCGGGAAGGCTCTGGGGTGGCAAACCGAAAGAAAAAGGCGCGTATAATTCGGCAGATTCCTGCAGCAAGCGCTTCCATTGCTTTTCTAGGGCTTCAGATTCATCAGGATCTTCGATTGTCGTCATCTTGTAGAAAATATTGAACGCAAGCATGTCGAGGGCTGTGCTAATTACAATATTGTCTCCTGTTTCTCGTGCGCATGCAACTATCCTTTGAAAAGTATCAAGTGCCTGATCTGATCCTAAGACCTCGGACTCGTACTGGGCCATAGAGAATCTTGATTGAATGGCCCTTTCAAGAAGTGCAGCTTTTTCTGATGTCCTGGCAGCTGCTCGCCACAGGTCTTCTGATTCGGCCAAGAGTTTTTCCTTCCTCGCGGGCTCCACATATGAGGAAAGAACTGCCACGAAAACGGAAGTGATCGTGTACGCTTTAGCTAGTTCATCTCTATGTGTCCCGTCAGCCAGCTTCTTGACAGTCTCTCGACCATACTCCACCGCTTGTTCCAGCAAAGATATTCTGGCTTTCAGGTTCCATTCGAGCAGGCTCGCAATACCAGCCGTTATGGCAAGTAGATTGTATGTGCGGGCGTAGCCGATGTCGTTTTGTTTCTCTCTGAAGGATTCGAGGGATCGAGTCGTCAGCTCCCACGCATCTAATAGGAACTGCCTCCGCTCGGACATCTTTCCGGCGATCCAGTGAGCAAGATAGTTCCCCACGGCTTGGCACATGTAAGCCTCGGCTTCACGTGTACTCGCGCGATAAGATGCTCTGGCATTCTCGTACGATTCTATTGAACGGTGGATCTTTTCGAGCAATCCACTGCGTTCTTTCGACTGCATTGAAATGCGATACAAAGCGTAGCCCAGATTCTCGAACAGCGCGCCTCGGTCGACCGGGCCTTGGTCCGATTCACGTTTCAATTTGGCTGTGAATTTCAAGGCAAGTTCTGGCCAATTTGCAGATGAGCCTTCTTCACGCCTCTCGTTTCCTGGGACAGGATTTTGAGGGATCAATTCTTGGGCTTTGACTGCTACACTGGGTCAAAATGGAATAAAAGCTATAACAGCTTTGTGGAACCTGTGAACAGTTTCCGTCCAGAATAGATTGTGCATCAATTCCTTTTGATCTACCCCTAGAGGATCGTCTCAGGCTCCGTTTAACGTCAGGTGGCTACTCCTCTACCCTGTCCACTGCTCACGAAGTTTAAGGCGTCTGAACGCACTTGGGGCTCATGGCTCGAATTTACCTCGCTAGCCCAGTTGAGAACAACAGAAGATCGAGCCATTCACTTCTTTACGACCACATATGGGACAATTTTGAGGGCTAACCCCTTTGCATAAAGTGTACTCAGAACCGTTTTCCGCATTGGTCCTTCAGCCGCCAAGACAGTTCAGAGTAGACTGTCTGCTCGGACGGGTCATCCTCGTTCTGTACTCCCGAGAACGCGTCAAGGTCGAATCTGCGAGGCTTCTTCTGTAGTGCGAAGTAGATTTTGAAGACAACCCGTGACGGCGGAGAGAACGCCAGGAATCCCTGCCAGTGATGAGCTGACCCACGCATGCTCTTAGGGTGTTGGTGTCCGCCACTGCTCCTTCCATAATCGGGGACCGTAACTCTAAGAGATTCCGAGATGTAAAGAGTTGTAAAATTTTTCGATATTGTCGAGAGACGATACATTTTCGTTTGTGTGCGATTGTGGACGTAGTTCTCTTATCAGGTGCTCCCAAGCGAAGGATGCTCTAGGACTCCGGGGATGCCGCAACCCACCGATAATTGTGGGTATTCGTGGCTATCTGAGAGGGGTGCCTAACAAGGGGCGACACGCATACCGAAACGATTGGAGGAAAAACGAATACATGAGTCGCGCGAAAAAAACCTTCGCTAGGGTTGCAGTTTGCATGCTGTTGATAGGTGCATTATCTGCTTTCAACACTAAAACGATCCCGTCCGTTCATGCTACACCATCTTCTGGATCTGCCTTTGATCACATAGCCATAATTGCTATGGAAAATACTCCATACTCCGCGGTATTTGGCGATGGCACGCCATCAGGTTGTCAAGTCGCAACTGCGCCATTTCTCTGTAGTATGCTATCGTATGGGACGACCTTTACCCATTACAGTGGGTACGGTAATAATGGTCGGTGTGTGGCTGGTTGTTCTGGGACGTATGGTACTTCAGACTGTTCTGCAGCATGTTATGTTGCCCTTACGTCGGGCAACTCGTATGGGATAAACGATAACAATGAGTGTGGGAATGGCTCGAATACCTGCAATTCTCCTTATGCTTTCTCGAACATCATCGGAAGTACGACTACTGCCCAATTGACATCTCAGGCCTATTGCGAATATGATTCTTCAGCTTGTCCACGCCATTCTAATCATTTTCCATTCGAGGCCTACAGTAACACTAATCCAAACAACTGTTTCGCCAATGGTACATGTCAGAATATCTTTGGGGGAACGTCAACCTCTTGCTCTGGACACACATGTACTACTGCTGATTTCATCAACATAGCCAACAGTGCGAATGTTCCAAACCTCCTCTGGTGGACGCCGAGTGATAACCATAACATGCATGATGATTCCATCACCTCAGGCGACTCCTACCTTAGGAGCTTCCTCATAGGGACTGGGACTAGCTTTACCAACCCATCCTCCGGTTCACTACTTGCATCGAAGCTCTTCGCAGTTGGCCAGCGCACCCTTCTTGTTCTTTGGTGGGACGAATGCTCCGGGAATCATGGTTCATGTGATAGCTCAAATGATACTCCAATCTTGTTCTACGATCCGCAGGGTGTAAGACCGGGCTATGTGTCAACCACATCCAATGCTTACGACGAATATTCGCTTCTGCGAGCCATTGAAGATAACTGGAATCTTCCAACCCTAACATCCAACGACGCGGCGGCGACTGGCATGCTTTCCGTCATCTTCCCAGCGACAATACAGTCTCCTGCTAAATTTGTTGGTTGGGGTGGTGTAGGGCTTGATGAAGTAACACAATCCAACGTTACCAATATTGCCAGCAACGTTGGTATCAACATCAACGGGCACGCTACCAATACGGAGGAAGTAATCTACACCATGCAACAGAAGGACATGAACATAATACGGGTCGACTTTGACCCAAGTTGTACGCATGGAGACGGCCCCAACTATGGCTCTTTCAGCGAGTCTCAATTCTCTCAGACTATCACCATAGCCAAATACTACAATTTCTGGGTGATTCTCGACTACCATGGATATACTGACGTTTTCAACAGCGGTACGGCATCGTGTTGGCTCAGCGCATGGAATGCTGTAGTGTCCAACTCGACTTTCGGTAATCCTTATCCACAAATAATCTGGGAGCCCGAAAACGAGCCCTGCTGGTATGGGACTAGCTGTCCGGGTGGCAACACTGATGGCAACACGAATAATCTGTGTACTAGCGATTCCGCCTGCATTTCGACGCTTTCAAGCGAATACAACTCATGGATAAGTCAAGCTCGCTCCGATGGAGATACGCATTGGATAGTGACCCAGAATCTATGCAGTTATGGTTGCGGGTTCTTGCCTACTGGAGATGGCAATGGCATAGGAGCACTTCACGGCTATCCAACAGTCACCGATTCATCAAACCACATATTCATTAGTTTGCACAGTTACTATGACTACAACACTTACTCAAGCAGTTGGACTAATGCAACAGCAGGCTTGGTTGCACTCAACTATACCCGCGTTGTTCTAGGCGCGGTAGCAACCCTTGGTCATCCGGCTTTGAATACGGAAGGCGGGGCTGATCCGATATGCTCAGGCTGCGCCCCGGGCACTATACTGACTGGCAGCGCCGGCTATACCAAAGTAACATTCTACTTCATACAGACTCTTACAAATCTCTATCAGAATAGCACAACACCCATAGGATTCACATGGTTCCCAGCAGGCTCATGGACCGGCACGCCTGGCGACCAATTCGGAGCGCTTCAGTGCTCAAGCTCGCCAAAGGGATGGGGCTGCCTGCTTTCCACCGCTACGTTTTCAATCAATGCAGTCCCGAACTCTATTAGCTTCCCGAAGGGAGGAACAGGGTCCGCCACGATCAACATCGCTGGGAAAAGCTTGGTTTATCCCCTGAACGTTGCTTTGACAGTCTCAGCAATCGATATCACAGGAAACAATGCCATGACTTGCACTCTGAACCCCTCAAGCGTTACAATGACAAGTCAAGCACCCTCTACCTCGTCCACCCTTTTCTGCCCAGAATCAAACGGCGATCTATACGTTGCCACAGTAACAGGTGTTGGATCGTCAACGACGCACTCTACAACTGTGACGTTTTACGTCTATGATTTCACAATCTCGGCGAATCCGTCATCGATCACGATTTCCACATCTAACCCGGGTTACGTGAACATAACGGGGTCCACAAACCAGCAGTGGCCAGAAGGCCAACTGATTTACTTCCCTCCTCCGAACAACGTACCGTCTGGAATGAGCATATCATTCGCTTCCCAGGTCCTTTACCTCAACCCAGGGCAGAACTATTCGAACAAGATGACAATCAGCGTTGACAACACCGTCACTCCCGGCACATATTCAATCACAGTGATCGGAGAGAACGGATCGCTCAACCATCAGACAACCGTGACGGTCATAGTGACTTAGCATTCTAGAGTTTTCAGTTGCCAGAATTTGCCCCGTTTCATATTCTCCTTTCAGCGGACAGACAGCCGACGACAAATTCTCGTGAGTTTCCGGCTCAGCTTCTTCACTGTTTCTTAGCTCCCTCCTTGGAGGTCCGAGAAGGAGGTCTTTGAGATCCCGAACAATGGTTCTGACTTCAGAGCCCACCGCTTTCCTGACCTCGGGCTCAGCTTTGACCTTCTCAAGCTCAATCTTGTCCGGGAGAGTCCGAATGACGTGTTTGATGTGAGCTATTGTTCCCGTGTGCGATTCCACAAAGAGTTGAGTCTTGCCCGCTCCAATTCTGCGACATCTTTCTGTCGCCTTTCAGCTTCAAGCTTCGCGAGTAAGGTTTTTTGCCTCTTCGAGAGTTCGAGGCTTTGCTTGCTCGGTCATTGAGCTCAGAGTGCGTTAGCCAATTCCGACTTTTATTGCCTACGTTTCACAGCTCGGAGCCGTGCGATAGAGGAGGGGAATTAACTGACCGTGCAGGGTACCGCTCGACGCTACAGTTTGACAAAAAGCCGGTTGATCCAGGATCCACCCGGAAACCTAGTTTCTAAGTATCAAGTGGCTGGTATGAAAGGGATTTGAAGTTGCATTTGATCCCACCGAAAGAAGTTTGGACTGCAAAATCCGTTTCAGCCACGTTCCGAACGAGCTTTAAAGGAAGCTGGAGCGGTTTACTGACGAATCGAAGATCTCTGCAGGGTGAAACTGCATGCAGGGACTTCCCATAGGGCTTTTTCTGGGCGACTCTTCCGAAACAAATCTTTCTAGGAAAGGCGGCTCTCATGACGCGAGATGCTAAGGTGTGTACCCTTTTTTTTGAGAGACTCCAGTCAGGTGACCTGCGTTCTATTCTTGTGTCATGGTTCAGGGCGCAGAACGGGCTTAAAGGGCATCACGAAAACCATGAGATTCGCCTGGGATTTTCACGAGTTCAAGCGTGGGAGACGTTTGATTTCTGATATGCCGATCTAGATTCGTAATCGGGGCTTGTTCTGGCGTTTTTTCTCAAAAACCGAAGAAGCTCTATGGGATGGGAATGCTTCGCAAGAGCAAGTTGACCGCGACTGTTACGAAGAGGAATGTTCCGAGGAGGACTGCCAGAAGTATGAGGAGAATGGCCACGTTGTGGTTCCTCTTTTTCTTCTTCTGAAACGGTATGATGGGTGAGTCCATTGTGTATACCCTCAAGCGAGTATACTTGGCTTGTAGTGCAGAATAGGATAATGTAACCAGGGTTTGAGCCGTCAATAAGCAGGGTCAAAGAAAAGGGATGGGGATAGAAAACGTCTCCACCCACGACAGGGTTGGTGAGGAACACTCGCACCACCGAAAGACGAATCCCGAGAAGAAGTTTCGAAATGGGCACTTTGGAAGAGCAGACAGAGGATGACCGGTTGACTTAGCTGCCTCTTTTGTACTAGAAAATTCCTGAAATCGACTACACCAGAGTGGGGAAGAATCATGTCCGCGAGTATTAGCTATCGAGACCTTGAGTATCTGCGTCGCCTCCAAAGGCAAATTACGGAAATGGATGCGGCGGAAGCGGCAGAATATCGGAGCCTTATAGATCGCGTCAAGAGCCTAGAGAGGGGAGGTTCCCCTGGAAAACGTAGGAGGCGGCGTCAATTGGGAGGCACTATGCCTAACGGAGCGCTTAGTCCCGAACAGATTGAAAGGATCCAATACTATCGTCGAATCGACATGAGCTATGGAGAAATTTCGTTTC
>Ga0209056_10005598_pt1 | contig 13053 bp, 7 predicted proteins | sample GraSoiAngelo_114_FD_185876 | JGI IMG/M metagenome (GOLD analysis project Ga0209056, IMG submission 185876) | Grasslands soil microbial communities from the Angelo Coastal Reserve, California, USA - 14_0903_13_40cm (SPAdes) (version 2) | ecosystem: Environmental > Terrestrial > Soil > Grasslands ... | reverse complement strand
TCTCGCGCTATTCGCGAATGGAGCCGCAAGGTCCTGGCGGTTTCGCCAAGCCCTACCATGTTCAGACCCGCGCGCAGCGCGCACTCGAGGAGTGGATGACGCTCCTGCAGCCTCTGGCCCAGCCAGGACTCCCAGACCGTGCGGAAAAGCAGCTCGCTCTGCAATTCATCGAGGGCGGTGAAGCGCGGATCGAGGCCGGCCTCAACGGGTCTCTCTTTGAGAAGAGCCACCGCGAAGGCATGTATGGTCGAGATCGCGGCGGTCTCGAGGTCCCGCAATGCCTGCCGTGCCCGCCCGGCTTCCGGGCGCGTCGCGCGCTGCTCGAATTCCTGCCGCAGCCGCACTTTCATTTCTCCCGCGGCTTTTTCGGTGAAGGTAATGGCGGCGATCGTCGAGAGCCGGACGGGAGGTCCGTCAGGCCCCTTTTCCAGCACCAGATGCAAAATCCGGTCGATCAGGATGCTGGTCTTGCCGGTGCCGGCAGAGGCCTCCACGGCGAAGGAGCGGTTCGTCTCGCGCGCGGCCCTCTCGCGATCGAGCTCGAGCGAGATCATTCTTCTTCCTCCAAAAGGCCGTCGACCATTCTCATCTGAACGAACCGCGAGACGGCAGGGTCGCCGGACTTTCTTTCCTCGCGCTGCGTACGGTCCTTTCCGCAAATCGTGAGATAGTCGCAGAATTCGCAATGTCCACCGGGGCGCACGCTTCCACTGGTCCGCGCGAAGAAGACGCCTCCTTCGATCCCTTCGCCTATGACCTCGAGGACAGCAGGCAGATGGTCGATGGCTTCGGCAAGAACTTCCGCATCCAGGGAGCATGGGGCAGTCGCGCCGTCCTTGGGTTGGAGGTGCAGATACTCTCCCCGGACCTCCCGGACTGCGGAAAACTCAGGCAGAGCCGACAACGCGCCCCGGTACACGGCGATCTGCATTTTCTCTCCTCCCATAAGAGGCGTTTTCGGTTTTCCCGTCATCGTGGAGGGGAGCGAACCGACCTTGTAGTCCAGCACGCGCGCACGCGTCCCGTCGCGTGACAGATCCAACCGGTCGATCCTGCCCCGGAAGTCGAAGACGAAGTTTCCTGTCTCGACCCGATAGGCGGGAGATTTCTGTTTGGGAGAAAAATCTCCAAACGGAAGCTCGAAATACGACGGCAGGAGGCCGTCCTGGAGCCTTGACAGTTCGTAATCGAGCCAGTTGTGCAGCATCTCGAGCAGGCGGTCCTGCTCGATCTCCCACAGAAGATCCGGAATGCCCGCCGGCCGCGCTTCGTTGAGGCGCCGGCGTGCATGACGATCCAGAGAAGCGAAAAGAGCTTCGCGTGCGGCGCCGAGGATCTGCTCGCCCGCAAACTCTACCAGGAATTTCTCCAAAATCTCATGGATCGCCTGACCGCGGTGCTGAGGTTCCATGCCTTCGGCACTTTCGACCTCTTCCCACTTCTTGAGACCAAAGACTCGCTTGAGAAAAAAGAGATAGGGGCAACGGGCATATTCCTCCAGGCCGCTTGCAGATACCGGACCGGCCGACGCCCCGAAGTTGGCGTCGATCCATCGCACGAGTGCAGGGTCTTGCAGCCGCCCATCGAAGGGGGTCAGGGCGCCTTTCCAGCGCGCGTGGTCAAATGCCTTCGGTCCCCTGAGGCGTTGAGGCTCCAGTTCCGCCAGCGCTTCCAACACGCGCCCTCCCGGAGCGAAAGCTGTTACCAGACGCAGCCGGATTTCCGCTTCGTCTACGGCGACTTCCTTTTCTGCCGGCGCTGGCGAATCCAGCCTCACGCTGCGCAAACCGGGTATTTTCTCCTCCTGGAGATCGTTGTAGCCGGCAAGCTGTCCTCGCGCGGCCGACGCGGCGCGGAGGAAAAAGTCCGACGGTATCCGCTCGCGATCCGAGCTCTCATCCAGCCGGGACGCGATCAACACCAACCTTTTCTCGGCCGAGCGCGCCGCCATGTCGAACAGGAGTTTTTCTTCGTCCACTCTCAGGGACTTGAGCGGGAGCCTGCCTATGCCGCGGCGCTCCTCGTCCAGCAGAAAAGGATCCTGGCGCAGTCTGGATGGAAACTTCCCTTCGTCCAGTCCGGGCACTATCACAAGAGGGAAGCGCAGGCCGCGAGATGCAGTGACAGACAGGACATTCACACCGCTCCTCTGGAAGCGGCCCTCCGGACGCGAAAGGGCGTCCATGGCGTCTTGCAGAGCATTGCCCATCTGCTCGCGCCCCACCCAGGGCTCGATGTCCGCGGTCCCGGCAATCACTTCCAAGGAACGGATCTCATCCAGGGCCGTGGTAAACGCCTGCCAGTCCTCCGAGCCGCCAAGCAGCGGTTCGAGGCGCTGTTCGAGCAGGGTCGCCCATTCTCCCCAGGGCAGCCGCTGCGGCCAGTCCGCCGAGGCGCCGCGCAGAACGCCCCAAGCCCGGCGCAAGGCCTGCGCGGCCTCCAAGCGCTTTTGTGCCTGCGCCACGGAAAGCGCACGCTTTTCCGGATCCTCGTCGTCGGCCGGTTCGGAAGACCGGGTGGGGAGCTCCTCAGCCCGCTTCAACTCGCGCCAGCCATTTTTTATCAGCGCTTCCACGCCCAGGTTCCAGGACTGGACGCCGGATAGAAAAACCGGGTCGTTCGCGAGCGCCCGCCACTGAGGGATGTCCCAGGCAGCGGCCGCATCTTCCGGCAGCGCGGCTGCGATCCACTCCATAGCGCGGAATATGGCCTGGCGGGGAAACGCATCGGCCTCCAGAGAGGCAATGGCCCTCACGGCCTGTGTCAACGGGCGCTGCGAAAGAGGGACGCCGCCGTGCAGATAGAACGGGATCTTGCGCAGACGGAAAGCCTCCGACAGGATGGGAACCTCGCTCTCAGGATGACGGAGCAATATGGCCGCTTCGTGGAAGCCGGAAATGACCCCGTCTCTGACGGCGCGGAGAATCTCACGCACGATTTCCACCGCAACCCGCGATTCCCCCGGAGCCAGGACAAGCATCAGAGAGCCTGCACGGATCCCCTGCGAAAACTTCGCATCGAATATTCCACCGCTCACGACGGAGCCGCGGCCGTCTGGGAGCGGACCCAGGGGCTCGGGCTTGACGGACAGCTCCTTTGCTCTGGCTTCCAGGAACGGCTTTGCGAAAACTGATGAAGCCTCGTCGCAGTAGGGAACGAAATAGATCAGCTCAAGACTTTCTTTGAGCGCATGCAGCAGATCCTCCTGCTGGCCGGTCACGTCGTAGATCCCGTAAATAAGAAGGTGGTCGCGGCCGAGGATATCCCGCGCACGCGGGGTATTGGAGAGCGCCTCGTGAAAATCGTCGTCCACGTCCCGAAAGAGATCGACCTTGCCTCTGAATTCCTGGAACAGGCGCGCGACTCCTTCCAGGTGTTCCTTGCGGTCCACCCTCGATTTCTCTGCTATCGCACGGTTCAGACCTTCGGGAGCGATGCCGGCGTCCCGGAGATCGCGAAAGGTGTCCAGCAAGGCGGCGCGAAACCCCGGATACGCGGAAATCTCCTTGAATACCGCCGGTCCGCCTTGCCTCAGGATTGTATCGAGAATAGAGCCAGGCCCCAGGCGCGGCAGCCTGGGCTTCTTCTGGTCCGGTGAAGCCGCAGCAAGGCTACCAGCCAAGTCCAGGAATGTGTAGAAGCGCAGATTGGCAGCGGCGCGTCCCTGCTCCGCGATGCGGTACTTGAGATACGAGGCCAGGACGTTGGAGCCCACAAGGAGGGCGACGGGCGCCAGTGGATCCTCCTTCTGTCGTGCGGCGATTTTCTCCAACAGGCGGCCTTCCAGAGCTTCAAACGGACCAGCATAAATCTGGTGTTCCATCGCGCGCATTTAACCAAACCCAGCGGCAACTGACAACTAACAACAAAGAGCTGGCCGCGAATTAGCCACAACCAAAAGCCTTCGCGATTCCTTTGCCCACTTAGCGACTTTGCGGTAAGACTGAGCCAGAGTTAACCGCGAAGACGCGAAGAGCGCGAAGGGTCGCCAAGAATTTTCCTGAAAGTCCAAGAATTGCTGGCTGGCACTAGCCTGGCTGGCGGGGGCTGGCTTCATTTGGAGGGATTTCGCTGAGATAGACCGCCAGCGAGCGAACAAATTCGTGAAATCCGCGGTAAGGCTTTCCGGAGTGGTCTCCGGAGGGCTAGCCTGCATGGTTAGTCCGTTAACTTAGCCCCCGGACGGTTAGTTCGGTTGTGGAATTGAATCGCCCATCTCGAATGAAATATTATCTATGGCGTTCCCCCCCCAGTGTTGTGCGCAATGAGCGAAGTGTTTTTCAACTGAGAAACGTTGCGCCTCAAGTGAACAGAGTTTCGCAAAGACGGCGCCTTTGGCAGGTCGCTCCTGCAGGATGAGGTTCTGGCGAAGCGCGAAAGTGGTCTTTCCCGTCTCGAATTGCGTTGCAAGAGCGGGACTCGACCGCCAAGGGTGAGTTGCATTGATCACGGTTCTTTTGATACTTTCGGCGTTGAGCATTTTGACGGCTAGCCTCGTTTTTGGCGTCAAGACACGGGGAACTCCAAACGTAATGGGACAAGCGCACCCACCTGGCGAGCTGCCCACATTCCCTCCTATTCCACCTTTTGCGGTCGGCGTTACCCAGGTGACGGCGAGCGGCGTCTCCAAGACTCTCGCCGCCGGAAGGTACAGGAAGATCACAGCCAGCGAAGGGGCGAAGATTATCTTGACAGGGGGGACGTACTACGCCGATCAACTGGTACTGTCCGGAGGGTCCTCTCTTGTCCTGCCCGAGGACGTCAAGACAGTGCTCTTCATAAAATCGCGGTTGGACCTGTCCGAGGGATCGGTAACGAGCCCGAGCCGGAAACCGGCCTTTTTCCAAATCTTCTATGCGGGCGCCACGAAGGCAACCCTGTGCGGATACGGCGGCTTCTGTGGCACGGTGTATGCCCCAAACGCGAAGCTGGAACTGAACAGCGCCAGTGAGTTTTATGGTTCCTTCACAGCGAACTCTCTTACCGCCAGCAGCGGGTCCCATATCCGCTGCACCGAGGGGCTTCTCCGCGACGTACAGAGTACCACGCCCGTCATGACGTGGGCGGGAACGCAGAGGAGTTATTAGATCTTCCTAAGAATGCGCGCTCTGCGTTCTCCTGGAGCGCAGGGATCCTGTTCACCACAAAGACATGTAACACGCGAAGAATCGCAAAGGATTTCTTCGCGTCTTCGCGCCTTGGTGGTGAGATTTTTTTGGTTGCGGCTGGGCTGTGTTCATCGGTGGTTTCATTTCGTAGTGTCTGGGCTGCGATCATAGCTCACGGAGGATCGCACGGACCGGAGAGCCATCGAGCCCCGCGAGTCTCAGCGGCAGGCAGATCAACTCGTAGTCGCCGGGTCGCACGTCAGCCAACCGCGCTCCTTCCAGAATCGCCACGCCGTGCTTCAACAGTAGCTTGTGAGAAAGGAGTGTCTTGCTTTCGAACGCATCAATGGAAGGCGCATCCGTACCTACGAGGCGCAGACCCCTCTTCCCCAGGAATTCCGCTCCATCCTCGCTCAGATAGACAAAACGGGGATCAAAATGCTCCTCCGCCCACCCGATGGTACGCGTCTTGAAAATTACGCGGTCCACCCCCTCCCAGTTCAAACGTTCGAGATCGGGAACCGCAATCACCCGCTCGACTTCCATCGATACGACGCGCGCCGGACCCAGGTACTGTTCGAGGCAGACTGAAGCAATGTCGAGGCCGGAATCATCGAAATGAAAGGGGGCGTCGAGATGAGTGCCCGTGTGGGTACTCATGGTCACCCAAGATACGTTGCAAGAATCGCCTTTGCGGATTTGCATCGTCCAGTTCCGGTGGAATTCCTGGTCCCCCGGCCAAACTGCCATCCCCTCCCGTAGCGTCTGTGAAATGTCGTAGATCCTCATGAATCCCTGTTCGACGGATTGCGGATTGGCGATTGCAGGATTGCGGATTTAATGGAAAGCCTCGATTACGACAATCCGAAATCCGCAATCCGAAATCCGCAATTCAAAAGGCTCTGGTGTCGATGATCCGGCGGATCTCTTGTACTACCGCCTCGAGTTCTTCGTCCGCCGTGTAGAAATGAGGCGAGATTCGGATCCCTGCGCCGGGCCGAAAATCCACCAGGTACTGACGGCGCACCAACTCGCGCGAAATCTCGTAGGCGTGCGGCGTATTGACCGCGACCGTTCCGCCGCGCCGTTCCGCCTCTTCGGGAACGTTGACGGTAAAACCCTCACCGCGCGCCAGCTCGATCAGCCGGGCCACCTGGCGCCGAGACTTCTCCCGGATCGCCTCGACCCCGATCTTTCCGACAATCTCCAGGCCCGGGCGGGCCCCATAGAGACAGGGAATCTGCGGCGTCCCGTTGAGAAATCGGAAGGCGTCATCGCGAAATTGCATATCTCCGATCTGGAAGGCGAACGGGTCCCGATGCGCCATCCATCCGGTCAAGCGCGGGCACAGCGTCGCGCGCAGCTCGGGCCGCACGTAAAGGAAGGCGGCCCCCGGCCCTCCGCAAAGCCATTTCAAGCAGCCTCCTATCGCAAAATCCACGCCCCATTCTTTCACGTTTACGGGAACCGCCCCCGCGGACTGGTACACATCGAGAACGACATAGGCGCCGGCTTCGCGCGCGCGTCTCACGATGGCCTCGGCATCCATGACGCATGCGGTCCGAAACAAGACGTGGCTCACCGGCACCAGGAGAGTCCGCTCATCGATGGCGTCGAGAAGACGCGAGAGGTCCACGCCGATGCCGTCTTCAGATCTTACGATGCAGATCTCCGCACCTTCGGATTTTTGGGCGTGGCAGAGATACGTCACGGAAGGGAAGTCCATGTCCGTAAGGACGATCTTCCGCCTGGGACCGCGAAAATCGAAACACGAAAGAACGATCGCTTCCGCGATGGTCACGTTCGGATGAAAGGAGACTTCCCCTGGATTTGCGCCAATAATCGGAGCGACCAGATCGCCCATACGGACAGGCATCTCCCACCAGGAATCCGACCACGCCTCGACTCCCCGGCTTGACCACGCGTCGGCGTACTCCTTCAAGGCAGTATAGGCCGCTTGGGGCATGGCGCCGAGGGAGTTACTGATCAGGTAGGTGCACTTTTGCAAAATGGGGAATTCCGGCCGCCATTTCAGCAGCATGTCATCCGGCATCATCCCCTCCAAATAATGATCGAAACCTCTTCGTGGTTCTTCGTGCCTTCGCGTCTTCGTGGTGGATTGTGTCCGGTCCTTACCACGAAGACGCGAAGGCGCAAAGAATTGCCTACTTGGGTGGCACCGGTTTCGAAAAGAAGGAATCGAGAAGATTGTTGCTCAGCGTGATCTTGGTCAGAAAGAGCTGGGATGCCTTCCGGCCGTTGACGAAACCGTCGATGCGAAGAGGAAGTTTTACTCCCTGAACGACGTGCCACTGACTGTACTCTTCCACATTCCTGAGGTGGACTCCTCGTTTGTCCACATCTCGATATTCCACCTTGGCCGGCAATTTGCTCAAACGGTCAAAGTAAATCGTGACCGTATCGTTTTCCGGATCCAGAATCTGCACCAACTCGAGGGAAACGTCACCCCCCTCTCCCGGCCCGAGATAGAAGACCTTGTTCTGAGGATCCTTCCAGCGGAAGCGCAGGATGTTGTCCAGGCTGTGCTTGACGGCGTTTTTGAAAGACTTCATCTCGTCCGGCGTGGCGTCGCGAGTGTCCTTCTGCCCCTCCAGGATCCAGCCTTCGTTCTTTTCGAGGTTGAAGACGGTGACATCGCGTTCCTTTTTCTTGTTGCCCAGTTCGTTTCGGCTTTTGTCAGGGAATTTTGTCCAGTCGTTGAATTTGATGAGTCCCGAGGAGTCCCCGTCGCGGTTGAAGAGGAAGTAATTCCCCTCGCTCACCGTATCGGTGACTTTCAAGTAGGTCTCGCCGCCCATGGCCTCGATCGCCTCGCGGAATAGTTTCTGGATCTTTTCCTCGTCCTGCGCCGGCAGCAGAGGAATTAGCAACACCGCGCACGCCAGAAACAGGCAAAATTTCGGATTGCGGATTGCGGATTGCGGATTGGGAAAAACCGTAAATCGGAAGCCCGAGATCCGCAATCCGCAATCTGCAATCTGCAATCCGCAATCGACGTCAGTTTCCGATGTATTTCGCATAGATGCGCTGCGCCTCATCCGAATTCTGGGTGCCTCGGATAATGCCGCGCCCGTCTCGGAAAAGTGCGATCTCCAGATTGTCTACGTGGGCCCGCAACAGAAACTCGTTGTACTGGACCGGCCCCAATCGCGCGAGGCGTTCGGCGATGGGTTTGAAATCGACCGGCCTGGGACTGCTTCTCCATATCTGAACGGCGTTGCGGCCGCACAGTGCCTGCGTCCGCCCCTCGTGCGCCCCTTCAAGGAACTCGAATCGCCGCTGGCCGCAGGCAGGGCACCGGCCGTCGCGATTCAGTTGGGACAGGTCCAGTGTCGCAACCCGATTTTCCCATACGTCCACAGTGACAACCTTGCGGTTCACCTGGCGCAGGTTCCCGGTAAGGATTTTCAAGGCCTCCGCGGCCTGCAGGGCGGCAACCAGGTGGACGATCGGCCCTACGACTCCGCTTGTATCACAGGTGGGAGAGCTTCCCGGAGGAGGAAGTTGCTGCAAAACGCAGCGCAGACAAGCGGTCAGGCCCGGCAAGAAAGCCAGGCACAGCCCGTAGCTTCCCACGCATGCGCCGTAGATCCAGGGAATGTTCCATTTCAGGCTGGCATCGTTAAGCAGATAGCGCGTTTCAAAGTTGTCGGTTCCGTCGAGGATCAGGTCCTGTTCTTGAACGAGAGACGCCACCGACAGCGCGTTCACGTCCGCGATTCGCTCCACGATCTCCACGGCGCTATTGATCTCGCGCAGATGCCGCACCGCCGCGACGGCCTTCGGCAATCCCTCCCGGGCATCGGCCTCGGTGTAGAGCGACTGGCGCTGCAGGTTGGACTCGTCCACATAGTCCCTGTCCGCCAGTGTGAGGCGTCCGATGCCCGCGCGCACCAGGATCTCGGCAAGCACCGAGCCGAGGGCGCCGCACCCAACGAGAAGCACGCGCGCACGGCCCAGTTTTTCCTGACCTTCCCGTCCAATGGGCTGGAAGAGAACTTGCCTGGAATATCTTTCCATCGCCAGTCTCCGCAGTCTGGTCAATATCGTAGCATAAGCGTCATGTGTGAGGGCTAGTAGCCACAGAGCCACAGAGACACCGAGAAAATCTGTCTCTGTGTCTCCGTGGCTCTGTGGATAGAATCGGGCTCACAAGCTGATATAATTCGCCGATATGCTCAGGGAGTTGAACCATTCATGAGATTTCCCCGAATCCGCTTTTGGAAGATCGCCGCTGCTCTGGTCAGCATTCCGGCGATTGTCATCGGGATTTTTCTCATCCGCTACTATTTCATTTTCAACCGTATCATGACGGAAAAGCTCGCCAAACACTATACGCTCGGCGACACGCAGATTTTCGCCGGCCCCTCCGTCCTCTATCCGGGAAAGCCTCTGCCGCCCAGTGACCTCGTCACCGCGATCCGGCGCATGGGCTACGTCGAGGAAGAAAAGCCCGGGCGCGCGTCGCTCTCCACTTTCCGGGTTGAGAAGGCGAATCGGATACTCCTTCACAACGAGGCCAATCTGCCTGAAGATGCCAATCGATCCGCGGAAGTGCATTTCTCGGCCAACTCGATCCGTTCGATCGTGGACGCTGATACGCGCGCGCCCTTGAACCGCTTCTCTCTGAAACCCGAACTGTTGAGCAATGTCATCAACAAAAACCGTGAAAAACGCAGGTATGTTTCCTATCGCGATCTGCCGAAGGTGCTTGTCAACGCGGTGCTGGCCTCGGAAGACCGGCGTTTTTTCAGTCACAGCGGCGTCGATCCCATTCGCATTCTCAAGGCCCTGATTATCGACGTCCGCGAGGGCGACACTGTGCAGGGCGCCAGCACGTTAACACAGCAGTTTGTGAAGAACTACTTCCTGACGCCGGAGCGGACCTGGAAGCGTAAGTTGGCGGATGCCTACATGTCGATACTGTTGGAACAGCGCCTCTCCAAGGAGGAGATTTTCGAACTGTACAGCAATGATGTCTATCTCGGGCAGAGGGGGTCCTTCGGCATCGTCGGATTCGGAGAGGCGGCAGAAGCTTACTTTGACAAGAGTGTGAAAGATCTTACGCTGGGGGAAGCGGCTACCTTGGCAGGCATCATTTCTGCGCCCAATCGATACACGCCTATTCGCTATCCCGACAAGACCAAAGCCCGCCGGAACCTTGTTCTGGACGTGATGGCCGAGTCCGGGACGATCTCGCGGAAGGAAAGGGACGAGGCCAAGGCCAAACCCCTCGAAGTTAAGCCCAGTTCCGCGTTCAATTACTCGGAGGCTCCCTACTTTGTCGATTACGTTCAGGACATTCTGGTCGATAAGTTTGGCGATCCCGTCCTCACGCGCTCCAACTACAAGATCTACACCAGCCTGGACTTCGGAGTGCAGCAGGCCGCGTTTGAATCGATCCGTGAAGGCCTTGTCGAGCTCGACGCGCACTTCGCGAAGGGGAAAAGAGGAATCCCGCCCGGCACGGTGCAAGCCAGCCTGATCGCCCTGGATCCCAGGAGCGGCCGGATACTTGCAATGGTGGGCGGTCGAAATTACGGAGCCAGCCAGTTCAACCGGATCACACAGTCGAGCCGGCAGCCCGGGAGCATCTTTAAGCCTTTCGTTTACACGGCGGCGCTCGAGACGGCATATGGAAATGTCGAGCCTCTGACCGCGGTCTCCACCGTGCTGGACGAGCCGACCTCCTTCTCATTTGAGGACCTGGTCTACGAGCCCAGAAACTTCAAGGACGAATATCTCGGCCAGGTGACGATGCGGCAGGCGATATCCAAATCGCTGAACGTCGCCACAATCAAATTGGCCGAGAGAGTGGGGTACCCCAAGATCACGGAGCTGGCGCGCCGGCTGGGTCTGAACGAGCAGATCAAGCCTTATCCTGCCATGGCTATCGGCGCCTTCGAGGTGACCCCGATTGAGATGGCGCGAGCCTATACCGCCTTTGCCAACGGCGGCCGCCTCGCCGAGCTTACACCGGTTTTGAAAATCACTGACGGGCAAGCCGGACTGGTTTTTGCGGCAAGTCCAAAGAGCGAGCCGGTTCTCGCGCCTCAAGTGGCATTCATGATCACTTCCCTTTTGGAGTCCGTGGTCAACAATGGCACAGGGGCGGGGGTACGCGCACGCGGGTTCAACCTGCCCGCCGCGGGCAAAACGGGCACGTCCCATGACGGCTGGTTCGCGGGGTATACGCCGGATCTGCTCTGCATCGTCTGGGTCGGGTTCGACGACAATCGGGAGCTCAACCTTTCCGGGTCCCAGTCTGCGCTGCCAATCTGGACGGCGTTCATGAAACGCGCCGTCACACGATATCCCTCGAGCGGCGAGGGGTTCACGCCGCCGGAAGGGATCGTTCAGGTTGAAATCGACCCGACCACCGGGCTCCTTGCCACAGAACACTGCCTCGACCGGCAGTCAGAGTACTTCATCAAGGGAACAGAACCCGCTATCCAGTGCTACGGTAACAGCTACGAGCAGATGCTCGGCGGGGCCTCCGGCATTTACTCCTCTCCCACTAAAGACTCTGCCAACAGTGCCGATAGTAAGGATGTACTTCCCCCCGAGGAAAAGAGAAAGCCGGCAAACCTGCCTTAGAACATGATTTCGTAAATATGGCAACGTTTATTCCGCCCCAGCGAGGCGAAAGGAAATTAGCCGGGGGTGAGCGAAGCGAATCCCTGGTGGAAGAGGAACAATACGCACCCCGGCAGGGGTCGCCGGAGGTCCCAGCGCCGCTGCCGGGGCGCATTTCGTTTGTTGCAATATTCCCGGGGGTTCGCTTGCGCTCACGCGCGGCTACGCTCCCAGCGCCCTTCCAGGGCGCACTTGCCTCGGATCTTGAAGAATGCTAGTCGGCGACCATGTCACCTTACATCCGAGGCCTAGGTTTCCCGATCCCATGGAAGCCGACGGTCATTCGATCCGAGAGACATATGTTCTCACCCGGGAGACGGGGGAGATCTGCGCTCGTATTCTGCGCCGGCTCGCCTGTTATGCGGATTCCCAGCCCGGAGGATTCTTCTTCACAGGTGAGCGTGGAGTGGGAAAGACCCACCTCCTTCGCTACCTTGGCACGTTCCTCGAGAATCTATCGGACCCGGAATGGGCTGTGTTTGAACCGTTCCTTCCCGATAACGCCCAACCTCGTGTGCCAGTAAACAGCTTGTTCATAAACATCCCGGAAGACCCCTCCGTCCCGCTGGGGCGTTTTCTGGCGGCGCAATTGCGAACGCCGAAGCCGTCCGCTCCCGGCATCAGTGAAAAGCCTGAGGCCGACCTTTCAGAAGAAGAGTTTGCCGCCTTGATCCCGGAGGCCGTTTCGGAGCAGGCTATGCGCTCCGTGGGCATGCTGGTTCTGGACAACATCTCCCGGCGTCTCGATCGGATCGCCACTCCCGAGAGTCTGGAGCGGGAATTTCGGCTTCTCAAGATCGTGACGGACAGCTTTGCACCGAGTGGCGTGCTGGTTGTTCTGATAATGGACGAGCAGCATCTCAAGTGGGAAAACGCAACCGGCATACAGTTGACCCTCATGAACAGCCTGGGAGACTCCTGCGACTTTATCTGGCTCAGCCGCAATCATATTGTGGAGATCATCGCTTCGGCGCTGGCGAGCAAGAACGACGGTCAGAAACTGGCAATCCGCGGAATCTTGAATCGGCTACGAAAAAAGCTTCCTTACTTCGGAACGAAGGCGGAAAACTTTATCGACCTTTACCCGATTCACCCCGATGTGTTTTACAGTCTCTTTCGCTTGCGCTCGCTCCTCCCCGGATTCTCCCCTCTGCGTTTTGTCCAGGGCGCCATCGATGCGATGAGCGGAGAGCCTGCGGAGCGTCTCGTCACCCTCGATTTCCTGTTTGATCGCATAGTGGACGATTTGAGGGCGTCCGGCAAATACACATCCTTGCTCTACGCCTAT
>Ga0209056_10005597_pt1 | contig 13055 bp, 7 predicted proteins | sample GraSoiAngelo_114_FD_185876 | JGI IMG/M metagenome (GOLD analysis project Ga0209056, IMG submission 185876) | Grasslands soil microbial communities from the Angelo Coastal Reserve, California, USA - 14_0903_13_40cm (SPAdes) (version 2) | ecosystem: Environmental > Terrestrial > Soil > Grasslands ... | reverse complement strand
TCTCTTCCGGGTAGAGCGAGTGGGCGCGGGCATCGCGCTCGTTCACCAGGCCGGACCTCATGAGGTGGGCCAGGGACCGCTCCAGGGTCTGCGAGCCCTCACGAACCCCGGTCTGCAGCACGCTCCGCAGCTGGTCCGTCTTGCGGTCCTTGATCATCGCCCGCACCGCCACGTTGGCCATGAGAATCTCGAACGCGGCCACGCGCCCGCCGCCCTGGGCCGGCATGAGCTGCTGGTAGATGACCCCGGCGAGGCAAGCTCCAAGCTGGACCCGGACCTGCTGCTGCTGCGCACCGCTGAACGAGTCGACGATCCGGTCGACGGCCTGAGGCGCGTCGTTGGTGTGCAGGGTGGCCAGCACGAGGTGGCCGGTTTCGGCCACCGTCAGCGCGGCCGAGATCGTCTCGAGGTCTCGCATCTCACCGATCAAGAGGACGTCGGGGTCTTCCCGAAACGCCGCCCGCAAGCCCTCGGCGAAGGTGGGAGTGTCGACCCCAACCTCCCGCTGGTCGACGATCGACATCTGATGGCGATGCACGTACTCGATCGGGTCTTCGATCGTGATGATGTGGTACGGCCGGGTCTGGTTGAGGAAGTCGATCATCGCCGCCTGCGTCGTCGACTTGCCTGACCCCGTTGGGCCGGTCACGAGGACCAGGCCCTGCCGCCGGGCCAGGAGCTTGTGGACGACCTCCGGAAGGCCGAGCTGCTCAAAGGTGGGAATCGCGAGCGGCAGCAGCCGAAACGCCACGGCCAACGTACCGCGCTGGTAGTACGCGTTGCCCCTGATGCGCGCGTTCTCGCGCCAGGTGAAGGCGAAGTCGACGTGGCGCAGCCGGCCGAGCTCCTCCCACTGGTGGCTGTTGAGGACCTCGCGCACGATGCGCTCGGTGTCTATCGGCGACATGACCCTGGAGTTTGGGTCCAGCGGGGTCAGCCTCCCGTCCTTGCGCATCCGCTGCCGGCTCCCGGCGCTGATCACGATGTCGGAGCCCCCCGCATCAAGCAGCTCCTGGAGGGCGCTGTCGATGGTCATCAGATGCTGCATAGGGCCACCCTCTATTTCAACCGACCGTCTTGCCGGCAAGGTATCGGCTCGCTCGGCGGCGGTCCACCCATGTCCCGGTTAGGGCTAGGCGAATGTCCCAAGCCCAAGCCATCTGGGCTGGAGGGCCGCTTTGTCCCAGAGCCGGTGGGACCGCCGCCTCATGACTGCCGGTCCGCCCACCCATACGATTGTCGAGTTGGAACTCTCAGCTCTCAGGCTCTCGCGCGCACATCGGCCTGACCACGCCCGTAGACGCATCTGATGGCGCGCTACGCCGAGGTTCTGTTTCGCCACCGGATCCGGTTCACGAGTCTTTTTCTCATCCCGGTCGCCCTTGCGGCGGGCATTGCGGTCGGTCTCGCTTCCTACCGGGCGACGGCTAGCCTGAGCGTCGCAGACCCCTCGTCGTTCGGTGCGACGTTCGTGCCCGTGGGGTGGAGCGCAAATGCGACGCCAGCGCAAAACGTGGCGGACGCGGCAGCCCTGGTGGTCAAGACTCCAGCCTTCTCGCAAGCGCTGTCCGACGGGTTGTCCAGCTCGAGCCCAAGCCTGGGCTCGGCGAACGTGCAGCAGGCCGTCACCTCGATTGGATCGAACTTGAAGATCGGAGTGAGCGGCTCGCACCTGGTGACGCTCAGCTACACGTGCCACACCGCTGCAGTTTGCGTGCAAGTCCTGAGCGCGACGGTGACCGCTCTCCATCAGCAGCTCATCCAGTCAGAGCGGAATCAGGCGGAGGCGACCACCGCCTTCTGGACAGCCCAGCTGCAGGATTCGCAGACCAACCTCACGTCGGCTCAGGCCGACCTGCAGAAGTTCGCCGCAGCCAACCGTGGGATGACGGTCGACTCCACCTCCACAGACTCGCGCGTCGTGTTGCTCCTGGACCGCGTCAAGCAGTGGCAGGCGAAGGTCGTCGAAGCACGCGACAACCTCAGCCTGGCGCAATACACGAGCAGCGCATCAGCGCGGTTGATGGAGATCGGAACCTCCGTCGTGACCGCGCCCGAGCTGGCCACCACGAGCTTGGCCGGCGATGGATCGAGTGCGAAGTTCGCCGCCCTGGTCCTGGCGCTTGGGCTGGCGTTGGGTCTGGCGTACCTGGTCGCCCTCACCTGGGTCGACAAGACGGCGAGAGACCCGCGGGCCCTGGAGCATCGCCTTGGCGTGCCAGTGGTGGCAACCATCCCCAAGCTGGTGAGCTCACGTGGCTTCTAGCGTCGTCAGCGAGAAGGAAGGCCCGCGTGACCCCCGGGCCCCCGAGGAGATGGCGGCTGAGGATGACGTCAAGCAGGGCAACGCGGTCGCCACGGAATTCCGGGAGTCGATCACCGAGGCGCTGAGCCCGCGTCAGACTCTGCCGGGGTTCGCGGACCCTCGGATTGAGCGAGCCAGCGGGGTTGAGCTGCCATCCTGGTTCGTCGACCGCTGCAGGCGAGCCTATCTGTCGGTTGCCTTTGACGCGGCGGCGGAGTGCCGCGTGCTGGGTGTGACAAGCACCGCCTACGGCGAGGGCAAGACGGCGGTCGCGATCGGCATCGCGACGGCGATGGCCATCGATACGAAGAAGCCGACGCTGCTTGTCGAATGCGACTTCGCGGCTCCCTCGCTGCACAAGTTTCTCGGCCTGGACCAGGGTCGGGGGCTGAGCGAGTGGCTGGACGGCGATTCCCGTCTTCGCGTTGTTCGCGGCGCGGCGCTGGTGCCCAACGTGTTCATGATTCCGGCCGGCACACCGCAGAGCGAGCCCGCCCGGTTCTTCTACCAGCTCGTCGACCGTGAGGTGATGCTCGGCCTTCGAGAGACGTTTGCCAACGTGGTCATGGACCTGCCTCCCACGCTGAACATCTCGTACGGTTCGCTGGCTTTCGGGCTGGCCGATCGGCTCCTGATCGTGGCACGCAGCGGCGTCACGCTCACCGACGACCTGGAGAGGTCCATCAAATCGATCGGCAAGAATCGCGTGAATGGGATCGTCCTCAACGGGACGGACGAACGAACGCCCGCATGGCTCCGGCCGCTGTTGTAACCCGGTCTCGCCCGCCGGGGCAATCCATCTCGGCTCCGGATCCGCCGCCGCCCTGGCGGCCCCTGGTTAGCCCGAACACGATGGAGCTCGATGTTCCCGGAACACGTGCCGCACGGCGCACGCTGCTGGAACAGATCCGGGCCTTGCCTGCGGCGACATCGGTCATTCTGATCTCGGGCGGAGTCGGATCTCGCGGCCTGCTTCGTCGATTCGCGAAGAGCGCCGGGATCACCGTGTCGCGCGAGTATCTCGGGATTCCAGCCGCCGCCTCACCGACCTGCTACGTGGAGGACACACCTGAGGCCGTTCGGTACTTCGTGTCCCATGTGCTGGCCCTCCCCCGGGGAGGCATGGCCGCATCGGCGGTGCTCGCAGGCGCGAGAGCGGCTGCGCGTTTCTCCTGGCCGCGGAACTTTCTTGGCGCCGTGGTTCCGACCCGGATCGCATTGGGGTTGACAGCGCCAGGCGATGCCGAACCTGGAGCCGCGACGCAAAGCAGCGACCTCATCGCCATGGCCGGGATGCATTCCGTGGTGCTCGCGCTGTCCAAGGACCCGAACGCAAAAGTCACGGTTCTGTTCATCCCGAGCGGCAGCTCGGAGCCCGAGCTGGCGATGAAGGTGGCGACGACAGAGTCAGCGCAGGCTAGCCTCGCGGCGGAACGTCGCGTGCTCGTCGAGCTGCGGTCTGCGCTGCCCGGGGACGTGCTGGCGACGATTCCAGCGGTGAGCGAGCTGCCGCATGCGCCGGAGCATCTTGCCCTGGTCACGACCGCGCTCCAGGGAACTCCGATGACGGTCCGCTATCACTCCTGGCACCACGTCGCCAGCCCGGCAGCGGTGCGACAGGACTTCGCGATGGCGGAGCGCTGGCTGGCGAAGTTCCAGGCCTCGGTGAGCGGCGAGCGGAACCCGATCGAGCTACACAATCACGCGGCTGACATTCTCTTCCAGCGCTTCGGCGCCGAGGATCGATTTCCACCAGTGATGGACCGGCTTATCGCCATCCAGAAGCGACTTGGGGCTCAGCGCTCGCCCCGCACACCCGTGCACGGTGACTTCTGGTTTGGCAACCTGCTGCTGGGGGGCGACGAGATCACCGGGGTCGTCGATTGGGAAGCCGGCATGGTCGCCGGAGACCCGGTGCGGGACCTCGCTCGATTCGCCCTGTCGTATGCGCTCTACCTCGACCGCCACACGCGCCCGGGCCGGGCGGTCGCCGGCCACAGCGGGCTCACCGCGGGAAACTGGGGCGCGGGGATCGAATACGCCATCGGGGGCGAAGGGTGGTTTCCAGACCTCTTTCGCAGCTTTCTTCAGAACGGCCTCGTCCGGCTTGGCGCGGATCCCGAGCGCTGGCGGGACGCGGTTCTAGCGGGGCTCGTCGACGTCGCCGCGACCGCTGACCACATCGAGTTCGCTCGGTCGCACTGGAGGCTGTTCGACCGGCTGTCGGCTTAGAGCCCTGAGGCGGCGCCGTTTCGCACGTACCAGGACGAGAAATACGTACGCACCCAGGGCCGCGATGATCGCGGCGATCGGCAGGGCAACTCCGACCACCTCTCGTCCTGCGGTCAACAGCGAACCCCTTCCCGCGGGACCGGTCGATGCAGTCGGTTTTGCAGGCAAGAAGATCTGTGAGTTTTCGTACTTCAGCTGCGCGAGGTTGGCCGGATGGTCGTGGAGGTTCGTACCGGCGCAAGCTGCGTTCGCGGACTGATAGTTCCACGAGAAGACCAGGTAGCCGGACATGTTTGAGTCAGCCCAGTGGTTGAACTGGCTCGCCAGCTCGGGCGCGGTAGGCAGACGGTAGTAGCAGTCCTGGAAATCCTGTACGACCGCCAGGTAGCGAGTGATCTTCGCCTTGTGGATCGCGGCGATGGCCGTGTCGATGTTGGTGGGCTCGCAGGACGAAGCGGCCCTGGCGCATGGGTAGACGTCGAAGCCGAGGAGGTCGACCGTTCCTGCCCATGGCGCGTAGTCGTTGGCGATTCCGTTCTCGAACGCCTGGAGGACGGTGAACGTCTGGCCGGTGGGATCCAGCGAGTGAACGAGGGCGCTCCGCTGCTTGAAAAGCGCGGGTGCGTTCCGGCATTCGCTCACTTTCGGCTCGTCCCCGAGGTAGTACGCAAGGATGGCTTTGTGGCCGGCGATCGGGCTCACCTGCGACCTGATCGTGGCGTCGTCACTTTCGAACTTGCAGGCTGGAGCGTTGTGCCACGCGCCCAGCCAGACGATGCCCTTCAATCCCGCGGCGCTCAACGGGTCGAGGCGCTCCTTGTAGGGATCGGTCATCACGGTGTTGAATCCGAGCGAGGCGATCTCGGTGAAACCCGTTGGGCTGGAATCCTTGCCGTAGACGCCGCGGACATACGAATCGGGAAGCGAGCCCTCCGCCCGGCTTCGGTCGGGTGGGGGAGCGGGCTGTGGGGACGGGACCGGTGGCGGCGCTGGGTTGGGCGCACGAGCCGGGGGCGGCGGCGCGGCCGCTCTTCCCGTCAGGAGAGGGAGCAGGTCACCGACGTTGCCGTCGGCGGAGTGGCCGAGCAGTCCGACGCCGTAGGCCTCCTCGATGCCCCGCAGGGTCCCGTACTCGTTGCCGGCGCGAACCGCCGTGCCATGCGCCGAACCCACGACGAGCGTCAGCACCTGCTCCGACCCCGCTCCCTCGTCCCAGGTGATGATCATCCGGCTCGCCGCGGTCCACCAGCTCGAGGCCCTGACCTGGCCGACCAGGCCCTTGAGGAACTGGTCGCCCTGCGCAGCGCTCCCGTCGTGCATGTCGTTGATCGTGTTCGGAGATACAAATGCAAAGGCGGGGGCGGTCCCCGCGGCGAGGTCGGCGGCCAGCTGCGGATAAGGCACATCGCGGCTGCACTGGGCCGGGTTCTTGCGGACTGAATCGAAATACATGAACGGGTTGTGGTTGACGTCGTATTGACCCGGGCCGAACTGATCGGTCAGGTCGCACGGTATCGGCATGTCCTCCATGTAGGCCTTCCAGCTGATGCCGGCTGCCGCCAGCTCATCGGTCAGCTGCGGGCCCGCGTACGTCCCGTCTTGCGGCGTTGTGTCCGGTGGATTGTTCTGGATCGATCCCGAGATCAGGCCGAGGTAGTTGGGCAGGCTGGGATGGCTCAGGTCGGTGGTGCTGACAGATCCGTTGCTGGCGACGAGGCCATTGAGGAAGGGCATCGCGGGATTGCCGACAACCGCCTCGTAGCTGGTGTTCTCCATCATGACGACCATGATGTGCGGCGGGCTTCCCGCCGCCTGGGCGCCCTGGCCGGCGGGCACAAGAAGCCACGACAGAGCGATCACGATCGGGAGCCCAACGCTGCCTGCTCTGAGCAGGGCGCTGCTGCTAGCTTCTCGGACGCGTGTCCATATCGGACGTCGGGTGCTCATGAGAACCGCCCATTACTCGACAGTTACGCTTTTGGCCAGGTTCCTCGGCTGGTCGACGTCTCGGCCCAGCTCGACCGCGACATGGTACGCGAACAGCTGCAACACCACAGTGTTGAGAATCGCTACGGCGGCTTCGTCGCAGGCGGGAATCTCGATTCGATCCGTGGTGACGTCGTCCAGGTGATGCTCGCCTTGTGTGACAAGGGCGAGCACGGGAGCGCCACGCGCGGCGACCTCGTGCACGTTGCTCGCCATCTTGTCGCGGGTGGCCCCGTCGGTGCAGATGGCGACTACCGGGAAGTCTTGGTCCAACAGCGCGATGGGACCGTGCTTGAGCGCGCCGGCGGAGGTGCCCTCCGCGTGCACGTACGAGATCTCCTTCAGCTTGAGCGCGCCCTCGAGAGCGATGGCATGGTTGATCCCGCGCCCGACAAACAGGAAGTTCCGGAATCGCGCGTAGCGCCGCGCGAGATCTGCGATCTCTGCCTCACGTCCCAGCACGGCACGCAATCCTTCAGGAAGTTCGCGCAGCGCCTGTGAGAGCTCCTGCTTTCGCTCGATTGGCATCCTGCCGTGAGCGCTCGCCAGGCGGGCCGCGAGCAGGTACAGGTTCACGACGTGGCTCACGAAAGTCTTCGATGACGCGACGCCGATCTCGGGACCCGCATTCAGGTACAGCGCAGCGTCGCTGTCCCGGGCCGCCGTGCTGGCCACGACGTTCGTCACGGCCATCGTGTAGGAGCCGAGCGCCTTGGCCTGGCGCAGGCCGACGATCGTGTCGGCGGTCTCGCCGGACTGAGTGAGAACGACCGTCAATGTCTCGGGACCGATGGTCGGCCGGCGGTATCTAAACTCAGATGCATCCGCGGCCTGCGCTGGAATCCCGGCCCAGTCCTCGATCACATGCTCGCCGACCAACGCCGCATGCATCGAGGTGCCCATGCCGAGGAGCAGCACGTTTTGAAAACCGCGGAGGTCCGCGTCCGTCAGGTCGCAGCCCTGGAGGTTGACGTTTCCATCGGGGAGCAGCCGGCCGCGTAGCGCGTTCGCGACGGCGTCGGGTGCTTCGTGGATCTCTTTGAGCATGAAGTGGCTGAAGCCGCCCTTCTGGGCCTGGCTCACGTCCCAGTCGACGTGGATGATCTTGGGCGCGACCGGAGCTCCGTCAAGCGTCGTGACCTCCGGTCCCATCGGAGTCACCGCCACGATCTCACCCTCGCCGAGGATCAGCACCTTCTTGGTGTGCGGGATCACGGCCGTGATGTCCGAGGCGAGGAAGAACTCGTCCTGGCACATGCCGAGCACCAGCGGCGCGTTCATTCGCGCGCCGATCAGAAGGTCCGGCTCGTCTCGCGACATGATCCCCAGCGCGTACGCACCCGTGATTCGCTTCAGGGCGCCGCGCACGGCGGTCAGAAGATCTTCACCCGACGCGTCCTCGATCAGGTGGGGGATGACCTCGCTGTCAGTCTCGGACACGAAGATGTGACCGCGGGACACGAGCTCGTCGCGGAGCTCTCTGAAGTTTTCGATGATGCCGTTGTGGACGACGACGATCCTGCCGCCGCAGTCGGTGTGGGGATGTGCGTTGACAAGGCTTGGCTTGCCGTGAGTCGCCCAGCGTGTGTGGCCGATGCCGAGGCGCCCCTTGGGCATGCAGTCCTGCAGCCGGGCGGTGAGCAGCGCGACCTTGCTCTCGCTCTTGGTTGTGCTCGTCAACCCTGAGGTGCGGTCGAGCACGGCAATGCCTGCCGAATCGTAACCGCGGTACTCGAGGCTCTTCAGACCGTCGAGGAGAAGAGGGGTCGCCTCATGGTTCCCGAGATAACCGATGATCCCGCACATCTAACCGGCCCTGAAAGCGGCGGAGACCATGAACCACCGCACCGACGCGGTGAACGTGAACCCTGCGTGCTGCTGTCCCGCAGCCCCGCCGGCGATGTCTTCCTCGCCCTGGGTGCCGCTGGAAGACTGTCCCCGCTCGACGAACGTCACAGCCTGGCTCGCGCCTGGCGTAAGCGTGCCGGCGCCGTTGGTTGCCACCATTCCGCCATAGATGAGCTCGCCTGCCGCGACCGCCGGCGTGAGGCCGGAATCAGCGGTTGTGCTTGTGCCATTGCCCATCACCGCCTGGTCGAGTGGATTGAGCGCCGCGACCCCCGAGTACTCGCCGGCCGACCCCTGCAGGTATGTGGCTGTGGGGGCCGAAATTGTGATCGTCAGCCCAGCCGGCGCCGCGGCGGAGTTGGCGAAGTAGTAGAGCGCGATGTCGCCGGCAGTGCCGGCCGAGCCTCGCCATGTCGTCGAGACCGAGCGTGTCCACGCGCCATTGACGTTGTCCGTCACGCCGACCTGACCGTTCGCGTCGTACTGGCCGAACATTCCGACGATCAGGTCACCTTTGGCGATCGGCCCGAGCGTGACAGTCATGGTCGTCACACGGCTGCCTCCCGTCACGACGTTGGCCTGCACGAACTTCGGAGCGGATGGAGGCGTGCTCGGCGTGGTGACGGTCACGCCCGAAGACTGAGCTGAGTGATTCCCGGCGGCGTCGAAGGCGTCGACCGTGTAGGTGTGCGTGCTGCCGGCTAGGACGGTGTCGGTGAAGCTCAGCGGAGACGGCCCGCGGGTGGCGAGCAGGAGGGTGTCGCGATAGACGTCGTAGCCGGCGACTCCGACGTTGTCGGTTGCCGCGTTCCACGAGAGCGCCACGCTCGTGTTCGACGCGGCCGAGCCAACAAGGTTGCCGGGCACCGTCGGCGCGATATCGTCTGAAGTCGTCCCGGATGCCGAGGCCGATTTGACCGAATGGTTGCCCCCGGCATCGAAGGCGTCCACCGCGTACGTGTACGTGAAGCCGTGGCCGAGTCCGGTGTCTGCGTAGGTGAGGCCTGCGGTCGTCCCGACCGCGGCGCCGTTGCGATACACGGTGTAACCCGTCACGGCGACGTTGTCCGTCGACGTGTTCCAGGTGAGATCGATCTCGCTGCTGGTCGCGACATTGGCCGCGAGACCGGTCGGCGTCGTGGGTGGCGTCCAGTCGGGCGTCGTGATGACCGCCGCCGCCGACTGATTCGAGTGGTTGCCCGCGGCATCGAACGCATCGACCGTGTAGCTGTAGGAAGTGATGCCGCTCGCGGTCTTGTCGGCGTAGGTGAGCGCCGCAGCCGGCACCGTGCCTAGCACGGCGCCGTCACGGTAGACGGTGTACCCGGTGACGGCGACGTTATCGGTGGATGCGCTCCACTGAACATCGACCTCCCCTGGTGGACCGGCCGCGGCCGCCACACCGGTCGGCACCGATGGCGCGAGGGTGTCAGGGACTGCCGGCGTGGTTGCGGTCGCGGCTGTGGAGCGAGCGGAGTGGTTGCTTGCTGCATCGAAGGCGTCGATCGTGTAGCTGTATGTGGTCGACGCCACGACGGTTGTGTCCGCGAACGTGGTCACGGTGCCTGCTGTCGTCGCCAGTGGGGATCCATTGCGGTACACGGTGTACCCGGTAACGCCGACGTTGTCGGTCGAAGGATTCCAGGTCAGGTCGATCTCGGTCGGGGATTTCGCGCTGGCCGTGGCGCCGGCCGGCACGCTTGGCGCTATCCAGTCCGGAGTGGTCACGCTCGCGGCAATCGATTTGGCGGAGTGGTTGCCCGCGGCGTCGAACGCGTCGACCGCGTAGCTGTAGGTGGTCAGGCTCGCGACGCTGTTATCCGTGTAGGCCGGCGTGGAGCCCGAAACCGTGCCGAGCGCAGAGCCGCCGCGATAGATCGTGTAGCCGCTGACCGCGACGTTGTCTGTCGAGGCGTTCCACGAGAGATTCACCTGGGGTGCTGACGTGCTTGCGTTCGCGACGAGTCCGGTTGGAACGGTGGGCGGCGAAGTGTCTCCGCCCGTCGCGGTGAGCGTGGTGTCGAGGACGATGCTGTACGGGCTTCCGATGCTCGACTGATAGAACAGCGGAACGTAGCCGCGGTTGAGCGCCGATTGCGCCGGGACGTGGGGATAGCGCGGCTGGGATCCAACAGTCGACATCGTCGTGACGGATGAGGCCGTGGTGTAGGGACTGACCAGGGTCGCGTACTTCAACGATCCGGAGCTTGCGCTCGTCACCCAGAAGACAAAGACCTTGCCCGAAGCATCGATAGCGCCCGCGATATCGACCGGATCTGTCGACGCCGCGCCGTCGATGATGAGGCGTGAGTTCCACGCCACAGCGCCGGACGTCATCGGGACCGCTCCAGGTCTGCCCAGCCAGTAGGTGACTCCGTGCCATGTGGGGCCCCCGGCGTTGAGCACAGCGCGAAAGACGTGGATGTTGCCGGTTGTCTCGTCGATCGCGACCTGCGGACCCCCATAGCCGGCCTCTGAGTCGTCGTAGCCGCTGTCGATGAGCGACTCCGCGCTCCAGTTGCCGAGGCTGGGATCAGTCCGGCCGTCGAGCAGAACCCGATAGAAATCGCGGTAGTGGGTCCCGTACACGAGCACGGTCGCCCCGAGCTTCGCCGAATGCCGAATGTTGGGCTGGGTGATGTTCGTGTTGGTCGTGGTCATGAGGATCGCGGTCGTCAACCAACCGGACTGGCCAGTCTTGTCGGCGGTCCAGTTCATGAAGACGTTGTCGGAGTCCGAGCCACTCGTGTCGTCCCACCAGGTCGCGATCAGCCACTTTCCGGTCCAGGTGACTGAAGGATCCTGACGGCCGGGTGAAACAGTCCCGGGAATCACAGTCGCCGAGTCCCAGGTGAAGGTGGTGCCGTTATATGTGCCGTGCCGGATCTGTTCCAGCGGAGCGGAACCGATGATCTCGGCGCCGGCCTGGATCCAGATGTCGGTGCTCGTCGCGCCCGGCAGCGTGTAAAGGGTCACCTCGTCGCCGGAGATGGTCTGGACCATGGCGAGCGACTGCGAGCTCGAGGCAGGGTGTCGCACCTGGTCGATGACTCCCTTGGTAGCCCTGCGAAGAGGGGGTGGAGGTGACGGCGGTCGCTGTACGCGTAAGCGCCGGCGGCGGGGACGGGGTGGGGAAAGGGGAGGCGCTCGGCGAAGGAGTGGGGGTCGGCGCAGGGGTGGCGGAGTCGGAGAGCAGAGGAAGCAGGTCTCCCACATTGGCGTCGGCCGAGTGCCCCAAAAGCCCGACGCCGTAGGCCTCCTCCAGACCACGGAGGGTGCCGTAATGATTGCCGCTGACCACCGGAGTGCCCGACTTGGAGCCGACCACCAGCGTCAGCACCTGCTCGGATCCAGCACCTTCGTCCCAGGTGACGATGATCCGGCTCCCGGGCGTCCACCAGCTCGACGCCTGCACCTGGGTGACAAGGCCCTGGAGGAAAGCGTCAGCCGTCGAGAGCGAGCCGTCGTGTCCGTCGTTCGCGTTGTCTGGGGTCACCCAGACGAAAGGCGGTGCGCCTCCCGCGTTCAGATCGGCCGTGAGCTGCGTGAAAGGGACGACCTGATTGCACTCGGTTGGATTGCTGCGGACCGAGGTGTAGTACATGAACGGGTTGTGATTCACGTCGTACTGGTTCGGGCCGAACGTATCCGTCAGGTCGCAGGCGATCGACATGTCCTCGATGTACGCCTTCCACCCGATGCCGGCGGTCGCCAGCTCGTCGGTGAACTGCGGGCCCGGATAAGTCGATGCCTGTGGGGTGGTGTCCCGTGGGTTGTCGTAGATGGAGCCGGAGGTCAGGCCGAGATAGTTGGGCAGGCTGGGATGACTGAGATCGGTGGTGCTGGTCGAACCGTTGGCCGCGAGCAGTCCGTTGAGGTAAGGCATGGATGGGTTACCCACGACAGTCGAGTAGCTCGTGTTTTCGAACACCGTCATCAGGATGTGCGGGGGGCTGCTGCTGGCGTCGCCTGTGATGTGTCCTACCGGCACCAGGATCATCGCCAGCAGCGCCATTCCACCGAGCAGCGCGCGAGCGGCCGGAGACCAACGCACCGCGCGTACCTGTCGCGGGGGTCCAGGCGGCGCGTGCGCCGTCACCAGGCCCTCGGGAACTCTCAAGTCGTGCGCTCCTTCAGCTCGCCCACGAACCCCGCCCGGCGACGCGACCTGGCCACGAGCTTGGTCACACCGCGGGAGACGACGTGCTTGGCCGTCTCGCCGATGAGGCTGATGGTTGCGATGAGCGACGGGTCGCTCAGGTAGGCGAGGTCGAGCTCCGTGCGATGGGGGAGCAGTTCGCTGATGTAGAAGGCCTCCACGTCCTCCACGTCGCTCGGAACGACATCGCGAAGCCGCACCTGCACAGGGCCAGTCAATCCGGGGCGATAGGCGAAGACGCGCTGCATGTCGCTCGGATAGCGCACGGCCAGGGCCAGCGTCTCAGGCCGCGGCCCGACCAACGTCATCTCACCGCGAAGCACGTTCAGCAGCTGGGGCAGCTCGTCGAGACTGGTCAGCCGCATCAGGGCGCCGAGCCTTGTCACGCGGCGATCGCCGGGCCCGGTGATCTCGGGACCGCCCTGCCCCGGGCGCATGCTGCGGATCTTGTACATCGTGAAGGGCACGCCTCCCTGGCCCACGCGCACCTGCCGGTAGATCGCCGAAGCATTCGTGCTGATCCGT
>Ga0209056_10005596_pt1 | contig 13056 bp, 10 predicted proteins | sample GraSoiAngelo_114_FD_185876 | JGI IMG/M metagenome (GOLD analysis project Ga0209056, IMG submission 185876) | Grasslands soil microbial communities from the Angelo Coastal Reserve, California, USA - 14_0903_13_40cm (SPAdes) (version 2) | ecosystem: Environmental > Terrestrial > Soil > Grasslands... | reverse complement strand
GGCATCTTCAAGGCGCTTCGCACCGGACCGGCGTGGCTCGACATCGTCGCCGACGTCCAGCGCATCGCGCCCAAAGCGGTGATCCTGAACTACACCAACCCGATGTCGATCCTCACGCTCGCCGCGCTGCGAACGGTTGACCTACCGGTGGTCGGCCTTTGCCACAGCGTGCAGGGGACGTCCCGCCAGCTTGCCGGCTACCTCGGAATCGACTACCGCGAGATGACGTGGGTATGCGCAGGCATCAACCACAACGCCTGGTTCACGAAGCTCGAGCGCAACGGCCAGGACCTGTATCCGCACCTGCGCGAACGCGCGCGCGACCCCGAGATCTACGAGCAGGACCCGGTGCGGTTCGAGGTGATGCTGCACCTGGGCGCCTTCGTCACCGAGTCCAGCGGCCACTTCTCCGAGTACGTGCCCTACTTCCGCAAGCGACCTGACTTGATCCAGCGTTACACGCGCGCTGGTTACCTCGGCGAGAGCGGCTTCTACGCCAACAACTGGCCGCGCTGGCGCCGCGAGAACGATGAGTCGATCGAGGCCATGCTGCGCGGCGAAAAGCCGGTACCTCTGGAGCGCAGCCTCGAGTACGGGGCCGACATCATCGAGGCCGTCGAGTGTGGGCGCCAGGCGAGCATCCACGGCAACGTCCGCAACAGCGGTTCAATTGAGAACCTCCCCGACGGCTGCGTCGAGGTCGATTGCAAGGTCGACCGCGGTGGGATCCAGGCCCAGCATTTCGGATCCTTGCCGGAGCAGCTGGCGGCGCTGAACCGCTCACACATGGCCGTCCATGAGCTGGTCGTCGAGGCCCTGATCGAGCGCGACAAGCAGAAGGCGAAGTACGCGTTGATGCTCGACCCCCTGACGGCCGCGGTCTGTTCACCGGACAAGATCGACCGGCTCTTCGAGGAGATGTGGAGTGCGGAGCGGGAGAGCCTGACCGCCTTCGATTAGGCGACCGCGCGACCGAACTGGCGCGCGCCGATCACCACCGCGACGACCGACAGCACAGCGAGGATCAGCACGCCCTTGGCCACGCTTGGATCGCCCAGGTTGTCGTTGAAGATGTGGCGCGCCGCGTCGACCGCGTAGAGAAGAGGGTTCGCGGAGGCGATGTTTTGCAGCCACTGCGGCGCGATGCTCATGGGCAGCAGCACGCCCGAAAGCAGCAGGATCGGCAAGGTTGAGGTGAACACGATCGGCGCGTAGCTGTCCTCACTTCGCACCGCGAGCGCAACGGCGTAGGCGATCGACGCGGTCAGCAGGCCGATCAAGCCGATCAGCGCCAGCACGACTAGGACCCCGAGCGGATGGATGCTCAGCCCGAACGGCAGGGCAATCAAGATCAGGATCAGCGACTGCATCACGATCGAGAACATGTCGCGCAGGGCGCGTCCGAAAAGCAGCGCGACCCGGCTCACCGGCGTCACCCGCAGGCGCTCGATCACGCCCATACGCAGCTCGGCGATCAGGCTGAAGCCAACGCCAGCGGCGCCAAACATGCCCAGCTGGACGAGCAGTCCGGGGACGAACACGTTGTAGGCCCCTCCAGGCGGAAAGCCGCGCATCGCGGCGATGGGCTTGAGCAGGGGTGCGAAAAGGATCAAGTACAGCAGCGGCTGCAGGACGCCAAGCGCCACCCACACGGGGTTGTGAATGAAGAGCCCGAAATAGCGTCCGAATACAAGCCACGTATCGCGCAGCAGCTTCATGCCGCCGTCTCCCGCAGCGAACGTCCGGTCTGACGCAAGAAGACATCGTCCAGGCTCGGCCGGTGCAGCTCCACCGTCATCAGCTGCAGGCTGGCGCCGTCGAGCAGGCGCAGGATTGCGGGCATCGCCACCTCGCCCCGATCCACATAAAGAAGGACGGAGCCGTTCTCGAGCTTCGCTTCGCGCACAAACGGCTGGTCTTTGATCACGTCGAGGGCCCGCTGCTGATCGCCCGCGATGCTGAATCTCACCACGTCGCCAGCGATCGCGCGTTTCAGATCCTCGGGGGTGCCCTCGGCGACGATCTTTCCGTAATCGATGATGGCGACGCGGTCGCAGAGTGCGTCCGCCTCGTCGAGGTAGTGCGTGGTGAGAAAGACCGTCGTGCCGCGGTCGTGCAGCCGGCGTACCTCGTCCCAGACACGGGCTCGGCTTTGGGGGTCGAGACCCGTGGTGGGTTCGTCAAGGAATAGGACCTGCGGCCCGTGGACGAGGCCAAGGCCGATGTCAAGGCGTCGCTTCTGCCCTCCGGAATACGTGCCGACCTTCCGGTCGGCGGCGCCCTCGAGCTCGAGCATCACGACCAGCTCGGCGGCTCGCTTGTTGGCGGCTTCGGTCGGCATCCCGTACAGGCGACCCTGGAACACGAGCTCCGTGCGGCCGGTGATCTCGCGGTCGGCGCCGCCGGCCTGGCCGACGTAGCCGATCCGTTCGCGAATCCTGGCCTGCTGGGTCGCGAGCTCGCACCCGGCCACCCGGGCGGTGCCGCCGCTGGGTGGCAGCAGCGTCGCCAGCATCCGCAGCGTGGTCGTCTTGCCCGCGCCGTTCGGCCCGAGAAAGCCGAAGATCTCGCCGCGGCGCACGTTCAGGTCCACGCCCGCGACGGCTTCCACCTGCCGGTTGCGCGTCTTGAACACGCGGCGCAGACCCCGCGTTTCAATTACCGCTTCAGGGCTTGGCTCGACCATCCGACGAAATTTTGCCGGACGCGCGTGTTCCGCCGCCGGTGAGGAGGCCCCAGAAGGCCTCCTGCGCCGGACCGCCGTGCCCGTGGCGACGGATGGCGCTGATCGGACGCAGGCTCGGCGGGATCGGCAATCGTTTGAGGACGCCCGCCGCGATGTCGGAGGCCACCGCCCGTTTGGCCAGGCCCGCAAATCCGAGCCCGGCGACCGCCGCGGCCCGCACGTACTCCGGGTGACCGAGGTTCAACTTCTCGACGTGTTGGTACGCGTCGCCCAGCATGTCGTGGACCGTCTGCTCGGCCGACCACTCCGGACCTCGCCCCAGGTAAAGGTGCCCGGCCAGGTCGGCCGGGGTGATCCGCCGCAGCCTGGACAGCGGGTGCTCGCTGTGGGCGACGAGCACGAGCTCGTCTCGCGCGAGCTCAAAGACAAGCAGCCCGGCGTCGGGCGCGCCTTCGATCACAGCACAGTCGAGCGAGCCCGCGAGCACCCGCCGGTTCAGCTCGGCCGACGGCTCGACCGTCATGTTCAGCTTGATTCCGGGGTGCCGCCTTGTGAACTCGGCCAGGTGGGGAGGCAGGTAGTAGGTGGCGCAGGTCGGGCTTGCCCCGACGTGGAGGGAACCGGCCTGGAGTTCCTTCATCGCCTGGGCGGTGTCGCCCATGATCTCGACCGCTCGCAAGGCGGCGCGGCATGCCTCGGCCAGGGACTTGCCGGCATCGGTCAGGCGCACCTTCCGGCCATCGCGCTCGAGCAGCTGAAGGCCGACCGCCCGCTCGAAGTTGCGGACCTGCTGCGTCACGGCTCCCTGGGTCAGGAAGAGGGACGCCGCCGCCCTGGAAATATGCTCAGTTTCGGCGACCGCCACGAACGACCGGACCTGCTCCAGGGTGTAGGCGGGTTTGCGCACGCCGACATATTAGTAGGGCTTATGCAAAGGATTACAAACAGTTGAGACAAACCACTTAATGAATGCGGAAGTCCGACGTTGTACCAGTTACCGTTCAAGATCGCTCTTCGAAGCAAGAGAAAGGAGGTGAGTTGAGTTGAAAATCCTAAAGAGCCGCGGTCAAAGCGGCCAGGGCATGGTGGAGTACGCCCTGATCTTGGTCCTGGTTTCGATCGTCGTCATCGTGATTCTTTTGACCATGGGCAACCAGATCCAGAACGTGTTCTCCAATGTGGTGGCCGCGCTGGGGGCCTGAAGCTCCACATTTACGTTCCGGGGCCGGAAAACCGGCCCCGGGCTCCCCTCCAACCGGATCGCCTGGCTATCTTGCGTCGCCTGGCAATCTGCGCCCGAGCAGTGGCTCGAGCCCTCCCCAGGTAATCACCAAGGCCCGGGATTGAGCCTGTAGAGTTCGTTCCGTGGCGGTCGGAGCCCACCCCGAGCCGGACCTCTCGCCTGTTCTTTCACCGGTCAGCTCCCGATACATCAACCGCGAGCTCTCCAGGCTCGACTTCGATGAGCGGGTGCTGGCGATGGCGGAGGATCCCAAGCTCGCGCTCCTCGAACGCGTGCGCTTCCTGGCCATCTTCAGCCAGAACCTCGACGACTTCTTCCAGGTTCGCGTTGCGGGTCTGAAAGAGCAGGTTCTGGCCGCTGTCGCGGTCTCCTCGCCGGACGGAATGTCTCCGCTCGAGCAGCTCAAGGCGATCCGCACCCGAGTCGAAGGTTTGATCAGCCGCCAGGTTGCGATCTACAACCGCGAGATCGTTCCAGCCCTGGCACAGTCGGGAATCGCGCTCGTGCGCGGCGAGGAGGTGGGCAAGAAAGAGCTGGCCCAGCTGCACACGGTTTTCCGCGAGCAGATCTTCCCAGTGCTGACACCACTCGCGGTCGACCCCGGCCATCCTTTTCCGTACATCTCGCATCTCTCGCTGAACCTCGCGGTGATGGTTCGCGATCCTCAGCGCCGGCAGCAGAGGTTCGCTCGCGTCAAGATCCCACCCGTCCTGCCGCGCTTCATCGCGCTGGTTGAAGGCGAGCGTTACGTGCCGCTCGAGGATGTGATCGCGCTTCACCTGCCCGCGCTTTTTCCCGGCATGGAGATCGTCGCCCATCACCCGTTCCGGGTCACCCGCGACGGCGACCTGGACGACGTCGACAGCGATGCCGAGGACCTGCTGGCCGCGATCCAGACCGAGCTGCGCCGCCGTCGCCGGCATGCACGGGTCGTGCGTCTGGAGGTCGATCCCGGCATGTCCGCCGAGGTGCTCGAGCTGCTGACGCGCGAGCTGGAGCTGCAGCCGGCCGACGTGTATCAGATCGACGGTCTGCTCGACATGGGCAGCCTCTCGGTGCTGACTCAGCTCGACCGCCCCGACCTGAAAGAAGAGACCTGGACGCCGACCACGCAGCCGCGCCTGCGCGGCATCGCGGCCGAGGTCCCCGACCTGTTTGCTGTCCTGCGGGCAGGCGACATCCTCGCCCACCACCCCTACGACTCCTTCGCGACCTCTGTCGAGGCTTTCGTCGACCACGCGGCGGGCGATCCCGACGTGCTCGCCATCAAGCAGACGCTCTACCGGACCTCCGGACCGGCGAGCCCGATCGTGCGAGCACTCATCCGCGCCGCCGAACGAGGCAAGCAGGTGGTGGCGCTGGTCGAGATCAAGGCCCGGGGCGACGAGCAGGCAAACATCGGCTGGGCGCGCGCACTCGAGGAGGCGAACGTGCACGTCGTGTACGGGCTGCTGGGCCTCAAGACGCACGCCAAGGTGACGCTTGTCGTCAGGCGCGAGGGCGCACACATCCAGCACTACCTGCACGTGGGTACCGGCAACTACAACCCGAGCACGGCGCGCGCGTATGAGGACGTGAGCCTCCTTTCCTCTGATTCAGACCTCGGCGCCGACGTCACCGAGCTGTTCAACCTGCTCACGGGTTACAGCAGGCAGAGCCGCTACCGCAAGCTGCTCGTCGCGCCCACCAACCTTCGCGCGGGCATCACCCAGCTGATCGAGCGCGAAGGCGTGGTCGGCGGCCGGATCATCCTCAAGGTCAACAACCTCATCGACCAGGAGATCATCGACGCGCTGTACGCGGCGTCTCAGGCGGGCGCCCAGATCGACCTCCTCATCCGCAGCATGTGCTCGCTGCGTCCTGGCGTGCCAGGACTTTCGGAACGGATCCGGGTCCGTTCGATCGTGGGCCAGTTCCTCGAGCACTCGCGCGTCTTCTCGTTCGGCAATGGCGGAAGGCCCGAGTATTACCTCGGCTCTTCCGATCTGATGCCGCGCAACCTGGACCGGCGGGTAGAGGCCGTCGTCCCGGTTACGGATTCGAGACTGCGCCAGCGGCTGCAGCAGATCCTCGACGTATCGCTGGCTGACGATGTGCTCGCGTGGGAGCTTGGCCCCGACGGCTCCTGGCGTCGTGTGCCGACAATGCGCGGACTCAACTCGCACAACCGGTTCAAAGAGCTGGCCATCGAGAGTGCTCACGGCAACGGGGTGAACGGCGTAGCACATGCTTGAACGTGAGGTGAAGCTCGGGGCAGGCCCCGCGTTCCACCTCCCGGACCTTGCTGGAGTCATCGAAGGCGTCGCTGTCGCTCCACCGGAAACGGTCCGGATGGAGACCGTTTACTACGACACTCCTGACCTGCGCCTGGCTCGCTGGGGAGTCTCGCTAAGGCGCCGCGCCGGAGAAGGGTGGACCCTCAAGCTGGCACCGCCGCCGTCCACCCCGGGCAAACCCGGTGCCGTGCTCGAGCGCGACGAGCTGACCTTCCAGGGCAGCGCTACCAGGCCGCCCGACGCGGCGTTGGAGGTGGTGCGCGCTTACGTGCGCAAGGCGGAGCTGGTGCCCGTGGCTCGGCTGTCGACGGTTCGGCGGCGGGTGCGGTTGGTCGACGCCACCGGTAACCGCGTGGCCGAGGTGGTGGACGATGAGGTTTCGGTCCGCGATGGGCGGCGCGTGGCCGCGCGTTTTCGCGAGATCGAAGTCGAGGTGCCAAGCCCCGATGGCGCCGGCGGTGAAGACAGCATCATCACCCCCCTAGTCACGCGGCTCCGTGGGGCCGGCGCAGGGGCGCCCGATCCGACGCCGAAGCACATCCGGGCGCTGGGTCCACGCGCGATCGAAGCGCCCGAGGTCTCTCCCCAACCTCTGCCCGCCGCCGCGCCGGCCAAGGACGTCATCAGGAACGCGATCGCCGAATCGGTGGCGGGCCTTCTGCATCACGACCCGCTGGTCCGGACCGGGCGCGACCCCGAGGCCGTGCACCAGGCTCGCGTCGCCACGCGCAAGCTGCGTTCAAACCTGCGCACGTTCGGCCCGCTGCTCGACCCGGAGTGGACGGAGCCGCTGCGCTCGGAGCTGGGCTGGCTCGCGATGGGCCTTGGCGCCGTCCGGGATCGCGAGGTTCTCCTGGAAAGATTGCGCGAGCGCGCCAAGTCGCTTCCGGCCAGCGATCAGCGATCGGCCGCATCTCTTCTGCAGATCCTCGAAGTCGAGATCGACGATCTGAGAAAGAAGCTGCTCGCTGACCTCGACTCGCAGCGCTACGTCGACCTGGTCGAGCGGCTGGTGGCCGCGGCGCATTCTCCCCACACCCTCCCCGATGCCGACCAGCCCGCCGCGGGTGTGCTGCCGGCGCTGGCCACGACGCCCTGGCGCCGCTTGCGCTCGGCGGTCCGCGGGCTGCCGGAGACGCCGACCGACCCCGAGCTCCACCGGATCCGGATCCTCGCCAAGCGGGCGCGATATGCGGCCGAGGCGGTGGCGCCCGTGGCCGGTCCCGCCGCCGCCGCATTCGCCCGAGCCGCGGCCAAGCTGCAGACGATCCTCGGTGAGCACCAGGACGGCGTGACTGCGCAGGCGTGGCTTCGCTCGGCCAGAGTGACCGGCAAGCGCGCGTTCGTGGCCGGCGAGCTGATCGCGCTGGAGAGGATTGCGGCGGACGAAGGGCGTGCAAAATGGCCAAAGGTGTGGAAAGCGCTCGACCGCAAGCGTCTACGCGCGTGGATGCCCTGAGTCGGACCTTTTATGTCGTCCGGCACGCGAAAGCCGGCAGTCGCAGCCACTGGTCAGGCGATGACCGTCTCAGGCCTCTGAGCAAGAAAGGCCACCAACAGGCCGAGGAGCTCGTCAAGGTACTGGAGCCGTTTCCCGTCTCCGTGATCTTCTCGAGTCCGTACCTCCGATGCGTGCAGACCGTGGAGCCGCTCGCGCGTATGCGCCGCATCGGGATCAAGTCCTCGGCCTCATTGGAGGAGGGGCACGGCCTCGCCGGCTTGACGGAGTTCCTGCGCGATCGAGGCCTCGATCACGCCGTGCTCAGCACCCACGGCGACATCGTGTGGGAGCTTGTCGAGGACCTCGTTCAGCGCCATGTGATCAAGGGCGGCGAGGGCGGCTTCGAAAAGTGCTCGACGTGGGTGCTGGGCGTCGACGGCGGCGTGGCGACGCAGGCGCGCTACCTTCGGGCTCCGTGATCGAGAGGTTGCGGGCCGAGCTGGCGGCGGCCGCTGACCCGCTCAAGGCCGCCGGCATGCAGGCGTACATGAAATCGGCGACGCCCTACCGCGGCGTCAACCTGCCTCAGGTCAGAGCGATCAGTCGCGGAGTCTTCGACGCCATGCCGGCCACCTGCGACGAGTGGCGAGAGACCGTCCTCGAGCTGTGGCGAGGCGCCCGATACCGCGAGGAGCGCTACGCGGCCCTGATGCTTGCCCGGTCGAAACGGCACCGCGATTGCCTGACCCCCGACTCGATGCCGATGCTGGAGGAGATGGTCGTGACAGGCGCCTGGTGGGACTACGTAGATGAGATTGCGGGGTTGGCGGGGGACCTGCTGCGCAAACATCCGAAGCAGATCCGCCCACGCATGCGCGCCTGGAGCACCGACGTGAACATGTGGAAGCGGCGCGTTTCGATCATCTGCCAACTCAGCTTCAAGCGCGAGACCGACCTGGAATTGTTGTACGCGAACATCGAGCCCAACCTCAGTGATCGCGAGTTCTTCATTCGCAAGGCGATCGGCTGGGCGCTGCGCCAGTACGCGTGGACCGACCCCAAAGAAGTGGCCAGATACGTGCGCGCGCACGATTCGCAGCTGAGCGGATTGAGCCGCCGCGAAGCGCTCAAAAACATCCTTCCCGCTCGCGGGGGAAGGTGACCCGGCGCGCAGCGCCCGGTCGGAAGGGGGGCCCCGCATCGCTCAACGCGAACCACTGAACTACTCCGTTAGGCTGCCATCGTGACGGTCACGCTGCGCGGCGCCGGGCTGACAGAAGACCAGGTCGTTGCCGTGGCCCGTCACGGAGAGAAGGTCACCCTCGCGCCCGCGGCGCGGACGAGGATGGAGCGCAGCCGCGAACGCGTCGAGCGAGCCGCCGCATCGCGCGAGCCCGTATATGGAGTGTCGACCGGTTTCGGAGCGCTCGCAGGCACACGCATCGCGCCGCTCCGGCAGCCCGAGCTCCAGCTCGCCCTCATCCGATCGCATGCAGCCGGCGTTGGACCACCTGTGGACCAGGAGGTCGTGCGCGCGACCATGCTTCTCCGCGCGCGCACCCTGGCGATGGGGCTGTCGGGCGTGCGCCCGGTGCTGGCCGAGGCTCTGATCGCGATGCTCAACGAGGGCATCACGCCGTTGGTGCCGCGGTTCGGTTCGGTCGGCTGCAGCGGCGATCTGGCGCCCCTTGCCCACATCGGCCTCGCCCTGGTCGGGGAGGGAGAGGTGCTCGACGGCCAGGCTGGCGCCAGGCCGGCGGCGCAGGCGCTCAAATCGGCAAAGCTCAAGCCGGTGAAGCTCGAGACGAAAGAGGGATTGGCGCTGATCAATGGCACTGACGGCATGCTCGGCATGCTCCTCCTCGCTTGCGCTGACGCCGAGCGCCTGTTTCGAACCGCCGACGTGACGGCCGCGATGTCCGCCGAAGCGCTGCTCGGCACAGACCGCACTTTCCAGGCCCGGCTCCAGGAGGTGCGCCCGCACCCCGGGCAAGCCGCGAGCGCGGCCAACCTGGCGCGACTCATGAGCGGTTCCCAGATCGTGACCTCGCACCGCCACTCGCAGCACGCCGTGCAAGACTCGTACTCGGTGCGCTGCAGCCCGCAGGTCGCCGGCGCCGCCCGGGACACGCTCGAGTTCGCGCGCCGAATCTCTGCGGTCGAGCTGTCGTCGGCGATCGACAACCCGATCGTGCTCGAGGATGGCGACGTCGAGTCAAACGGCAACTTCCACGGCGAGCCGCTCGCGTTCGCCGCCGACTTCCTCGCCATCGCCGCGGCCGAGGTCGGCTCGATCGCGGAGCGCCGAGTCGACCGTATGCTCGACCCGCATCGCTCGCAAGGCTTGCCGCCTTTTCTCGCCCAGGAGCCGGGAGTGAACTCCGGCCTCATGGTTGCGCAGTACACGGCCGCGGCGCTGGTTGCGGAGAACCGCCGCCTCGCGGCGCCCGCCAGCGTGGACTCGGTGCCGACCTCAGGCATGCAGGAGGATCACGTCTCGATGGGATGGGGCGCCGCACTCAAGCTCCGGACCGTGCTCGACAACGTGGCCCACATCCTGGCCGTGGAGCTGTGCGCCGCGGCTCGTGCCCAGGAGCTCCGCCGCCCGCTCGAGCCCTCACCGGCGACGGCGTCCGTGCGCGATGTCCTGCGCAAGCAGGTCGGCGGGGCCGGCCCCGACCGGGTGGTCGCACCCGAGCTCGCCGCCGCCGCGGCGCTCATCCGCAGCGGTGCGATCGTCGAGGCCGCGGAGTCCGTGGTCGGAGCCCTTGCATGAGCGGGCCCCACCACGCCAACCCTCCTGACCGAAAAGGCGCCCTGCGCGCGCCCGGCGGGCGATCCGGGAGGGTAATCAGGTCGCCTCGGGGATCCGAGCTCACATGCCTTGGTTGGTCCCAGGAGGCGGCGATGCGGATGCTGATGAACAACCTCGACCCTGAGGTGGCAGAGCATCCGGAGGACCTCGTCGTCTATGGAGGTACGGGCCGGGCCGCGCGCTCGTGGGAAGCGTTCGATGCGATCGTCGGCGAGCTGCGGCGGCTGAAGGGCGACCAGACGCTGCTCGTGCAGTCCGGCAAGCCGGTGGGCGTCTTCGACACCCACGAGTGGGCCCCGCGCGTTTTGATCACCAACTCGATGCTGGTCCCCGAGTGGGCGACCTGGCCCGAGTTCCGTCGCCTCGAAGCCCTCGGGCTGACGATGTATGGCCAGATGACCGCGGGCTCGTGGATCTACATCGGGACCCAGGGCATCCTGCAAGGGACCTACGAGACGTTCGCCGCCATCGCGCGCAAACGCTTCCGCGATTCGCTGGCGGGCACGATCACCTTGACCGCGGGTCTGGGGGGCATGGGTGGAGCGCAGCCGCTGGCGGTGACGCTCAACGGCGGCGTCGCGATCTGCGTCGAGGTTGACCCAGAGCGCATCCAGCGCCGGCTCGAACATCGCTACCTGGACGTGCGGGCGAACGACCTCGACCACGCGCTGAAGCTCGCGAGCGACGCCAAGAAGTCGAGGCGCGCGCTGTCCATTGGGCTGCTCGGCAATGCGGCGGAGGTGGTGCCTGAGATCGCGTCACGGCGATTCGACGTCGACGTGGTGACCGACCAGACGTCGGCCCACGACCCGCTCAGCTACGTGCCGGCGGGCCTCTCGCCGGACGATGCCGCCGAGCTCCGCCTCGACGATCCCGACGCCTACGTGAAACGCTCCCGGGAGAGCATGGCGCGTCATGTGAACGCGATGGTCGAGTTTCTGGATCGCGGTGCGGAGGTCTTCGACTACGGCAACAGCCTGCGTGCCGAAGCACGGCTTGGCGGCAGCATGCGCGCATTCGACTATCCGGGTTTCGTCCCCGCCTATATCCGGCCCCTTTTCTGCGAAGGCAAGGGACCGTTTCGGTGGGTGGCGCTGTCCGGCGATCCCGCGGATATCGCAGCCACCGACCGGGCGATCGTCGACGAGTTCGCCGACGACCCGGCGCTGGTGCGCTGGATCAAGGCCGCGGGCGAGCGAGTGAAGTTCCAGGGCCTGCCCGCGCGCATCTGCTGGCTGGGCTACGGCGAGCGCGCTCGCGCCGGCCTCCGATTCAACGACCTGGTGCGGACTGGCGCCGTCAAGGCTCCCATCGTCATCGGTCGTGATCACCTCGACTCGGGATCGGTGGCGTCGCCCTATCGCGAAACCGAGTCGATGCTCGACGGTTCAGACGCGATCGCGGACTGGCCCATCCTCAACGCGCTCCTGAACACGTCCAGCGGCGCTTCATGGGTCAGCGTCCACCATGGCGGCGGTGTCGGCATTGGCCGTTCGATACACGCCGGGATGGTGGTGGTGGCCGACGGCAGCGAGGTCGCGGCGAGAAAGCTCGGGCGGGTGCTTACGAACGATCCCGGCACCGGCGTCATGCGGCACGCCGACGCTGGGTATGAACGCGCGATCGATGTCGCGCGCGAGCGTGGCGTCCGCATCCCGATGCGCGACTAGGTGAACGGGTCAGGTCGCTGGCACGCCGAGCAGGCGTGGCTGGGCCATCGCGGCGAAAACGTGCTGATCGAAGTCGAGGCCGGACGCATCAAGACCATAAGCGAAGGCGCACCGGCGCCTCCCGACGCCGTCGCCCTGCAAGGCTGGACGATTCCCGGCCTGGCCAACGTCCACAGTCATGCCTTCCAGCGTCTGCTGCGAGGAGAGATTGAGTCTGGCGGTGGCGACTTCTGGGAGTGGCGCGATCAGATGTATCGCTTCACCGAGTGGCGGCCCGCCGACTACTTCAACCACGGCCGGCTCGTGTTCCGAGAGATGCTGGAGGCCGGGATCACGGCTGTCGGTGAGTTCCACTACCTGCACGGTCACAGCAACGAGCTGGGCGAAGCTCTGATCGACGCCGCACGCGAGGAAGGCATCCGCATCACGCTGATCGATGCGTGTTACCTGCGCGGCGCTATGGACGGGAGGCCGCTGGAAGCGGAGCAGCTCACGTTCAGCGATGGCGATGCGGATCGCTGGGCGCGGCGCGTGGATCTTCTCGAGGAGGCTGACGGTGTTCGCATCGCGGCCGCCATCCACAGCGTCCGTGCCGTGGATCCGGAATCCATGCGCATCGTGGCCGCATACGCACGCGACCGTCACGTGCCGCTGCACATCCATCTCGCCGAACAGCCGGCCGAGGTCGAGGAGTGCGAGGCGGTCGAAGGCTGTACGCCGGCCGAGCTGCTCGAGCGCGAGGGAATTCTTGGCCCCGACCTGACCGCGGTCCATGCGATTCATCTCGACGAGCGCGACATCATCCTGCTTGGCGACAGCCAGGTCTCGATCTGCGCCTGTCCCACCACTGAGCGAGACCTCGGCGACCGCGTCGGACCGCTGCGCGCGCTGGCCGGCGCGGGCTGCGCCCTGAGCGTCGGCAGCG
>Ga0209056_10005594_pt1 | contig 13057 bp, 19 predicted proteins | sample GraSoiAngelo_114_FD_185876 | JGI IMG/M metagenome (GOLD analysis project Ga0209056, IMG submission 185876) | Grasslands soil microbial communities from the Angelo Coastal Reserve, California, USA - 14_0903_13_40cm (SPAdes) (version 2) | ecosystem: Environmental > Terrestrial > Soil > Grasslands... | reverse complement strand
GAATCCGAACATACCCGTGAGAAGACAGGCCGTGAGGCCGCCTCTACGTCTTTGTTAGGCCCATGCGCTTGAGTTGCTTGTACATGATGAAGACCACCAAGGCGATTATGACGAAGTATATGATCTGGGAGATGAAATCGCCGTAGAGAAATACGGACGGCTTCCCTGACACTGGAGAAGTAATAGTCGCGTTCAGCGATGACAGGTTTCCAGTAGGGAGCACCAGACCAACTATCGGATTAATGAGGTCCTTGACTAGCGAGTTTACGACCGCCGATGAGGCGACTCCTATGACGAAACCGATGGCGAGACCTACGACCCCAAAGGTCTGGAGAAAATCCATGAACTCCTTTACGAAACCCTTCTTCTTCTCAGAAGACTTCTCCATCTTATCCATAACTGTAAGTTTCGAGTTGCAGTGCTTAAATACTAACAAGACTCCGGAATCTTCCGATTTTGAGGGCCGGAGGGTCCTCTAGCCATCAGAGTTCTGTTCTCGACCCTCCTTGTCGCTGGAATATTTCTTTCTTCTTGGTTTCTTACCGTCAGAGGCTTTGGTTTCCCAGCCTTCCTTGTCGACCACTACGTTCTCAGGTTTCAGCTCTTCTGGAAGACCTGGAGATTGCCGCCGTAGTCGGATGGCGTAGACGGCGAAAGCTATTGCGCCGAGAGCAACGACCAGATAGGCGAAAGAGCCGGAGACACTGCCGCAATTGCCAATTATGGTCTCGTGACAGTCATAGTGTCCTGAGAGAACTGTCTTGCCCGTTAGGTTGGATCTTAGGACCTCTGCTGAACCCTTCGCGAGTCGCGAGTTCGTCGTTAGTGAATCGCTCAGGGTTCTCACGAGCGAAAATTGTTCGCCAAGACTGGAGCTCGAAGATAGTGAATCGGCTAGGGATTTGACGAACATAGTCTGTTCCGCAAAGCTCGAGGTTGAACCCAGTGCGGCGCTCAAACTCGTCGCGGAACCTTTGGTTTCTGTTCCAGCAAGGCCCAGTGAACCAGTCAGAGACCTGAACAACGATGTCCTCTCTGCGAAGCTGGCAGTGGAACCGATTGACGCGCTCAAGTTCACGGCACGACCTCTGAACAGAGAACTCGAAAGACCTAGCGACCCGGTCAGAGATCTGAATACCGAATTGTGATCGGCAAGACCCGAAGATGAACCGAGAGAACCAGTGAGTGATCTGAAGGTCGAAGTACGCTCAGCAAAGCTTGAAGCTAATGCAAACGAACTAGTAAGTGATCTGAACAGGGAAGACCTCGCGGCGGAGTTCGAGACTGAGCTAATCGATGCGCTCAAAGCTCTCGCGAAACCGTTGGACTCCGACCCTACTAGACCCAGTGAGCCAGTTACGGACCTGAAGAACGAATTCTGTTCTGCGATGCTGGAAGCTGAGCCCACAGAGGCGCTCAAGTACACTGTGCGACCTCTAAAGAAAGACTCAACGAGACTCAAGGCATCTGACAGAGATCTGAAGAACGAAGTCTTCTCAGAGACGTTGGAGACCGAACCTATTGATGCGGTCAAGGTCATGCTGCGGCCTTTAGACAGCGAGGTTGAAACGCCGAGCGAACTAGAAGGAGACCTGAATAGCGAGGAGTGTACTAAGAGTCCAGAGGCTGAGCTTATTGATGTGCTCAAGGTTCTGGAGAAACCCTTCGTCTCAGAACCGGTCTGACCCAGAGAACTAGTTAGGGATCTGAAGAGCGAGGAGTGATCGGCAAAGCTCGAGGCCGAAGCAAAAGAACTAGTTAAGGATCTCAAGATGGAAGCATGGTCGATATGGTTCGAGGCTGAGACAAGGAAAGCGTTCAGAGATCTGTACAGCGAAGACTTCTCAGTAAGGTTTGAGAATGAACTCAGAGAACCAGTCAGGGATCTGAAGAGCGACGACTTCTCGACAAAGCTTGACGCTGAAGCGAGTGAACTAGATAGGGACCTGAATGCCGACATGTGTTCTGCAAGACTCGAAGCTGGGCCAAGCGCGCCAGTTATTGACCTGAAGATCGAGCTGTGATCAGCTGGACTCGACGTGGTGCCTATTGATCCGCTTAGGTTTATGCTTCTACCTCTGAAGAATGAAGTTGCAAGTCCCAGCGAGTCTGTCAGAGATCGGAAGAGTGAGGTTTGTTTCGCAAAGGTTGAGGTTGTACCTACTGATGCGCTCAGGTTTACGGTACGACCTCTGAAGAACGACTCTGTAAAACTGAGCGAGTCATTCAGAAACCTGAACAGCGAGGTGTGCTCTACGAAGTTTGAGGCCGACCCTATCGAAGTACTCAGGTTTACAGTTCGACCTCTAAACAACGAGCTTGAAAGGCTCAGCGAATCGGAAAGCGATCTGAAGAGTGAAGTATGCTCAGCAAAGCTTGAGGCTGAACCTACGAGAGCAGTCAGGTTCTTTGAAAGACCCTTAGTCTCTGTACCAAGCAAGCCTAGCGAGCTAGACAATGATTTGATGAAGGCACTCTTCTCGACAAAGCTCGATGCGGAAGCTACCGAGTCACTTAGCGACCTGTAGAAGAAGCCTTTCTCTGCCTGACTCGAGGCTAAGCCCAGTCCCGAGGCTAGAGACCTAAACAGTAGGCTTCTTTCAGCCAACCCTGAATTCGAGGTCAGTGAACCAGACAGAGATCTGAAAACAGAAGTTTTCTCGGCAAGACTTGAGGCCACAGCCAGTGAACCGCTCAGAGCTCTCAAGAACGAGTTTTGCTTAACCAGTGTCGAGGTCGGTGATAATGAATCCGCCAGGGATCGGAACCATGAACTCTTTTCTGCGAAACCTGAAGATGGACCTAATGATGCGCTCAAGGTGACGGTGCGACCTCTAAAGAAGGAGCCAACAAGGCTCAAGGAATCACTCAGAATTCTAAACAGCGAAGTGTGCTCAGAGGGATTTGAGACCGATCCCAATGAGGCACTCAGGGTTATTGTACGTCCTCTAAAGAACGAACTCGCAAGACCAAGAGAATCAGAGAAAGACCTGAAGAATGAATTTCTCTCGACGAGACTAGAAACTGACCCGACTGAGGCGCTCAAGTTTACAGTTCGACCTCTAGCTAGAGACCCCGTTAGTCCCATATTGTCAGAGAAGATCCTGAAGAACGAACTCTTTTCGGCGAGGGCAGAGGAGGAACCTAATGAAGCGGTCAAGAACTTGCCAAGGACTTTAGTTTCAGATCCAGCAAAGCCGAGCGAATCAGATAGCGATCTGAATAACAAACTCCTCTCCGCGAAACTTGAAGCTGAACCGATCGTACTGCTGAGAGATCTAGTGAAGCCCTTTGTTTCGACGGTCACGACAGAGAGTGAACCTGTCAGAGACCTCGATATCGAGATGTGCTCAGTGAAACTGGAGGCCAGGGCTATTGAACCACTCAGTGATCGATAGAAGGAAGTCCTTTCAGAGAACGCTGAGGATAATCCCAACGAGTCAGTTATTGATCTGAAGAGGGAAGATTTCTCAGTCAAACCGGAGGTCGAAGATAAGGAGTCGGTCAGAGACCTGAATAGCGAATTCTTCACTGCAAGACTCGACGCAGGAGACATCGAGGCACTCAAAGATTTGAGGAACGTTCTCCCTTCAGCAAAACCAGACCCTAAGGTCAGGGAGCCACTGAGAGACCTAAACCAAGAGTTCTTTTCCATCACGCTTGACGCTGAACCAAGCGAGCCACTCACTGTCCTAAACAGAATGTTCTTCTCAGAAAGACTGGAGGATGATCCGACTGTAATGCTTAGTCCTATAGCACGAGCCTTTACCTCTGAACTCGCTGAGCCTAGGCTGCCAGAAAATGCTCTGAACAATGACAGGTGATCCGCGAGACTCGAAGTCGAAGACAGTGAGGCAACTAATGTTCTAACAAAACCCTTAGACTCGATAGCTAAGAAACCCAATGAACTAGATAGAGATTTGATGAATCCAGCCTTCTCAACAGAACCGGACGCTGGACCCACTGAACCGGTTAGAGATCTGAACATTGAACTGCGCTCCACGAAGCCGGCAGCCATGGTGACGGAGCTTGTCAAGGTCCTAAAGAGAGAGGTCCTTTCCCCAAAACTGGAGGTCATCGTCAATGATCCAGTCAGAGATCGGAAGATTGAGGCATGTTCTCCAAAACTGGAAGCTAACGACAGTGAACCAGCAAATGATCTGAATAACGAAGTATGTTCCGCGTAGCTTGATGCTAGTCCAAAGGAACCGACGAAACCCTTGGCAAGACCCTTAGACTCGGAACCAGTTAGACTAAGCGTGCCGCTGAGAGTTCTGAAAAGGGATGACTTCTCCGCAAGGTTTGATGTAGCCCCCACTGAAGCACTGATGAATAAGGCTCGAGCCTTAAGGACGGAGCTCGAAAGCCCCAACGAACCTGTGAGACCTCTAATCAGTGAAGTGTGCTCTACAAAGCCCGAAGCAGAACCAATCGAACTGGAAACGGATCTAGAGAGTGAAGTGTGCTCTACAAAATTTGAAGCCGAGCCAACGGAACTTGAGAGAGACCTAAACAGTGAGGTTCTCTCAACAAAGCTGGAAACCATAGATAGAGAACTACTGGCGGTCCTGAAGAATGAGCTCTTCTCGGCGAAAGTGGAAGTCAAAGATAGTGAGCCTGTCAGGGATCTGAACAATGAGTTCCTCTGCGTAGGGCCCGAGGCAGATCCTATCGAACATGTCAGGCCTCTGAGAAAGCTCTTCATCTCGGAACCGGCGAGAGACAATGAACCGGTCAGAGTCCTGAACAGCGAATTCTTCTCGGCAAGACTTGAGGTTAAGGACAGTGAGGCACTAAGTGATCTGAAGTGCGAGGATTTCTCCAGAAAGCTGGAAGCGATGGTAAACGAGCCAGTCAAGGATCTGAACAAGGAAGACCGTTCGGCAAAAGTCGAAGCTAGAGTCAATGAACTCGCCAAATTCTTGAAGAAGGATCCTCTCTTTAGGAGACTGGAGGAAGAAGATAGCGAACCGGTGAATGCTCTGGCGAGAGCCTTGGTCTGAGATGAAGCGCTAGAAACAGAGAGTGAACCGGTCAGGGACTTGAAGAAGGCGTGACCCTGGAAAAATCCCGAACTCATGGTCAAAGTTGCGCTCAGGGAGGTTGAACAAGAACGAGGACTAGAGTTGCAAATCACCTTTCCAGAATCTACGTTAGCAACCATGTTGCCGATTGTGATCGCAATTGATCCCGCGAACGTTCTGAAGATTGAATTCTTCGCTGCGAAAGTTGAAGGAAGTGTCAGCGAACCAGTCAGAGATCTGAAGAACGATCTCTTCTCCGCAAGACTTGATGCAAAGGAGAATGAATCACTAAGGGATTTAGCGAGGGCCTTGGACTGGGAACCTACAAAACCTAGCGAATCAAGCAGTGACCTGAACAACGAGTTATGCTCTGCAGCGGTTGAGGCTTGAGCTAGAGAGCCGCTAAGGCTCACGGTGGAATCCCATCCTGGAGTTATGATATCTGAGGCGGTCGAGACAGTGGTCTCCGTCATTGTCGTCGCGGCCGTTGAAGCTGAATACTGGATAACTACAAAATATTCAACGGCTAGATATTTGCCAGTCCAACCGTTAATCTGACCGATGCTTGCTGTGGTGTAAGTATTCTTCGTTGTTGTGGTTGTACCCATGATGTTTGCGCCAGTATCCCAATTCTTCCAGATGTTAGTACAAGATCCCAGGCTGTTGGTAGCGCACTGCCATGCGGTTGCAAAGAGGAAGCCGTTCGGAGCTCCCCCTGTGGAGCTCCATCTTGTGGTCTGGTCAATCTGCCAAGTGCCAGATTGTATATCGTTCAGGTTAGGCTGGATACCGGCAGTATTGTACACCCAGGCATAACCACTTGGTGTTGAAGTACTTGGGCTAGCTGTTGTTGTGGTCGAAGCGACATCGGGGCTTAGGACGAAATACCTTGGAGCAGACTGGTAAGCGTCACAAATCAGGACCCACCTATTCGTATTGCCAGCAAAAGGGCAGGTCTCCGAGGTGATCGAAGTATCGGTCTTGTGCTCGACCGCAATGGAGGCTGCAGAATTAGTGGTTAGGTCAATGCTAAAGCCAGAGCTGGCAGTCTCAGTCACCCCGTTAGAAGAACCGAACATTGCAACGATCAAGTCATTAGCATTCAAAGCCGTGACGCCAGCAGGGAGGATTGGTTGACTATTGCCCCCGGTAGTCTTTGATGCAGTTCCCGGATATCCTGCGGCCTTGTCCCAGACCGTGAAGGTTGCCGTCGGATCCTCGGCGCCGTTAATCGCGATAGCCTCGCCGCTTGCCGCCGTCGGAGTACCGCTCAAGGTTACATTAATTGATGCTGAAGAAAGACTTCCTAAGGCAACGCCATGCCATTCCTCAATTGATACCAAGCCACCGCCAGGATTGAATGCCTGCCGTGCAGAGGAGTCGAATATGATCCCCGTGGCTGATAGACTCGAAACTGTGATAGACGTCGGATTCTCAACTACCGCTACAAGAATCGAATCGGGATTCGAAGTCGTTGATAGTCCAGTAATCGTGAATGTATTTCCAGTAGTCCATGACCCCGTCTGCTTCGCATTCGCATTCGAGTCCAAAGCTGGTGCACCGCCTATACTGATACTCTGACTTGTCCCGGTATCCGCGGTTCCAGAAGTCGTGGTGAAGCCTTCACATTTGCCTGAACAAGTTCCGACAGACGAGTTTCCGAGATACAGTGTATGAACGTTGTTCACTGCATGTCCAAGGGGCATGCCGATTACTAGTCCGACAGCAATGGTCAGCAGTGCGATCAATGATACTTTTCGCGCTTTGAATTGCCCTCCAAGGGAAAACTATGGGTCTGCGACTGTTAAGGGTGAAGTGGAGTCCCAGCGGGAATACACTTATTGTAACAGGTGATGTCTAGCCTTCGAAACTCGCCAGGCAAAGCGGGAGCTTAGCTCAGCAAGTATTGCAGTGTGAAGCTGACGGACGGTAGAATATTACTCGGAGATTAAAACATCCGAGTTTCGGGTTTAGTCCTCTTTAGAGGGGTGCTTGACACTTCTTAGCTCCAAGTCCAGGTTATGGTCCACGTTATCTGTATCGTGTCTCCAACTTGGAGAGTGACACCTGTGAAGGTTGCCGCGGCGAGATTGACTCTGTTAGCGGAGCCGTTCGCTGCTTGGTTGACGAGGCAACTCTGGGCGACGGTGGTTGCTGCTGTAGCGTCTGTGAAGGTCTTTACGACTGTCGAACTCTGAGGAGAGTTCCCTGAAATGTCCGTCACTGTGCCTGCTGCGGCTGCGAATCCGTTGGTCGTAAGCTCTGCACCGTTCTGACCACCAGTACCACCGGCAACGCCACAATCACCACTTGTTGCTGCGGTAGTCAAGCCTGTAGACGACTGACCAGCGGTTGGGGCCGTAGCTGTGCTTGACATGGCAATGAAGTTGAAGCTACAAGAGGCCGATACAGCACAGAAGCCTTCGTTGTTGGAAGTGACCAGCTTTTCTACATACTGAGCACCAGTGTTGAACAAAACATTGTGGCTCGATTGACACTGGGGGGTGCCGCCGACGGGGGTATGGCATTCTTGGAAGTTGGCGTTCAGCACTTGGTAGTAATGTCGGTTGCCCCATGGATTCCAATTCCCAGTGGCTACGTAGCCTCCGAGGATGAAACTCGTGACGACCAGACCTGTGGCCAAGAGAGCGATTGCACCTCTCCTCTTTGTCCATTCAATCTTGAGGAAATTCATTCTTACTCGCTCACCTCCCAAATTGCTCCTTCTACCGAGAATCCACGTGACAACCCGTGGACGCTCTTCTGAGCTGTGTTACCTTGTGACCCCAGAGGCAGTACTATCTCGTCTATCGGGAAGTACTCTGCTCTCGCCACTAACTGTTCCGCTGTGCCTCGTTCTTGTTCTTGGAGTGCCAGAGGGCTTGGAGGATCTCGTCGTCTGTTGCTTTGCTTTCGGTCTGCGTTGACGCTTCCTCCCACTCTGCCTTCTCGTGAGATGGCAAGACTGAGTCTTTGGCCGAGGGCTCTCGTACAACAATTTCGGTGATCCGTTTTGACACATTACGCAAGGAGCCGAATATGCTGAGGATGGCGCCGAATCCCATGATTGCTGCAACAGCTATCATGGCGAGTACGATTCCTACTCCTGCTGAAGTTGGGGGGCCTAACGCGGATTGGCCCGTGTTGCCTATTGCTAGAGAAAATTCATACGTGATCCTGCCGTAAGCGAGTAGACTAGTGGTGATAACAATTAGCGTTGAGGCAAGCAACAGCGACAGCCGGACCTGCCTGTTAGGCCTGAGATCCAGAATGTGCTTGAGGCTCTCCATTCTTGCCACTAATCCTCTTTCTTCGTCGGAGACTCTTCCCAATCTTCTTCTTGCACAGAGCGCGGATGCAGCCCGAGACCCGGCCTAACGTTCCCTGTCAACGCTGGCAACGGGCCGTTAGGAAGGGAGACAAGTCCACCGCTTCTGAAAGCGCCTTGCTTGGAGTATTCGCGTAGCAACCCAAAAATGCTTAGATTCACGACTAGCACTGCGATTCCAACGGTCACTATGGAGGCTGGGGAGAAGACGAGCTCCCCACCGTTCTCCAGGAACGAGGACAGGAAGAGCGCCGATATCATGACGATTGGCACTGTCATCATTTGCGAGAAGATTGAAGCTATGTTCATCCCCCGGCGAACTATTGCTAGCCTAATGTTCACTCCAACCAGGCTGGAGAGAGCAAATGCCAGATAGACAATTCCGGCCCAAACGCGAGTCGGGCCGCTGAGTCCCTGGCTCAGTAGAAGTTCTCCTAACCCGGCGCCTGCTGCTCCTTGGAACATGTACTGAAGAATCGACGGTAGATGCCGGTCGAGGAGGGCACTGATAACACTCACGGCCAGGAAGATACTAATTCCCAGCAATACGAAAAACTCTGGAGCCAGTGCCACTCGTGCTCATCCAGTTTCTTGTGCGACTATTCTACTGGACTGCTTGGCTTTTCTTGAATCGAGTAGACGAGCCGCTGTCCCCGGTCCGTGTCTTCGATTGTAAGATTGAGAATGCTCTTGTCATTGATCTCCAAGAGCTGCGCGAGATCTTTCGGGATGAGGAGGTACTTGCTGCCCTTGATCCTTGTCGGTGTCAATTGTATTACCATTCTTGATTTGCCAACTAGCCAGCTGGAAAGAACTAAGCTGGAGCAACGCCATAATCACGGCGTAACCTCAACCAAAGTTTAGTCGTCACAAGAATCCCGACGGTTCGGGTAGTAGGGAATCAGCAGAGATTTGTCATTCAAGGCAGAATCCTAGTTTGTCTCAGCGAGTAAGTCGAAGCCTTAGAGCCCTTAAATATGACGTACGTCATACGCCGATTGTAATCGAAAGAACAGCTAAAGAGTGGAAATTGAAGCGGACGTGAAGCCCCCAAGATGAGTCATAACGTGAGCCAGCTCGACATCAAAGACCTCCACGCCACAATCGATGGCAAAGAGATCCTCAAGGGAGTAGACTTCCAGGTCAAACAGGGCGAAATTCACGCCGTCATGGGTCCAAACGGCTCAGGAAAGAGCACTCTTGCCTCGACCGTAATGGGACATCCGAAGTACATTGTCACGAAGGGGGATATTCTCTTCGACAACGAGAGCATTCTGAAGCTCGCCCCGGACGTAAGAGCTCGTAAGGGTCTCTTCCTCGCCTTCCAGTACCCCTACGAAGTGCCCGGCGTATCCCTAGCCACATTCCTCCGCACCGCATACAACGCGGTCAGACAAGGCGGCAAGAAAGGCGACCTGGGACAGGAAATGCTGTCAGTCCTAGAGTTCAGAAAGCTCCTGAAAGAGAAGCTGAAACTCCTGGACATGGATGAATCCTTTGCTACACGATATCTGAACGAAGGATTCTCCGGCGGAGAAAAGAAGCGCTGCGAAATACTCCAACTAGCAATCCTCCAGCCGAAGATTGCTGTTCTAGATGAGACAGACTCGGGACTGGACATTGACTCTGTCAAGATTGTGGCTGAAGGAGTAAACAAGCTAGTGGGACCCGAGATGGGTGTCATGATAATCACTCACTATCAACGGATTCTAAGATACATCAAACCAGACCACGTCCATATTCTCTTAGATGGCAGAATGGTCAAGTCGGGGGGTCCGGAATTGGCTGATGTGCTTGAGGAGAGGGGCTACGATTGGATAAAGAAGGAGAACTTGTAGAGGAATGAGGAACAGAACCATTCAGGGTACCTTTAAGGTTAAAAAGGAGCATAGGAACTAGGAGAGTAGAGAAGAATGGCAATAAGCATAACCGATAAGGCAGCAACCAAGGTCCAAGACTATCTGAAGCAGGTCAACGACCAGAACCTAGCCCTCCGCGTCTTCGTAAAAGCGGGAGGCTGCGCAGGCTACCAGTTCGGCCTCAAACTCGACAAAACCGGCGCCGCCGACGTTATCGAACACAGGAACGGAGTCAACATCGTAGCCGACGCCAAGAGCGCCGACCTTCTGGGAGACGCCGAGATCGACTACGTAGAGACGGAAATGGGAGGGGGCTTCAAGTTCAACTTCCCCGAGAGCTACCTAACCTGCGGATGCGGCCACAGCTTCGTACCTAAGGGCAAAGAACAAGCCACCGGTGCACGTAGTCCAGAAGAGCACCACCAGCACGTCTAAGACCCCAGACAAGAATTCTCCGAACATTATTCCTGTCCTCTCGGTCAGAGGACAATCCATGCAACGCCACGCCCAAGTCTATCCTAGCAGGAAAACTAGCGGGTACGATGTTGGGCGCGTAAGAGCTGATTTTCCAATACTCAAGAGAGAAATCAACGGAAGACCCCTAGTCTATCTCGACAACGCAGCAACCTCACAAAAACCGGTTCAGGTCATCGAAGCTCTAGACCGATTCTACAACCAGTACAACGCCAACGTCTACAGAGGAGTCTACCGGATAAGCGAAGAAGCTACAGTAGCTTATGAAGACGCTCGGCGAAAAATCGCCCAACTCATCAACGCCAAGGACCCATCTGAGATAATCTTCGTACGGGGAACAACGGAGGCCATCAATCTTGCAGCTCATTCCTGGGGACGATCGAACATCGGCCTCGGGGACAGTATCATGCTCACAGAGATGGAGCATCATAGCAACATCGTCCCTTGGCAACAGCTAGCCCGTGAGAAAGGAGCTAGCCTCAAGTATGTTGGAATCTCAGAAGACGGACGACTCGTCCGAGAAGACCTTCACCAGCATCTAGAAGAAGGAACAGTCAAGCTCTTCGCCGTTACTCATGTTTCCAACGTTCTCGGAACAATCAATCCTATTCGAGAACTGGCGCGCGAGGCCCACAAATACGGATGCATGGTCTTGGTAGATGGAGCCCAGTCTGTCCCGCATATGCCTATTGATGTTCAGGACCTAGATTGCGACTTCCTCGCATTTTCTGGCCACAAAATGTGCGGACCCACCGGAATAGGGGTCCTATACGGAAAGCGAGAGCTTCTACAAAACATGGAGCCCTATCAGGCTGGGGGAGAAATGATCCGAGAAGTACATCTCTACGAAGCCACATTCAAGGACGCGCCTTTCAAGTTCGAAGCCGGAACCACGGACATCGCAGGCGCAATTGGACTCGGAGCAGCGGCCGACTATCTGACAAAACTGGGTCTACGAAACGTCAGGGATCACGACAGAGAAATAACGAAATATGCACTCGAAGCATTGGGGCGAGTGAAGGGCTTGAAGATGTACGGGCCTACGGACCCCGAGACTCGGGGAGGGGTCGTCAGTTTCAACCTTGCAGACGTTCATGCACACGACATGGCGTCCATGCTCGACGAGGATGGAATAGCCGTTCGGTCAGGACACCACTGCGCTCAACCTCTCATGGAGAGACTCGGAGTCGCTGCAACCACGCGAGCAAGTGTCTATCTTTACAATACTGAAGAGGAGATAGATCGTCTCGTCGGCTCCGTCGAGCGAGCAGGAAGAGTCTTTAAGATTTGAGTTCAGTCTATTCCGAGATCATACTCGACTACTACCGCCATCCCAGAAACAAGGGAACCTTGGAACACGCACAGATCAGCGCCAAGGACTCCAACCCACTATGCGGCGACATCATAGAAATGCAATTGGAGGTGGACAAGAACAACAGCGTAAGAGATGTGCGATTCAACGGTCAGGGATGCGCAATCAGTCAAGCCTCAGCGTCCATGCTCACGGAGCTGGTGAAGGGAAAGACGATTGATGACGTGCGAAAGATTTCCAAGGAAGAAATACTCTCACTCATCGGAGGACAGCTCAGCGCCGTCAGGCTGAAGTGTGCGCTATTGTCCCTGAAGGTTTTGAAAACAGGAGTATACAACTATCTCGGCTCGGCAAACAACTCGAAAGAAGAACTATCCGCTCTTTAAGAATCATCTAGAATTCGGTTTTGTTTTGTCGCCGCAGATTAGCGAAATGACTCTTTCTATTTGACATCTTTGCTATCATGATGACCTCTCTGTTCTTTTAGTTGTTCCTGGACATTCTTGAAGAACTCGTTGTTCTCGACTTTCTTCGCTTCTGCGTGAATGGCCTCAAGGTCAACCTTCAACACTCTCCGCACCATTCTTCCTCGCCTATAGACGATGAACGAAGCAAGGATAGCTATAGCGGCCACCAGCCCTATGACTATGAGCCAGAGATAGTTGAACGCCGAACTCGTAGGGGAGGGCGGTGGCTGCTGCGTAGGCGGAAGTGTAACTAGTGTTGAAGTCGAACCATATCCTGAGTTGCCGTAAGCGTCGGTTGCGTTAACTTGTATGAACCAAAGTCCAGTTGGCGAAGTAGAGTTCACGGTGTAGCTGCCAACCCACTTCCCATGGGTCTGATCATAGGACAGCCGGAGTGGGCTACCAATCTGAACGGAGGACTGATGGGTAGTAGCTATCACCGTTCCGCTGGTGAAGTTGTCCCCTGCAGGGGTTACTACGATCGCATTGATCACGATGATACTGCCTGTTGTGTAATTGCCGTTGGGTATGCTAGAGGTGACGGTAAGAACGGCGGTTGACACAGCGAAACCTCTGTTCACACTCGATGAAGG
>Ga0209056_10005593_pt1 | contig 13059 bp, 10 predicted proteins | sample GraSoiAngelo_114_FD_185876 | JGI IMG/M metagenome (GOLD analysis project Ga0209056, IMG submission 185876) | Grasslands soil microbial communities from the Angelo Coastal Reserve, California, USA - 14_0903_13_40cm (SPAdes) (version 2) | ecosystem: Environmental > Terrestrial > Soil > Grasslands... | reverse complement strand
GCAGCGTGATCGGCACCATCCTCGCGTTCCTCCAGCTCTCGGACACTACCCGGAACTTCCTCAATTCCATCAACGTCGGTGGGGTGATTCCCGGCTTTGCCACCAGCGACCTCGTCTCCCTCTTGCTCTTCTGCGCGCTCGGCGCCGTTCTCTGGGCAGTGGCCACCGAACGGTGGCTCAAACCGACGCAGGCATGATCGGCGTCCGGCTCGCGCAGACGCCGGAGGAAGTCCAGCATTGCCTCCGCGTTCGCTGGACCGTGTTCGTCGAAGAGCAAGGGGTGCGGCCGGGCGACGAGCAGGATGCGCACGACCAGGACGACGCGGTACATGCGCTCGCTACCCTGGACGGCGTTCCTTGCGGGGCGGGAAGACTCACCTTCACGGCGCCGTCCGTGGCGAAGATCGAGCGGATGGCGGTGAGCGAAGAGGTCCGCCAGCGGGGCGTCGGGAAAGCCCTGCTCGCTTTCCTCGAGGCAGAGGCGGGGCGGCGCGGCGCGACGAAGCTGACGCTGTCGGCGCAGGTGCGGGCGCGAACATTTTACGAGAAGGCCGGGTATGCCGCCTCCGGCGGGGAGTACGACGATGGCACCGGGATCGCGCATGTTTCGATGGAGAAGAGCGCTTGACCGGAGGCCCTCTGCGGTTACCCTCCAAGCCCATGAAAATCTTGCGCAGGTCTTTGCTGGCCGGTCTCGTCCTGCTGCTCGCGGGCGCAGCGCGCGCCAACGCCGTCAAGGAAGAGGGGTTCAGCGATCTGACCATCGATCAGGTCTCCGATCTCATCGCCAGGAAGGACGCGGACGTCTTCGACAACAACCAGAAGGACGTGTACGACAAGGGCCACGTCCCGACCGCGAAATGGGTCGCCTTCGATGCGGTGAAGGAGAGCGATCTCCCCAAGGACAAGTCGCGCAAGCTGGTCTTCTATTGCGCGAACACGCACTGAATGGCCTGCCACCAGGCCGCCCGTGCGGCGGTCAACTACATCATGTCGGCAGGGATCCAGGGCTGGGAGAAGGCCGGCAAGCCGGTGGAAAAGGGCGACCACTCATCGTGAGTCGCTGAAGCTGGGACCTTTGCGCTGGGGTGCCTCGACGGTGAAGACGCGGTCGGTTTCGTTGATCGCGTTGGTCACCCGCAAGCCCTTCCGGTTCAGCAGATCGACGACGATCCGGTGTGTTCCGTGCGCCCGCCGAAGCGATTGCGGCTTCCACTCCGTGACCAGCGGCAGCTCGCGCCTGTCGAGTACGATCCGGACCTTGTCGCCCCGGCGTCCGACCCTGGCATTGGACAAGTAGAAATCGACCACCGCCCGGTTCGCTCCCGCTGGCGGCGGGAGATCCGGTTCCTTTGCTTGCGCCCCATCTTGCTCGATGCGCGCGAGCACCAGGCCCTTCGAGGGCGCGCCGATGGGAAGGACATGGGTGAGGATCGGCCGTCTCGGATTCGGCCATACCGCGGCTTCCGCGGCCCTTCCCGCCTTTCCGGAGAGCCGGGGTCCAATCCACAAACGCACCATCGCGAATGCCTTGCGAGCCTTCACCACCTCGTGCCAGGGCCGGCAGAGCACCGCCCGCAGGACGTGCGGGCCCGGCGAGAGCCCTCCCAGCGCCCAGGGCACGGTGCCGTCGTCGATCTCGAGCGCCGGCTCGTTGTCGACGATGAGGTGCGCATGCGGGACCGGCCCACCCGGTTTCGACGCACCGATCGCGTAGCCCTTGATCTGCAGGCGGACCTCCACCGCCGAGTCGTCGAGCTGCGCGAGATCCCGCGGCGCCACGAACGCGATCGATGACCTTGCGAACGCCGGCGAGCTCCCTCTTCTGCGCGGATCGTCCTCGGCGCGCGTGGCCACCGCGGCGGGGCGCTTGCGTTTCTTGCGCACGCGCGCCTCCGCAGGCAGCGCGAGCAACGCCGCGAGCACGACGAGAAGCGCGTGTTTCAAGCCTTCCGCCCCGCGGAGCGCCGCCCGGCCGGCTTCGCGGCGGGTGTCTTCCGTCGGGTCATCGGTCCACCTCGAACCGCTGCAGCGGCCGCCACCGCCTGGAGCAATCGACCATCTGTGCCCGCAGCTGCCGCGAGTCCGCATCGATCTGCAGCAGGGGCATGGCTGCGTCCATCGGACCCGCGGCGTCCGTCGCGCACGCGCTCCAGGTCCCGAGGTTGACGTAGAGGCGCTGTACCCCCGGGCGCCCATCCTGTACGGCCCAATCCATCACGTGGGTGTGTCCGAGGACCAGCACGTCGGGAGGCGGCGGCTTGCCGGGCAGCGACTTCGCTCCTTCCAGCACGGCCAGGGCGGATGCGCCGGCCCGCTCCCACAGATCGTCGTCGTCCTTCAGGCGCCAGCGCAAGAGGGAGGGTGTGGTCACCCATGCGAGCGGTCGGGCAAGCGCGCCGTTTTCCACCAGGATCGCCAGCAGCGCATCGATGAATCGCTCGAACACGCCGGGCCTCAGCCACCGCTCGAGCACGGGGATGACGCGCTCCTCGGGTCGCAACGCCACCAGGCGGTCTGGATCGATGTGCACGTTGAGACGCGGGGTGATGTGCCGCAGGAAGGGGATCACCGCGTGGTGGATGACCGCGGTCATGGTCTCCCCGCCGCCGGTGGGCGTCGCGTTCGACGGATCCCACTGGTGCCCGTGCTGCAACACGACCCACTTGTCGAGCACGCGCCGCGCGGCCATCGTCTCGATCCCCACTTTCGGCAGCCCTGCCGCGTCGAGAGCTTCGCGCCCGCCGCCCTCGGCGAGGTGGCGATCGTGGTTTCCCGGCACGAGCGTGACGGGCGCCTGCGCGGAAAGCTTCTCCAGCGCGTCCAGCGCCGTCGGGTTGTGCTCCCGGATGCTCTTCATCACCGCCGGAAGCGGGCGCGGCGGCTTGTCCTCGATGGGCACGTCCAGCGAGACGCCGAACTGGGTCAGGCCCTTGTGTGGGGGGCAGGCTGCGGTCAGATCGAAGATGTCGCCGAGCAGGATCAGCTCGCCGTCCGGCTCGCTCGCCACCCGCGTGCAGACCTCGGTGAAACGCCGCCCCTGGTCCTCGTCACGGAACATCGAGGCCAGGGTGCTCTCGCCGAGATGTAGATCGCTCACGACGTAGAGGGCCACGGCGGAGAGTTTATCCGCGCTTCGCGGCCCGGCGGCGAGGTTTCCACCCTTCCTGACGGAGCAGCGCGGCCTGCTGGCGCTCGACCTGGGGGGCGAGCGTCCCATCATGGCGGGCCACGCGCCACCAGGGAATGTCGTCCAGCCGATGGAGCGCGGCCACGACGGCCCGCGCTCCACCGGGCTTGCCCGCGCGGAGAGCCACCTCGCCGTAGGAGAGCGTCGTGCCGCGCGGGATCGCGCGAACTACGCGCCGCACCGCGCGCAAGAACGTGCTCATCACGGCGCTATCGTACGCAAACCGTCGCCGGGCGTGTGCGCGGATGTGACGGGCTCCCACCGGGCTGTCAGATTCCACTGACACGCGCCCACAGACGGCGAGATTTCAGTAAGTTGCTGGCCCGAATGACAGCGGAATACAACCGATCACCGCACCGCCTGGGGGGAAAAGATGGTCGGCATCGACATCGTGAATTTTCCCAACACGGTCCTGATCGTCGACGACGAACCCATCGTCGTGCAGGTCCTGCAGCGCGTTCTCCCCAGGCAGGGGCTGCGGGTGACCAGCGTCTCCAACGCGGAAGAGGCCACCGACGTCCTGCAGCGCGAGAATTTCGGCTGCATGCTCGTGGACAAGAACCTCCCCGGCAAGGACGGGCTCGCCCTGATCTCCGAGGTGCGGAAGCTGCTGCCGCATTGCGCCTGCATCGTGATGACCGCCTACGCCTCCACTGCTTCCGCCGTGGAGGCGCTGCGCCTGGGCGCCGCAGACTATCTGGAGAAGCCCTTCCAGGACATCGAGCTGGTGGCGGAGAAGGTGCGCCGCGCCATCGAGCACCAGCGCGCCGAGTTCGACCGCGCTCGTTTCCTCGAACGGCTGCGCCAGTTCGAGTCGGAGCTGAACAAGAAGGAGTCGGAGGTCTCGCAGCAGCGCACCGAGATCGAGATGTTCAACGAGGTCCTCGAGGCGCGCGTCGAGCAGGCGACCCGGGATCTGAAGGCCGAGCGCGACGAGCTCGTCAAGCAGCTCGACGGCGGCGGGAGCCGGCAGAGTGCGGAGATCGTCGGCGTGGAGATGGCGCTCATGCTGCTCGAAGATATGGCGAAGCGCCCCGGCCTCGACGTGGCTCCCTTCCGCGGAGAGCTGCAGCGGGTGGTGCGCCAGCTGCAGGCGCACGTGCGCCGCCTTCGCGATCACCAGGCGGCGTGAGCTTTCGCACCCGGATCCTGTTCGCGCTCGGGGCCGTCGGCCTGGTGCCGCTCTCGCTCGCGGCCTCGTTCTCCTTCGCCGCCAGCAAGACCGAGCTGGAGCGGACCGTCGGCCGCGCGCAGGCGGCGGCCGCGGCGGAGGCTGCGCGCGGATGCGAGCGCTTCATCGCCCGCGCGCTGGAGAGCTTGCGCATGTCGGCCGGCATGCTCCCCCTCGGCGAGCTCACCCGCGACGAGACGGCGAAGGTGCTGGGGATCCCGTACCGCCAGCTGGATTTCGTGCGTGCCTTGGCGCTTCTCGACTACGAGGGCGCTCTGCTTGCGCCGCCGGTCGCCGGTCCGCGCCTCGCGGGAGTGCGCGGCGACCCGGCGCAGGTGCAGCGCTTCCTCTCCCACGTGCCACTGCGCCTGGCGATCGACGCAGGGACGGCGATCGGTTCGCCCTACCGCAGCGACGGGGAGTCCCGGATCGCCGTCGCGCTGCAGATCCGTGGCCAGCGTTCCGTGGTCGCGGCCGAGGTGTCGCTCGGCGAGATCGAGCAGCGGATGCGGCAGCTCGCCGGCGACGACGTCGCGCGCGTGGTGGACGCCCGCGGCGAGGTGCTCGCCGGCAACACGACGATCGCGCTCACCCGCGCGGAGCTCGATCTGGTCTCCGCCGCCGTTGCTGGCAGGCCGGTCTCCCGCGTGGTCGCCGGTGCGAACGGGACCCGGTGGCTCGCCTCCGCGGCCCCGGTGCCGCAGATCGGCTGGACGGTGCTGGTCGCACAGCCGACGGACGACGCCTTCCGGCCGGCCCACCACGTCCGCTTCTACAGCGCGTTCTGGGCAGCGGTTGCGCTCCTGCTCATCGCCGTGCTCGGCGTGGTGCTTTCGCGCGGATTGACCGGCCCGATGGAGAAGCTGTCGCATGCGGTGGCGCAGCTCGGCGAGGGCCGGTACGACGTCGATCTCGACATCAAGCGCGGCGACGAGATCGGCCGCTTTGCCGACGCCTTCCGGCGCATGGCAGCCGATCTGCGGCGCCGCGACGACGAGATCCGCCGCTGGAACGCGGAGCTGCAGGCACGCGTCGACCAGGGCACGAGCGAGCTGCGGACCGCGCAAGACCAAATCCTGCGCACGCGCCGGCTCGCAGCCCTCGGTTCGCTCGGCGCCGGCATCGCCCACGAGCTGAACAATCCGCTCACCGCGGTGACGGGGCTGCTCACCATCCTGCGGCTGGACCTCCAGCCGGGCTCCTCCCAGGCGGCGACGATCCAGCAGGCGCTCGACCAGTCGTTCCGGATGGCGAAGATCGTATCCGAGCTGCGGGCATTCGCGGAACAGGAGCGCGGTGAGGGTCGCACGTTTCCTCTCGACGGGCCCGTACGCGCCGCCCTCGATCTGTACGCCGGGCAGCTGGCGAGGCAGAACATTCGCGTGGTGACTGACCTGGAGGCCTCGACCCGGCACACGCAGGGCGATCCCGGGCGGATCCAGCGGGCGGTCGCCAACGTGGTCGAGAACGCGATCCAGGCCATGCCCGAGGGCGGCGAGCTCAAGGTCCAGCTCACGGACGTGGGCGGCGAGGCGCTCAAGCTGAGCATCAGCGATACGGGTGAGGGCATCCCGGCAGCGCTGCGAGAGCGGATCTTCGACCCCTTCTTCACCACCAAGAAGAACGGCGCGGGCGTGGGGATGGGCCTGTCGGTCTCGCACAGCATCGTCGAGGCCCACCACGGCCGCATCGTGGTCGAGAGCGAGGAAGGAAAGGGCGCGACCTTCACCATCTTCCTGCCGGCCGCGGCGCCGGCCGCACATCTGGCCTGAAGAGAGCGCCTGCGGTCACGCTTCGTAGCGCTGCAGCTCGACATCGCCCGCTGAAAGATCGCGGAGCGACGCGCGCAACTTGCCGGCACTTACCGCGATGTGCAGCAGCGGCAGCGAGGCGTCGCGCGGGCTGGAAGCGTCGAATGCCCGCTCCGTCCAGGTCCCGAGGTTCACGTAGAGCCGGCCTCGCTCGACGGCCCAGTCGAGCACGTGCGTGTGCCCCAGGACCAACACGTCGGGCACGGGGGCGCCGTGTGGGAGCTTGTGTTCTTGCTTCAGCGCCCCGATCGCGTGGCTTCCGATCCGTTCCCAGAGGCGATCCTGCTCGGCGACGGCGCCGCGCACACGCTGGGGGCTCACCAGGCGGGCGAGCCAGGTGAGCGGCCGCGGCAGGTAGCCGTTGTCCGCAAGAAGTCGCAGGAATGCGCGGAAGAAGCGGCGGAAGGTCTTCTCATCAAGCCAGCGCTGCAGGACGGACACCACTGCCTCCTCCGGGCGAAGGGCAGCGAGCCGGCCGGGATCGAATCGGACGTTGGGCGGCGGACCGTGATGCCGCAGGAAGGGAATCACCGCCTGGTGCAGCGCATTCGTCAGCACTTCGCCGCTCCCGCCGGGCTTGTCGTTTCCATCGTCTTCCTCGTGGCCGTGCTGGAGCACCACGGTGCGGCCGTCGAGCCTGCGGACGGCGGATCGGTCGAGACGGACGCGGACTCCGGCGGCCGCCAGCGCATCGCCGGCGCCGGGCTCGCCCAGCTGATGGTCGTGGTTGCCTGGAACGAACGTCACGGGGGCCACCGCAGTAAGGGCGCAGAGCGCTTCGAATCCCACGGGGTTGCTCTCCCGCACCGCGGCGAGCAGCTGGGGGAGGGTCCGGTGTGGCGGCTCGTTCCAAGGTACGTCGAGAGCGTGGAAGAAGTCGCGCAATCCCTTGGGCGGCGGCTGCATGGCAGTGAAGTCGAAGGAGTCTCCGAGCAGGATCAGCTCGGCCCCTTCGTCCTGAGCGACGCGCTCGCAGAGCGCGGCCAGCTGGCGGCCCTGCCGCTCGTCCGAAAAAAGCCGGGCATCTCCGCGCTCGTCCAGGTGAAGATCGGAGGCGACGTACAGTGCCACGCAGACCGCCCGACCACAGCGCCGCCGAAAAAACAAGGGCCGTGGCCCGGTCGCGTGCGGTACAAAGCGCCCATGGACGTCGTGCTCATCGACATCGCGAACGATCCGCTCACCAAGCTCTACGGGGCCTACCGCACCTGCTACACCCCGAAGACGCCCCGCGAGGTGTGGGACGATATCGCGGCCGGCACCGTGCCGCGGGAGAAGATCGCCCAATTCGTCGAGGAGCGCCTGAAGACGGGCCACGTCTCCCCGCTCGAGCAAGTGGTGTTCTGGTTCGGCATCTCCGGCGTGTCGCGCTCGCTCAGCCACCAGTTCGTCCGCCACCGCATCGGCATCTCCTTCGAGCAGCAGTCGCAGCGCTACGTCCGTTTCACCGGAAAGAACGAGGAGCGCCTGGAGTACGTGATGCCGGAGAGCTGGCGCGAGGCGGGTAGGGCGGCCGAGTTCGAGAAGCTGATGGAGGAGATCACCCGCGTCTACCGGGAGGCGGTGGCGGCGGGCATCCCCGCCGAGGACGCGCGATTCGTCCTGCCCAACGCGGCGCCCACCAACTTCCAGATCATGGTGAACTTTGCCGAGCTGCTGCATATTGCCGATCTGCGGCTCTGCACGCGCGCGCAGTGGGAGATCCGGCAGATGATCGCTCGGATGCGCAGCGAGCTGATGCGCAAGGTGCCCGAGCTGGCGAAGTACCTGCAGCCAAAATGCGGGGAGAAGCGCATGGGCTACTGTGACGAGGACATCAAGGCCTACGAGGCCTGCCCGCTCTCCAATTCCCGGCCGCACAAACTTCAAGTCATCGAGGTGTTCAAGCGAGTCCGCGCCGAAAGCGGCAAGCCGATGCGCGACCTGGACGAGAGCGACTTCAAGGCCGCGGAGGAGTTTCGCGAGGCCAAGGTGTGACCCCCGCAATGCCGGAGCCGGAAGTCCTTTCTCCGGACGAGCTCCGCGAGGCGTGGCCGGCGCTCTCCGCCGAGGAGCGCGCGGAAGGCTTGAAGCTCCTTCCCCGAGACACGGCCGAGGACCTCTTCTTCAGCATCTCCCCGCGCGAGCAAGTCGAGCTCATCCTGGCGCTCCCGCAGGCGGAGCAGCGCTCCTGGGTCCGCGGGCTGGCGCCCGACGACGCCGCCGACCTGGTGCAGGAGGCCCCGAGCGACCTTCGCGACCGGTTGCTGGGGATGCTCGACGACCAGACCCGGCGCGAGGTCACGGCGCTGCTCGCCTATCGCGAGGATCACGCGGGCGGCCTGATGAACCCGCGCTTCGCCAGGCTGCGCCCGGACATGACCGTCGATGAGGCGGTGACCTATCTGCGCCGGCAGACGCGCCAGTCGGTGGAGATGACGTACTACGCGTACGTGCTCGACCCTTCGCAGCGGCTGCTGGGAGTGGTCTCGTTCCGGGAGCTGATCGCGGCGCGCGGCGACCGGCGCGTCAGCGAGCTGATGAAGACGGAAGTGCGCACCGTCGATGCCGACGCCGACCAGGAGGTGGTGGCACGCCTCTTCCGGGAGACCGGCCTGATGGCCATCCCCGTCGTCGATGCCGAGAAGCGGATGAAGGGCGTCGTCACCGTCGACGACATCGTCGAGGTGGTGAGCGAGGAGGCCACCGAGGACATCCAGAAGCTGGGCGGCAGCGAAAGCCTCGGCGAGCCGTACCTGACCATCGCGCTCGCCCGCATGATCCGCAAGCGCGCCGGTTGGCTCGCCGCCCTGTTCCTCGGCGAGATGCTCACCGCCACGGCCATGGGCTATTTCGAGAAGGAGATCGACAGAGCGGTGGTGCTCGCGCTGTTCGTGCCGTTGATCATCTCCTCCGGAGGCAACTCCGGCTCGCAGGCCACTTCGCTCGTCATCCGGGCCATGGCGCTCGGGGAGCTGCGGCTGCGCGACTGGTTCCGCGTCATCCGGCGCGAGTTCGGCGCCGGCCTTGCGCTCGGGTCCATCCTCGGCACCATCGGCTTCACGCGCATCCTGCTCTGGCAGGCCTTCTTCAATACGTACGGCCAGCACTACCTCCTGGTCGGCCTGACCGTCGCGTCGTCCCTGATCGGCGTGGTGACCTTCGGCACGCTGGCAGGCTCGCTGCTGCCCTTCCTGCTGCGGCGTCTGGGGTTCGATCCAGCCAGCGCCAGCGCGCCCTTCGTCGCCACGCTGGTCGACGTGACGGGGCTGATCATCTACTTCACCACCGCGAGCGCGATCCTGCGGGGAACACTGCTCTAAATCGGGGCGAGACCTTCGGGCGGTTGACAGAAACCCGGGTAGGCGTGCCTTCTACCGCCCCCTACCCCGAGGGAGCCCACATGACACGCATATTGATGGCCGCGGCGCTCGCCGTCCTGCCCTTGTCCGCGCACGCGCAAACCTTCGACCCGACCGAGAAGACGATCGCGCAGCTGCAAGCCGCGATGGCTTCCGGTCAGGTCACGTCCCAGCAACTCGTGAGTTTCTACATCAATCGCATCAACCAGTTGGACCAGAACGGGCCCGCCGTCAACGCGGTGATCGAGCTGAATCCCGACGCGCTCGCGATTGCGCAAAACGCGGACGCGCTGCGCGCCAAGGGCAAGGTACTGGGACCGTTGCATGGCATGCCCGTCCTGCTCAAAGACAACATCGACACTGGCGACAAGATGCAGACCACCGCGGGATCGTTCGCGCTCCTGGGCAGACCGGCCAGCCGCGACTCAACGGTCGCCGCCAATCTGCGCGCCGGAGGCGCGGTCATCCTCGGCAAGACCAATCTTTCCGAGTGGGCGAACTTCAGGTCCTTCGAGTCGATCAGCGGCTGGTCGGGCCGCGGCGGGCTGACGAACAACCCCTACTTCATCGACCGGAACGCCTGTGGCTCCAGCTCGGGCTCGGGCGCGGCGGCGTCCGCGAACCTCGCCGCCGTCTCGTTCGGATCGGAGACCGATGGCAGCATCGTCTGCCCGGGAAATGTGAACAACGTCGTGGCGATCAAGCCGACGGTCGGTCTCACCAGCCGCGCCGGCGTGGTGCCCATCTCTCATACGCAGGACACGGTCGGACCGCACGCGCGCACTGTCGCGGATGCCGCCATGGCGCTGGGCGTGATCCAGAGCCGCACGTTTGACGGACGGGATCCGGCAACTAAAGGCGTTCCGCTCGGCTGGCGGAACCGCTTCAGCCGGCCGAAGGACATTCCCACCGATTACACGAAATTCCTCGATCCGAACGGCCTCAGAGGCAAGCGCATCGGGATCACCCGCGCGGGTCTGGCCGGTTTCGGACCTCCAGGCTTCCCCAACTTCGTCGCCACCCCACAACCCGTGCTGGACGCGATCGAGAAGGCGTTTCAGGCGCTCACGGATGCGGGGGCGACGCTGATCGACCTCGACGCAAGCGGCACGAGCTTCACCCCAGCCTCCGGCGAGTTCGGCGTCTTGCTCTACGACTTCAAGAACGACCTGGCTGCGTACTTCGCAACCCGGAAGGGAGTCCCGGTGGCGGGGGGAACGCTGCAGACCGCGATCGACTTCAATAACGCCCACGCCGCGGAGGAGATGCCCTACTTCAACCAGGACATCTTCGACCTGTCGAATTCTCTCGACACGACCAATCCCGACGCGCCGCAGGATCCGGGCCTCTTCGGCGCCGACGCCAATGGGAAGTCGTCATACAACATCTCGCTCGATCTCGATCAGGCGGCCGGCGTCAGCATGGACGACATTCTCGCCCGGTTCAACCTGGACGCGGTCGTCTCGGCCACCGACAATCCGGCGTGGGCGACCGACTACATCTACGGCGATCACTTCCTCTTCGGGACTTCCGGCCTCGCGGCCGGTCCTGGATATCCCATCGTGCAGGTTCCGGCGGGTGAGATCCATGGCGTGCCGTTCGGGATTAGCTTCTTCGGTACCGCATTCAGCGAGGGCAAGCTGATCGGTCTGGCGTCAGGATACGAAGCTTTCAGGCAAGCGCGTGCGAACAATCTTCCCCGGTTCCTCCCGACGCTCCCGGACCAGCCCAACGCGCCGGAGTCGCCTCCGGCGAAGCCGTCTAGCGCCGTCAGCCGGGGCGCCACGGTGCGCAAAGCGGACAGGATGCCAAAGCACCTCTGATCGACTCAGTGCTCCGCGCTCCGGGTCGATCTAAAGACTCAAGCGACGGGTGGCCGGACGTACTCGAACTCGACCGGCCTCCCGTTGATGCCCTTGGGGGGCGCGGCCACCCACGACGCCATCTTCCCCGGCTCCACCACGGGATGCATGAGCGACTTCACGAACGCGCGGTCCTCCGCGGTCGGGAGCCATTCGCCTTCGTGAGCCTTGAACTCCGCTTCGGAGATCAGCTTTCCGTCCGGATCGAAGAACAGTCCCGCGCACGGTCCGACGCTGCGGTGGAACCGGCGATGCGGCAGGCGCAGCGTCATTCCCCTCACCCCGGCCTTCTGCAGGGTCTTGTTCCAGCGATCGAGGCCTCGCTGGCAGTCCTTCACGTACTCGTCTCGGAGTACCTCGTTCATCGCGTTCCTGAGCGGCACTTCCTGCTCGACCAGCTTGCCGGCCTCGGGCACTTCCATCCGGTAGGTCTGGCCGACCGCCTTGTGCTCTTCCAGCGTGTCCTCGCGGAAGCGGCCCTTCAGGCCAGCGGCGAAGAAGTCGGCCGCATTGGAGGAAACCTCGCCGCCGAAGAGATCGAGCGAGAGGGAGAACCAGAAGTTGATGTACTTCTGGATCAGCTCGAAGGGCACCGCGTGCTCCTTGCGCGGGTCCTTGCCGGCCGCCATCAGCTCCGCGCAGCGCTGCACCACGCGGTCGACGCCGGTCTCGCCGACGAACATGTGGTGCGCCTCCTCCGTGAGCATGAAGCGGGTTGTCCGCGCCAGCGGATCGAATCCGCTCTGGGCCAGCGCCGAGAGCTGGTACTTGCCGTCCCGGTCGGTGAACATCGTGAACATGAAGAAGCTGAGCCAGTCGTCGATGGGCTCGTTGAAGGTATTGAGGATGCGCGGCTTGTCGCCGCTGCCGGAGCGCCGGGCGAGCAGCTCGTCCGCTTCCTCGCGGCCGTCGCGGCCGAAGTAGCGGTGCAGCAGATAGACCATCGCCCAGAGGTGGCGTCCTTCCTCGACGTTCACCTGGAAGATGTTGCGCAGGTCGTACATCGAGGGGCAGGTCTTGCCCAGCAGCCTCTGCTGCTCGACCGAAGCGGGCTCGGTGTCGGCCTGGGTGACGATGATGCGGCGGAGCGCGTTCCGGTGCTCGCCGGGAACCTCTTCCCAGACCGGCTGACCCTCGTTGTCGCCGAAGCCGATCTTCCGCTCCTGCTTCGGGTCGAGGAAGATGCCCCAGCGATATTCCGGCATGCGGACGAAGTTGAAGTGCGCCCAGCCGTTCGGCTCCACGCTGATCGCCGTGCGCAGGTACACTTGATGCGTCTGGAACCCTTCCGGGCCTACTTCCTTCCACCAGGAAAGGAAGTTCGGCTGCCACTGTTCGAGGGCGCGCTGCAGGCGCCGGTCGGAACCGAGATCGACGTTGTTGGGGATGCTCTCGAGAGACTGGGCCACTACGTCCTCCGGTAGTCGAATTGCGGGCGCTCGGGCTTGCCGTACATGGTGAGCGCGCCGCGCTCGCCCGTCGCGTTGGGGCGGATGAAGATCCAGTTCTGCCAGGCGGAGAGCCGGCCGAAGATTTTTGTCGCGAGCGTCTCCGGTCCGGCGAAGCGATAGTTCTGTTCCATCCCGGTCAGGGCGTCGGGGCTCAGCGACGCCCGCTCCTCGACCGCGACGCGCAGCTCCTCCTCGAAATCGATGTCGTCGGCGAACACGGTTGCGAGGCCGAG
>Ga0209056_10005590_pt1 | contig 13064 bp, 9 predicted proteins | sample GraSoiAngelo_114_FD_185876 | JGI IMG/M metagenome (GOLD analysis project Ga0209056, IMG submission 185876) | Grasslands soil microbial communities from the Angelo Coastal Reserve, California, USA - 14_0903_13_40cm (SPAdes) (version 2) | ecosystem: Environmental > Terrestrial > Soil > Grasslands ... | reverse complement strand
GTCTTCTGCCAGCGAGAGTTCGCGATGCACGGGCTCAAGCCACTCATCGCCCAGGCCAACGTCGCCTTCAACAAGATGAAGGGCACGCTGCGTGGTATGCACTTCCAGTTCCCGCCTACCGCCGAGACCAAGCTCGTGCGCTGCACACGAGGAGCCATCTTGGACATCATCGTGGACCTGCGGCCGGAGAGCCCTACCTACCTCCACCACGTCGCGGTCGAGCTCATTGCCGATAACCACCGAGCTCTCTACATCCCCGAGCGCTTCGCGCACGGGTACCAGGTCCTCGAGGACGGGACGGAGACGAGCTACCAGGTGGGCGAATTCTACACGCCGGAGGCGGAGGGCGGGCTAAGGTATAGCGATCCCCTGCTTGGTCTTAAATGGCCGCTCCCCATCACCGAGATCTCGCCGAAGGACGACAACTGGAAGCTCCTGGCAGACGTCGAGTCCGAGCTGAAGAGAAGGATGACCGTTTGAGGCAGGGAAGAAGGACGTCATGATCATCGTAGACAAGGCTCTCCAAGCTCGCGAGGAGCAGGGTCTGCCCATTCGCGTGGGTATGATCGGCGCTGGCTTCATGGGGCAGGGCCTGACCAACCAGATCGTGAACAGCGTTCCCGGCATGCGCATGGCCGCCGTCTACAACCGGCGGCCTGAGCGGGCGTTCCACGTCTACCGGTACGCAGGCCGCGACGACGTGGTCTCTGCCGACAGCCAGAGCGCGCTCGACGACGCCATTCGGCGAGGCGTACCGGTTGTTGCCGAGGACCCGTTCGCGATCTGCCGCTCCAGCGAGATCGATGTGGTGGTGGACGTAACGGGCTCAGTGGAGTTCGGGGCACACATCATCCTCGAGGCCTTCCGGTTTGGAAAGCCGGTGGTGCTGATGAACGCCGAGGTGGATTCCACCATCGGCCCCATCCTCCGGGTATACGCGAAGAAGCACGGGACCATCCTCTCGGCGTGCGAGGGAGACGAGCCCGGCGTTCAGATGAACCTGTACCGCTGGGTGAAGGGGCTGGGCCTCATCCCGCGCTTGATAGGAAACGTGAAAGGCCTCCAGGATCCCTACCGCAACCCGACCACCCAGCAGGGCTGGGCCGAGCGTTGGGGGCAGAACGCCGCGATGGTCACCTCGTTCGCCGACGGCTCCAAGATCAGCTTCGAGCAGTCCATCATGGCGAATGCAACCGGCTTCCGAGTGAAATCGCGGGGAATGTCCCGGGGCCTCAAGTACGATGGCTCCATCATGGAGATCCAGAAGCTCTATGACATCGAGGAGCTCCGCGCGCTGGGCGGGATCGTTGACTACACGGTCGGTCCTCCGCTGATCAAGGTATTCTGTCTGGCCGAGCACCCCGACCCCAAGCAGCGCCACTACCTCAACCTGTACAAGATGGGTGAGGGGCCGTTGTACCCGTTCTGGACCCCCTACCACCTCGTGCACTTCGAGGCGCCGAATGCCATCGCACGGGTCGTGCTATTCGGCGACGAGGTCGCACCGCCGCTCGGCGGGCCGGTGGTTGAGGTGTGCGCCGTCGCCAAGCGGGCTCTCAAGGCCGGGGAGGTGCTCGACGAATACGGAATGTACATGACTTACGGCGAAGCGGTAAACACGGAAGAGATGAGCGCCCAGCGTTACCTTCCCGAGGGCCTGGTGGAGGGCTGCAGGCTCAGGCACGACGTCGGGAAGGACCAGGTGCTCACATACGACGACGTGGAGTTGCCAGCAGGACGTCTGGCAGACCGGCTGCGGGCCGAGCAGTACCGGCACTTCCGGGGCGAGAGCTGGCTCGAGGAGCGACTGCAAGGCTCGCGGACCGCCGGCAAGGCCCGAGGCGACGCCGAGTTCGCGGAAGTCGCTCCGCTCCGTTGAGGATGTTTCGATGAAGGTTGTCCTCTTTTGCGGTGGCCTTGGAACCCGGCTGCGGGAGTACTCGGAGACGGTACCGAAGGCGATGGTGAACATCGGCTACCGCCCGATCATCTGGCATCTCATGAATTACTACGCGCACTTCGGCCACACCGAGTTCATTCTCTGTCTCGGTTATCGTGGCGATATCATCAAGCGATACTTCCTCGACTACGACGAGTGCATGTCGAACGACTTCGAACTCTTCGGAGGAAGCATGAACGTCAGAATACACGGCCGTGACATCGCGAGATGGACGATCACCTTCGCCGACACCGGTCTGCACTCCAACATCGGCCAGCGTCTCAACGCCGTGCGGCGTTATCTCGGGGACGATCCCGTCTTCCTCGCGAACTACAGCGATGGGCTCTCCGATCTCCCGCTGGCGAAGTACCTCGACCACTTCCACCGGCAGGACACGATCGCCAGCTGTGTCTGCGTGCGTCCGCGTCAGAGCTTTCATGCAGTCACGGTCGGCGACGACTCACTCGTCCAGAACATACGCAGTATCGGCGGGACCGACCTCTGGATTAACGGCGGCTTCTTCGCTTTCAAGCGCGAGATCTTCGACTACCTCAAGGAAGGCGAGGAACTCGTCGAGGAGCCCTTTCAGCGGCTCATCGGTCTCAAACAGTTAACCGCGTACCGCTACAACGGGTTCTGGGCCTGCATGGACACGTTCAAGGACAAGCAAGCATTCGACGACATGGACGCTCGCGGGGATACTCCCTGGCAGGTCTGGAAGTCCGTTTCGGGAGGGCGCTCCTTGCAGGGTCGGATGGGGGGTCAAAATGCTCGGACCGCAATCGATACTGACCAGAATGGCAAAAATAAAAGTCTTCCGAAAATCTCCACTAAACGCTTACTTAAGACTAAATAAATGGATGTGGAGGCACCTCCCGCCTTCCTTGACCACCCTGCCTCCGTTACGTTCATACGCGAGTCTTCTCCACAGTTTGGTTCGGATGCGCACCGCACGCCGCCAGTTTTTCGGTACCTTCTTTTTTCGGAACCGCCCACAACTGGAGCTGATCCGCCGTTTGTCGAACCAAAGGGGCCTGGGTTTCACGTTGAAAATAGCTTTCCTGGGATGCAGCAATGGAGCTGAGGTTTATTCCATCCTCTGGACGATCCGCTCCGGAAGGCCCGACCTCAAGGTCATCCCTCATGCCGTGGATATCTCAAGGGAAATTTTAGAAGTGGCGCAAAAGGGAGTGTACTCGCTCAAAGCTCCCGAATTGGTGGGAGAACCGATTTTCGCTCGCATGAACGAAGACGAACTGCGGGACATGTTCGACGTTGACAGAGCAAGAGACGAAGTAACAATTAAGCCATGGATCAAGGAAGGGATCTTCTGGCATCTGGGAGATGCCGGATCCCCGGAGCTTCTAAATGTGGTGGGACCGCAGGATATGGTGGTCGCCAACAACTTTCTCTGCCATATGGCTCCGCCAACTGCAGAAAGATGTCTGCGTAACATTGCTCGCTTGGTTACGCCAGCTGGATATCTGTTCGTTTCAGGAATCGATCTCGACGTACGAACCAAGGTGGCATTGGATCTAGGCTGGAAACCCGTCTATGAGTTGATGGAAGACATTCACGATGGGGATCCTTCGGTCAGAGGTGACTGGCCCTGCCAATACTGGGGGCTGGAACCATTTAGTAAAAAAAGGTTCGATTGGAAACTGCGTTATGCCTCGGCTTTCCAGTTGGGGGTAGAGTGGGAGGGAGAAATCCCATACCCCCAACCTGCCTCGCTCACCTCGGTATCATGAGCGGACTGATTCTTAGGTAACAAGGTCAGTCGCCTCGTCTCTCAACCTTAAGCACAAAAATTCGGTGAATCCGAAAGCAACTAATAGGAAACCAACGAAGATCAGCTTCTTTGGGAACTTTGGCCAGGGTAACCTGGGCAACGAGAGTACGCTCGAAGCGATCCTTTACAATCTCCGCCAGCACTTGCCGGATGCTGAAGTTAATTGTATCTGCACGGGCCCCGAGGCCACCGCGACAACCCACAACATCGCTGCAGTTCCAATCCACGACGTATTCGTCACACCGGGGCCGCTCCGTCATAATCCACTGGCTCGATTCCTGTGGAAAGTCTTTATTGGGATACCACGAGAGCTGTACCGATGGCTACAGGCCTTCCAGACCCTTGAGGGCACGGACATGCTTATCGTGCCAGGGACTCAATTCCTGTCAGACAATCTTTCGGGACCTTTTGGTTGGCCCTATCTGGCATTCAAATGGTCAGTCACCGCCAAGTTACGGGGGTGCAAGCTCCTTTTTGTGAGCGTGGGCGTGGGCCCGCTCCGCCACCGGCTGAGCAGGGTTTTCGTCAAATCCGCCCTCCTACTGGCCGATTTTCGCTCCTACCGGGACGACTTCTCCAGACAGTACATGCGTCAGATTGGCTTCGACGCCACTAATGACCCCGTCTATCCCGATTTAGCGTTCAGTCTGCCGACACCGACAATACCGCAAGGTCGCCAGATCAACAGGGGACAGCCCGTGATCGCTGTGGGCGTTAAGAACTATCGCGGCCAATACGGTCCAACGCGTCTCCAACACCACGCCGACGATATTTACCGCCGCTACATCGACATGGTGACCACTCTCGTGGCTTGGTTGCTTGAGCATACGTACACTGTGCGCCTCGTGTTTGGTGACATGTCTTACGATGCGCAAGTGCTCGCGGATTTGCGAAAGTCACTACAGGAAAGGGCCGTCAAATACGAGAGTCACCAGCTTCTCGATGAACCGATTAAATCGCAAGATGCGCTGGTTTTACAGTTGGCAACATGCGACATCGTTGTATCGGCCCGCTTCCACAACGTGGTGGTGGCCTTGTTGCTTAATAAGCCGGTGATTGCGCTTGCATATCATGAGAAGTTTTCCGCATTGCTGGACTCGCCCGACCTCGCCCAATACTATCTCGAGCTTGAGCATGTGAATGCCGGGATGGTTATCGACAGACTCCTTGAACTCCAGAGGAATCGTGACACACTCAAACGGCACATTAGCCGCAGGGTTGATGCGTATCGCGCGGCGTTAGATGAGCAATATAGGTTTATTTTTAGGGATCTCTGGCGCGAGTAACACGGTCCAGACCTTATTTGCGTGTAATGGGCTCGATGACTAAACAGATGACGGACACCGATCGAAACAATCAATTCTTCGCTGTCGACCTCACGAGCGCGAATCTGAAAGAGAGGTCAATTCGCGGCGGTCTTTGCATCATGTCCTGTCAGGCCATAGAAGCCATCCTCCGAATCGGGTCAATCGCGATTCTGGCACGGGTGCTGATGCCCGAACATTTCGGCCTCATTAGCATGGTCACGGCCATCACGGCTATTGCGGAACGATTTCAGGACTTTGGATTGTTTTCGGCGACCGTGCAGAAAAAGGATGTGACCCACGAGCAAGTCAGCAAACTCTTCTGGATTAATGTGATCACTGGTCTCGGGTTAACGGTACTCTTTTCCGCTCTGTCTGTTTTGATCGCGAGGTTTTACCATGAACCACGACTCATATCTATCACGATTGCCATAGCGACCAGTTACTTGTGGAGCGGTCTGACAATACAACATCAAGCTATTCTGCGACGCCAGATGAAATATGGCGCCTATTGCGGCATACAAATCGGAGCAATCGCGCTCAGTATAGCGATCGCAATCATCTTGGCCGTTAAGGGATACGGCTATTGGGCTTTAGTGTGGCGGGAAGTATTACGAAATGTATTCATTGCACTTGGTACCTGGTTGTGCTGTCCATGGAGACCGGGATCCCCAAGGAAGCACATTAACATTGATCATCTGGTGAAGTTCGGGCGAGATCTGACGGGCTTTAACGTAGTCGTCTTCTTAACCGCAAACCTTGACCAGATATTGATCGGCAAATTGTATGGACCTGCACAGTTGGGAATCTACCGCCAAGCGTATCAACTCTTATTTTCGCTGGTTTGGCAGCTCGTTTCCCCGGTGAATCGTGTGGCGGAGCCGACCTTAAGTTTCCTGCAAGACGATGCAGAAAGATACAGGAAGTACTATCAAAAGATAGTAACGACCGTGAATGTTGTCATGATGCCGATGATCCTTTTCCTGGTGATTTATTCTCATGAGATAGTTTTAGTCATGCTGGGTAAGAAGTGGATCGAGGCCACTGATATCTTTCGAATATTAGCGATATCCGCCTTTATTGCACCTGCGTCAGACAGCACAGGATTCCTTTTAGTTACATGTGGCAAGACAAAACGATACCTGAATCTAGGCTTAATAACTGGCGTCGTTCTGTTGCTCTCGTTCGGCATCGGTGTCATCTGGGGGGCGTTAGGTGTGGCTTATGGATACCTCGTTGCGACATACACTCTGCTTGCGCTGAGATTACGCTATAGCTTCGAGGGAACACCTGTGAGTGTGAGAGTCTTTTTCAAGGCGATTGAAAAACCTCTCGTAGCGAGCTTTGCAATGACGATAGGTTTAGTTATTTTTAACAAACTGATAATCATAAGTAATCCTCTACTTTTGTTAGTAACAGCCTTGCCCGTTGCCACAGCTACATATTTGCTCGCGTGGATGATGATGCCAGGCGGAAAAGGAAATTTGAGAGAAGTTATTTATGACTTACTTACACCGCTACATTTGGACAAATATATTGTGGCACTGAGTTCGCGTAGATAAACTCTTCGGCTAATCTGCGCTCCGAAAAGTAAGTTCCCACCATTTGACCAGATCGAACAGTAAGGCGACGTACTTGAACATCGCAGAGCCTTTAGAAGGCTGGCGCAAACCTCGGATTTGTATGCCGACCTTCTCAGCCTTTGCCCGGAATGTCTTCCGATCGGGATCATACGAGGCTGAAGACGTGCTGGTGGGCTGTGATGATGTCGACGTTATTCACTTGGAACCTTCCAACGGATTCGCGTTTGGGAATAGCGTGCTGACGCGGCTTGTCTACCATGACGTGTCCCGGAGGCTGGTGTCCTTCAACCCAGGACTCCGGCCGGTGCGGCTGACGAGGGATTACGAGTTGTTCGTGCTTTTCTGCCCATTCTTGCAGGATGTGTGGTATGCCAACGCCATCCAAGGTTGGCGGAATTATTGCGAGACCAGCGTCTGCTGGATCGACGAATTGTGGGCAACCAGTGTGCCACAGCTTCAATACTGGCTCCCTGCTCTAAGCAGATTTGACTACGTCATACTGGGAACACCAGGGTCGGGCAAAGCCCTCAGCGATGCCATCGGGCGTCCTTGTCACGAGATCCTCTCTGGGGTGGACTCGATCCGCTTCAGCCCCTATCCCAACCCACCCCCACGGGTTGTTGACATCTGCAGCATCGGCCGCAGATGGGAAGGGGTACACCGGTCTCTGCTCGACTTAGCGGCTCGCAAGGAGATGTTCTACATCTACGACACGCTAGATAACACGGCGATCGGTGAGACACGGGACTACGCACAGCATCGAGATCTTTATGCCAACATCATAAAACGGAGCCGCTTCTTCATCGTGGCGCCGGGAAAGATGAATTCCCCGGAGGAAACCCAAGGCCAGGTCGCTATCGGCCGGCGCTATTTCGAGGGACTGGCGGCGGGCGCAGTACTGGTTGGGCAGGCGCCCAATTGTGAGGGGTTCCGCCGGCACTTCGATTGGCCGCACGCAGTCATCGAGATCCAACCTGACGGTTCCGACGCAGTGGCGATGATTTCGAGACTGTCAGCCGAGCCGGAGCTGCTCCGAGAGATCAGTCGTCGAAACGCCGAGGAAGCTCTTCGGCGTCACGACTGGGTATACCGTTGGAAGGAGATCCTTCGTATCGCGGGGCTGAAGCCGACACCGGCGATGGAGGCTCGGGAGAAGCGACTAGTGAAGTTGGCAGAGTTGGCGAGGGAAGAAGTCCAAGAGCGTATGGGGAAGCACCTTGGCTGCAAAGCGGACTGAAAAGAGATCATCATAATGCGTCATCTCGTTTCGATTCTCATACCCGCTTATAATGCAGAACGATGGATAGGTGACACTATTAGGTCAGCACTGAGCCAAACATGGCCTAGGACGGAGATTATTATAGTTGATGACGAATCTTCGGACAATACACTGCATATTGCCAAACAGTTTGAATCTCGTTCAGTAAAGGTGCTTACCCAGCAGCACGAGGGTGCTAGTGCCGCACGGAACAGAGCTCTGTCCTTAGCTCAGGGAGAATACATTCAGTGGCTTGATGCTGACGATCTGTTGGCACCAGATAAGATATCCAAACAACTCCAACTCACCGATGGCGGGCGGGACTTCATGACCTTACTATCATCAGGTTATGGCAGCTTCTATTTTCGTCATGAAAAAGCTAAGGTCCAGCCTACTTCGCTCTGGCAGGATTTATCTCCTATAGACTGGCTGATGACGAAATTTATGAAGAATGCATGGATGGTGCCGGCAGTGTTTCTGGTTAGTCGGCAGCTGTGCGCTTCAGCGGGTCCTTGGAATACGAACCTGTCCTTGGATGATGATGGCGAGTATTTCGCACGGGTCGTTGCCTCCAGTGAACGAGTCAAGTTTATAAAAGAGGCGAAAAGCTATTACAGAGTCGGCAACTTCAGCAGCCTGAGTGAGAGAGTATCTGAAGAAGCGTATCGCTCGTTACTCACTTCGAAGATGTTATCCATCCGTGCATTGTTGTCACTGGAGGATAGCGATCGCACAAGGCTCGGTTGCCTTCGTTATCTCCAAACATCATTTGGCAAGTACTATCCAGAAATGGAACTTCTAGTAGATGAAGCCAGGGGCCTCGCTAGATCTTTGGGAGGGGAGTTAGAGCTTCCCCAATTAAGTTGGAAGTATTCATGGATCAAAGTGCTGTTCGGATGGAAGATGGCGAAGGTGAGTCAACGCGCGATACAAAGAATCAAAGTATCGAGTCTAAAAATGTCGGATATGTTGCTCTACAAACTTGAAAACGGTTTCAATGGCGAGCCCCTATATACGAGCGAAAGGAAGGAAAAGGTCATGAGCACAAGTGAGATTCCGTTTCTCGATCTTGTCACAGTTCACCGCGAACTCCGGGAAGAGCTGCGCTCGGTTTTCGACACCGCGCTCGACACCGCCGGATTCGTTGGTGGCCCTGCAGTCCAGGAGTTCGAGCGCGACTTTGCGGCGTTCTGCGAGTCTCAATTCTGCGTTGGAATGGCCAGCGGCACCGACGCCCTGCGCCTCGCGCTGGTCGCGGCGGGCGTCCGACCCGGAGACACCGTGGTGACGGTGCCGCTCACCTTCATCGCCACTACGGAGGCAATCTCGCAGGCGGGCGCGCGGCCGGATTTCGTCGATATCGATGAGCGCACGTACACTATGGATCCTGAGAAGCTGCGCGCCTACCTGGAAACCGAATGCACACCCGACGTGGACACGGGCCGCGCGGTGAGCAAGCGCACCGGCGGCCCAGTGACGGCAATCATCCCCGTGCACTTGTACGGCCAGATGGCCGACATGGACCCCATCCTCGAGCTGGCGGCCCGGTATGACCTGATCGTCATTGAGGACGCCTGCCAGGCGCACGGTGCGGAATACCTCTCGAACAAAGAGGACTGCTGGCGCAAGGCCGGATCGCTGGGTCGCGCCGCGGCGTTCAGCTTCTACCCCGGCAAGAATTTGGGCGCCTGCGGTGAAGCGGGCGCCGTCACCACCGACGACGAGCGACTGGCGCGGCGCTGCCAGATGCTACGTGACCACGGCCAGTCGAGAAAGTACTTCCACGACATGGAGGGGTACAACGGCCGGCTCGACGCCATCCAGGCGGGTCTCTTGCGGGTGAAGCTTCGCCATCTGGCGAACTGGAACGAGCAGCGCCGGGAGCGGGCACGCGGTTACGACGAGCTCTTGGCCGACGCCGAGGAGATGGTCATCCTTCCACACGTGCCGTCCTGGTCGCGACCGGTCTACCATCTCTATGTGGTGCGGGTCGCGGATCGGGAGGCCCTCCAGAAGGACCTGGCCGCCGCAGGCATAGGAACGGGCATCCACTACCCGATCCCGCTTCACCTCGCGAAGGCCTACGAGGCTGTCGGCTTCCGTCGAGGTGACTTCCCGGTCGCGGAGCTGGTAGCCTCCCAGGTGCTTTCGCTCCCGATGTTCCCCGGCCTCTCCCTTGAGCAACAGGAGCGGGTAGTGACCTGCGTCGTGGAGTCCACAAAAGCAACAGGCCAGCAGATCCAAGTACCGGAAGCGACAGGTCAGTATCGGCCATGAGCGAGTCCGCGACCAAGGTCGGTTCGACTACGCCTTCAAGCCGCACACATCGTACCGTCTCGAGCACCTGGAACCTTCGAGGAAAGCGTGTAGCAGTCGTCGTGTTTTCGACTTATCCATTTGATCCACGATCGCGTCGAGGTGCAGAGGCCCTCGCGAGTGAGCATATGAATGTCGACGTCGTATGTCTCATGGAAGCCGGAAAGGAACCGAAGCGTGAGACGTTGAAGGGCGTCGACATCCTCCGTGTTCCACTCAAGCGCCGCCGTGGCGGCATTTTCAGTTATGTCTTTCAGTATCTGGCATTCCTCCTCATTTCCTCAATCGTCCTCGCCGTGCGCTCGATGACCCGGCGCTATGACCTTGTCTACGTGCATAATATGCCCGATTTCCTCGTCCTGAGTGCGCTGATCCCTAAGGTCTTCGGAGCGAAGGTGATCCTCGATTTGCGCGATCCGATGCCCGAACTGATGATGACAATTTTCAACCTTCACCAAGACACGCTACCCGTCCGGACCCTTAAGCGACTCGAGCGATGGAGCGTCCGACTGGCTGATCTGACGCTCACAGTCAACCTCGCCTGCCAAAAGCTGTTCACCTCCCGGAGCTGCAGTCCGGAGAAGATTCGAGTCATAATGAATTCTCCCAATGAGGAGATCTTCGGGTTTCGGCCGCCGCGCTCGTACACCTCGACGTGTCACCCTCCGAGCAAGCCCTTCGTGATCATGTACCATGGGTCCCTGGTCGAACGAAACGGCGTCGATCTCGCAGTCGACGCGCTCGCACGAGTAAGACAGACTGTGCCCACCGCGGAGCTCAGGATTTACGGTCACCCGACTCCGTTTCTTGAGCGCGTGATGGAGTCGGTCCGCGCGAAGGGCCTGCATGACGTGGTTCATTATCTGGGCCTGCAGCGAGCAGAGGACATCGTCGATGCGATCGAAGAGTGTGATCTGGGTATCATCCCGAATCAGCGAAACGTGTTCACGGAGATCAACACGCCGGTGCGGATCTTCGAGTATCTGGCCCGGGGTAAGCCCGTGATTGCTCCGCGCTCGGCAGGTATCCGGGACTACTTCAAGGACGAATCTCTCCTTTTCTTCGAGCTTGGGAGCTCGGAGGACCTCGCACGACAAATCGAATATGTCTACTTCCACCCCAGCGAAGCGGTTGAGATCGTCAAGCGAGGGCAAGGGGTTTATCTGGCCCACACCTGGCGCCAGGAGAGGCTGAGCTTCGTGAACCTCGTGGGCGAGCTCCTGAGCAGCGAAGGTCGGCCGGAAGCGCTCGCGAAGTCGCAATAGTGAGGAGGAAATGAGTCGTTACTGCTCGTATCTGCCATACGTGCTGATCACCCCTGCCCTTAACGAAGAGGCGTTCATCGAGAGGACCATTCGATCGATGATAGACCAGACTGTCTTACCGGCGAAGTGGGTGATAGTCGATGACGGATCGACAGACGCTACGGCGAGCATTGTGAGCCAGTACCTTTCAGAGTACGAATGGATCGACATGATCAAGAGGCCGCAACACAGAGAGCGTAACTTCGCCGCAAAGGTTGCCGCTTTTAATGCGGGCGTGAAGTTCGTGAAGGGTATGGACTATTCCTTTATCGGGAACCTGGACGCGGATATCAGCCTGCCGCCGAATTACTACGAAGATATCATCAGCGAGTTCGAGAGCGACCCAAGACTAGGAATCGCAGGCGGAATCGTTTATAGCAAGAATGGGCACAGCTTCACGAACGACGATACGGCCCTGGACAGTGTTGCCGGAGCTGTCCAGCTCTTTCGCAAGGAATGTTTTGATCAAGTCGGGGGTTATATGCTGCTCGAGAACGGAGGAATCGATGCGGCCGCCGAAATCATCGCGCGCATGAAAGGCTGGAGGGTCCGCAAGTTTCGAGAGAAAAGGATACACCAACACAGACGTACAGGGTCGGCTGGAAAGTGGCTCTTGGCGGCACGGTATAAAGAAGGAGTTCAATTTCATGCGCTGGGATACAGCACCGCTTTCTACCTCTTCAGAACCGTCTACAGGCTGAAGATCGACAGGCCATTCTTGATTTCCGGCGTGGTTTCCTTGTGTGGTTTTCTATCCGCACGAGTGAGAAATCGTCCTATCAGCCTTCCACCAAACGCAGTCTCTTATCTACGGTCGGAGCAAGCGGGAAAGCTGAGGGATAGATTTTTCGGAACAGTTACGAGGATGTTGAATTTGTGACCACTTTTCGCAAAAAGCCTACTCAAGAACAAAAACAATGGGTGCAATGGGGATACCCTCGTAAAGGTGGGCGGACATGATAGGCGTCATTGCGGATCAGACTGAACACGGTGTTGTCCGTGAGTTCTTCGAACTGTTCAAAACGCCGTGGGAGTTTTATCGCAGCGATCGTCGATACGAAGTCTTGCTCTGCGCCGGCGATGCTCAGTTCTGCCCGACTGCCGCTAAGCTTGTCATCATCTATGCCAGTTCGAAGACACTATGCGACGCGGAAGAAGAGATCGATTCACAGCAAAGACGCACGATCCTGTCGTACAAGGGAGGCCGAATTCCGATCTACGAAGGCAGCCTCACCTTTCGTCACAAGGGATTCGAAATCCTGACAGATGAGATCTCCCACGGGTCGGCTGGATATTTACAGCAGTCTCATGGCAGCGCGCTGGCCCGAATTGGCTATGACCTGTTCCGCGAGCTCCACACTCTGCTCACCGTGGGTCAGTCAACTGCTAACGCCAGCATACCGACATTGGATATGCATATCGCTCTTTTGCGGGATCTGATCATCGGATCCGGGGTTCCCTTAGTTGAGATCCCCCCCCTTCCAGACGGCTATAGCTTCATTGCTTGCTTGACCCATGATGTGGATCATCCCGCGATCCGGCACCATAAGTGGGACCATACCATGTTC
>Ga0209056_10005585_pt1 | contig 13072 bp, 13 predicted proteins | sample GraSoiAngelo_114_FD_185876 | JGI IMG/M metagenome (GOLD analysis project Ga0209056, IMG submission 185876) | Grasslands soil microbial communities from the Angelo Coastal Reserve, California, USA - 14_0903_13_40cm (SPAdes) (version 2) | ecosystem: Environmental > Terrestrial > Soil > Grasslands... | reverse complement strand
GAAAAACGTGAGGGCGGCCACGATCGGCTCGGGCGCCACCCGTCCCACCACCGGCTCCGACACGAGTCCCGCCGCGAGCCGCCACAGCTGCCGGCCGACGCCGCCGAACTGCGACACGACGGCTTCCTCCGGAAGCGCGACGAGCGCGCCCAGCGTCTTGACGCCGAGCTGCCTCAGCCGGCGATGCGTGTCGGGGTCGAGCGGGAGAACGGCGAGCGGCTGGGCGGCGAGAAACTCCCCCTCCTCCCCGGGCCGCACGATCACTGCCGCTCCCGGTCGCGCGCGCGTGGCCGCGACCCAGGAGAGGAATTTTCCTTTCCCCCACCCTACCCGCAATGCGGAATGTACGGGTGAGGTTCGTGGGGCGAACGACCCTTCACTGAAATTCCGCATTCCGCATTCCGCACTGCGCACTTGTATTGCTTCGACGATTTGCTGTGGCGAACCGTATAACCTTTCCAAGCCGTCAGTTCCTACGTATGCTCGCCCCAGCTCCGCAGGCTCGACGACGGGGCTCACCTCGGAGAGCGCCGCCACGAGCCGGGAGAACTGCTCGTCGTAATGCACCGGGTCGGGCTCGCACAGCTTGAGGGTGGGACAGAGTCCGATCGCCTGGCTCACGGTCATCCCCGGCTTCACCCCCGTGTGCCGGGCGAGCGGCGACACCTGCCACACACGGCGAGTATCGTCGGGTCCCACCAGCGCCACCGGGAGCGCAGCGAGCTCGGGCCGCCGAGCGGTCTCGCAGCGCAGCGCGAATAACGGGATCCAGCAGCACGCGGCGCTATCGCTCGTGAGACGAGGTGTCCGGGTCATTTACCAGGTCGACAATGGGACCCGAATATATCCCGAAGATCGACCAGATGGCAAGATTGCATCCCTCCGATATAAACTATTGATTCGACGTTACTTAACATGGAGCTCTCGGGTTTTGCGCTCGCGCCATCAGCAAAATCTCTTCGACGACGTGCAGTCGTTGCCATCGCCTTCGGCAGAGCTGGTCGCGCTCGGCGGGCGCGTCCCACCCAACATCAGGTTCGGCACCTCCACCTGGACCTACGATGGTTGGATGGGCGAGGTCTACCATCGGCCCTATCGCAGCGCCCAGCCTGCGCGCCGGCTCGAGGAGTACGTGCGCTATCCCTTGTTCCGAACGGTGGGGATCGACAGCGCGTTCTACGAGCCGCCGTCGGAAGAGCTCCTTATCGCGTACGCGCGGGCACTGCCTCCCGGCTTTCCGTGCGTGAGCAAGGTGTGGGATCGGATCACGGCACGGCGCTTCACGCAGGACCCGCGCTGGGGCAACCTCGCCGGGCAGAAGAACCCCGACTTCCTGAACGCCGACCTCTTCAAGGACGCGGTGCTCGGGCCGTACGCGCGCGCGTTCTCGGACCACGCCGGCTCGTTCGTGTTCGAGTTTCAGGCGATGCGAGGGCGTGATCTCCCCGAGCCGGCCCAATGGGCGGACGAGCTCGACGCCTTCCTGCGGCGCCTGCCCCGCGACTTCCGCTACGCGGTGGAGCTGCGGAACGCGGAGCTATTGACCGACCTGCACGGCGCGGTGCTGGCGCGCCACGGGGTGGCCCACGTCTTCAATTCCTGGAACGAGATGCCGGCGATCGGCGAGCAGCTCGAGCAGCCGTGGACGTTCCCGGCCGGATTCACCGTGGCGCGCGCCCTGCTCCGGCCCGGGCGGGCGTATGCCGACGCGGTGAAGCTGTTCGAGCCCTACGACCGCATCCGCGATCCCCAGCCGGAGGTGCGACAGGATCTGCTGCGCCTCATCGCCGAGGTCATGCGGCGCCATATGGAAGCCCTGATCCTCGTGAACAACCGGCTCGAGGGCAACGCCCCGGGGACCATCCGGGCGATCGTGGAGATGATGGAAGACGGGGGATAGCGTCGAGGTGTGCTTGCGGGTTTTCCCGACTCGGGCTAGCCTACCCTCGTGTAACGCCTGCAGGACCGCACAAAGTGCACAGCCCGCATGAGCGCTAGCACCCGGGGCGTTCCCACGCTGCCGGTTCCGCTGCTGCGTGACGCCGTCGGGCGCGAAACCGCCCGGCTGTCATTGCGACGCGCAGCCGCCGAGGTCTCCATCAGCCCCAACGGCCTGCGGAACTTCCTGAACGGGTCGGCTCCTCGCAGCGCCACGCGGGTGAAGCTCGAGCGCTGGCTCGCCGGGCGACAGCGCGTCAGCCGCCCCCCCAACGTGGGTCAGCTCGTGCGTCTGCTGAACGAGCTGGCGGGGGACCTCTCCACCCAGCAGACGGCGGCACTGGCAGGCGACATCGCGGGGCTGCTCGCCGGTGCATACGAGGCGCGCCGCCTGTCCCCACCCCGCTGGGTGCAGGACTTGCTTCGCCATTACCGGGTACGCCGGGGCAAAGCGGCCAGCGAAGTCGCGTAAAGGGTGTTGCCGGGGCCTTGCGACCCCAGTGCCGCTGCGGTACATCTCCTTGTGAAGTTTGTGCAGTTCCTCTTCGAGTGGTGGTGACGTGGCGACCAAGCGTGGCAAGCGGGCCCCGTCTCCAAAGGCCGCGGAGATCGTGCGTCTGGTCGAGGCGCTGACCTCCGGGGTTGGCTCGCACGACGGCGTCGTGCTGGGGCGCGGCATTGCCGGGTTGTTACAAGACGCGTACCGCGCGAAGCAAGGAAAAGTCCCGCCCTGGGTCCGGGAGCTGATCGCGTACTACAGGGGGAAGCGGGCGCCCTAGCGCCGCGCTCCGTCCTCGGGCGTCACATGACCGCCGGCTCGGCCGTTCCCACCCTCCCGGTGCCACTGCTGCGGGACGGGCTCGCGCGGGAGGCGGCGCGCTTTTCCCTGCGGCGCGTCGCCCGCGAAGTGGGCATGAGCCCCAACGGGTTGCGCGGCTTTCTGCAGGGAGCGGTTCCCCGCAGCGTCACCCGAATCAGGTTGGAGAGCTGGCTCGCCGTCCAGGGCAAGGTCACGCGACCGCCCAACGTGGGTCAGTTCGTCCGCCTGCTGAACGAGCTGTCGGTGGATTTCCCCCCCGCGCACACGCTCGAGCTGGGGCGGACGGTCGCCCACCTGCTGGTCGAATCGTACGAGGCACGCCGGCTGTCGCCGCCCCGCTGGGTCCAGGACCTGCTACGGTATTACCGGCCGCGCGGCGGCAAAGCCGCCAGTGAAGTCGCCTGACCCTTCACAGTCCGAGGTCTCGCTGGACCGGTGCCAACCGCCGCCCGTAGCGATCCGTCATCCCCTCGTTGACCGGAAATCCGAATCGGGCCTGCAGCTGCTTGATGCGCGCAGCCAGCGCGCGCGCATAGTCGCGGGGCACCCCGCTCCGGCCCTGATAGGCGCGCCGGTAGCGCGCGACGAGCTGGGGGAAGCGCGCTTCGAGCATCGGTAGAAAGCGGTCCCGCACAGCCGGGTACAGGCGCAGCGGACCGGCGTGGACGAACCTGGCACCGGCCTCCCGGGCCGCCTGGAAGAGCGCTTCCAGATGGGGTACGTCATCCGTGATCCCCGGAAGGACCGGTGCCACGATCAACCCGACACGGATGCCGGCATCGGCCAGTCGCTTGAGCGCGCGGAGCCGCACCGCCGGCATCGGCGAGCGCGCCTCGACCTGCCTGATCAGCGCCACGTCCACGGTGGTGAGAGAGATGTGCACTTCAAGATCGCTGCGCTCCTGAAGGCGCCGCAGTACGTCGGTGTCGCGAGCGATCAGCGGACTCTTCGTGATGATGCCGACGTTCAAGCCGTCGCAGCGCGCCAGCCGGTCGAGAATTCCGCGCGTGAGTCGGAAGCGCCGCTCGGCCGGCTGATACGGATCAGTGGCCGTACCGATGACAATCGGCGCGGCCGGGCGGACAGACGGGCCGCCGGACCGAAAGTACCTCTGCAGATCGCGCTCGAGCGCACTGAGGAGTGTTTCCTTCACGAACACGCGCTGCTCGAACGCCTCCCATCCATGCGGTCCGCGGAACTCGATAAACTCCTCGTCGGACAGCTTTCCCGCGTCGTGGGCGCGCTCAACGGTGTAGCGGTGTGCGTAGCGCGCGTAACAATACGTGCAGCCGAACTCGCATCCGATGTAGGGATTGAGCGACCAGAAATCGACGCCGGTTTGCTGCGGCGAGTTGAGGACGGACTTGGGTTCGAGCGAGACGAACTTGGTGCCGCGGAGGCGCTCGTCGAGAATCGGAAGGGCGACGCCACGACGTGACGACGCCACGACGGCAAGCGGTAGCGCCAGCTGCCGCGGTCGCGGGACTGACTGTCCGTCGTAGCGTCGTGGCGTGGTGGCGTCGTGCTTCACTACCCGCATCTCGCCCACCCGCATTGCACGCACACCAGGCACCCCGATTGCCGGACAAGCCCGCCGCCACAGTCGGGGCATGACGACGTCTGGGACGGGGGACGAGGAACGGACGAAGGTTGGGGCGTCGAGAGGGCCATGGTAGCTTCGGTATTTGTTCGGGTCCGAAGCTCAATATGGCGCCCTTCCGGAACACCGGCAAGGGGTGCACTTCGAGGCTGGTTGGGTGATTACGTCGTCCTAGCAGCGCGCCCCGCCACGGCCCGCCAGCCGAAGTACACCGGCACACCGATCAGGACGAGGCCGAGACCGAGGAAGCTGTACGTCCGGGTGGCATCCTGTACCAAGAGGTCGACGGCGATCACGGCAGTCGCGATCACGTACAGCGCCGGCAGCCAGGGATAGCCCGGGGCGCGCACCGGTCGGTCCGCCGCCGGACGTTTGGCGCGCAGCGCGAACAGCCCGACTGCCGTCAGCCCGTAGAAGACCAGTGCCGCGAAGATGACGAAGTTCAAGAGCTGCGTGTATGTCCCCGAAAGGCAAAGGAGACTCGTCCACACCGCCTGGACGACGAGGGCGACGGCCGGGGTCTTGTATTCCGGATGCAGCACGCCGGCGGACTTGAAGAACAGGTCGTCCCGCGCCATCGCGTAATACACGCGCGCCCCGGACAGGATGAGGCCGTTGTTGCAGCCGAACGTCGAGATCATGATGGCCGCGGCCATCAGCTTCAAGCCGGGCTCTCCCAGGATGGCGTGGAGCGCGGCGGTGCCGACGCGGTCCTGCGGCGCGCCGGCGATTGCGGCCGCGGGGAGGACGTTCAAGTAGGCGACGTTCGCGAGCACGTAAAGGACCGTCACGATCAACACGCCCGCCCCCATGGCCACCGGAAGGTCGCGCTGGGCGTTCTTGAGCTCGCTGCCCGCGAATCCGACGTTGTTCCACGCGTCCATCGAGAACAAGGAGCCGACCATCGCGGCGCCGATCGTTCCCAGACCAACCGCCACGCCGCCGGTAGCCCAGAAGCCGTCGCCGAAGTTGGCGGCCAACGCCTCGGCGTGGCGGCCGATGGTCACGCCCAAGAGGATCAGCAACGCGAGCGCGCCCGTCTTGATCGCGGTGAGGGACGTCTGGATCAGGGCCGCCGTGCGCACGCCGCGGACGTTGATCCATGTGAGCAGGGCGACGGACAGGACGGCGAGGATGCGCTGCGGCGAAAGGCCGACGGCGATGTCGCCGATCGGCTGGGGGAAGTGCATGGTGAATCCGAGGAACACGCTGGGCGAGAGGCCCGGCCAGAAGACGCTCGTGAACCGCGCGAACGCGACCGCCACCGCCGCGATCGTACCGGTCTGGATGACCACGAACAGGGTCCAGCCGTACAGGTAGCCGAACAGCGGCGAGATGCCCTCGCGCAGATACACGTACTGTCCCCCCGCGCGGGGGAACATCGCAGCCAACTCGCCGTACGTGAGCGCGCCCATGAGCGTGACGATGCCCGACACCCCCCAGACGACGAGCAGCAGGCCCGGAGCATGGACCTCGCGGAGGATCTCCGCCGAGACGATGAAGATCCCCGACCCGATCATCGACCCGACGACGAGGGCGGTGGCGTCGAGCCGGGAGATCGCCTTGACGAAATCGGTCTGCGGCTGTTGGGTGCTGGCCATGTGGCGAGGTAACCTAGTGGCTCCGGGGTGGGGCCGCTATCTTCTCGGCCGCCGTAACCACCCTCTCACGCGAGGACGACCGTGCGCCTCTTACCTCGGGAAGAAGAGTTCTTCGACCTGTTCGTCGCGGTCGCGACGCGCAACACGGTCGCAGCAGAGCATCTCCGCGGGCTGTTCGACGGGCCCCCCGAGCGCCGCGTCGCGCACGTCGAGGCGATCAAGCGCCTGGAGCACGAGGCCGACCAGGTCACACACGAGGTGGTGAACCGGCTCGACCGCACATTCATCACGCCGCTCGATCGCGAGGACATCCACCAGCTCGCGTCCGATCTTGACGACGTGATGGACGCGATCGACGGCACCGCCCGCCGCTCCCAGATTTTTCACCTGGGGCTCGCACCGCAAGGCGTGAAGCAGCTCACCGAAGTGATCCAGCGGATGGTGGGCGTGCTCGCCGAACGCGAGGAAGAAGGCGACGCGCTCTATCAGGAGGCCCTCGGCCGCATGTTCGAAACCGAGCGGGACGCCCTCGAGGTCATCAAGTGGAAGGAGATCTACGATAATCTTGAAATGACCCTCGACCAGGGCGAGGACGTCGCCAACGTGCTCGAGTCCATCACGCTCAAGCACGCCTGATGACGGCCACCGTCTGGTTCGTCCTCGCCATCGTGCTGGTGGCGCTTACGTTCGACTTCATCAACGGTTTCCACGACAGCGCCAACTCGATCGCGACCGTCGTCTCCACGCGTGTGCTCAGCCCCGGGATGGCGGTCATCTGGGCGGCCTTCTTCAACTTCGTGGCCGCGTTCGGCCTGGGGACCGCGGTGGCGAAAACCATCGGTAACGGCCTGATCGACCTGTCGGTGGTCGAGCCGATCGTGATCCTCGGCGGCCTGATCGGGGCGATCGTGTGGGACCTGATCACGTGGTGGGGCGGGCTGCCGACCTCCTCGTCCCACGCGCTGATCGGGGGGTATGCCGGCGCCGCGGTCGCCAAGGCGGGATTCACCGCCATCATCGCCCAGGGATGGGTCAAGACCCTGGTGTTCATCGTCGTCGCGCCGCTCATGGGCCTGACGCTCGCCCTGGCCCTCACCGTCGCGCTGTCGTGGGCGCTGCGCCGGTCACTGCCGCGCAAGGTGGACCGCGCGTTCCGCTCGCTGCAGCTGGTGTCGGCGGCGCTCTATTCCCTCGGCCACGGCACCAACGATGCGCAGAAGACGATGGGGATCATCGTCGGACTGCTGTTCGCCGCCCGGGCGGCGTTCGTCGACTTCCCGATCCGCGCCCTGCACCTGACGACCGCGAACGTGATTCCTCTGTGGGTGATCCTGAGCGCACACGCGGCGATCGCGCTCGGCACACTGACGGGCGGGTGGCGCATCGTGAAGACCATGGGTCAGCGCATCACCAAGCTCACGCCATTCGGCGGCTTCTGCGCCGAAACGAGCGGCGCTATCACGCTGTTCATCGCGTCGCATTTCGGCATTCCGGTCAGCACCACCCACACGATCACCGGGGCGATCTCGGGCGTGGGCGCCGCACACCGCCTGTCGGCGGTGCGCTGGGGTGTGGCGGGACGCATCGTGTGGGCGTGGATTCTCACGATCCCGGCGGCGGCGGGGATCGCCGGCGCCGCCTACCTAGTCCTGCGCGCGTTGGCGGGCTGACGTCACCTGCTTCAAGTCGATCATCGGTACGCCCTCCACGTACTGCGTGACCGGCGCGTGGGTGACATTCACCAGCGTCTCGATGCTGTGCTGGATGCGTCGCGCCATCGTCATGATGTTCTGCAGCGACTGCTTGTCCTCGGGGTGCGTCAGCACGGCATCGTGCTCGAGCAGCTGTCCCTCCGCCAGAATGGCCGCGAGCGCGTTGTTCACTTCGTGACGCATCGTCACCGCCAGCTGCCTGATCACCGCCACCCGCTCTCCCTCGATGGCCCGTCCGTAGAACTCGTGCAGCTGCTGCGACAGCCAGCCCACGGAGATCGCGATCGTTCCGTAGGCGGCGTAGATGGGAACCGTGATGCGCCAGTCTTCGGCGTCGAGCCGCAGCGCGACCAGCAGCTGGATCGAGGTGAAGAGCACCGTCCCCATGACCAGGCCGGCGACGGCGCCGCGCATGCCGTAGTGCAGGGACAGGAGATACGCCGGCACGAGCGTGAGCAGCCAGACGAGGTCGCGGTACGGCACCTCGTCCGCTGGCACGAGCGCGAGCACCACACTGGGAGCGAGGTAGGCGACAGCGCCGTAGACCCACCACCGTCGCGGCAGCGGCGGCCGGTGCGCCATGGGGGTGAACCCCAGGAGATCGACGAGGTGGAGCCGCACCTCCCGTGGCCGGTTCAGAGTCCCAGCACCTCCACGACTGTCTGCGCGATCGCGGCGTCCTGCACGCCCACGCCGGTCAGGTCCGCCACGGTAATCTCGCCCGCGCTCTCCCGTCCGGGGAGCCGGCCGGCGGCAAGGTCACCGAGCTCCGCGTAGACCTTGTCGCGGGTCACCACCCCGGCCGCCATGGCGTGGTGCAGGTTGCCGTAGCGCTCCGTCTGGGATACGCGGTCCGCTACGAGCTTGTCGGCCCGCCGGAGCAACCCCGGCTCGAGCTCGATCTTCTCCGGGCTGCCGGTCCCCACCGAAGTGACGTGCGTGCCGGGCCCCACCCAAGACGCCATGATGAGCGGCGTGACGCTGGCCGTCGCGGTCACGACGACCCGGTGGTCGCGGACTGCGGACTCGAGCGCCGGCGCGATACGCGTCTCGACGACTTGACCAAGCTCTCTCGCGAGCCCCTCGGCCCGCTCCCGGGTTCGATTCCACAGGGTCAGCCGGGCGAGCGGCAGCTGCGCGACCATGGCCCGGGCCGTGAGCCGGGCGAGCGCGCCGGCGCCCACGAGCAGGGCGTCCTGCGTGTCCTTCGGTGCCAGGTACTTGAGCGTCAGGGCCACCGCCGCCGCCGTGCGAAAGTCGGTGAGGTAGCCGTGCTCCTCAAGCAGCACGGCGGGGACGCCGGTGTCCGCGTCGAGCAGCAGGAACATGCCGTCGCCCGAGGGCAGACCGCGCGCGCGATTGCGATAGAACCCCGTCGCCACCTTGAGGACGATGTAGCGTCCGCCCGCGAGGTGCGCGCCCTTCACGTGCACTTCCGCCTGCTGCTCGCGCAGCTCGAGCACCATCGGGTCGGGGAGCGTCGCCTCGCTGCGCCCCAGCGCGCGGAAGCCCCGCTCCACGGCCGCGATCGCCACGGCGAAGGGGATCTTGTCCCGGAACGCTTCGAGCGGGACGACCTGCATCTCAATCGGCGAAGACGCGCTTCAGACCCCGCTCGGTCTCGGCGAGCGCTTCCCGAAAGTGGTGCAGCTCATCGCCGAAGCCGAAGCGGATGTGGTTCGGCAACCCGAAGTGATCGCCCGGCACGAGCAGCACGCTGTGCTCTGCCCGCATCTTCTCTACCAGGTCGAGAGCGCTGATCGCCTGGCGGTAGCGCACGAGACAGATAGCGCCCGCCTGCGGGGGGTGCCAGCTGAACGTGTCGCCGAAGCGCTTCAACCACTGCTCGATCACCGGGTAGTTGGAGCGCAGGATCCCGCGAGTACGCGCGAGCACCTGCTCCCGCACCCGCGGCTCGAGTACCACAGTGGCGAGATGGTCGCTGGCGCCCGCTGGCCCGATCGTGGTGTAGTCGTGCCGCGCCCACGCATCCCCCGAGAATCCCGGGGGTGCCACGACCCAGCCGATCCGCAGGCCCGGCAGCCCGTACGCCTTCGAGAGGCCGTTCACCACGATCACGCGCTCGTAGCTGCCCCAGAACGACGGCGTCGTCGTCCCGTCACGCTCCGCGCCCTGGTAGACCTCATCCGCGAGCAGCCACGCGCCGACTTCCGCCGCGCGACTGACGATGGCCTGTCGCATCTCCTTCGAGAGCACATGTCCCGTTGGATTGTGCGGATTGGTGACCACCACGAGCTTGGTGCCCGGCGCGATGGCGCCCCGCACCTCCTCGGGCCCGGGTTCCCACTGCGCCTCGGCGCGCAGCGTGAAGCCGCGCACTTCTGCCCCGAAGTTTTGGGCGAGCCCCCAGGTCTGGAGGTAATTCGGCAGCATGACGGCGACCTTGTCGCCGGGCTCCACCAGCCTCCAGCAGACGACGAAGTTCGCCTCGGCGCTGCCGGTCGTGACCAGGATCTGTTCCGGGGAGGCCCCGTCGTACAGTGCCGCGATGCGCCCGCGCAGCAGATCGGTGCCGTTCGACTGGCTGTAGCCGAGCCGGACGTCGAGCAGCGGCGCCGAGGACGCGCCGGCCAGGTCGAGCAGCTCGTGAATCGACAGCGGGTGCACGCCCGACTCGGACAAGTTGTAGCGCACCCGGTTTTCCCAAGTGCTCTGCCAGCGCTCCAATTCGAATGGGACAAAGCGCAAGGGCGTCAATCCTCCGTCGGGGTTGGTCGTGCTTCGGTGTAGGGGCGCAGCATGCTGCGCCCCTACAATAACGCGCAAATCAATCCAGTGCGGCGAGGTCTGCCGGCGTATCCAGCCAGTAATCCGGCTCGAGGTCCTCCAGATGCGCGCGGTCGAACGGTCCCCACAGAACGGCCGCGGTCTTCACGCCGGCGGCGCGCCCGCACTCGACGTCGTGGCGCGAGTCGCCCACGAAAACCGCGCCCGCGGCCGACACGCCCAGGCGCTCGAGCGCCGTGAGCACCGGCTCGGGGTGCGGCTTGGGATGCGTGACTTCGTCCGCGCCGACGATCACCTGGAAGGCGTCTTCGAGCCCAGCGACGCGGAGCCCGCGGACCGCGCCGCTCCGCATCTTGCTCGTGACGAGACCCAGCGTCTTCCCCTGAGCCCGCAGCGCCCGCACCGCCTCGACCACGCCGGCATAGGGACGTACCAGCGCGTCGTGGTGAGCGAGGTTGTAGTCGCGGTATGTCGCCACCATGGCCTCGATCTCGACCGGGTCCTCGGTGAATTGGCGGAACTGCACCCACAGCGGGGTGCCCAGCCCCTGCATCCAGACCTCGTCCGCCGGCTCGTGCCCGCGGTGTACGCGCATGGTGTGGCGATACGAGCGCAGGATCAGCTCGATGGAGTCGATGAGCGTGCCGTCGAGGTCGAAGAGGAACGTTGAGAGAAGCACGCCGGAAGGTAACTTTGAGACTCGCAAACGCCATGCACCATTTCGAGACCGTCCTCGCGCTGCTCGTCGGCGTCACCTTCCTGGCGCTGGTGGCGCGCCGGCTCGCTATTCCCACGCCCGCGGTCCTCCTCGCCGGCGGAGTGCTCGTCGCGCTCCTCCCGGGGCTTCCCGCGGTCCAGTTCGACCCGCAGCTCGTGTTCCTGGTCTTCATCCCGCCCCTCCTGTTTCGCGCATCGTTGTTGGCGTCGTACCGCGACGTGCGCGCGAACCTTCGCCCCATCCTGCTGCTTGGCGTCGGGCACGTCCTGTTCGCCACGCTCGCGGTCGCTTGGGTCGCGCACCGAGCCGTCCCGGGGCTGCCGTGGGCTTCGGCGTGCGCGCTCGGCGCCGTGGTGTCGCCGCCGGACGTGGCCGCCGCGACGGCGTTTCTACGGCAACTGCCGCTGCCGCGCCGCCTCGTGACCATCCTCGAGGGCGAGAGCATGATCAACGACGCGGCCGCGATCGTGGCGTACCGCATGGCGGTCGCTGCGGCGGTCACCGGCTCGTTCTCGCTCCCCGCGGCGACCGGCCGGTTCCTCGTGGTTGGTGCCGGGGGAATTGCGGTGGGCCTGGCCGTCGCGTGGCTCCTGGCTGCGGTGCGCCGCCACATCCACGACCCGGAGGTGGAGAACACCATCTCGCTCTTGACCGGGTATGCGGCGTATCTGCCCGCCGAACGGCTCGGCTTCTCCGGCATCCTGGCGGTCGTCGCCACGGGGCTGTACTTGGGGCGTGTGGGACCCCGCTTCGTGGCGGCGGACACGCGCGTCCAGAACGTCGGTATGTGGGACGTGGTCGTGTTCGCGCTGGAGGGGCTCATCTTCATCATCACCGGGCTGGCGCTGCGGCCCATCCTCGGCGGCTGGAGTGGTCCGTTCGCGCGGGGGCTGGTGTCGGGTGCGGTGCTCGTGAGCATGACGGTCATCGTCGCACGCTTCGTGTGGGTGTTTCCCGCGGCCTACCTCCCTCGGTTCTTGAGCGCGCGCGTGCGAAAGCGGGACCCGTACCCGCCCTGGCAGGTGGTGGCGGTGGTCTCCTGGGCCGGGTTGCGCGGCGGGGAGTCCCTCGTGCTGGCCGCGGCCATTCCCACCATGACCGCGGCGGGGACACCGTTCCCGGGCCGCGACCTGATCATCGCCATCACCTTCGCCGTCATCCTCGTGACCCTGTTGGGCCAGGGCTTCACGCTGGCGCCGCTGTTGCGCTGGCTCGGCGTCCGCGAGACGGGCGAGGACGAGCGCCGTGAGGAGATCGCGGCGCGCATCGAGGCGTCGGAGGCGGCGCTGGCCCGGCTCGAGGAGCTCGCGACGGAGTCGTGGATGCACCCGGACGCCCTGTCGCACACCCGCGATCGTTACCGCCTCCGCACGCGCCATCTGCACGGCCACGCGGACGGCGTCGTGGACGGCCCGATAGAAGCGAAGTCCATCGCGCAACTGCGCCTCGCGCGGGAGCTGCTCGCCGTGGAGCGGCGACAGTTGATCCGATTACGTGACAACGGCGCGATCGGTGACGCCGTGATGCGACGCATCCAGCGCGAGCTCGATTACGAGGAGTTGCTGCTCCATCACGAGTGAGCGGTCAGCCGAGCACCATCGCTGCGACCAATTCGACGTGGGGCGCCTCGGCGCCGGTGCCGAGCGGCGGCAGGCGCTCGTGCCATGCCAGCACCTGGCGCACCGAGAGGGGTGCGCGGCGAGCCAGCAGGTCTTCCAGGAGCAGCTCCTCTCCCGCCGTCATCCCGAGCGCGAGCCGCGACACGAGGTCATCGAGCCGGGCGAGGTCGGCGTGGCGCCGCCGCGTGGTGGCGCGGCGCGCGGCGGCCAGGACCCAGGGGATGAGCCGGCGACTGAGGCGGTCGCGGTGGGCCGCACGCCAGCGCGCGTCCTCGAGCGCCGCAAGCCGGCCGCGGAGGAGCGGTGCCGCCCGTCG
>Ga0209056_10005584_pt1 | contig 13072 bp, 14 predicted proteins | sample GraSoiAngelo_114_FD_185876 | JGI IMG/M metagenome (GOLD analysis project Ga0209056, IMG submission 185876) | Grasslands soil microbial communities from the Angelo Coastal Reserve, California, USA - 14_0903_13_40cm (SPAdes) (version 2) | ecosystem: Environmental > Terrestrial > Soil > Grasslands... | reverse complement strand
ATGCCGGAGGAATGGTGGGACAGCGAGTGGTACCTCTACGGTATCGATCTCTACAACTATGGTTACTGGTGGGAGTGCCACGAAGTGTTCGAGGGCTTATGGCATGCCGTGGGGCCCGATTCGCCACAGGGCCAGTTCCTGCAGGCCCTGATCCAGGTGGCTGCGGCAAATTTGAAGCGCCTGGTCAACGCCTCAGAGCCAGCCGGTACGCTGTCCCAGGCAGCCCTGGAGCGCCTGCAGAAGTTTTCCGGTATCTATATGGGTGTGGATGTGGCGGCGTTCACCGAAGGCGTGCGGGCTTCCTTTGAAGGATCACGCGAGAAGCCCGCGCTCATCCGGCTCGTGTGGCCCGAGACCTCAGCCGACCTCTAGCCTCACCAATCCGCTCCCAGGCGATCCACGATGATCTGGTGGACGACTGAGTAGGGACCGAGCGTGGCGAGGTACACCGCAGCCTCCGCGATGTCGTAAGGGTTGATCTTCTCGCTGCGGAGTATCTCTTCCGATGATGCATCCACCAGCTCATCGGCGACGCCGCCCGGACAGATGGCGCTGACTTTGATCTTATAAGGCCGGCCTTCATCAGCCAAGGACTTGGTCAAGGCCATGACGCCGTGCTTCGAAGCGCTGTAGGTGCCTGTGCCCGCCCATGCCTGGACGCCCGCCACGCTCGACATGTTGATGATGGTGCCGCCGCCGTTCTGCTTCATCTGGCGAAAGCCCGCCCGGCAGCAGAAGAACGTGCCGCGCAGATTGGTGTTCATCACCTCGTCAAACGTTTTAGTGCTGGTCTCGGCAATCCGGCCTCCCCCGCCGATGCCAGCGTTGTTGACGAGAATGTCGAGTCGCCCGTATCGCTGGACGGTCTGCGTGATGAGGCGCTCGACCTGGGATTCGTCGGTCACGTCAGTTTGGATGGCCTTCGCCTCACCGCCTTTCTCGCGGATCTGTTTGACTGTCTGCTCGCACAGGTGCTGGCGTCTCGCCGCGACCACCACGCGCGCGCCTTCCTCGGCGAAGGTCAGGGCGATGGCCTTGCCGATCCCGCTGCTGCTCCCCGTCACGATCGCGATCTTGCCCGCCAAGCGTTTCACGGCACGTTCTAGGCCTCCACCTTGACGCCTTTCCAGAAGGCGACGTAGCCGGCGATGTGCTTGGCGGCGTCTTTGGGCCCTGGGTAATACCAGGCGGCGTTCTTGTTGACCTGCCCGTTTACTTCCACGTCATAGTAGCTCGCCTCCCCTTTCCACGGGCAGGTCGTGTGGTTGGTGCTCGGTTTGAAGTACTGACGCGTGATCGCATCGGGGGGAAAGTAGTGATTGCCTTCGACGATCTCGCACTTATTGCTTTCGGCGAGCACGGCGCCGTTCCAGATTGCTTTTGCCATGGCATCCTCCTTATGCTCTGTTGACGAACTAGGCTCAATTGTAAGCCAGACTAAAAAGTCGTGCACTATGAAGCTGTCGGACCTCACGCTGGAGGAGCTCAAGGCCCTGGTCAAGGGTATCGTGGACGATCGGCTGCGGGAGCTTCTGGGCGATCCCGACCTCGGCATGGAGATGGGCGAGGCGATCCGGGCCCGGCTCAAAGAGTCCCTGGCTTCCTCCGCGCGCCTCACGGGAGAGGACGTAGCCGAGAAGCTCGGTCTGCGGTGGTAAGCATGGCATGGTATCGCCTCGCCTACCGGCCGGCCGTGGTGGGTGATCTTGCCAAGATTGAGAAAGCTATGGCCCAACGTCTGCTGGATAAGACCAAGTGGCTGGCCTCCAACGTGGAGAACCTTCGCCATGAGCCGGTCTCGCCGGACCTGTCCGGTTTGTCCAAATACGCCGTGGGCGAATGGCGGATCTTCTACTCAATCGATCAGGAGGAACACCTGGTGGATGTGCACCTGATCGCCCGATGCACGGATTTGAATCAGCGATCACCTTGATTTCAGGGGATGAACTTGGTACAAGAATAAACTTCGCGAGGTGCCGAGGTAGCTCAGTTGGCAGAGCACAGCCCTGAAAAGGCTGGTGTCGACAGTTCAATTCTGTCCCTCGGCACCACCGACGCACTGCCGCTCCGCCGGGTTCTATCCCCGCTGAGCTCGTGACAAACGTTCAGGGAATCCGACCTGGCGCACAGCGCCCGTAAGGGGGCCGGCTACTTGTGGGCGTGGTCCTTGTCGAGGAGCGGCGCCAGGGCCTTCTCGATGGCGGCCTTTTCGGTTCGGCCCATCTGGACCCATTGCTGGGCCATCGCCACCAGGGAGTCCACGCGGGCAGCCACAGCCTCGACTCGCTGGGGGTCCAGGGCCACGCCTTTGTAGACGACTTCCAAGAGCAGCGTTTCCAGGCCATGCAGGAACTGAATGATCGACGTGGCCCTGACGTCGCGGGCCGTCTCATACAGCACCGAGATTTCCCGCAAGCCGTCCTGGAGCTTGGCGCTCTGTGCATGGGGATCTTTGGTGCCGGCCTTGAGCCCGGCGAGGCCCTGCTGCAACGTCTCCAACCGGCGCCGGGTTTCCTGCAGGAACCGGACGTCGAGCCACTCCAGTTGGTGCAGGATGCTGGCGATCGAGGCGGCCGTGACGTCCGCCGATTCCTGGTCCGACAGCCGGTGCAATCTGCGGAGCACGAGCTCGACCAGGTTCCTGCTGGGCTCCAACGCGGAGGGGCGCGCGTGCTTGAGGTCCAGCAGCGCCTGCACGATTTTTCCCAGGTAGGTGCCTTCGGGGCTGACGGGCCGCTTCGCAGCAGGCGCTGCTGCCTTCGGGAGCCCGTGCACCTTGGCGACCGCTCGCTGCAGGCCGTCCGCTTGGAGATGCATGATGCTTTCGAGATTGGTCTTGGCGATCGTTCGCTGCGTCGCCATATGCAGGACTTGCACAGAGGCGGTCACAAGCGCGATCCCCTGCCGAATCGTGGCGAAGTGTTCCGGCTTGGCGGCGACTTTTTGGGTTTGCATGGCTTGCAAGAGCGGGACTAGTGTGAGGATGAGTTTCTGGAGCGCGGTCAGGTCGACGGTGGCGGCCGATCCCATGAGGTTGGTCAGGCAGCGGAGGATGATGTCGTAATGTTTCTTTTCCTTATCCGGCGTCGCTCCGCTCTCCAGCTCTTGTAGGGCGACCTTGATCTGCTTGATCCACTCCAACCCCTCTTCGGCAAACAGCTGGAGGACTTCTTCTTGAAACTGGTCTTCGCTCGTGTCCATAGACCTGCGCCGACTCTATCGCTTGCGCCGCCCGTTTTCCGACTGCGGGCCGAGCGGAGCCAACGATGCGGTCATGATACGTCTCGGTCCAAGGGTTGCCCGGCCTGGCGGACGGATTCACCCAGCATCTTGAGAAGTTTTTCCGCCGAAGCGGCGGCCGGCTCCAGCGCCGCCAGCAGTTTGTGTAGCTCGGCCGTCTGCTTTTCGGCTTCTGCGAGCCGGGCTGCCAGGTCCTGGATGAGCGCGGATGCCTGCCCCAACTCCTTTTGCTGCTGCGCCAGGCGTTCTTCCAAGGCATGACTGGCTGACGTGGAGCTGTCGGGCACGGGCATCGGCCGGCCGAGATCCTCGGCCGGCGCCCCCGGCGGTTGAGCCTTTCGAGCGGACAGCAGATGGAGGACTCGCTCGCGCAGGGCTGCCCCTTGGAAGGGTTTTTTGATGATGCTGTCAGCCCGGCAAGCCTCGGCTTGCCGCGTGAGCTCCTCATCCACGAACCCCGACACCAAGATCACCGGCGTGTCCGCCAGGGCGGCGTTTGACCTGACAAACGCGCACACGTCGAACCCGCTCTTGTCCGGCATGATGACGTCCGCGATGACCAGGTCAGGCCGCTTGGTGGACATCCAGTCCAAGGCTTCCTCGCCGCTGGAGACCGCCGCCACTTCGAGCCCGGCTTCGGTCAGCATCCGTTCGGCCACCTTTCGAACGCTGAGACTATCGTCGACAACTAAGATCGTCGGCATGGCCCTCCATGGGCGCTCATCGCACGGTCATTGCGGTTTGGCGGCCGTCGGCGCGCTCATAAACTGGCTGATCTCATTGATGAGGGCTCGTTCGTCGACCGGCTTGATGAGGTACGAGAACACCCCCAGACTCTGGGCCAACTGGCGGTGCTTGCCGTCGGCCCGGGTGGTCATCACGATGATCGGCGTGGATTTCGTCTCCGGCCGGTTGCGCAGCGCCTGGATGAGCTCGTAGCCGTTCATCTTGGGCATCTCCAGGTCCGCAATGATCACCTGGAACGACGCGGCGGTGGCTTTGCGCAGCCCTTCCTCGCCGTCGGCGGCTGTTTGAACCTTGTAGCCTGCCGCCTCCAGCATGCGCCCGATGAGTGTCCGGACGCTCAGCGAGTCGTCGACCAGGAGAATCCCTGGATCCTCCTTCTCCCCTTCCCGTTGCAACCGGCTGGGCACATCCTTGGCTAAGACGACTTGACCTTCCGGATCAATGGTGAGCGGCAGGCTTATGGTGAACTTCGTGCCGACGCCCGGCTCGCTTTCAATGTCGATTTGTCCGTTCAAGTCAGTAATGACGCGCCTGACCACGTCCATGCCGACGCCCCTGCCCGCCTGATCGCCGACTTCTTCCGCCGTGGAGAAGCCCGGGAGGTAGATCAGCTTGATCAACTCGGCGGGAGACATCGCGGCGGCACGCTCGGGGTACACCAGACCTCGCGCGACCGCCTTCGCCTTGATTTTCTCGACGTTCAGTCCGACGCCATCGTCTTCGATCTCGATCACGACCGTATTGCCCCGGGTAAAGGCATGGAGAGACACCGTGCACTTCTCGGGCTTTCCCGTTGCCTTGCGGACCGCCGGCGGCTCGAAGCCGTGGGCGACGGCGTTCCGCATCATATGGATCAACGGATCGACCAGCCGCTGGACGACGCCGGCGTCCACTTCGGTAGTGGCTCCGGTGAAGACGACTTCGACATCCTTGCCCACCAGCCGTGCCATTTCCCGGACCGCCTTCTGGAACCGTGTGAACAGCGAGCCGATGGGGACCATCCGGGTGCGGGCAATCTCATCGCGCAGGTCGATGGTCATCTGCTGGAACAGGCCCATGTCCTCGCGGGTTTCGTGGATCGCGGTGCCGAACTGGGCCATCGCCTCACTGACATCGGCCGACACCTCGGAAATGCACCGCGCCAGGATGTGGAAGTCATTGGACTTGTCGAATTCGAGGGCGCTGGAGTCAGCATGCTTCTCTTCAAACGTCCGGACCGTTTCGAGCATGCGGTTCTTATGCGCGTGTAACTGGCGCGCCAACTGCTCGAGGACCGTCAAGCGTTGCTCCAACCGGCTGCGACCGATGACCACATCGTCGACCAGATTGAGCAGTCGCTCCAGCCGATCCCGGCTGACCCGCACTGTGCTCTGGGCCATCTCTTTCGCGCCGAGGGGGTGCGGGCTCTCTTCGGGCTCCGCGGCCGCCGGCGCTTTCTCAGCCTGGACGGTGGCCACCTGGCGGAGTCGTTGCGTGAGGGGCAAGAACTGCCACCGGATCTGTGGCAGCCTGGCCGGGTCTCGTCCCAGGAGGAGGCGGACTTCATCCACGGTGTGGAAGAACAGGTCCGTCAGCTCCGCCATGGCCTGCATCTTCCCATCGCGGATCGCGCTCATGATGTCTTCCATGTGATGGGTGAGATCCCCGATGGCCTGAAATCCCACCGTGTACGCGGACCCTTTGAGGGTATGCACCGCACGGAACAATTGGTCGATCGTATCCTTGTTCGTCGGATCCTTCTCCATCCGGAGGAGGCAGGAAGAAATAGTTTCCAGGTACTCCTGGGCTTCAGGAACGAAGTACTCCAGGATTTCGGCCGACAAGTCAGGCCGGAAGTAAGTGTCCGGCAGCGGAGCTTCTTCCGGTGCAGGCTCGGCGGCCGGCGACGTCGGGAGGAATTCCCGCAGCCGGCGGGGGTACCGGGCTTTCAGATCCTCGAAGATGGTGGAATCTTCGGTGCTTTTCCCGTTGATGTTGTCGATCTGGGCCCTGAGCGTCGTGACGATGTCGCGCAGGATCGTCACGGTGCCAGGCCATTCCGTCGGCGACACAGGATCCGCCTGCTCGAGGATCCTGGCGAGGATCTTTGCCAAGCTGGCGCAGCCGGTGAATCCGTAGAGGGATGAGGCGCCTGTCAGGTTATGGGCGATGATGAAGTGCTCATACAACGCCTCCTGTGTCGGCGTCGAGCCGTCCCTCGGGTCCAAGGCCTTGGCCAGTTTGAGCAGGCCGTCCGAGGCTTCGGTGGTGAAGATATTCAGCAGCGCCTGTCGATCAAAATCGAACGGCATCCCCTTTCCCTCTAAGGATAGCCTGCGTGTGGGGCGGTGCTGGCGTGCTCAAGTACCGAGGCGTGGGAATCAGGAAGGTCCATTTATCCGAGAGCTTTCGTGACCGCACTCAGGAGACCTTCCGGCTTAAAGGGCTTCACGACGTAAGCATTCGCGCCCTGCTGCTGGCCCCAGAACTTGTCGCTTTCCTGTCCTTTCGACGTGCAGAGCACGACCGGGATGTTCTTGAACCGGTCGTTATTTTTCAAGTCTCGGCAGGCCTGAAAGCCGTTACGGCCGCGCATGATCACATCCAGGATGATCAGGTCGGGCTTCTCGATGGCGAGCTTCTCTTCCAGTTTGTCGGTGCTCATGTAAGAGACGACCGTGTGGTTCGCCGATTTTAAAATGCCTTCAATGAGTCGCAATTCTGCATAGACGTCGTCCACGAGCACGATCTTACTCATTATGCGAACCCTCCTGCCTCTACCGGCTTTCGCGTCTGAGTCGCAGGAGAGGAGTGCTAACTCCGCTCTATCAAAGCGAAAAGAAATGGTAGAGGAGTTTCAGGCCCTTGTCAAGAAACTCGCCACTCATGTTCCTGACAAATTTGTCTTTTCCTGTAAGACGCGAGCGGAGAGCTGTTGACAACTTCGAAGGTTCTGGTGTTTAGTGACCGTATGGATGCAAGTTCCCTCATCACCGCGGTGGAACAGTTGATGGGGCCCATCACGGACATGTACAGCCAGCAGGTCAAGGCCCGCTCCGAACCCATCAAACCCCAGCTGGTGATGATCCGTCAGTATGAGACCGCTGTGTATGGCTTTCGTGACCAGCGCCTCCCAGGCGAAGTCAAGGGGGTCAGCGCGCTCTTGGTCGAGTCGTTGGACGCGTTCGAGGCGGGGCGCGTGCTTGAAGCGGGACGGTTCGTCATGCAGGCGGTCGAGCAGTTTGAGGTCGCCGGCAAGGAGTCGGTCGTGACGATCACCGAGGAACAGGCCGCCAAGCTCGGCCAGTTCCGCAGCGCCCTGTTCAAGATGATCAATCCAGGTCACGAAATCAGCTCGCAGGATATCGCCAAGAGGCGCACGGCTGCTCAGGGCCAGTGGTAAGGGGAACCTTGCAGGATTGTGATGACGCAAAAGTTTGAGTTCGTCGGCACCGTCCAGCTCTGGCCAAACGGCGCGCGGGGCAATCCTGTGGCCCTGTATCTGGAGAAGCTCGAGAACGGTGAATGCCGGATCAGCGCGCGGCTGTCCGAATGGCGCCACGTGGTGGGAGTGGGCGCGACCGTCAACAAAGCGGCCGGCAATTACGAACTGAGCCTCAAGGCCGCGGTGCCAGCCGACGGTGCTTATGAAGGTCCTTACTGGAACAGCGGCATCAAGGCTGAGAAGCCAGCCCCGCCGAAACCTGCGCCTGCGCCTGCGGCGCCGGCATCTTCCTGATCGAACCTGACGCATGACCTGTCCCCGCTGCGCCAATCAGAATTCCCCGGACGCGGCCCATTGCAGCCAATGCGGACAGCCGCTCTCCGTCAGCAGCACCGCACCGGCTGCTTCCCTGCTGACCGACATGGCGCTGTGGCGGAAGTTCATCGGCCCGCGCGCGGACTATTACCTCGAACGCTTCCGGCTGTTTCGTGAGGGAGAGCGGGAGCGGTTTGCTCCGACCTGGCACTGGCCGGCGTTCGGCGTCGGCTGGCTCTGGTACCTCTACCGCAAGATGTACCTCCACGCCGGCGTGTTTCTCTTCGGCGGGCTCTTGCCCATGGTTTTGGGGGCCGGACTCGTCGGCGTGGTGATCTGGAACGTGTTCGCCTCCGTCGCCGCCAACTACCTGTACTACATGCACATCAAGCTGTCTTTGGTCTCGATTGAGCAGCGGGCTGGCTTGGATGAAGCGGCGCGCCACCGCCTCATTACAGATGCCGGAGGCGTCCAGCCGTACGTGTGGTGGCTGGGCATCGGCCTGACGGCCGTGGCGATCGCGGCGGGGATCATGGAGGCTCCCGTGCCGGTCAAGCCCCCCTCGTCCGGCGCGCCTGCCTAGCGCTCATGCGTCGCGGCCGCTCCCGCGCCCCACCCGCGGCTCTCCCGCGGCCGTTCCCACTCCGTGTGCTACAATACCACCCGATAGCGTATGCCCCCTTCAATTCATCCGGTACACCTCATCACGGTCCTGCGCCAGAAGTCGCTGACGCCCGCGATCGTCTTTCTGACGTCCCGGCGATCCTGCGACGAGGCCCTGCAGGCGTTCGAGCACGCACCCGAGCGCTTGCCGCCCGCTCGCCAGGAGAGCATCACCGCGGTCCTGGATGAGCTGACCGCCATCTACCCGAGCCTGCACGATCACCCGCTGCGGAAGATGGTGACCGCCTGCGGCGTGGCCGCCCACCACGCGGGACACCTCCCGTCCTGGAAGATCGCCATCGAAGAGCTGATGCGGCGCGGATGCCTCGATGCCGTCTTTGCGACTACGACCCTGGCGGCCGGTGTGGACTTTCCCGCGCGCACCGTCGTGCTCACGCAGTCAGGCGTGCGGCGCGACCAGGACTTCACGGACCTGACGATCGCAGAGGTGGCCCAGATCTCCGGGCGGGCGGGTCGCCGTGGCAAGGACAGCGTGGGGTTCGCCATTGTCACGCCCTCCCCATACATGGACCTCGGCATCTTGATTCGCGGACTCACCGGCCGCCCTGAGCCCGTGGACAGCCAGTTCATCATCACCTACCCGATGGTTCTCAACCTGCTTAAAGCGCATCCGTTGGACCACATCCAGTCCATCCTCGCGAAGAGCTTCGCGCAGTACCAGATGAACACCCAGGCTGTCCATCTGGAGCACCGCATCGAGAAGCTGCATGCGAAGCTGGAGTCCTACAAGCCGCGCGAGTGCTCCGATTGGCTGACTCAGTGGAGCGCCTATGACCACGCCACGCGGCAGACGGCCATGAAGCTCCAGGCACGGCGCCACCATCCGCCGGAAGTCCGGGCGCGGCTCCCCTACCTCACACCCGGGCGGGTCGTGGCCTTTCCACGGTTCCGCGGGGTCGTTCTCCGACGCTACCGGAGCCGGGGCCAGCGCCACGAGATGGTGACCATCCTCCGGAAGGGCGGCGTGATGGCGGAGTCGCCGGTGGCGGACATCATGGGCGTAATCGACCGCACCTTTGACTTTGCCCCGGCGCCGGCATTCCCCTGGGCGACCCCCGAGGCCTTGGCATGGCTGACCCAGCAGCTTGAGGACTTGCCGAAGCACCTGCCTTTGCTGGCGGTTCCTCCGGCGCCGGATGAGGGGGAAGGCGAACTGGTGAAGAGTCTCGGCGACCTCTTCCCGTGCCCCACCTGCCCGTGCCTGCCGACCTGCGGCAAGGAGTTCAAGGCCGCCAATACCGTGAAACAGGAGTGGCTGCACCACACGCGGACGGTGCAGTCGCTGCGCACCGGGATCTGGCATAAGTTCCAGGAGCGCGCCGACATCCTCCAGGACCTCGGGTACCTGGACCCTGCGTTCAAGCTGACCGCGGACGGCGAATGGGCCCGGCTGATCCGGATCGACTTCTCGCTGTTGCTCACCGAGCTGATCCGCACGCAGGCTTTCCACGCAGTCACGCCCGCGACGCTGGCGGGGCTGATGGCCTGCATCGCCTATGACAACGATCGGCCGGCCTCCTTCCCGCGCATCACCGCAGCGCTGGCAAACCTCGTGGCCACGGCGCGCCGGATGGCGGAGGCGCTGGCCCCGTACGACGATCCGCCGCTGCTGCGCGCTGATGTCGGCGGACTTGCCGAGCGCTGGGTCGGCGACACGACCGTGACCTGGGCACAGCTCTGCCGCTCCACATCGATGGCCGAGGGCGATATCTACCGGCTCCTGTCCCGCACGCTCGAATACCTCTCCCAGGTCCATTCGCTGCAGGCCACGCATCCGGACCTGGCCACCGTGGCGGCGGAAGCCCTGAGCCGCATCCGGCGCGGCGTGCTGGAGGAACTGCCGTGACGCGCGATGAAGTGGAACGGGCGCTCGCCGAGCTTCCCTTCCGGCTACTGCGCCGGCTGGGGCGGGCCATCACCGGACCCCTGGCGCTGCGGATGGGCAAGCGGCGGCTCATTCACACGATCATGGCGGGCGCCGAGGCCAACAGCGCGCGCATCGAGGCCGCGATTCGCACCCACGAGGCCGAGCAGCGGGCGCTGGCCGCAGGCCCGGGGCCGGCGGGCCCGGCATCCGCCGAGCACAGGGTGGAAAGGCCGGCCGATCTCCGTGCACTTCTGGAAGGGATCGGGGTGCCGGAGCCGCGCCCCTTCGTGCCGGATGACTGGCAGGTGGAGGCGGTGGAGGCGCTGGAACGGGACGACGTGATCGTGAGCGTGCCGACCGGCAGCGGCAAGACCTATGTTGCCGTGGAGGCGACCCGCCGCGCCATGCACGAGGACCGGACCGTCGTCTATACCTCGCCGCTTAAGGCCCTGTCGAACACGAAGTACACCGAGTTCTGCAAGATCTTTGGGCCAGAGCTCGTGGGAATCATCACCGGCGACCGGCGAGACAACCCCACCGCGCCGATCCTAATCATGACGACGGAGATCCTGCGCAACCTCCTCTACGACGCGGCGGGAGGCGAGATCGACGTCCGTTTAGACACCTTGGGGCTCGTCATTATTGATGAAAGCCAGTTCCTGGCCGACCCGGAGCGCGGGGTCGTCTGGGAGGAGACGATCATCTTCTGCCCATCCCAGGCACGGCTGCTCCTGCTCTCGGCCTCCATCGGGAATCCCCAGGAGCTGGCCGCGTGGCTGTCCAGCATTCGCCCGACGCCGTGCCACCTGGTCCGCCACCAGCACCGATCGGTTCCGTTGCGGGCCGGCTATCTCCATCCCAACGGCAAGCTCACCCCGTTGTTCCGGACAGTCGCCATGCCGCCCTCGCCCTCGCAGGCCGTCCTGCACCCGGAGGCCAAGCGGCTCTTCACCATGTTCGAGGAGGACACCTTGTACACCAGGCGCTCCGGATGACGCGCCAGCAAGTTGTCGCCTTTGGTTTGTTCGGGGTCCTGCTTGTTCTGCTCTACCAGCTTGCCGAGACCTTTAGTCTGTTCGTGAAACCTGTGCTGTGGGCGGTGATCCTGGCCCACGTCACGTTTCCTTTGCACACCTGGCTGACAGGCCTGCTCCGCGGGCGTGAGGTCGCGTCGGCCGTGCTGTTGACAGTGGGGGTCGTCGTGTTGATCATGGCGCCTGTGGTCTTTTTCACTTTCCTGCTCGTCCAGGAAGCCGGCAACAGCTACGACGCGGTCAATACCTGGGTCCAGTCAGGTGGCGTGAAGCGTCTGCCAAACGAACTGGCCACGCTCCCACTGCTTGGCGGAAGTCGCGCCCAGCACATGATCGTGAAGTTCATCGGCACCAAAGGAAACTTTGAAGCTTTTCTGTTGCAAAGCGCGAAGGCTATGAGCGGGTTCATCGTCGAGCAACTGGCGGGCCTCGTCAAAAACGCGTTCCTCCTGGGCGTCAACTTTTTGGTGATCGTCATCACGCTGTTCTTTCTCTTCAAAGACGGGAAGCGGCTTTTCCAGACTCTCGATTGGATGATTCCGCTCGACGCGACGCACAAGAAGAAGATGTTTTCACGCCTGGATCAAACCATCACGGCGGTGGTCAAGGGGATCGTGATTACGGCGATCGTGCAGGGGCTGCTCGCGGGGCTCGCCTATGCGGTTCTCGACGTGCCCTTTCCGGTCTTCTTGATGGCGCTGACCATCGTCCTGGCCCCACTGCCCTTCGGGGGCACCGTGCTGGTGTGGGGGCCGGTGGCACTGTACCTGTTCTGGACCGGTCCCCTGTGGAAGGCGATCGCGATGCTGGTCTGGGGGGCTGGCGTAGTGACGATGGCGGACAACGTGCTACGGCCGATGCTCATCGGGAAAAAGGCCAAGCTGCCGGTGCTGTTCCTCTTCTTCAGCATCCTCGGCGGCTTGGCGGCCTACGGGCTGATCGGACTCTTCCTCGGGCCGATCCTCCTCGCCATCCTCCTCACCGCGATTCAGATCTACCGCGAGGAATACCTGAGCGAGTCGGCGCCTCCGCCGCCGATGACAGCTTAGACAAGCTGGGCTACCTGCCTCTACCGGATTTAGATCCGGAGGTGTGGCCTCTCGAGTGTCCCTTCATTGATGGCGGATGACTTCCCCGTAATCTGGGTCGTAGGAAGGAACCGCTGAACCGATGCGGGTAGAACCAATACGGCTCCCAGTAGGAGCTCCAGTAGGGATCCCAGTAACGGTCCATGTAAGCATCGGAGTAGAAGGGAGTGTAGGGCGAACCTCTCGCGTACGGCTGAGGCGCTTGCGGCCAGACCTGAAGATGTCGGACCTCCAGGGTGACATAGGTGTATTTCATTTCGTCAAGGAAGCCTTCCGTTGTCCCAGTGACCTCGCCCGCTACCGTGACCCGCGTCCCTGGCGGGACCGTCGCAGGATCCAGAAACTCCTTTTGGAAGGCAATGAAGCGACCTTGAGACGCGGTCCGGTTCATAGTGGGCTCATTGAACTCGTTCAGTGGAAGGTGAAGGATCTCGAGTCTGGTTCGGTCTGCCAACCGTTTCGCGGTCAACACTTCGCCGCCTAGCAAGATGATCCGTCCCTTATAGGCCGCCGGAACGGCTTTGACATTGGCAAAGGAAATCCGCTGTTCGACCTGGGTTTGAAGCTCGGGCGGAGGCTGGTATTCGAGCTGTACAGCGTCTCGCTTGGAGGACGCGCACCCAGACAGGAGGAGGCAACACGCCCCCATCAGAACCGGGACCGTACCCCTGTC
>Ga0209056_10005583_pt1 | contig 13073 bp, 10 predicted proteins | sample GraSoiAngelo_114_FD_185876 | JGI IMG/M metagenome (GOLD analysis project Ga0209056, IMG submission 185876) | Grasslands soil microbial communities from the Angelo Coastal Reserve, California, USA - 14_0903_13_40cm (SPAdes) (version 2) | ecosystem: Environmental > Terrestrial > Soil > Grasslands... | reverse complement strand
GATGTCTGCGCTCGCTTCCTATCAGTGGCCGGGGAACATTCGCGAGCTCCAGAATTTCATCGAGCGGAGTGTAATCCTTACTTCGGGCAGCGTCCTGCACCCCCCTCTCGCGAGCTTGAAGAGTGCCCCCGAAGCGGAATCCCTTGGGGCAATTACCCTGGAGGACGCGGAGCGGGACCATATTCGCAAGACTCTCGATGAGACCCGGTGGGTTGTCGCCGGCCCCAACGGGGCGGCCGCACGTTTGGGAATCAAGAGGTCCACGCTTTACTTCCGCATGCAAAAGCTGGGCATCTCCCGTTCCAACAAGGATCCCCTTCCGGCGTAGCGGAGTTGTCGTGATGCGGGGATCGACCCTCCAAACGATTGACACTGCGCTGCTTTCGCCATCAGACGCGGCAGCACTCACATCTCCAGTCGATCTGAATCCAAACCCGTAACCTCACTTAAACCGTCGGCATCAGGACATCGTGTCTAGCGGGCCGGCATTCCAAATTGTGCCATTGCTGATAATCGACCTTTGTTTTCAGTCGCTTACAATCCGCCGTCTTTGGCAACCCTGTTGCCTATTCCAGTTGCGTCGCTCGACGCACCGAATCTTTTCGTCGCGACGCCTGAACGCGATTGGACCGCTCTTTCGCGCGCGAAGTCATTTCTCAGAATGTCGAAAAAGGAGGAACTATGAAGCTTCAATCAAAAATCGCAACATCATTGGGACTCATGCTGCTTTTGGCGTGCGTCTCGTTCGCTCAACACGTTAAGACCGACTACGACCATAGTGCAAACTTTGGCCAATACAAGACCTACACTTGGGAAAAGGTCCAGACGAAAGATCCGCTCATGGTCGACCGCATCAAGAGTGCCGTGAACAGCGCTCTGGCGGCAAAAGGTTGGACAGAAGTTTCCTCGGGAGGAGATGTCGAGGTCTTTGCCATCGAGACGACTCAGAATCAGCAAACCCTGGAGACGTTCTACAACGGATTCGGCGGAGGTCGCCGCTGGGGATTCGGCGGCGGATTTGGCGACGCAACCACGACCGTCGAAACCTACAAAGTGGGGACCTTAGTGGTCGATCTCTTCGATGCAAAAACGGAGAAAGTGATCTGGCGAAGCTCGTCGAGCGATACGCTCTCCGACAAGGCGGACAAGAACACAAAGAACCTCGACAAGGGCGCGAACAAAATGTTCCAGCATTTTCCTCCCGCCCCGTCGACGAAACACTAAGGGGAGCGAGATGAATCGCCATCTGACGTTTTCACTCGCTATCTCCATGACCCTGAGTACCCTGGCGATTCCTATGCGCGCGGCAAACAAGCCGCGCGCGGGAACGGACAGCCGGAAGCCAGTGGTTTGGACGAACGACGATCTCGAAAAACTCCACAGCCTCGGTCTGATTTCCATCGTGGGCCGAACGGACGAAGAACAGCTAACCTCGGCATCCGCGCCTGCACCGTATGTGGAAACCCAGGACCCGGAGTGGTATGCCGGGCAGGCAGCGCAGCTGCGCGATGAACTTGAACGCAGACGGGCTCAGCTCCATGAATACCAGAAGGCGCTTGAAGATGCGCGAAGTCTCGGGGAAACGACGGGCGGGATAAATGTAGATGAAGGCGACATAGGTATCACTCCTGAAGCTGGCATTGAATTCCTTCAGCAGCGCTTGAACGAAGCACAAATGGGCCTAGACGCACTGGAAGACTTGGCCCGCCGCAATGACATCTCGCCGGGCACGCTGCGCGGCAAATGAGGCTGTCTAGCGCGTTGACGAGAAGTCATGAAGTTTTTTGAACACGGGTTTGCAACTAACGAGATGCTCTCAATTCTGTACTGGAGAATTTGCCATGAAGTTGTCCAAGCAGGTTTTGATCCTACTTCTCTGTTGTTTGCTTGTGCGATTCACTGCGCAAGCCGAGTCTTTCGGTCCCACGGGCCAAGCCAACGAACAGTCACCGACGCCGCCCGTGCAACATTCCCCTCAAGAGCTGCAGCAACTGGTCGCGCCGATCGCCTTGTACCCGGACGTCCTCGTTGCACAGGTTCTCGCCGCGTCCACCTATCCAGCGGAGATTGTCGAGGCGGACCGCTGGATGCAAAGTCATTCCAACCTCAAGAGTGAAGAGCTGGCAAAAGAGGTTGACAAACAGCGCTGGGACCCGAGCGTAAAGGCCCTCACGCAATTTCCCTCGGTTCTTGAAAACATGGACAAGAACCTCTCTTGGACTTCATCCCTTGGGGACGCCTATGCCAACCAGCAGCAGGACGTGACGGATGCCGTCCAAGCGATGCGTCAGCAGGCTCACAAGGCTGGCAACCTGAATAGCAATGAACAGGAGAAGGTAACAACGCAAGGCAACACAATCATCATCGAACCGGCCAATCCTGAGGTGGTCTACGTGCCTGCCTATGATCCCTGGCTCGTGTATGGCGACCCGATCGTCGCATATCCAGGCTGGTATCCCGTGCCGGGGATCTTCCTGGCTGGAGCCGGGATTGGATTTGGAATCGGGTTCGGCGTTGGTTTCTTCGGAGGGTATGGTTGGGGCTGGCATCACTGGGGATGTGACTGGCATGGCCACCGGGTGATCTACAACCACAACACCTACATCTCCCACAGCCGAACCATCATCAATCGCAACAACTTTAACCGCGGCCGCGGTAATTTCAGCCATGGCAACTTCAACCATGGCAACGCGTTCCACGGAAGCAGACCTGGCGGCGGAGGTCCGGGGTTTCACGGGTCTTCGGCGCCTCATTTTCAGCCGGGAACACGCTCCGGCGCGTTCAGTGGCTTTGATCACGGCGGAAATGTCCGAGGCTTTTCCTCACGCGGGCGGTCAAGCTTTGGAGGTGGCTCTCGTGGTGGTGGTTTTCACGGCGGCGGTGGTGGACGACATAGGTGATTGCACGCACCAGCGCGTGAAACTTGCCGAAAATTCAAGAATGGAGAGAAACATCATGCCGCAGAGGGATTTGAATTTTGTTCAATATGAATGGAAATGCTTTCTTCGATTTGCCGCGTCGGTTCTATTCGTACTTTTCCTGGGGTGTTCGTTTGTGCCAACGTTCGCCCAGCAGCCGGGACAGCGGACCTTTGCCTCCGCTGAAGATGCCGCCAGTGCTTTATTTGCTGCAATGCACGGACAGGACGAAGATTCTTCCTTGAGCATCCTCGGACCGGCCGGGAAGGATGTCATCTCCTCCGGCGACCCGGTGGAAGATTCGGATGCTCGCGCCAGCTTCGTCGTCAAATACGAGGAGATGCATCGGTTCGTGACAGAGGCGAACGGAGCGGTAACCCTGGTTGTCGGAGCTGAAAACTGGCCGTTTCCGATTCCCTTGGTGAAGAACAACGGTTCGTGGTATTTCGACACCGTCGCGGGCAAAGACGAGGTCCTATTCCGTCGCATCGGCAGAAACGAACTTGCCGCCATGAATGCGTGCCGCGAATTGGTCGAAGCGCAAAAACAATATTTTGCGCACCCGCCAGGCGACCTCCCCAAGCAATTCGCTCAGAGACTGGTCAGCGATGAAGGCGGGCACAACGGCCTGTATTGGCACGGCGCTAGCGATGAGTTCGCTAGCCCGATCAACCCTCTCATCGCATACGCGCGCCAAAATCTTCCAACCGACCAGGTTGGCGAGCACGTTCCCTTTAATGGCTATTTTTTCCGGATCCTCACTAGCCAAGGACCTCATGCACCGGGCGGAGCGAGGAACTATGTCGCCAACGGAAGGATGACTGGAGGATTCGCCTTCGTCGCCTATCCCGCCGAATACCGCTCTTCGGGTGTGATGACTTTAATTATTGACAAATCGGGGGCCATTTACGAAAAGGATCTTGGCCCTGACACAACAAAGCTCGCACAGGCGATGATCGCCTATGACCCGGATTCTACGTGGCACAAGCCTGAATGAGAAGAGCTTCGAAGTTGTCTCTGTCGCACATTGTCCCTGCGATACGAACCGATGCTGGCTCATGAGGTCTAACGAGAACCGACCGTAATACGTTTGGGAGTTTGCAGCCCATGAGATGGAGAATTCGAAAATCTTTCAAGATCTTCGCGCCGGGAAGCTCATTGCGAAAAAGGGTTGGGTATAGCCTGGCCATCGTGAGGTTGATTCTTGTCCCTGTAATTTTCTTGTCTGTTTATTATCTGTTTGCGATGGGCCGGATCGTGGACCGCATCGTGAATGTCGATGCGCCGGCAGCAAAGCTGGCAGAACAAGCTTCCATCGAGATATTAGAGGCCCGGCGTGCAGCGCGTAACTACGTTCTGCTCCAGGACCCGGAATATCTTCGGGCGAACCAGGAATCGCTCATGAAGGTGAGAGAAATCCTGTCTCGTATTAAGGATCTTGAGCCTGACGAAGAGAGCATCGTTCAAAAGGATCTGGATGCTGTCAATCGATATGAGCAGCGGTTCGCATCAGCGGTTTCGACAATGGGGCAGCGCAAGCAAGAACCTGTCGACGGGATTCGACAGGCGGTGACGGCCTATGAAAAAGACTTGAACAGTCTGCTCCGAGAGCGCAGACACAAGAATCGAGCCAAGCTAATTCAAGAGCTACGCATCCGAGCTGACTCCTTTGATACGCGAATTACAGAAGCTATACAGGTAGCGAACCCCGCGTTGAGCCAAGTCACGCCGGACCTTCGGACATCAAGCCAAGAAACCCTGCGGTCGACGTCCGACTTGGAACAGCAGAATTGGGGACGCGTCAAAATGGACCACCAGGAAGCTCGCCAGTTGATCCGTCGAGCGGAATGGGCCCTAAGCATCGTTTCGGCCGTCACTCTTTTGTTCAGCGTGTGGGTCAGCCTCATCCTGCCTGGCCAGGTCGCTAAACCTCTCGTGAGCCTCAAAGAAGCCGTGGATCACGCTGCAACCGGGAATTTTGAGATCGACTTCGAACTCCATGGAGGTGGCGAGGTGGTGGAACTTGCCAAAAGCGTCCAAAATCTAACCGCACTCTTGCGAGGAAAGTCGTAGCGTTGCGATGGCGCGTGCATCCAATCGACTGATGGCGAATGAAACGAGGATGGTGCATATGAGGCTGGGCGGAATCGTCAGAATGGTCTTGCTTGGATTCTTGGTGCCAGGAGTGGCGGCACAGATGTCACGGCAGAGTCTGCCATCACCCAAGCTCGGGACGGAACAGAGTCCACGGTCATCGCAAGCAAAGCCGCAAGTGGAGTTGAGGCGATTTTCTCTTTTAAGCGGGGTGTCGATCGATGTCTCCCCGGACTGGATCGAACGCGAGCAGATGCCGCTGCCGCCTTCGCCGAGGCTGGCGCCCTTCGCGCCGCACGTGACGTTTTTGGAATTCATGACGCTGGAAAATCCGAAGATGCATTCTGCCTTGCGGATTGCAACGACCACCAATCCGTTCTTGGGAGGCGATGAGGTCGCACTGGATGTGCAGATGCATGGCCCCACCGGTTCGGGCAACGGCCTGGCGGATTATCTGTTTTACTTTTTCTTTTCTCCGCCGCGGGATTGTTTGGATGGGGGCTCGGAAGCTTACAAGAAGGCAAAGAGACAGGCAGAATTGCCAGATCAGACGACGATTTCTCCAGATTTGAGTGTTCGCGCCGACTGCAAACACGCGCCTACGCTGGCGGGTTTTTATTCGAGCCAGTTGAGCCCGGGCGTATTGTTTCGAGTCACGAATGGCGTGGAACTCGCAGGCGGGATTTATCCGGAGTTTTATCTGACGCCGATGGAAAAAGTCGAGGCCAACGGGCTGACTTTTTACGTGTTTGAGGCGCAAGGCCGTATGCAACTCGATCTGGCGACGGTCGACCACTTCAACTTGCCTGACGAGATGCAAGGCTCGCAGGCGGATTTCTTCTGGGCGGTTGGAGCGCCGAGTCCCTTTCCATTTTTTCGGGACCCGCAGAGGAAGAATGTTCCCTTGATCCAGGTGGCGTATGCCGGGATCGGGCTGGGTCCGAATAAACGCGACATTTTCATGAAGTTGCTGCGGCAAGTCCACTCACCGTGAAGCAAGACTCGAGGAACTCGTGTCAAGGGTCGTGGACAGCGCGCTCTCGCGGATGAAAGTGGAGGAAGAGGAATCATGAAAGTTCGATTTTACAGGTGTTGGCTCCAGTGATCATGAGATCGAGATTCTTTGGAATTGTAGCCCTTGCTACCGCCACGGTTTGTTTGGCCCGTGGGGGCGAAACAATTCGCACTCCCCTGCCCAATCCCCCCGAGGTGCGAGGCAGCAACCATGTGGTGACACTAACACTACGAGCCGCGACCAATGCCGAGGGTCGAGATGCCTTCTCCTTTAACGGAAAAGCCGCGGCTCCCGTAATCCGTGCCTGGCCCGGCGATACGTTAAAGATCGAGTACATCAATGAGCTACCCAAAGTTGCAAGCGAGCCCTGTGCCATCGAGCCCTGCCACAATATGACCAACCTACATTTTCATGGCCTGGAGGTTTCACCACACGCACCCCAGGACGACGTTCTGGACATGATGGCCATGCCCGGCGAGACTTTGCACTATGCCGTGCAGATTCCTCCCGACCACCCTCCGGGCCTGTACTGGTATCACACTCATCCTCATGGAGAGAGCCACCGGCAAGCGCTTGACGGCATGTCCGGGGCCCTGGTGATCGAGGGGATTGAATCTTATTTTCCGCCTCTAACCGGCTTGCCGGAACGCGTCCTGGTAGTCCGTGGCCGTTCCATTGAGCACGATCCTCAGTCTACCGATTTGAAACGCCGCGTTGAACTCAGTTCGGATACTTGTGGTGCGGAGCCTGAGACGCCAGAAGAGGTCTTCACCGTAAACGGATCCGTGCGGCCGCAAATTGAAATCGCTCCTGGGGAGCGCCAATTTTGGCGCATTGTGAATGCCTCCGCGGATCGCTATTTTGACCTGCAGCTTGAAGGTCAAATGTTTGAAATTGTCGCGCTGGACGGGATGCCCATCGCCCTGCACGACCCCAATCATCGAACGCGTATCGTTGATCAAGTCCTGTTGCCACCGGCGGGCAGGCTTGAAGCCATTGTTACTGGTCCAGCAGCCGGCACCCCTCGGCGTCTGATCACCCGTTGTGTGGACACCGGGCCGGACGGCGATCCGAATCCAGCGATGATACTGGCCGACATCGTTCCGCGCTCGGCGACAGACTCAACAACTAAGGTATCTAAAACCTCCCTCAAGCCTGATCTCAAAACGCTGGATCTCGCTGCGGAAGAAAAAGCGCCTCCTCGGTTCATCGTGACGTTCACAGAAGACAAGAAGGGCTTTTACATCAACGGAGAAAAATTCGCGCCCGACGCCACTCCCATGGTGCGGGCAAAGGTTGGGACGTTTCAGCATTGGAGAATTGTCAATGATTCGAGGGAACTGCACCCCATGCACATCCATCAGGTCCATTTTTTGGCGTATGCCGAAAACGGCCGGCCGATCGCCGACCCGCTTTGGCGGGACACTGTGAATGTTCCCTACCGCGGTTCCGTCGACGTCATCATGGACTTCACCAACCCCGTGATCCGGGGCATGTCCGTCTTTCACTGCCATCTCCTCAATCACGAAGACAAAGGGATGATGGCGAAAATCCTATTTCAATGACTGCCGCCGTCCGAGAATCGATGCCTGCCGAGTTGCGCGATCCACGCAAAAGCGTTCCATTGCTTCATCTTTTGCGGAAGGATGTGGCCTCCAGTGGACCGGCGTGGCTGCCGCTCCTTTTAGTGTTGGGGGCAATTGGCGCCGTCGCGTATGCAGACCACCTCGTTGTCTCGGTTTCGCTTGTCTATCTCTACATACTTCCTCTCGGCGTCGGAGCGATTTTCCTACGTAAAGAAATAAGCTATAGCCTCATCGTGGTTTGTATCTTGTTCCATGACTACTACTCCCCACGCCCTATCAACCCTGGGCTTAGGATCTTCCACAATCTCTCCGCGATGTTGTGCTTCGCCTTTGTTGTTTATGTCATCCAGCGGTATATCGAACAGCGGGAGGCGCTAGCAAAAACGGTTCAGCAGCAGCGTGATGACCTTCTCAAGGACGTGGGGCTGGCCGCGCAAGTCCAACGCCTGTTTCTTCCCGTGGGCAAACCGGCCATTGCCGGACTCGAAATAGCCGGCATGATGCAGCCGGCGCGGGGCGTGGGCGGCGATTACTACGACTATATCCCCATCAACGCGCAAACCATCCAGATGGTCATTGCCGACGTATCCGGCAAAGGCGTTCCCGCCGCCCTCTTGATGTCCGCGACGGCGGCAGCCATGCAGCTAGAGGCGAACCACGATCGAAACATGCTGGAAATGGTGAAACGGTTGAACACGGAAATCCATTCCGTGTCGGATGGCGAACGCTACGTAACATTGCTGGTCGCCGAAATCGATGCACACAAACGGACGCTGCGCTATGTCAACTGCGGCCACAATCCCGCGCTTCTGTTTCGTGGGAAGGATGGCACCGTCACGCGCCTGAACTCGTCTTGTCCACCCATCGGATTATCTCCAGAAGAAATCTGTGAACTTGCCTCGGCGGACCTAATGGCCGGAGACGTGGTGGTTTTCTATACCGATGGCATCACTGAGGCAGAGAACCGGTTTGGCGAAGAATTCGGCATGCAGCGCCTTTCCGCCAGAGTGCGCCGCGGTTCTTCACTGTCCGCCGAGGACCTCATGGTCGATATCTATGACAGCGCAGCGGATTTCTGCGGCGATAGCTTCAACGATGATGTCACCATTCTCGTAGTCAAATGCAATTTCGACGGCTCCTCAACTCTGAGTTCGTAACTCCTTCCACGATAGGAACGCTTTGGGTTCCGCCGGACCCGGGTGGCGTTGGCGCGTCCCATCCTGATTCCTACTCCCTTTCTTGGGAAGTCGATCTCCATCTGGAAAGACGCCCTGTCAACGTGCTGACAGCCATTCCGTTCATTGGACTCCTCGCAGCTTAGCCCCTGGGCTTCCTCTCTTTCCTCCTGGCGTAACCCCCCCTGTTTTCAACCACTTCCTCAAGATTTCGATCGCGTCTCAATGTGGCATCCGGATTGCCTCCTCTAGGGTCTGAGGAAAGAGAATCTACGGGAGGGAAATCACATGCGAAAGTTGTTGCCCTGTCTAAGCACCATTATCTTGGCTGTCCTGCCACTCATCACTGACGTGGCAAGCGCATCGGGCCAAAACAAAGATGACGACCGATTGAGAAATTGTGGCACGGTCTTGAAAGAGATTCTCGACGTTCCAGACAACATTCCGCAGGACTTGCTCGACAAGGCAGATTGCGTCGTTGTGTTTCCCTCCGTCCTGAAGGCCGCGTTCATCGTTGGCGGAAGCTACGGGCGGGGCGCTATGTCGTGCCGCAAGGGTGAAGACTTCAGAGGAGCTTGGGGCGCTCCTACGATGATGGCCCTTGAGGGTGGGAGCTTCGGCTTTCAGATCGGTGGACAAGCTACGGATTTTGTCCTGCTTGTTATGAATGAAAGTGGCGCGAGGGGCATCCTCGCCAGTAAGGTCAAGCTGGGTGGCGACGCCTCCGTGGCCGCTGGCCCGGTCGGCCGCGATGCGTCAGCCGATACGGACGCGACTCTGCGTTCCGAAATCTTAAGCTACTCAAGGGCGCGTGGCTTGTTTGCTGGAGTCTCCCTCGAAGGCTCCACGATTCGCCCGGACAATGGCGACAACCACCGTGTCTACGGCAGGAAGGTTCCCGCGAGGGAAATTGTTCTCTCCGGAACGGTCGCCGTGCCTCCAGCAGCCGAGCAATTGATCTCGACCCTGGATGCCAGGACCCCGAAGCACAGGCCGTAGGGTCAATTTGGTTGGTACAGTCCGGCCGCGCCGGACGGAAAGATTGAGAGCCAAGCATTATGTGGATTGTTAGAGTAGCGCTGAAAAGGCCGTACACGTTCGTAGTGTTGGCTATCCTGATTTTGATCCTTGGAACGCTCTCGATCTTTCGCACCCCGACAGACATCTTTCCAAACATCGACATTCCCGTCGTGAGCATCATTTGGAACTATACGGGGCTCTCACCAACGGAGATGTCCAACCGCATCATCACGCTTCAGGAGCGTAACTTAACGACCATTGTGAATGATATTGAGCATATCGAGTCGCAGTCATTGAATGGCATCGCGGTCATTAAAGTGTTTTTCCATCCAGGCGTCAATATCAGCATGGCCATTGCGCAGATCGCAGGCCAATCCCAAACGCAGCTCAAGCAGTTGCCAGCAGGCACGACGCCGCCACTGATCATCACCTACAGCGCTTCCAGCGTACCCATTCTCCAGATGGCTCTCTCCGGCCCTACGCTTTCGGAGCAGCAATTAAATGATCTTGGTCTGAATTTCATCCGGCCCCAGCTCACCTCGGTACCTGGCACGGCCGTCCCGTATCCGTACGGCGGCAAACAGCGCCAGGTTCAAGTGGATTTAAACACTGCGGCACTCCAATCGAAAGGCTTGTCTCCTCTTGACGTAGTGAATGCCATCAGCGCTCAGAATCTCATTCTCCCGTCCGGAACGGCCAAGATCGGAAAATTTGAATATAACGTGGACATGAATGGGAGCCCAACAACTATCGCAGGTCTGAACAACCTTCCTATCAAAGCCGCGGGAGGCACGACGATTTACATTCGCGACGTCGCTAACGTTCGCGATGGATTTCCCCCTCAGACCAATATCGTTCGCGTCGACGGCCGTCGATCCACTCTAATGACCATTCAAAAAATCGGAAGCGCGTCTACTTTAGATATCATCACTGCAATCAAGAAGCTGTTGCCAAGTGTCAAAACGACGCTTCCGCCAGACCTTCAAATTCGGCTCCTCGGAGACCAATCTGTCTTCGTCCGTGGCGCCATTTCCGGCGTTTTACGGGAGGCGCTCATCGCGGCCTGCCTTACGGCTGCCATGATTCTTCTGTTTCTTGGAAGTTGGCGCAGCACGCTCATTATCGCTATTTCGATTCCTCTTTCTATTTTGACTTCGATCATTTTCCTAAGCGCCCTGGGAGAGACCATCAACATCATGACTCTTGGGGGTCTGGCGCTGGCTGTCGGCATCCTGGTGGACGATGCAACGGTCACAATCGAGAACATTCACGGTTTTCTAAGTAAAGGCAAGGAAACGGAAGAGGCGATTCTTCTTGGGGCGGAGCAGATCGCAGTGCCGGCACTGGTTTCAACTCTTAGCATCTGCATCGTCTTTGTGCCCATGTTCTTGCTCACCGGGGTCGCCCGTTATCTCTTTGTGCCCATGGCGGAGGCGGTCGTCTTCGCGATGTTGGCTTCCTACGTGCTTTCCCGGACCCTCATACCAACCATGGCCAAATATCTTCTCAAAGCTCATGCTGAAGAAGGCTCGCACGCCCCGAGTAAGAATCCTCTGGTGCTCTTCCAAGCCTGGTTTGAACGCAGCTTTGAGAGGATTCGGACCGCGTATCGCGGATTACTCGTAGCCTGTGTCCGTCACCGCCGTGTTTTTGCCGGCTCATTTCTCGCCGCGTGCGTACTCTCCTTCGGGCTCTACCCCTGGTTGGGACAAGATTTCTTCCCATCCGTGGATAGTGGCGAATTCACACTGCATCTTCGCGCCCCGACCGGTATGCGTATCGAAGAGACGGCCGCCTTGTGTGACCGCGTCGAAGCCGAGATTCGCAACCAAATACCGCCTGCCGAGTTCGCTGGGGTGATCGACAACATCGGATTGCCTTATAGCGGCATCAATCTTTCCTATAGCAGTTCGGCGCCAATCGGAACGGAAGATGCGGACATTATGGTCGCTCTTTCCCCTAAGCACCGGCCAACAGCAGGTTACGTGCACGACTTGAGGTTGAAGCTGTCACGGGATTTTCCTGGAGTTACTTTTTATTTCCTGCCCTCGGATATGGTGACTCAAATTTTGAACTTTGGCCTGCCTGCCCCAATCGATATTCAAATTATCGGAAATAATCTGCAGGCCAACCGGCAATTTGCGGACAAGCTGCTGGAGAGGGTCAAGTACGTTTCGGGAACAACGGATCTCCGCATTCAGCAAACCTTTGACCAGCCGAAATTTCACGTTGATGTGGATCGGACGAAAGCTCGGGAAATCGGTTTCACCCAGCGAGAAGTTGCGAGCAATCTCTTGATAACGCTGAGCGGTAGCTTCCAGACTTCGCCGACTTTCTTTCTGGACCCCAAGAATAGCGTGAGTTATCAGATCGCGACGCAAACTCCGCAGTACCGCGTTCAGTCACTGCAGGATCTGGAGAACATTCCGGTTACGGGCACAGGTACCGCTCCGCCCTCCATACTCGCGAGTCTCGCCTCGTTCAGCCGCAATTCCGAGTTGAGTGTGGTCTCTCATTACAATGTGTCCCCGGTCATCGATATATTCGGTTCCGTCCAAGGCCGTGACCTCGGAGCCGTTTCGAAGGACATCTTCTCGATTCTGAGCACCAGTCAAAAGGAGCTTCCCCGAGGTTCAAAGATCATCGTCCGCGGCCAGATCCAGACGATGAAGTCATCTTTCATGGGATTGTTAACCGGGCTCGTATTCGCCATCGTCCTGGTTTACCTCCTTATCGTCGTGAATTTTCAATCTTGGCTCGACCCATTCATTATTCTGACCGCCCTTCCCGCGACGCTCGCGGGGATCGTGTGGTTCTTGTTTGTGACCGGCACGACGGTCAGTGTGCCCGCGCTTACGGGATCGATCATGTGCGTTGGAGTGGCCACTGCCAACAGCATCCTGGTAGTCAGCTTCGCGAAAGAACAGCTAGGTGCAGGGCACTCTGCGGCCGAAGCGGCCGTGCAGGCAGGGTTCGCGCGATTCCGGCCGGTGCTGATGACCGCTCTGGCCATGATCATCGGAATGCTGCCTATGGCCATCGGGTTGGGTGAAGGTGGAGAGCAGAATGCCCCTCTCGGCCGCGCCGTTATTGGCGGGTTGCTTTTCGCCACTGTATCTACGCTGTTCTTCGTTCCTACGGTATTCAGTATGGTGCATAGCCTCCGTCATCGCCCGGCTGAAACTGGAATTCAACAATAGGGCTCATTAGAAGCAGAAAGGTATGCCAATGCAGTCAGAAACAGAAGCACAAGTTGTAGCGAACG
>Ga0209056_10005578_pt1 | contig 13079 bp, 11 predicted proteins | sample GraSoiAngelo_114_FD_185876 | JGI IMG/M metagenome (GOLD analysis project Ga0209056, IMG submission 185876) | Grasslands soil microbial communities from the Angelo Coastal Reserve, California, USA - 14_0903_13_40cm (SPAdes) (version 2) | ecosystem: Environmental > Terrestrial > Soil > Grasslands... | reverse complement strand
CCGTCAAACATCCCGAGCGCATGAATGTGGTCATCTATCGCGAAAATACAGAAGATGTCTATGCCGGCATCGAGTGGGAGCAGGGTACACCGGAAGCCGCCAAGCTGATTGAGTTTCTTAACAAGGAAATGCTGAAGAGCGGAAAGAAGCAGGTCCGCCTGGATTCCGGTGTAGGCATAAAGCCGATGTCGGTCACCGGGACGAAGCGCCTGGTGCGCATGGCGATCAAATACGCACTAGAGAGTAGTCGCAAGTCTGTCACCCTGGTACACAAAGGCAATATCCAGAAATTTACCGAAGGCGCTTTCCGGAAGTGGGGATACGAGCTGGCGACTGAGGAATTCCGCGACCGGGTAGTGACAGAGCGCGAGAGGTGGATCTTGGATAACAAAGACAAGAACCCGAACATCACCATCGAGCAGAATGCGAACCTGATCGAGCCCGGGCTGGAATTTGCCACTGAGGATTTTCGACAATCGATATACAAGGAAGTGAACGACGTGCTCGAGAAGATCTACAAGACTCACGGCAACGGCGCGTGGAAGAAGAAGCTGATGATCAACGACCGTATTGCCGACTCAATCTTCCAGCAGGTTGTAACGCGTGCCGACGAGTACTCGGTGTTGGCGACTCCTAATCTCAATGGTGACTACATTTCCGATGCCTGCGCCGCGCAGGTTGGTGGGCTGGGAATCGCGCCGGGCGCCAATATCGGGGACGGTTATGCGATCTTTGAAGCCACCCACGGAACGGCGCCGAAGTACGCAGATAAAGACGTCATTAATCCCGGTTCCGTGATTCTTTCCGGCGTAATGATGTTCCGGTTCCTGGGCTGGGGCGAAGCTGCTGACATGATTGAGCAAGGCCTGGAGCGCACCATCGAGCAGAAGAAAGTTACCTACGATTTTGAGCGGCTGATGGAAGGCGCTACCAAGGTAAAGACCAGCGAGTTCGCCAACTGCGTCATCCAGAACATGGAAGCTGCGGTCATGACCGCGGTGTGACCACCAAGATCTGAACCACGAAGGACAGAAGGCACACGACTTGAGAACAAGTCCATTTCTCCTCTTCCCTTCGTGCACCCTTAGTGTCCTGCCGTGGTTGAGAATTCTTACCGTCGCTAAATGGAAAGGAAATTCATGCGCAAGAAAGTCACCATTGTGGGTTCGGGAAACGTAGGCGCTACCGCGGCCCACTGGATCGCCGCCAAAGAACTCGCGGACATTGTGCTAATCGACATTATCGAAGGCGTTCCGCAGGGCAAAGGTTTGGACCTGCAGGAAGCCATGCCGATCGAGAAGCGCGATTGCTATGTGATCGGCACGCAGAACTATGCTGAGACCGCCAATTCTGACATCGTGGTTATCACCGCCGGTGTCCCGCGCAAGCCGGGTATGAGCCGCGACGACCTGCTCAACATCAACCACAAAATCATGAAGGATGTGGTGGGCAAGGTCGTGCAGTACTCGCCAAACTCTATCCTGATTGTTGTGTCGAACCCGCTGGACGCGATGGCGCAGGCGGCCTACAAGATGAGCGGCTTCTCGCGCAATCGCGTCATCGGCATGGCTGGCGTGCTAGATTCCGCGCGATTCCGAGCCTTTATTGCGCAGGAGCTAAAGGTCAGCGTGGAGAACGTAACCGCATTCGTTCTCGGGGGACACGGCGACACCATGGTGCCACTGCCGCGGTATTCCACAGTCGCGGGCATCCCAATTACCGAACTGATGGACAGCGCGACTGTTGAGCGGCTGGTTCAGCGTACGCGGGATGGCGGCGCGGAAATTGTGAAATACCTCAAGACTGGCAGCGCCTACTACGCGCCTTCAGCGGCCGTGACAGAAATGGTCGAGGCAATTCTGAAAGACAAAAAGAAGATTCTGCCTTGCGCCGCTTATCTCGACGGCGAGTACGGGTTGAAAGGCCTGTACGTCGGCGTGCCGGTGAAATTGGGAGCAAGAGGAATCGAACAGATCATAGAAATCAAACTCACGCCGGAAGAGAAGGCGGCCCTGGATAAGAGCGCGGCTTCGGTGAAGGAGTTGGTGGCGGTAATCGGAGTGTAGGAGCAGATCCCGCTGCTCACAGGAGCCAAATCACCTGGCGACGGAAACTCTTCTCTGCTTGCTACCGCTTGCGCCTCCGGGGAACAAACTCTCGAGCTACGTTGAATCCGACGTGCACCCCCAAGGACCGAGTACCGAGCCATAAACCCTTGCGCAAACCGTAGCGGTCGGGATACCAGGCGTAGGTGGCTACAATTGCGCCAGTGTACGGTGCAACCGCGTCTGGGGTGGAGAAAACCGCTTCCCCGTTGGGCCGTCGGGCCATAAAGCTCGAGCCCAAGGCATGACGTAGCCGAGGAGCAAAACCTGAGCATTGACAGCGGTAATACTTCGTGTCCTCATGCAGGACAGAGGCTAACCCATAACGCGTAGTTTCGGTAATGGCAGACCGCCCGAATTGTGATCCGATGCGTCTTCCGTATCCTTCCGCCCCCTGCCCCCACTCTTCCGGCGTATTGCGGGCTTGGTCGATCCCAGCAGCAACGCCTGCTCGGAGAAATGCAAGCGGGCCATAGGCAGAAATCATGTAGCGACGAAACTGCTCTTTCGGTGTAGGCGCCTGATATGAACTCACGAGCCGCTGCGAAGCAGTCGCGGTCGATTGGTTCGAAGCAGTGTTGGCATCCACTGCCTGGGCACACAGGGTGATGGGTAGAACCACAATTGCAATCAAGAAAGCCCGACAACCAAGGTGGATAATTGACATATTTTTCGCTCGACATCATTTTTCTACTACTGCAGCACTCAAACGAACAATGGACGAGTGTTCAGTCCCCAAAGGTTCTGGCTAATCAGTAAAATCCTTGCGATCAATGGACAATTGCAACACCGGCAGTACTGACCTGCCCCCGTTCTTCGCGCACGAGATCATACGACACTTTCCGACTCCGGGTTTGCGGCTGAGGACGGCGGAGCCAGCAAAGCGTAGCCGGACTCAGCCGGCCCCAGCGATGTAGCAAACTCCTTCGGCGTCCGATATCCCAGACTGCTGTGCGGCCTTTCTTCGTTGTACTCCTTCTGCCACGCCGCGATTTTTCGCCGCGCATCGAACAGATTCTGAAACCAGCTCACCGTCAAACACTCCTCCCGCAGCCGTCCGTGAAAGCTCTCGACGTGCGCGTTCTGCGTCGGCTTCCCCGGCTGAATGTGCACCAACTCGATCTGCCGCTCCACACACCACGCCAGGAAGTGTCGGCTCGTCAGCTCCGGCCCGTTGTCGCAGCGAATCGCCAACGGCTGTCCACGTTCGGCCACGATTTGCTCCAGCACGCGCGTCACTCTCCGGCTGGCAAAACTGGTGTCCACTTCCAGCGCCAAACACTCCCGTGTGTACGCGTCCACCACACTCAGCACCCGGATCGCTCGCCCACAGTCCACCGAATCGTGCACAAAATCCAACGCCCACTCCTGGTTCGCCGCCGCCCAGCTGCGCAGCGGCTGCCCCACTCGCACGCAGTGTTTCCGCTTCTTTCGTCGAATACTCAAACCCGCCTCCCGGTAGACTCGATACAGCCGTTTGTGGTTCACCTGCTCCCCGCATCGTCGCAGCAGGACCTGCAGCCGCCGATATCCGAAGCGCGGCTTCTCCCGCGCCAGCTCCACCAGCCGTGTTCGTAGCGGCTCATCGCAGCGTCTCGCCTGGTAGCGGTAACTCGATACCGCCAGCATCACCAGACCACAGGCCCGCCGCTCGCTGAAGGCATACTGCTCCCGCATCTGCCCGATAGCTGCCTTCAAAGCTACGAGCTCCAGCCGTTTTTTCGGATCACCGACTGCAGCGCTTCTTTGTCCAGGCTCAGATCTGCCACCAGCTTCCGCAGCCGCGTGTTCTCGTCTCGTAGCTGCCTTGCCTCTTGCGCCTGGCTCACATCCATCCCACCGTACCTCGCCTTCCAGGCGTAGATGGTGTGCTTGGACACGCCCACCTCTCGCGCCACATCTTCGACCGCTCGTCCCGCGTCCACCTGTTTCAAGGCGCTGATCATCTCCGCCTCACTATGCCTGCCCCTGGACATGGTTCTTCCCCTTTCCTTCGACGAAATCATATTCAATTTCGTGCGGAATCAGGGGAGCAGGTCACTTACCTGTGCTTTTGATGAATGCGCGGTAACCGCTGAAATCAAGAAAGGAAAATACGTCTATTACCACTGTACCGGATACCGCGGAAAATGTGATCTTCCCTACATGCGGGAAGAGGTCATGGGGGAGCGCTTGGGCCAAATTCTAAAGAATATCCAGATTCCCGACGACATTTTGCGACAGCTACAAGACTCCCTGCGGCAGGATTCGAAACAAATCCAGGAAGAAACTGCCGCCCAGCAAACCAGGCTTGAGCAACGCCATTCGGCTGTGCGGCGCAGAATGGAGCAGGCCTACCTGGATAAGTTGGACGGCAAGATTTCCGAAGAGTTCTGGGCGGCAAGAAATGCGCAGTGGCAGGAAGAGGCGGACGGCATTGTGCTGGCGCTGGGAGCCCTTCAAACTGCGAATCCGGACCGGCTGCTTACCGCTAATCGCATTTTAGAACTCGCCAACAGCGCCTATTCTCTGTACGTTAGACAGAATCCAAGCGAACAGGGCAAATTGCTGAGGATCGTGCTTTCGAACTGCGCCACAGACGGCGTAAGTCTTTATCCGGAATACAGAAAGCCCTTCGACTTGATCTTTGAAAGGGCGAAAGCAGAGGAATGGCGCGCCCGGAGAGATTCGAACTCCCGACCTATTGCTCCGGAGGCAATCGCTCTATCCAGCTGAGCTACGGGCGCGCTCCGATCAGTTTACATCCCGAGCCCGGTACCATCAATCGGTGCGCCCTTACTGTTTTCCCGGCTCGTCCCCAACCCGGGCCGAATCATTTTAGAAACTGCGTCAGAAACTGCGCAACGGGTTACCAGCGGCTGCTGCGGCCGCCGCGCTCTCGACCACGTCCACCTCCGCCGCCCGCTCCTCGTTCTGGTTTCGGACGTGCTTCATTCACGTTCAGGGTGCGTCCGCCGAGTTGTGTGCCATTGAGTGCAGCAATCGCCTTCTCACCGTCTTCCGCATTGGCCATTTCTACGAAGCCGAACCCGCGCGAACGTCCTGTGTCGCGATCCGTCATAATGCTTACGCGATCCACTTGGCCATAAACTTCGAACATCTTGCGCAGTTCGTCTTCACCCGTATTGAAGTCAAGGTTCCCAACAAAAATGTTTTTCAAGTCAGATGCACCTCAAGTGAGCTATTTGAGTGTGGCTGACTTCGGCGCGGACGAAGGGGGCTGGGACGCCTTTCCTTAAATCGAAGCCAAAGCTGGCGAACAGTCAAACGCGGGGGAAAGTATAGCAGGTATGCCCCGGATTACTCTCAAAGGCCATTAATACAGGCAGGCAGCAGACGCGTTGAGCGCTTCCATTTTGGGGCCGCATTACAGGCCTTCTTCCACGGCCACCATTGCGCCCTTTTTGCGCTTGTTCGCCTGCAGGACCTTCTTGCGCAGCCGCAGCGATTTCGGCGTGACTTCGACGAACTCGTCATCAGCAATGAACTCGATCGCCTGCTCCAAGTTCAATTGACGGAAGGGAACTAGACGAATCGCTTCATCCGCCGTGGAGGCTCGCATGTTCGTGAGCTTCTTCTCGCGCACCGCGTTGACGTCAAGGTCAGCATCTTTCGCGTTTTCGCCGATGACCATTCCTTCGTACACTTCTACCCCGGGTCCGACGAAGAGTTCACCGCGCTCTTGCAGGTTCCACAGCGCGTAGGACGTAGTCATACCGGGCCGGTCGGCAACCAGGGCTCCTGTCGGGCGATGCGGGATTTCTCCTTGCCATTCCGTAAATCCGTCGAACAGAGAGTTCATGACGATCGTGCCACGCGTATCCGTGAGCAACTGGCTGCGTAGTCCAATCAAGCCTCGGCTGGGCACTCGAAATTCAATGCGCACCCGCCCATAGCCGTGGTTGTGCAGGTTGACCACTTCGCCTCTGCGGGTGCCGAGCTGCTCCATCACAACGCCCACGAAGCCTTCCGGCACGTCCACGGTCAAGTGTTCCACCGGTTCCATCAGCTTTCCATCTAAACGCTTGGTGACGATCTCCGGCTTACCCACCATCAACTCGTAACCTTCGCGGCGCATCATCTCAATAAAAATCGAGAGCTGCAGCTCGCCGCGGCCCATCACCTTGAAGGAATCTGTGCTCTCCGTCTCTTCCACCCGCAATGAGACGTTAGTGAGTAATTCTTTGTCGAGACGTTCCCGCAGGTTGCGCGATGTTACATAGCTGCCTTCTCGTCCCGAGAACGGGGATGTGTTGACGGTGAATTGCATGGCGATTGTCGGTTCGTCAATGGCGATGTGCACAAGTGGCGCTGGAGTTTCCGCGCTGGTGATCGTTTCGCCAATGGTGATTCCTTCCACGCCCGCTACGGCCACGATGTCCCCCAGTTCAGTTTCGGTAATGTCTGTGCGCTTCAATCCGGAGAAGGAAAACAGTTTTGTGATCTTGGTCTTCTGCACCGTACCGTCCAGCTTCGCGATCCCGACTTCCCCGCCAGTGCGCATTGTTCCATTGAACACGCGCGCAATCGCCAATCGGCCGAGATAGTCGCTGTAATCGAGATTTGCGACCAGGATCTGGAGAGTTCCGGCAGCATCGCCTTTTGGGGCTGGAATCGTCTCCACAATCGCATCAAACAGCGGGCGCAGGTCCGCCCCGCCGGTTTTGAAGTTCTTCGAAGCAGTGCCCGCCTTGGCATTGGTATACAGGATTGGAAAATCCAGTTGCTCTTCCTTGGCGTCCAGGTCAATGAAGAGATCGTATATCTCGTTGAGCACTTCCTGCGGCCGCGCATCGGGACGATCAATTTTGTTGATCACGACAATTGGTGGCAAGTGTGCTTCCAAGGCCTTGCCTAGCACGTACCGTGTCTGCGGCAGCGGGCCTTCGCTGGCGTCTACCAGCAGCATCACCCCGTCCACCATCTTTAATGCGCGCTCCACCTCCCCGCCGAAATCGCTGTGCCCTGGGGTATCGACAATATTGATCTTCGTGCCGTGATAGAGGACTGCCGTGTTTTTGGCCAGAATGGTGATGCCCCGTTCGCGTTCCAGCTCGTTTGAATCCATCACGCGTTCGACAACCGTCTCATTGGCACGGAATGTGCCACTCTGACGTAGCATCGCGTCTACCAGCGTCGTCTTGCCGTGATCGACGTGGGCGATAATGGCAATGTTGCGAATACCTGAGCTCAATGTCACTTCCTTCCCGGAGGTGCCGCAGTCAGATGGTCGGTATCCTTACTTTACTATGCGACCTCGTCTCTCAGGAGAGGTTCACGCTTATTCATTCATCAGGATTCGCTCAATCCCAATCACCTCGTCATTGAGCAGCTCTCAGGCCGCGAAGGGACCTGCGTTTTCGCGGACGTCAAGGAAAGCAAGTCCTTCTAGGCTCAAGTCCACTCAGAATGGCAACTTTATTGATCGAGGTGAAATCAGTGACATCCGTGGCCGGTTTAATGCCAATTGGAAATGAATTCCCAAGCTGTTCACCCCGCGACGGCTACACTCTCTTGACGCCTAGGGGCTGGTTTTCCTGCCAGCCTGTGCTCCATTTCTCTTACCGCGCGCTGTGCGGCGCTGATAGCGCCAGCGGTCGTGGATACTGGTCCTTCGGAATCGGTATTGGCGAAGAAGATTCGGTCTAATGGCACCCGGACCAGTGGCTGGCTCTGTGTAAACAAACCTGGAGTCGACATATACAGGGGATGGCCACGCCGGTAGATGTGCACTTCGATGGGATCGATATTTGAGCTGGAGAACAGCTTCTGAAAATCCCGCAAAACGTTTTTCGCCACTCGACGCGCGCCCGGCTCAGTGAGAAGGGATACACGTTGCTCCTCGGGCATCGGGGTGTAGCAGCTCAGGATGTTGTACTTCTGCTGGTATCCAACTTTGTTGCGGACGACCCAGTCGGCGACCACGAAGTCTGTGAATGTATTCCCAGGACACCAGGTATCGTATCCCTTGTTGAAAACCGGCTTGTCGAAAACGAGATTTACCACAGGATATGGAATGTAGCGAATCCGCTGCATGGCCTCGCTCTGTTTATCGGGCAGCCCCTGCACGATTCGTCGGGTTATGAATTTGGGCGTGGCCATGATCACAGCCTTGGCCGCAACCGTTTTGAGTTCGCCGCCATGCACGTATGTGACCTGCACTTCATTCTTTTCGGAAGCGACCGCAACTGTGCTGGCTTCTACCTGCATGCGGTCGGCGTATTTTGGGAGAAGGATCTCTGCTAAGCGTCTTGTGATTGCGCCTAGACCGCCTGGCCATGTGTAGCGATTGTCTTTGCGGTCTGCTCCGGCTAGGGCTTGCAGTTCGAGTATGCCGATGGCTGCAGCAGTTTCGTCCGTTACCGCTCCCCAATTCGAAGGTCCGTAGGTGTCCCACCACTGTTTCACTTCCTCGGGATACCCCTTCATGAAATCAGAGAAAGGAATCCCGAAGAGCTCCTTCGCGCGGGTTTTCGCATCCATCGCGAGAACGTCTTTCTTGAACTTCTTGAAACCCTCGCGAATACTGGGCGAATATGGCAGTTTATCGAGGCCTTCTCCCCAGGTATCCGGAACGAATTCTCCCTTGATAATGCTTCCGTCCCAGTTGTTCACCGGCAAAGGCTCAAGACTAATCTCCTTGGCCAGCCCGAACGCAACTTCATTGCTTTCCAGAAAGGCTGCCCCGGTGGCATAGGTGTTTCCCCGGAACTCCATCACGTAAGCGTTGCCGCCCCAGTGCGGCTCTTTTTCCAAAATAAGGAAGTCGCGATTTCTCAAGAGATACGCGGCCGTCAATCCGCTGACGCCGCCACCCACAATCACCACATCGTGACGCGCTGATGCTGGAGGGCGCGTAAAGACTTCTCCGTCGCGCACCTGGTGACAGATGCGGTTGTCTTCGCCATCCACCTCAGGATTCTGCTCGGTTGGCGCAGCGAGCAGCGAGAGGTCGACCGGGCACCCCGACGCCACGGCTCCTGCCACGACGAACTTGATGAAGTCCCTACGATTCGTGCTCATGAGTTAATTCCCTTGGACCGCCGCTTCGATCAGTTCGGCGATCGCCGGCCTTCCTTCGGTCCGAACGCGCAGGCGATACCAGATTACGATGGCCACCAGCGAAAAAACAAAGATGATGGTGGATATCGCGTTGATCTCAGGAGTGATGCCCCGCCGCAAGCGCCCCCAGATTTCCAGCGGCAGTGTATTATCGCGCCCGATCAGGAAGAAACTGACGGCAATTTCGTCCATGGAAAGCGTGAAGATCAGCAGCGCAGCTCCGATAATGGGCAGCTGCAGATTGGGAATCGTGACACGCCAGAATGTCTGCCAGTAGCTCGCGCCCAAGTCGAGCGAAGCTTCCTCTTGCGCGCGATCCAACTTTTGTAGTCCTGCGAAAACTTCCGTTGTCGCGACCGAAATCAGCGCAGTGCCGTGTCCGAGCACGATAGTGAGCAGGCTGAGCTTGACATCTGCTTCGCGGAACAACATGAGCAACGACAAACCGGTGATGATGCCGGGAAGAATCAAGGGCAGCAGCACGAGGCGCCGGAACAAGGCTTTCCCGGGGAACTGAGCGCGATCCAGGGCCAGCGCCGCGAGCACACCGAATGCCAGCGCGATAGCGACCGCCGAGAGCGCCACCACCACGCTATTACCAACCGATTCCCAAATAGCCGCGTCTGCAAAGAGCATGCGATACCAATCGAACGTCAGGTTGTGCGGGGGGAATCCGCCCACTCCTTCGCCGTTAAACGAATAGACGATGAGCACGGCAATCGGCAGATAGAGGAATGCAAAAACCGCCACTGTATGCACGAGCAACCAGCGGGTACCGCTGGACGAATTAGTGTCATTGCTCATGTGAAGCTCCATTTTTTCTCCAGCCGTTCGGAGATGAACAGGAGTCCCACGACGAGTACAAGCATGCACAGGGAAATGGCGGCTCCAAGCGGCCAATTGTAAGCCGCCCCAAATAGGCTCACTACGATGTTCGAAATCATGATGCCGCTTGGGCCACCGAGCAGAAGTGGCGCCAGGAAATCTCCCAGACTGAGCACGAACGCGAAGGTTGCCCCTGCCAAGACCCCCGGAATAGAAAGCGGAAAAATTACCCGCCAGAACGTTTGTGAGGGTGAGCCGCCGAGATCATGCGAGGCCTCAACCAGGTTGCGAGGGATGTGCTCGAGCGACGCATAGATAGGCAGCATCGTGAATGGCGTATAGATGTGGGTTAGCGTCAGCACTACGGCGAAAGGGCTGTACAGGAGAAACTCGAGTGGATGCTTGCTTAGATGGGTGTACTGCAACAGCGTGTTGAGCACGCCATCGCTGCCCAGTATCGTCTTCCACGCGTAGGCGCGAACCAGATAGCTGACCCATAGTGGAATGATGACGAGCTGGTAAAGCAAATCCTTCCTCCTCGCTGCGTGGAAGGATAAGTAGTACGCCAGTGGATACCCAAGCAGCAGGGAAAAAAGCATCACGCGGGCAGCGATCCACATGGAGCGAAACAGCGTTTGCCAATACACGTTCACGCGCAACAGCTCGCGATAATTATCCAGTGTCCAGGAATGGACTACAGTCTGTGCCATCGAAACCGACCAGAAGCTGTAGCAGAACATCAGCAGGTACGGAATCAGCAGGAACACGGTCACCCACACTAGTGGAGGCACGGTGACGGCAGCCCTGTATGCGCGGGAAAACATCAGCTTCGCTAGTCTCTTGTCTGCGATTCGCGGACTGGTACAGCATCGTTGGGTGAAAACTCGAATTCCAAGTCGCCATGCCATCCGCCGCCACTGCTGCGAATTCTCACCCAGAGTACCAGGCCGTCGGCATGCTCGATCTGCAGGAGTTCACTCGCACCATGAAATGCGTGATGGCGAAGCTTGCCTCGGAATCGCACTGCATCGCCAATTGGATCATTGGAAATTCCTGCAAGCCTGATATTTTCCGGGCGCAGCGAAAACAGTGCAGGTCCATCAGGAACCTGCACTGGCCAGGAAAGTGATTTGTATCGCGCCACACCGTTCTTTATTTCCGCAGGTAGCAAATTGGTGTGGCCGATGAACTGGGCGGTATAAGCCGTAGCGGGACGGCTGTAGATTTCCCGCGGCGTCGCTACTTGCTCCAGTTCACTTGAACGAAGCAGGGCAATGCGATCAGACATGACCATGGCTTCTTCCTGATCATGAGTCACAAACAGGAACGCAATACCGACCTCGCGTTGCAGCGACTTCAGTTCGACCTGCATCTGTCTGCGCAAGTTGGCGTCTAGGGCCGAAAGCGGCTCATCGAGTAACAGCAACCGGGGCCGGTTTATGAGGGCACGCGCCAGAGCCACGCGTTGTTGCTGTCCGCCGCTGATCTTTGCCGGTTTGCAGCGCGCGTATTCCTTCATCTTCACCATGCTCAACGCTTGCTCAACGCGGGAGGCGATCTCTGCCTCGGCCAATTTGGCCACTCTTAATCCATAACCCACGTTCTGCTCCACCGTGAGATGAGGAAACAGTGCATAGTGCTGAAAAACCGTATTCACGCGCCGGCGGTATGGAGGAAGCCGATCAAGTCTTTCTCCGCTCATCCACAGTTCTCCGGAAGTCGCAGTTTCAAATCCGGCGATGATGCGCAGCAGCGTGGTCTTACCTGAGCCACTCTCTCCCAGGACTGTCAGGAACTCTCCCTCGGCTATATCGAGCGAGATGTCGCGCAGGACGATGTTTTTGCCGAAGTGCTTGGCGATGTTGCGTACACTCAGCAGCGGCTCCGTCGCCGGCTTTGTCAGGCCGGTAACGACCGTGGATTCGCTCGTGGTGGAGGCCATCTGGGTTTTCAGCCGTCCCTACGGGACTCGAACAGTCTATCTGTTGCCTTGCCGCCATTGAAGTGGCGGGCTATTGTCATCAGTCGCCCCTTCTGGGCTGATTCACGTTGTGTCCGCGGTTTTTGTATGGGCCTCTCGCCATGCATATGAGGGCCTCAGGACGGCCGGTAAGGCTTGTCTGAGCGAACCGTCGGCAGATGCCGGCGCTACTCTACTGCGACGCCTTGACTTCGTTCCAGATCTCGTTGTACTTCGCGCGACGCGGGACGTTTTGCCAAAAATAAATACGCTTCTGGTAATTGTCTACGTCATCGAGGTGCAGATTTTTCCGTTCACCCGCGGTCATGAACTGGACCGCTTGTGGATTCGCCGGCGTATATCCCGTCACATCCGTGACTTTCTTTTGTGTCTGCGCCTCAATCATGTATTCGAGAAATTTGTAAGCCAGATCCTTGTTCTCGCTGCCGGCAGTGATCATCAGGTGATCGATCCAGCCGGTAGTGTTTTCTTTCGGGATCGTCTCGCCGGCTGGGAAATTGATCTTGCGAAGCTGGTTCGTCATCAAGGGCCAGCCCATGGCGGCAATCACCTCATGGTTCTGGAATAGATTGGTCAGCTCGCCACCGGTGGACCACATTTTGCGAACGTTCGGTTTCAGTTCGAGAAGCTTCTTCTTGACCGCTTCCAATTGCTGATCACTCAGATTGTAGAGCTGACTTGGATCGGGTTTGTCGTAGCCGAGCACCTGGGCGGCCATGTACACAGTAGAAAGTTCGTCCCAGACAGAAATCTTGCCCCGATATTTCGCATCCCAGAGCAGGTTCCAGCTATCTGGCGGCTGGGGAAAAGCTGTGGTGTCGTAGATCAGGGGATTGGGCCCCCACGTGAACGGTACACCGTAAGTTTTTCCGTTTACTTTTACCAACGACATCGAGGTCAGTTTTGGCGAGAGCTGGTTGTAGGTGGGAATTTTCGCAAGATCGAGAGGCATGGCCAATCCCGAGGTCGCGATCGAAGTCGCAACATCGCTCGAGGGTGAGATCACATCATAGTTGCCGGTGCTGCCGCCTCGCAGTTTGGCCACCAGTTCGTCACTCGATCCCATGTAAGAGGCCGAGACCTTGCAGTGAAACTGCTCCTCGAAC
>Ga0209056_10005577_pt1 | contig 13079 bp, 10 predicted proteins | sample GraSoiAngelo_114_FD_185876 | JGI IMG/M metagenome (GOLD analysis project Ga0209056, IMG submission 185876) | Grasslands soil microbial communities from the Angelo Coastal Reserve, California, USA - 14_0903_13_40cm (SPAdes) (version 2) | ecosystem: Environmental > Terrestrial > Soil > Grasslands... | reverse complement strand
ATCCGGTCGGTGAGGCCGGGGCGGTCTTCCGAGTGGTGGTGTCGGCGAAGCGCGGAGGGAAGCCGCGCCTCACCAAAGAAGCGCTGCGACGCTGGCCCAAGGCCGAGCTGCACGTGCATCTCGATGGCGCGCTGCGACCCGCAACCATGCTGGAGTTGGCGCGCGCGCAGGGCATCCGTTTGCCCGCCGACACTCCCGCCGCGCTCGCGAAGGCGATGCTCGTGCGCGACGCCAAGAGCCTCGAGGACTACCTCCGCAAGTACGAGATCACGCTGTCGGTCCTGCAGACCGCGCAGGCGTTGGAACGGGTGGCGTATGAATTCGTCATCGACGTCGCGGCGGAAAACGTGCGTTACGTCGAGGTCCGGTATTCGCCGCTGCTCCATCGTCCCGCGCTGACGCTGGCACAGGCGATCGAGGCTCCCCTTGCAGGAATGCGAAGGGGAATGATCGAGACTGGGACAAAAGTTGGCTTGATCGTTTGCGCGATGCGCACCCGTCCGCCGGCGGAGTCGCTGGAGCTGGCGCGCGTCGCGGCGGAGTATCGGACGGCAGGCATTACGGCGTTCGATCTGGCGGGCGCGGAGCGCGGCCATGCGGCGCGCGAGCATCGAGCGGCGTTTGAGTACGCGGCCGGACATGGAATGGCGTGCACCTGCCATGCAGGCGAGGGGGACGGGCCGCACTCCATCGATCAGGCGGTCCACGAGCTGGGCGCGCAGCGCATCGGACATGGGACGCGGCTCGCGGAGGATCCAGCGCTGCTGGACGAAATCATCGCGCGCAAGATCCCGCTCGAGATGTGCCTCACGAGCAACGTCCACACCCACGTCGTCAGCGCGGTGGCGGAGCATCCCTTTGCGCGCTATTACCAGCAGGGCGTCGTCGTCACGTTGAACACCGACGGCCGGCTGACCGATGGCATCACACTGACCGACGAGTACTATCTCGCCCACACGGCGCTGGGCCTCGGACCAGCCGATCTCGCGCGCGTCGTGCTCAACGCGTGCGAGAGCGCCTTTCTTCCCGAGTACGAGAAGGTCGCGCTGGTGTCCCGTGTGCAGAGCGAACTCGGAGCTCTCTAAATGTCCTGGCGACGCGTTGTCTTTGCTTTCGCGGTCACGTTCGTGTGTGCGCTGACCGTGTTCACGCTGCCGCGCTTCGTGTTCAATACGGTCAGCGGGGCGGTCAGGCAAACGCCTGCACAAGACACAGCCAAGGCTCAGCCGGTGCCGGCTGCCCCGGTGCAACCGACGCCGCGGTCGCTCGGCTCGCGTCTGACCGGGCTCTTCGGAATCATCCTCATCCTCGGCATTGGGTTTGCGTTCTCGCGCAATCGGCGCGCGATCAGTTGGCGCGTCGTCGCGTGGGGCGTGGGCCTGCAAGCCGTGTTCGCGATCTTCGTGCTGCGGGTGCCAATTGGCCAGGAGATCTTCAGTTGGCTTGGCGCCACGGTGACGAAGATCCTCAGCTTCTCCTATGCCGGCTCCGAATTCGTCTTCGGTGAAATCGGCAAACAGCACTCGAGCATCGGCGTCGTCTTTGCGTTCCAGATCATGCCCGCGATCATCTTCGTGTCGGCGCTGTTCGCGATCATGTACTACCTCGGCATCATGCAGATCGTGGTCAAGGCGTTCGCGATCGCGATGAACAAGATCATGGGGGCGAGCGGGGCCGAGAGTCTGAATGTGGCGGCCTCGATCTTCATGGGGCAGACGGAAGCGCCGCTCACGATTCGTCCGTTTCTGCCGCGCATGACGATCTCGGAGCTTATGACGGTGATGACCGCCGGCATGGCGCATGTCTCCGGCTCGATCATGGCGGCGTACATCGCGTTCGGGATCGAAGCGCGCCACTTGCTGACTGCCGTCATCATGACCGCGCCGGGGACGATCATGATGGCGAAGATCATCGAGCCCGAGACCGAAGTCCCCGAGACGCTCGGCGGCGTCAAGGTCGAGATCCCACGCACCGACGTGAACGTACTCGACGCCGCCGCGCGCGGCACGAGCGAAGGCTTGCAGCTGATGCTCAACGTGATCGCGATGCTCATCTCGTTCATCGCGCTCATCGCGCTCGTGAACGGGCTGTTCGGATGGATCCATGGATTCATGTCGTGGTTCCCCATCAGCCTCCAGACCGTGCTCGGTTGGATTTTCCGGCCGATCGCATTTGTGATGGGCGTACCCTGGCACGACAGCGGGACGGTCGGCGCGCTGCTGGGTGAGCGGATGGTGATCAATGAATTCATCGCATACGCGCATCTCGGTCCAATGAAAGGCAGTCTCGATCCCGTTTCGTTTACCATCGCCACCTTCGCGCTGTGCGGGTTCGCGAATCTCAGCTCGGTCGGCATTCAGATCGGCGGCATCGGCGCGCTCGCGCCCGAACGCAAGCATGACCTCGCCCGGCTCGGATTTCGCGCCATGATCGCGGGGACACTGGCGAACTTCTTGTCCGCGACACTCGCCGGCATTCTGCTGTGACCAAACCGTCGAGCGCAGTCGCCGCGGCCACCGCCGCGGTGGTGAAGCGACTTGGCAAGCTCAAGCCCCGCGTGGCGATCGTGCTCGGATCGGGGCTCGGCTTTCTCGCCAGCGAGGTCACCGATCCGATTCACATTCCCTACTCGACCATTCCCGGTTTCCGGCGTGGCTGGGCACAAGGGTGAGCTGGTCGCGGGACGCCTGGAGGGAGTCCCCGTGCTCGTGCAGGCGGGGCGTTTTCATCTCTATGAGGGTCATTCCGCGACGGTAGCCGCGCTGCCGGCGCGGGTATTTGCAGAGCTGGGCATCGAGATCCTGATCGTCACGAATGCCGCGGGCGGCGTGCGCCGCACCTTCCCAGGCGGCACCCTGATGCTGATCGCCGACCACATCAACCTGATGTGGCGCAATCCTTTGATCGGCCAGCCCGAGCCGGGCGAACAGCGCTTTCCCATCATGCACGAGCCCTATGACGCCGAGTTGCGCGCACTCGCTCGCACCGTCGCCCGCGAGGCACGCGTTCCGATGGAAGAAGGCGTCTATGTGGGCCTGCTCGGCCCATCCTACGAGACGCCCGCCGAGGTGCGGATGCTGGAGCGGTTAGGGGCCGATGCCGTGGGAATGTCGACGGTGCCGGAAGTCATCGTGGCGCGTTCGCGGGGTCTCCGGTGCCTGGGGTTTTCCTCTATTACGAACCCCGGCGCCGGCATCACGGGGGAGACGCTCTCCCACGACGAAGTCCTCGCCGCCAGCGAGAAAATGGGGCGCCAACTCTCCGTAGTGCTCAAGGGAGTGCTGAGCCGCCTTCGTTTGCAACCATTTCCGTTCGCCGTCTGTCATATGGAGCGATAACCGCCGCGCGCTCGCCGTCAAGCGTTCGCGACCGGGGTTTCCAGTTCCACCTCAGCTCCGGACGCACCATGACGACGACGCTCCAGTTGCTTCTGGCACTGGCGGGTATCCATCCCGCCGCAGTCGATTCTCCGCCGCCGATACTCCCCGCGCCCCCCGCGCCGGTGGCGCCGCAACAGGTGCGCGCCGTGCGGCTCTCACAGCCGGTCACGATCGATGGCGAGCTCCGGGAGCCTTTCTGGCATTCCGCGGAGCGCGTCACGGGCTTCGTCCAGCGCGATCCCACCGAGGGCGCCGTCGCCACTGAGAGCACCGTCGTCTACATCGCCTACGACGACGCCGCACTGTATATCGGCGCTCGGTTGTACGACGCGCATCCCGATTCCATCGTCGCCCGGCTTGCCCGGCGCGATCAGGGCACGAACTCCGACCGCTTCCAGGTCTTCATCGATCCGTATCACGACAAGCGCAGCGGCTTCTACTTCGGCATCAGCGCCGCTGGGACGTTGTACGACGGCACACTCTTCAATGACGAATGGGACGACGACAGCTGGGATGGCGTGTGGGAGGGCAAGGTCACCCGTGACGCAACCGGCTGGACCGCGGAAATGCGCATCCCGTATTCGCAGCTGCGGTTTGTGCGGCACACGCAGTACGTCTGGGGCATCAACTTCCGGCGCGACATCGCGCGCAAGAACGAGTTCGATTACCTGGTCTACACGCCGAAGAACGGCAGTGGATTCGTGTCGCGATTCCCCGATCTCGTCGGCATCGAGCGCATCGACCCGCCGCGCCGCATCGAGGTCATGCCCTACATGACGAGCCGGGCGGCCTTCACGCCGCACGCGGCCGGCGACCCGTTCAACGATGGCTCGAAGCTCTCGCCGGGCTTCGGCGCGGACGCCAGGCTGGGGTTGGGCTCCAATCTCACGCTCAACGCGACGGTGAATCCCGACTTCGGTCAGGTCGAGGTGGATCCGGCGGTAGTGAACCTGAGCGACGTGGAGACGTTCTTCAACGAGAAGCGTCCGTTCTTCGTCGAAGGCTCGTCGATCTTCAATTTCGGATTCGGTGGCCAGCGCAACTTCTGGGGGTTCAACTGGTCCGGGCCGAACTTCTTTTACAGCAGGCGCATCGGCCGGTCCCTGTCGCTCCCGTCCGCGCCCGATAACGGTTTCGTCGATGGCCCAAGCGGCGCGCACATCCTCGGGGCGTTGAAGCTGACGGGGAAGGTCGCCGGGAGCTGGAACGTCGGCGGTTTGACGGCGGTGACGGGGCGTGAGCAAGCGACGCTGGTCGACAGCACCGGCCGGCGTTGGAATCAGGAGATGGAGCCGCTCGCGGTCTATGGCGTCTATCGCGCCCAGAAGGAATTCAACAAAGGCCGCGAAGGCCTGGGGTTCCTCACGACGATCGACGGCCGCTCGTTCGACGACGTCTCATTGCGCGATGCGCGCAACAGCAGCTCCACGATGGTCGGGACGGACGGCTGGATCTTCCTCGATTCTTCAAAGACTTGGGTGACGACGGCGTGGGTGGCGGGCTCGCGGATCGCGGGTTCACGCGCGCGCATCACAGAGGTGCAGCGCAGCTCGACCCACTATTTCCAGCAGCCGGACGCGCAGCACGTCTCGGTCGATACGATGGCCACCTCTCTCGACGGCGCCGCCGCGCGGTTCACGCTGGCGAAGCAGCGCGGCAACACCTTCGTCAACTCGGCGCTCGGCGTCATCTCGCCGGGCTTCGACGTGAACGATCTCGGCTTCCTGTCGCGCACGGGCTACGTCAACATGCACCTCGGTGGCGGCCAGACCTGGACGAAGCCCGGCAAGCTGTTTCGGTATGCCGAAGTCGGCGGCGCGGTGTTCCGGAACTACGACTGGGACGGCAACATCATCTGGTCGGGTCTCTTCCAGTTCGGGTACGTGCAGTTGCGCAACTACTACGGTCTCAACTGGAACCTCGCGTACAATCCGTGGACGGTGAGCAACCGGCGGACGCGCGGCGGCCCGTTGACCCTGACGCCGCCCGGATACCAGTTCGGCCTCGATGCCAACAGCGACAGCCGCAAGCGCGTCACCCTTGGCGCCGGAGCGGGAACGTACTATCGCTCGGGAGCCGACTACGACTGGTACTCATACCTGAATGTGCAGTATCTGCCGGCGCCGAATGTCTCGGTGTCCGTGGGACCGAATCTCTCGGGCGCGCACTATCCGCTGCAGTACGTGGATGCGATCGCCGATTCGAGCGCCACGGCGACGTACGGGACGAGGTACGTCTTCGCGCGGCTGCGGCAGACCGAGCTGTCGGCCGGCGTCCGGCTGAACTGGACCTACAGTCCGGCGTTGTCGCTGCAGCTCTACGCGCAGCCGCTGATCTCGGCGGGCAAGTACGATCGCTTCAAGGCACTCGCGCGGCCGCGCAGCTACGCCTTCGATTCGACCGCGGCGCCGTCCAACCCGGATTTCAATTTCAAGTCGCTGCGAGGCAACGCCGTGCTGCGCTGGGAATTCAGGCCGGGCTCGACGCTCTTCTTCGTGTGGACGCAAAGCCGCTCGGCGTCCGACGACAACGGCGACTTCCGGTTCGGCTCATCGATGCGCAGCATGCTGCGCGCGCCGGCCGAAAACATTTTCATGGTGAAGGCTACGTATTGGTGGAACCCGTAGGCTAAAGGCCTTCGCTGGGAGGGCGGGGGGGCGCGGGCACGAAATGATTCAGCGGCCCGTGCCCCTTCTCGTCTCCTAGCCCCGGTGCCGCCGCGATCGCGCGATGCACGAAGTCGAGCGCATCGATGACTGCCTGCTCGAGCGATCGGCCGAGCGCGAGACCGGCGACGATGCCGGCTGAGAGCGTGCAACCGGTCCCGTGGGTCGACGTGGTCTCGATGCGCTCGTGCGTGAATCGCCGAACGGCGCCCCCCCCATCGTGCACCAAGACATCGACGATCGTTTCCGTGTCCCGAAGATGCCCGCCTTTGATCAGCGCGGCTCGCGCTCCCATCGAGACAAGCGCGCGTCCGGCCTGCTCCATGTGATCGGGAGTGCGGACGTCCCGCTCGATCAGGATCGATGCCTCGTTGAGATTCGGTGTGACGAGCAACGCGAGCGGTACCAACCGGCGCGCAATCAAGGCCTCCGCCTTCTTGTCGAGCAACCGGTCTCCTGACGTCGCGACCATCACCGGATCGAGGACATAGTTCGGCAGGCGGAGCTCGGCGATTCGTTCAGCAACGACGTCCACGATTTTCGCCGAGCCCAGCATTCCTGTCTTTACGGCCGCGGGTGGCAGATCCGCGGCGAGCGCTTCGATCTGGCGCGCCACCAGCGCGGGGGACACCGCTTCCCAGGCGAGCACGCCCACGGTGTTTTGCGCCGTGACGGCGGTGATGGCGGTGGTCCCGAACACACCGAATTGATGAAACGTCTTGAGATCCGCCTGGATCCCCGCGCCGCCGCCTGAATCGGAGCCCGCGATCGTGAGGGCGATTCTCACAGTTGCGGCCGTTGTGGCTTGGCGAAAACAACGGGGCGCGCAATCTTAGGTGCACCCATGACCAGAGCGAGGACGCGCATCGCTGGTAATCTGCAGTCGACCGTTCGCGATCTCCAACGGCGCAAGGCGCGCGGCCGCCGGGGCCTGGCCGTCGTGGAAGGCGTGCGACTCGTGGAGGAGGCGCTCGCCGCGGGTCTGGAATTCAAGGGTGCGGTCGTCTCTCCCGAGCTCGCCCGCACGACGCGCGGCCAGACGCTCGCGGCCGAGCTGGCGAGTCACGCGGTGGCAATCGAGGAAGTCGGCGCGCGCGCGTTTGGGGATCTTGCCGGAACGGAAACACCGCAGGGGATTCTCGCCATCGTCACGCCGCGCGTCTGGGCACTCACGGAAGTCAGAGATGGGCCGCTGCTCGTTGTGGACGGCGTTCAGGATCCCGGCAACGTCGGGACGCTGATTCGGACCGCGCACGCGCTCGGAGCGTCCGCCAGCCTGCTGTTGCGCGGCAGCGCGGACCCGATGAATCCGAAGGCGCTGCGCGCCGCGATGGGCGCCACGTTCCGCCATCCCGTCGTGCAGCTCGACGACGGGCCGTTCATCGCCTGGGCGCGCGAGCACGAGTTCACCCTGTGGGCGGCCGCCGCGGACGGCGTGCCGATCGCCCGCGCCCTCGACGCCAGGCAGTCGCGCAAGGAGCGGATCGCCGTGATTGTCGGAAACGAAGGCGCCGGCCTGCGGCCGCACCTCAATGCAGTCGCCTCTCAGCGCGTGGCGATTCCGCTGGCGCGCGGCGCCGAGTCGCTGAACGTGGCCGTCGCGGCGGGCATTCTGTTGTACGAGGTGCTGCGTGGGCGCTGACTGGTTCATCATTGTCATCACGGCGGCGTTGGGATTGTGCGTGGGCAGCTTTCTCAATGTCTGCATTCATCGCCTCTGGCACGAGAACCCCGAGCAACGCTCGCTGCTGCATCCGCCGTCGACGTGTCCGCATTGTAAGCAGCGCATCGTCTGGCGCGATAACATCCCCGTCTTCTCGTGGCTGTGGCTGCGCGGCAAATGCCGCTGGTGCCAGAAACCAATTTCGATTCAGTACCCGATCATCGAAGCGTCCGTCGGCCTGCTGTGGGTCGTCGTGTTGCTGTATTACGGGTTCACGATGCACGCGCTCGCCGCGGCAATTTTCGGGACCATCCTCGTAGGCATCGGGGTAATCGACGCTAGACACAAGATCATTCCGGATGAGTTGAGCGTCTCAGGCCTGGTGCTGGGACTCGCGCTGTCATTGAGCGGCGGCCTTCCGGGATTTCTGCAGGCGCTCCTCGGCGCCGCCGTCGGCTGGTCGGTGCTGTGGGTCGTCCGCGAGCTCGGCGGCTTGATCCTCCGGCAGGAAGCGATGGGCTGGGGAGACATCAAGATGCTGGCGATGGTCGGGGCGTTCGTCGGCTGGAAGAATGCGTTGCTCACGATCTTCGTCGGCGCCATCATCGGGACGGGGTTCTATCTGCCGCTCATGATCTGGAGCATTCGGAAATGGCGGCGGTACGAGCTCCCGTTCGGCGTGTTTTTGGCGATCGCCTCGGGCGTGACGTTCGTTTTCGGAGACACGATGATTTCCTGGTACCTAGACTTTCTGAAGAGCCGTTGACCCATGTCTGATCCATTCTCCGGGCTATTCGATTTCGGGGACGTTCTGGAGCGCGTCGGCATCGACATCACCACGCTCGCGCGACGCGGCGATCTCGAGCCCGTGCGCTGCCGGGATGCCGAGATCGCGCGCGTGATCGACATCCTCTTGCGGCAGGGGAAAAACAACCCCGCCCTCGTGGGGCGCGCCGGTGTGGGCAAAACGGCGATTGCCGAGGGACTCGCGCAGCGCATCGCGGCGGGCGACGTGCCGCCCGCGCTCAAGGACGCCCGCATCCTCCAGCTCGACCACGTGTCCTTGCTCGCCGGCACATCCTTCCGCGGGCAGTACGAGGATCGGATTCGCCGCCTCGTGAAAGCGCTCGGCACCGATCCCAACCTCATCCTGTTCGTGGATGAGCTGCACAACCTCATTGGGCAGGGAACAGCGATGGGCGCGGCGATGGACGCCGCCAACATGCTGAAGCCCGCTCTCGTGCGCGGCGACATCCGGGTCATCGGCGCCACCACGGGCGAGGAATACGACAAGTGGATCCGCGCCGATCCCGCTTTGGAGCGCCGGTTCCAGCCGGTCACGATCGAAGAGCTGGACGCGATTCAGACGTGGGAAGTCCTCGTCGCCAGGCGCCCGCGACTCGAGCGGCACCACGCTGTCGCGATCGCGGACGACGCGCTCAAGGCCGCGATTGTCCTGACCGACCGCTTCGTGCCCGAACGCGCGCGTCCCGATAAGGCGATCGACGTGCTCGACGAGGCATGCGCCCACGCGCAGGCGACGGCCCACGTGTCTCCGGAGCTCGATAAGCTGATTCGCGACCGCAAGAAGGTCGAAGCGATGATTCGCCGCGGGTTGACGGAGGAGCAAGGATCGGCACCGGAAGAGCCGATGCCGGACCTGGCGACCGTGCTGCAGCGGTTTGGCGAGGAGCTGAACGAACTACTGGGCGGCGAAGGACGCCGCAAGACGCCGGAAGATGAGCCTCCGCCGACCTCCGGCGACCTGCGGCGTCCTTCGGCCCTCGAGCAGCAGCGCGCCGAGCTCGACCGGCGGCTCCGCGCCGAACTCGAGCGGCAGGGCATGGTCGTGACGGGCAAGGAAGTTGCTCGACTCGTCGGTGTGGCGGTCGGCAAAGGGATCGAGTGGGCCGGCTGACTCGCCTCGCGGCATTTGCGGCGCTCCTGGTCGTTGTTGCCACCTGTCGCGAGCGCGCCCAGAATGTGCAAAGCGAGGCGGATCTCAAGGACATCGTGCACCGCATGATGCCGCTCGTCGCCCAGAACGCCGGTCTTCCCTTCAAACGTGAACCGAAGGTGTTGCGCCGCTCGCGCACGCAGGTCCGCGATTACGTCGTTCACAAGTTCGACGAAGACTTGCCGCCGGCAGACCTCGCCGGACTGCAATCGGCCCTGCGGCTGTTCGGGCTCATCCCGGATTCCTTGCAGCTCCGGCCCACGATGATCGATCTACTCACCGAGCAGATCGCCGGATATTACGACCCCGATTCCAACGCGTTGTATATCCCCGCCGATATCGAGCCGTATCAGCTGCGCGTCGTGGTGTCACACGAGTTGGTGCACGCGTTGCAGGATCAGTACATCAAACTCGATTCGATCATCACGCAGCGCGGCCACAACGATCGGCGTTCCGCGGCACAGGCTATTCTCGAGGGTCAGGCGACCGTCGTGCAGATCCCCGTGTTGATGCCCGAGCAGAAGCCCGACACGCTGCCGCTGGGGTGGTTCTGGAAGCAGCGGACGGTGATGGCGCGGCAACAGGCCCAGATGAAAGAGTTCGCGCACGCGCCCCTGTGGTTGCGCGAAGGCTTGGTCTTCCCGTACCTGGGTGGTGCGGACTTCATCATCTGGTTTCGCCGCAAGTATTTCGGGAAATCGGTGCTGGATTCGCTGCCGACGTCGACGGAGCAGATTCTCCACCCGGATCGATACGCCCAGCACGACGAGCCCACGGAAGTGATTTTCCCGAAGTCGGCGACGGACACGGTGATATACGAAGACAATCTCGGTGAATTCGAGACGCGGCTGCTGTTCCAGCAGCTCCTGGGCGATGAGACCGAGGCCGCGCGCCTAGCGGAGGGATGGGACGGCGATCGGTACCGCGTGCTCGGGAAGAATCGCGACGTCCTCGAGTGGTACAGCGTCTGGGACGATGCGGCGGCCGCGAGCAAGTTCGCGACCGGGCTCGAGGGGGCCTGGGCGAAACGACGCTCGATCGGTCAGAAGAGCAGACGGTCGGACATCAAGCAGCTGACCGTTGAGGGCCGGCCCGTCGTACGACTGATCGACGCGCCGGTAAGCTGGACGGGCTGGCGGAACCTGCCCACTGTGCGGCTCAGCGAACGAGCCGAGTGATCGAATAGATCAGGAGTCCGACGAGCCCGCCGACGAGCGTGCCGTTGATGCGCACGAACTGCAGGTCTCTTCCCACGGCCAACTCGAATCGCCGCGATGTCGCCTCAGGGTTCCATCCCGCTACCGTCTGAGCGATCAGGTCGCCGATCTCGTGGCGGTATTTCTCCACCACGCCGGCGGTCAGGTCGATCAGCAGGTCGTCGATTTCCGCGAGCAGCGTCGGATTCGACGACAGCGCGGCGCCGAATTCACTGAGGCCGTTGTCGAGCGGACTCGGCGCGCCGTCGGCGCCGGCTCCGGTCGCGTAGTTGGTGACCGTCTGCCGAATGCCGTCCCACAGCCGTCTCGACAGCTCCACCGTCGACGCGTCCATCAACCACTCTTCCTTCATTGCCTCCGCGCGGGCGATCACTTCGGGGGAGTGCTGCAAGCGCTCGATGAAGTCGCGAATCGCGTCGTCGAATGCGGTGCGCAGCGGGTGTGATGGGTCCATCACCATGTCGTGCAGCAGCCGCTCCACGGCTTCGATGATCTTTTGGTAAATCTTGTCGTCCAGCACCGGTGGCACCCACCACGGCGTCTCGGCGCGCACGCGCTCGCGGATCACGTCGCGATTATTTCTGACCGCGTCCGCAGCCAGTCGCACCGCGGCATTGAGCAGCTCTTCCTGACGATTGTCCGCCAGCGCGAGCGCCAGCGTCTTCCCCAATGCGGGCGCGACTCGGAATGCGCGCACGCGGTTGCGGACGATCTCACTCACCAGCTCCTGAACTTCGTCATGCGGCAACGCCTCGAGCGTCTTCGCCAAGCCGCTGGCGAATTGTCGCGCGATCTGACGAGCATGGTCGCGGTCCGCCAGCCACTGCGCGCCGCGCTCGGCGGGATGCACGCGCCGGAGATTCGCGCTGATGACCTCGTGTGAGAGGAAGTGATTCTGGACGAAGGTGCCGAGGATCTGGCCGATGCGTTCCTTGCGCGTCGCCACGATCGCCGTGTGTGGAATCGGCAAGCCCAGGGGATGCCGGAAGAGCGCCGTAACCGCGAACCAGTCCGCGAGCCCACCGACCAGCGACGCCTCAGCCGTTGCGCGCACGTAGCCGAGCCAGGGGAATTGCGGCTCGAAGACGCTCGCGGCGACGAACACGAGCAGCGCGATCGCCAGCAGTCCGGTCGCGCGCCGCTTCATCGCGTCCAGCCGGGCCTGCCGCTCGGCGTCGTCGGGGCGCGACCACTGCGGCGTCACGGGTGCGGGTGCGGGCGCGGGACTGGTCATAGAAGCCAAAATTAAGACCCCCACTTGGATTCAGGGTACTCGCCATTTAGCTTGCTACGCTTATGTTTACGGCCCTTTCCGAGCAGCTGACCGGCGTACTGAGCCGGCTCAGGGGTCGCGGGGTGCTCTCGGAGAGCGACGTCACCGACGCGCTGCGCGAGATCCGCCGGCACCTGCTCGAGGCGGACGTGAGCTTCGAGGTCACGCGCGGCTTTGTCGAGCGCGTGCGCGAGCGGGCCGTCGGCGCGTTGCAGGTCAAGGCGGTGAGTCCGGGCCAGCAGGTCGTCAAGCTGGTGCACGACGAAATCGCGACACTGCTCGGCGGCACGAAGGCTGGCCTCGATTTCGCTTCCGTAGGTCCGACGGTGATTTTGCTCGTCGGGTTACAAGGATCGGGGAAAACGACGACCGCGGCGAAGCTCGCGCGGCGGCTGAAACTCGAGCAGAAGGCGCCGGCGTTGGTCGCGGCGGATGTGTATCGGCCGGCCGCGGCGGTGCAACTGCAGCAGCTCGGCGGACAAATCGACGTTCCGGTGCTCGGGAAACGGGACACGGGAAACGTGGTGAAGCTGGTGCAGGACGCGTTGCGCGAAGCGGAGTCCGTGCGCGCGCGCACGGTCATCGTCGATACCGCCGGGCGGCTGCAAATCGACGCGGCGATGATGGACGAGCTGAAAGCGCTGAAGGCGGCGGTCGCGCCGCGCGAAGTGCTGCTCGTCGCCGATGGCATGACGGGACAGGACGCCGTGAAGATCGCGCGTGGCTTTCACGACGCGGTCGGATTGACCGGCGTCATCCTGACGAAGCTCGACGGCGATGCGCGCGGCGGTGCGGCCCTGTCGATCCACGGCGTGACCGGGGTCCCGATCAAGTACGTGGGCGTCGGCGAGAAAACCGACGCGCTCGAGCCGTTCGATCCGGTGCGCATGGCCGGTCGCATCCTGGGGCAGGGCGACGTGGTT
>Ga0209056_10005575_pt1 | contig 13080 bp, 9 predicted proteins | sample GraSoiAngelo_114_FD_185876 | JGI IMG/M metagenome (GOLD analysis project Ga0209056, IMG submission 185876) | Grasslands soil microbial communities from the Angelo Coastal Reserve, California, USA - 14_0903_13_40cm (SPAdes) (version 2) | ecosystem: Environmental > Terrestrial > Soil > Grasslands ... | reverse complement strand
AAGCCGTACCCGATCAGCACCGCGATGGCCAGCCCGACCACCGCTCCGACGAGGATCCACAGCGCCTCCGCCCGAGCCGACGTGGCCTGGCCGACCAGGAAGATCGAGGTCTCGAGACCCTCCCGGATCACCGCCATGAAGGCGAGGACGGCGAGGCCCCATGACGCGCCGGACGCCACGGCTCGGTCGACCGCCGCCTGGAGCTCGCCCTTGACCGACGCCGCCTGGCGGCGCATCCAGAACAGCATCCAGGTGACGACACCGGCGGCGACCAGGAGGGTGGTCCCCTCGAAGATCTGCTCGTACGGCTCCTCGAGGGCCCCGACCGACGTATAGATCGCGATCCCGACGACGAGGCTCAGCGCGGCGGCCGCGCCGGTCCCCAGCCAGATCCGGCCGGCCTGCCCGCCGTGGCCCGTCCGGGCCAGGTAGGCAAGCACGATGCTGACGATGAGGGCCGCTTCGACGCCCTCGCGCAGGCCGGTCAACAGGCCGGTGGTGAACGAGCCGAGATCCACGGACAGTCCTCATGCTGGCCGGCGCGGCGCGGCGGCTGGTCGGAAAGGGCGCCGCGTCGGAGGCCGCCCGGAATGGTAGCGCGCCTTGTCCGAGTCCATCAAGCGCGCTTGAATGAGCAGTGCAGGCGAGCCTGAACGACGACGCCGCGTCGAGGTCGACGGTGCGGTCCGGCACCGTTCGCTCGGGACCATTCGACCTGCGTCACGGTTCTGCAAGGCAGCCGTGGGGCGAGGCAGTCGGGACGTGACGAGGCTGCGGCGATGCTCCGGTCGTGTACGAGGTCGAGGATCCCCCCTCCCTGTCCGAAAGCGCCCGACCGGCCGGTCGCGCGCAGCCGTCGGGTCGCCCGCGACCCGCGACTCGCCGGGCCGCCGTCCGTCTCGCGGCCGGCTACGCCGGCCACGGGGTCGCCCATCGCCGGGCCGAGATCGGGCGCGACCGCCCGGTCCGCCGCGGCTCGAGCCGCGTCACCGCCGTCATCGTCGCCGCCCTCGCGACGTTCCTCATCGGCTCTCTGCTCCTCGCCGGGGTCGCCGCGGTCGGGACCGTCGCGGTCGTCTCGGCGCTGTCCCAGGGCCTGCCCGACCCGACGAACCTGGGGGCGCTGACCTTCGCCCAGCCGACGATCGTCTACGACCGGACCGGCAAGGTCGAGCTCGGGCGCTTCCAGCGCGAGCAGCGCCGCGTCGTGACCTTCGACGAGGTCCCCCATCTGATCATCGATACGACGACGACCGCCGAGGACCGGACCTTCTGGACGAACGACGGCTTCGATCCGGCGGCGATCATCGCCGCCGTCGCGGACAACGCATCGACCGGCAGCTCCCGCGGCGCCTCCACGATCACCCAGCAGCTCGTCCGGGCCCGACTCCTGCCGCAGGACGTCATCGCGCCCGGCGCGAACCGCTATGTCCGGAAGGCCAAGGAGCTGATCCAGTCGGCCCGCCTGACCGCGGCATATCCCGGCGAAACCGGCAAGCAATCGATCATGGCCGCCTACCTGAACGAGATCTTCTACGGCCACGACGCCTACGGGATCGCGGCGGCGGCCCGGATCTACTTCGGGGTGACGGACCTGTCCAAGCTGACGATCGCCCAGGCGGCGCTGCTCGCCGGCCTGCCGAAGGCGCCGTCGAGCTTCGACCCGTACCGCTACGCGGAGATGGGCGCCGACGGGAAGCTCGTCGTGCCGCCGACCGCGCCGCCGGTCGTCCGGCGCGACTGGATCCTCCAGAACCTGTCGACCTCCCGCTGGACCCGGCTCAGCCCGACCGACCTCCAGACCGCGCTGGCCGAACCGGTCGTCCTTCGCGGCGACGTGCCACTGTCCTACAAGGCGCCCCACTTCACCTGGCAGGTCCGCCGCCAGCTCGACCAGATCATCGGCTCGGACGCCGCCATCGAGACCGGCGGCTACACGGTCATCACCACGCTGGACTGGCGGGCTCAGCAGCTCGCCGAGAAATGGCTCGCCGCCGGGGCGATCGCGCCGAACCTGTCGAAGAAGAAATCGGCCGCGCTGCTCAAGAGCCTGAAGATCGGCGCCGGCGACCGGAGCTGGATCAACGCGCTCCGCGGCAAGGACCTCCACAACGGCGCGCTCGTCGCGCTCGACTACCGGACCGGCGACGTGCTCGCGTACGCCGGCAGCGCCGGCTACTACCGGGAGGACCTCGCGAACCGGAAGTTCGAGCCGAAGTACGACGCCGCTGGCGACGGGGCCCGCCAGCCCGGATCGGCCTTCAAGCCGATCGTCTACGCGAGCGCGTTCGACGCCAAGCAGCTCACCCCCGGGAGCCTCCTCCTCGACATCGCGACGCCGTTCGGAAAGAGCTGGACGCCGAGGGACGCCGACCAGCTCGACCGGGGTCCGGTCCTCGTCCGCAAGGCGCTCCAGTACTCGCTCAACGTGGTCGCGATCCGCGCCCTCCAGCGCGTCGGCAGCCAGGCCGTCGCGGCCCGGGCGACGAAGTTCGGCATCCGCTTCACCGGCGGGACGAAGCTGTTCATGCAGGCCGGCCTCAGCGGAGCGATCGGGACGGTCGAGGTCCGACCGCTCGACCTGACCTCCGCGTACGGGGCGCTCGGCAACGGTGGCGTGCGGGTGCCGCCGCGGATGATCCTCGAGGTCCGCGATCCGACCGGCAAGGTCATCTACGAGGCCCCCCAGCCGAAGGCGACCCAGGCCGTGTCGCCTCAGGCCGCGTTCCTCGTCAGCGACATCCTCCAGGGCAACACGCTGCCGAAGCAGAACCCGATCTGGTCGGCCGCGCTGGAGATCCGCAACGGTCCCCACGGCGAGCACCGGCCGATCGCGGTCAAGACCGGAACCGCCAACGACGCGCGCGACCTCGCCACGTACGGCTATCTCGCCCCACCGAAGAACCCGAAGGCGCCGGCTCTCGCGGTCGGGCTGTGGATGGGCAACAGCGATCATTCCAACCCGCGATCGAAGAAGCCGGCGATCTCGCTGACCGCGGCCGCTCCTCTGTGGAGGGCGTTCGTCCGCGAGCTGACCGCGAAACAGCCGATCGCGACGTTCTCGCGACCGAAGGGCGTCGTCCACGCCACGATCGACGCGTGGACCGGCGGCAGGCCCGGGCCGTGGACGCGTGAGACCACGACGGAGTGGTTCATCGCCGGGACGCAGCCCGGCGCCCGGAACGCCATCGACCCGCCGGGGCTGCTCTACACCCGGGCCTGCGGCGGCTGGCGGGTCGACCCGGTCAAGGCCGAGCTCGGGCCGCGGTCGTGGGACGACGCCGTGTCGGCCTGGCTGGCCCACGCGCGGCGGGGCGTCGGGACGGCGAGCCAGTATGGCACCCGGGTGGCCTCTTTCTGGGGCCGGACGGGCTGGGGCGGAACGCTCCTCGGGCCGTGCGCGCCGAAGCCGAAGCCGAAGCCACCGGACGGAGGCGGCGACAAGGGCAAGGGTCACGGCGGCGGCGGTGGGGGTGACCCCGCGCCGTCACCCGAGCCGACCCCGGTTCCCACGCCCAAACCGTGATCATCGACGGCGGCTTCGGCCGCTCGATCGCGCGCGGCGCCGGCCTCGCGTCCGGCGTCGCGATCGTGGCCGCGGTCGTCCTCGTCGGGATCGCCGCGATCAACGTCCTGGCGCTCGTCTTCGTGGCGGTGATCCTGGCCTCGGGCCTCCAGCCGTTCATCGCCTGGATCCGCGGCCACCTCCCGATCGGTCGCGGCCCGACGATCCTGCTCGTCTACGGCACGTTCCTCGCGGTCGTCGTCGCGATGGCGCTCGTCGTCGTCCCGGTTGCGATGGGCCAGCTCGGGCGGACGATCGCATCGCTGCCGCCATTCTTCGAGCGGGCAAGCGCCTGGGCGAAGACGTTGCATCCGAGCGGGCTGGCCAACAGCCTCGGTGCGCTGATCGACGCCGCGGCGAACACCCTCCGCGTGCCCGACGGCGCCCCGGCCCCGAGCCAGGTCGTCCAGGTCGGGCTGACGGTCGCCCAGGTGATCACCTCGATCCTGACCCTGCTGACCGTCGTCTACTTCTGGCTGACCGAGCACGCCCGGCTCCAGCGGTACGTGCTCGCCTTCGTCCCACGGGAGCGACGGAAGCGAGCCCGGGCCGCGTGGAACGCGGCCGAGACCCGGCTCGGGATGTGGGTGCGCGGCGAGCTGATCCTGATGGGCACGATCGGGATCGGCACGGCGATCGCCTACACCGTACTCGGCGTGCCGGCAGGGATCCTGCTCGGTCTCGTCGCCGCCCTGGCTGAGGGGATCCCGATCGTCGGTCCGCTGCTCGGCGCGATCCCGGCCGTGCTCGTCGCGTCGACCGTCTCGCCACAGCTGGCGCTCACGGTCGTCGGGGTCTACTTCGTCCTCCAGCTCATCGAGGGAAACGTCCTGGTGCCGCTCGTGATGCGCAACACAACGGGCATCTCGCCGTTCCTGGTGATCCTCAGCATCCTGATCGGCGGCGCCGCCGGCGGCTTCGTCGGCGCACTGCTGGCGGTCCCGATCGCGGCGGCCGGCGAGGTCCTGATCGAGGGTCTCCAGGCGCGCGAGGTGCCGGTCGCCCAGGACCCGAACGTGACCGAGACGACATCGGACGAAGGGAACGCCCCGGACGAGCCCGACCGGTCGACCGCGCGACGACGAAGCCGGTCGACGGCCGCGTCCGCCCCGGCATCGGCGCCGGCGTCGGCGCCGATGCCGGGGCCGCGAGCCACGGCGAGCCGGCCGAGCTGATCGACGGCTGTCGGGCCCACCGGCCGATCTGCAAGGAATCTGCAACGCGCCGCGCCGGGTGATGGCTCGGCGCGCCACGACCCCTTTGCCCTACTGCGAGCGGGGCGTCGCGCCGCGGCGTCGAGGGCCCGAGGTACTCCGTGAGGATGACGTCCGTTCGAGGCTGTCGAACGTGAACGCGGATCCGTCCCGCGATCCGGACTGGACCGACGCGCCGTCCGGCGACGTCGCGGGGGTCGCGGGCCTGGCAACCGTCGCCGAGCCGCCGATCGACCTCGGGCTCGTCCTCGCCGGCGTCAGCGCCGGGATCAGCGTCCAGGACGCGACCGGTCGGCTCCTGTACGTGAACGACGTCGCCGCCGAGATGTCCGGCTTCGCCTCGCCGGAGCAGATGCTGGCGGCGACCCCGAGCGAGCGGCTCGGAAGGTTCGAGCTGCTCGACGAGGCCGGACTGCCGTTCGATCCGGCCAATCTGCCCGGGCGACGGGTCCTCCACGGCGAGACGCCGGAGCCAACCCTTATCGGCTTCCGCCTCCTCCCCGACGGCGTCGAGCGCTGGTCCCTCCTTCACGCCACGGCCGGCGTCCTGCCCGACGGCCGGACCGTCGCGATCAGCACGTTCCACGACGTGACCCCACGGATCGAGTCGGAGCGCCGGATCCGCGACCGCGAGCGCCGCTTCCGCGAGATGGCCGAGGAGCGCCGGCGGGCCGAGGACCGCCTCGATTCCGTCCTCCGCCACATGCCCGTCGGGGTGATCCTGGTTGACGCCCAGGAGCGACGGCTGTTGTTCGCCAACGATGCGGCGCGGCGCCTGCCGCACCTCCGGCTGAGGGTCGGTGAGCCGCTCCGCTACCTCGGCAACGAGGGCTTTCGCCAGGACGGCTCGCGCCTGGCCGAGGACGACTGGCCGCTCCGACGGGCGATGCGCGGCGAGTCGGTGTCGAACGAGGTCCTCACGATCGAGAACGAGGCCGGCGTCCGGCGGTCGTACGCGATGAGCGCGGGACCCATGCGCGATCGGTCCGGCCGGGTCGATCTCATCATCGAGACCGTGACCGACATCACCGACCGCGTCATCGCCGAGGAGCAGGAGCGGTTCCTGGCCAATGCGTCCGAGGTGCTCGGTTCGTCGCTCGACTACGAGCAGACGGTCCAGGCGGTGGCCGACCTGGCGGTCCCGCGGTTCGCCGACTGGTGCATCGTCCAGCTCGGCGACGAGGAGGGCCTGTCGCGGCGGATGGCGGTCGCCCATCGGGACCCGGCCAAGCTGGCGCTCGCCATGGAGCTGTCGGCCTCCTATCCGCCCGATCCGGACGCCGCGACGGGACCGGCTGCGATCTTCCGGACGGGTCAATCCGAGTACGTCGCGGACATCCCGCCGGAGGCCGTCGACGCCGCGGCCCGCGACGACCGGCACCGCGACATGCTGCGGGCGCTGACGCTCCGTTCGTACGTGTCCGTCCCGCTGACGGCGTCAGGCCGGATCGTTGGCGTCCTGACGCTCGTCAGCGGCGAGTCCGGCCGGCGCTTCGAGCCGGCCGACGTGGCGTTCGCCGAGAACCTCGCCGGCAGGGCCGCCGCGGCCATCGAGAACGCGCGCCTGTTCCGCGAGGGCGTCCGGTTCAAGCGGCTGCTCGACGCGACGAGCGACGCAGTGCTCCTCCTCGACGCGGACGGCAGCCGCGTCGTCTACGCGAACCAGAGCGCCGCGCAGCAGGTCGGTCGCGCGCCCGACGACGTCCAGGGCTGGAGCCTGGACGACCACCTCGACGTCGACGACGCGGCGACCATCCACGCTGCCGTCGAGGCGCTCGCGTCAGGCTCGGCGGAGGCGCGGACGGAGACGGTCAGGCTCCGCCGCTCGTCGGGCGACCAGATCCCCGTCGAGATCCGCCTCCAGCTCGTCACGCTCGCCGCAGAGCCGCCGCGGATCCTCGCGGTCGCCCGCGACCGACGCGAGCGGATCGCGGTCGAGGAGACACTCCGGAGGCTGGCCGCGGCGGAGCACGCCCGGGCCGCCGAGCTCAACGCCGTGATCCGGGCGATGGGCGAGGGCGTCTTCGTGTGCGACGGTGCCGGGCGGATCATCCTCGCGAACCCGGCGGCAGAGGACGTCTTCCCCGACGTCCGGGAATCGACCTACGCCGACATCCTCGCCGAGCTCGACGACCCCGACGGTCAGGCGCCAGGCCTCGGTCGGGCGGGGGGCGCGGTCGAGCTTCGCGCCCGGCGCGGCGATGAGCGCTGGATCGAGCTGTCGACGTGGCCGGTCGGGGCCGATGAGCCCGAGGACCTCCGCGAGGAGACGATCGTCGTCCTCCGCGACGTCACCGAGGCCCGCCAGCGGCAGGCGGTCCGCGACACGTTCATCGGGGTCCTGTCGCACGAGCTGCGGACGCCGGTGACGACGATCTACGCCGGGGCCAAGGTCCTGTCGCGACCGAGCGACCTGACGGACGACACGCGGCGGGAGATCTTCGGCGACATCGTCGTCGAGTCCGAGCGGCTGCACCGACTCGTCGAGGACGTCGTCGCGATGACGCGTTTCCAGGACGAAGGTGGCGACGCCGGCGCGGAGCCGGTCCTCTTGCAGCGGCTCCTTCCCGTGGTGATCGGCTCCGAGGAGGGGCGCTGGCCCGGCGTCCACTTCCGGCTGATCGTGCCGCCCGGCCTGCCGACGATCATCGCCGACCCGACCTATGTCGAGCAGGTCGTGCGCAACCTGCTGTCGAACGCGGCGAAGTACGGCGGTGGAGGGACAGTCGGCGTCGCGGTCGAGGCCGCGCCCGGGGAGGTCCTCGTCCGGATCCTAGATGACGGGCCCGGCTTCCCGCCCGACGAGACGGATCGGCTGTTCGAGCTCTTCTTCCGATCGGCGGGCACGTCGCGGGCGGCATCCGGGGCAGGCATCGGGCTGTTCGTCTGCGCCCGACTCATCCGGGCGATGGGCGGCCGGATCTGGGCGGTGAACCGCCCCGAAGGGGGCGCCGAGTTCGGGTTCGCGCTCCGGGTCATGGACGAGGATTCGTAGGCTTCGCGGCCTGGGTCGCTCCGCGCCACCTGATGCCTGTCAGGCATTGATTCCGGGCGCAACGTCGACGACGCGACTGGAGATGGTCCACGTCGGGCCGGAACCGGCGGTTTTCATGCCTGTTGGGTATCAAGACCGCGGGAAACGCGCCACTCGACCGTCGCGACGGCCCCGTCACCGCGCCTGGGCCCGAAAACGATGCCTGACAGGTATCGAATCCGGCAGGACGGGCCGCGGCTGGCCGGACCGGGATGTCGGTTCGTCGTCGACGACCGTCAGATCCACTGTCGCCAGCGGGCGATCGCGAGGATCGCCAGCGACATGGCGACCATCGCCCCGAGCACGACGAAGAAGTTCGACGACACCTCGAAGAACGGCAGCTTGAAGTTCATCCCCATGATCCCGGCGAGGACGATCCCGGGCAGGGCGATCGACGACACGAGCGTCAGGACCTTCATGATCTCGTTGGTCCGATTGGACGACCGCCCGAGGTAGAGATCGAACGAGCCGACGAGGAGCTCTCGGGCGTTCTCCACCGCGTCGATGGCTCGCTCGAGTCGCTGGAGGAGTCCGGGCCAGACCTCCCCGAGGTCCGACCGAAGCTCGAAGTCCGGGCGCTCGAGGGGCAGGAGCGCCTCGCGGTTCGGAGCGAGGGATCGGCGTAGCCGGGCGATCCGCCGCCGCACGGCCAGGACATCCGACAGGAACGACGAATCCCGGCGGCTCCGGACGGCGACGTCGTCGAGTGCGTCGATGTCGCGTTCGATCGCCTCGATCTGGCGGAAGTAGACGGTGAGGATGGCGTCGAGCAGGCCGGCGGTGAAGGCGGCGGCGTCGAGCCGGCCGAGCTCGCGCTCCTCCTTCATCTCCGTGACGTACTCGTCGATCGCGGCAAGCCGACCGTCGTGGACCGTCATCACGTGGTTCTTGCCGACGACGATGTCGACCTCGTGACGGCGCGCCTCCAGGTCGTCGGGCTCGACCGCGCCGAGGCTCAGGACGACCCGCTCCGGGAGGCGGAGGAGGTTCGGCCGGCGCTCCGCGCGCTCGAGGCGGCGGAGCGCCTCGCGCTCGAGGCCGAGCGCTCCGGCAGCGACCGACAGATCGTCGACGTCCCGCTCGTCGAGGTCGATCCAGAGGAGGCGCGCGTCGCTCAGCCGCGGCTGGTCCGCGGTCAGGTCGACCTCGCGGTCGTGTCCGTTCGCGTCGTACAGAACGGCGCGGAGGGTCACCGAATGAAGGCGAGGACCCCGGCCGCCACGACCGCGATGATGGCCATCACTCGACGACTCGCATCGAGCGGTCCTCGACGTCCGAGTCCGTGGTCGTCATCGGCGCCTGGCGGATCATCGATATCACTCCTGTCTCGGTTGGCGTCGGCGCCCCCGTGATCTGTGGCGCGAGCGGCCCTGTTGTCGTCTCATTGGTCGACGAGCGCCGCCGTGAGGGCGGCGGCTCGTCGATGTCGTCGACAGCGTGGGGCTGGATCTGTCGCACCGACAGATATCTGGATCGGTCGGCCCTATCACGGTCGTTGCACGTCCGAGAGACCGGTGGTCGGCGTTGCCGGGAGGCAACAGGATGCGAGGCGCCTGCAACGGCGTGGTCCGCGTCGGACAGGCTCGCGTTCGGCTCGGCTGGGTAAGGTCCGTCAGCGTGGTGGCCCCGACCACCTGAGGTGCCGGATCGCTGGCGCCCTGTCACCGGAGGTACCCATGAAGCGACTTGTGCTTGCCTTTGCCCTCGCGGCGTCCGTCGCGGGCGCGATCGCTGCCTGCACCAACCCGGCCGCGACAACGGCACCGTCAGTGGCCGCGCCGGCCAGCTCGCCTTCGACCATGGTCGAGAGCCCGTCGTCGTCGACCGGCACAGAGTCGGCTGCCCCGAGCTTGGAGTCGGCGGCCCCGAGCTCGTCCTAGCCGAACGCTACCAAAGGGCGCGGCGCCGTCCCCAGGCGGCGTCGAATCCCTGACTGATCGAACGCCCTCGGCCTGCTGGCCGGGGGCTTCGTTTTCGGCCTCGCCTGACACGCGGATGACATGTCCGACGGGCAGATCGTCAGCAGATCGCAAGAGAGTCGGACCCACACTCTCGTCGGCTCCGTCGCCGCCCCCGGGGTGGCACTCCGTATAGCGACGCCGGGGACCGCGACGTCTCGAGAATCCGCGACGCGGGGTCGGGACGTGGTCAGACAATGCGGTGTCGGTCGAGACGACGACGTCGACCGACGCCGCATTCGTCGTGTCCGGGGACCTGCCCGGTGCCCTCAGGGGCCTGTCAGGCCGTTGCAACGGGGATCGACGCGATCGTTGCCGCCGTGAGGAGTCGGCGACCGGAGACTCCCTCGCGTACCCGGAAGCGGGCAACGATCGGAACCCCAAGGGATGGAGGTCGCACCTCATGAACATCATTGCATGGCTCGTCCTCGGCGCGATTGCCGGCTACCTGGCCGGCTTCCTCGTCCGTGGCGACGAGGGCCTCGGGGTCATCGGCCACATCGTCCTCGGCATCGTTGGCGCGCTCGTCGGCGGCTTCCTCGCGGGCCTGCTCTTCAACACGAACCCGATCAGCGGGCCGCTCGACCTGGGCTCGATCGTCACCGCCACAATCGGCGCGATCCTCGTGGTCGTCGTCGTCAACGCGGTGACGGGCCGGAGCCGCACCGGACGCGGCGCGATCTGACCCAAGACCCCGACCCAGGCTGCGGAGCCCAACCGCTCCGCCTGGACCCGACGGACGCCCACCTTCCCGGGTGGGCGTTCCGATTCTCCGGCACCGGGCCGGGACCAGTTGGCAGTCGGGTGCAATGAGGTCCGCCTCGGGACGGGACCGGTCGGGGGGCCTCACCGGATACGGTCGTCGCCATGCACATCTACCTCGACGGGTCGGCTGCGCTCGACCCTGACGTCGGCGAGCGTCTGGCCCATCTCGCCGACGCGGGTCACCGGCTCGTCCTCGTCGCGCCGGATTCCCACCCGGCGACGGCCCTGGCCTCATTGTCCGATCGGACCACGACCCTGCCCGCCCAACCGCCGCGCGGATCGTGGTTCCTCACCGCGGATCCGGCCACCTGTGGCGACCGTCAGCCGGGCCTCCGGACGGTCCTCATCGGACCGCGTGAGAACCCTCCTCGACCGACCCGCTGTGACTCGACGGCGCGCGACCTCCGTGAGGCCGTCCTCGAGATCCTCGCCGCCGACGCGATGAGCTGACGCGCGGGCGAGGGCCGGCGGGGTCGGCAGCGGCACGATGGCCCGAAACCTGCAACAGCGCGGACAGGCCGCTGCAACGATGCGGTGGCTGGCCTTGACGCTCACGTCATCGCCGGGACAGGACACTGCTCGCGCGGGCTTCCGACCACTGGGGGTCCGGGGGCCCGCCATCTTTCTTCCCAACGCCCGGGCCGATCGCTCGACGGTCGGCCCGGGCGTGTCGTCGAGTCCGGGGCAACTGCGCGGATCCAGGGTCCCATTTGGCGGGTCGACGGCGGGTCGGACGAGCGATCGTCGTTATGCGGTTGAAATGTCTGTACGGCTCGGTGGGAGACGCGCGATGGGCCCCTCTGTCTACGATCGCGCCACGTTCGACGCGGAGACCGTCGGCACCAATCGAATCACCCAGCGTGGAGACGCTTGTGACGGGGCGTCTTCACCCCCCGATCCCGCGGACGCCCGGAGCCCCCTCCTCCGGGCGTTCCGCACGTCTTGGGCCGGGGCGCGTCGAGCCAGGAAAAAAGAAGCCCCGGACACACGAAGATCGCCGGCCCCTCCTGGGGAGCCGGCGATCCGTGTGCGCTGGCGGTGGTCTCGGCCGCCGCCGAGCCACCTGACGTGGTCAGCCGGTCAGCGCATGGGCGGTCGCGTGCCGCTATGTCGGTCGAAGAGCGTGTAGCCCATCGCGGTCGCCGGGATGAGCGCGAGGATCACCAGGATCCGGTTGGCGCCCCCGAGGAGGAGACCGAGCGCGAGGCCCAGCGACAGCGACGTGCCGACGGCGAGGACCTCGTCCGACTCCTGGCGGATGATCGCGTTTGCGCGGCCGATCTGGACCCCCGTCGCATTCGCCGCGTCGGGCAGGCGCGCGGCGGCCGCTGCGGCGCGGTCGGCGACGTCGCTGGCGATGCCCTTGGCGGTGGTCGCGAGGTCGTTGTCGTCCGTCGTCGTGGTTGATCCGCTCGCGCGGGTCGTGGTGGTCATGGGTTCATCCTCCGGATGGTCGAGACGATGAGTCGACCCTACGGCCCCGCAGGCCGCAGCCGGGAGACGTGACGGCCGACCCCGGTTGCAGGCACGTGACAGCCGCGCACGCTGTTCGTGCGCTTCTCCACGCGAAGCTGCCAGCCGGGGGTCACCGACTGCAAGCGCGATGTCACCTGCGTCCGGCCGCGCGGAGGCTCGCGCACAACGTCCACCCGGCTAGGTTCGAGGCCTCGGGCCGGTAACACGGTCCTCTCGAATCGGGAGGTCACGAAACGATGAACTGGGAAGATGTGAAGGCCGACACGAAGGAAACCGTGCGCGACATCGACAACAAGGCCAAGGAGACGTGGCGCAAGGCCGATGGCGAGGAAAGTGCCTCCGACAAGGTCGCCAACGCCGGCGACGACGTCCGTGACGCCCTCGGCAACGCCGGCGACGAGTTCCGCCGCGGCGCCAGCCACGCCGACGACGAGGTCGAGGATCGCCCGGTCTGACGAGCTCTCACCCACGTTCGAAGCGCCCCCGCGGACTCCGGTCCGCGGGGGCGCCGTCATGCTCGGGCCGTTTGGCCCGCGATCGCGTCGCACGTGCCCGCCTGGTGCAGCGACACGCCGTGTCCGGCCGACCGTCCTCATCGGTGGGTCTCACTTGCCGGTTGTTTCGCCCCACGAGCGTATCTGGCGAGGTTCGGTCGGAAGGGGAGGCCGCGAGCCTGTTTCGAGCACGTTTCGTGCACTTCCATTTCGGCTGGCGAGAAAGGAGGACAGGGACCCCACGGTTCGCGAGGAACACTGTCAGATACGCTCGCCGGAGGAGAATTCGCGCCGGTCCGGGATCGCAGCGCGCCCTCGGCGGGGCCCGACGCCCACTTCGGGCCGCGACTCAGAGGTCGGCCCGCACGACCCCGGTTGGGGGCACGAACAGCGCGCCACACCAGGCGCAGGCGTCCCAGTCGCTCCCGACCGCGTGACCGCATCGCTCGCAGAGATGTCCGAGCGCGGTCCGGCAGCGGGGACAGATCAGCCACTCTTCGTCGACGGGTCGGCGGCAGCCCGGACAGATCGACCGGTCGACCTCGGCGTCGAGCGCCGCGTCGCGCAACGCGCT
>Ga0209056_10005569_pt1 | contig 13087 bp, 9 predicted proteins | sample GraSoiAngelo_114_FD_185876 | JGI IMG/M metagenome (GOLD analysis project Ga0209056, IMG submission 185876) | Grasslands soil microbial communities from the Angelo Coastal Reserve, California, USA - 14_0903_13_40cm (SPAdes) (version 2) | ecosystem: Environmental > Terrestrial > Soil > Grasslands ... | reverse complement strand
GCGCGCCACCGCGCCTTCGTGGGCAAGGTCGCCCGGCTGCCGATCATCGACCTGCCGGTGCCGATCCTCGCGGATGAGGCCGTCGAGCCCGGGTTCGGAACGGGCTTCGTGAAGGTGACTCCGGCGCACGACGCGACGGACTTCGAGATCGGGCTGCGACACAAGCTCGAGATGCCCCTGGTGATGACCGAGGACGGGCGGATGGAGCATCCGACGCGCGTGCCGAAGACGCTCACCGAGCTCGACCGCTTCGATGCCCGCGAAAAGATCGTCGACATGCTCAAGGAGCGCGGCCTGCTCGCAAAAGTGGAGCCGCATCGGCACGCGGTGCGCCACTGCTACCGCTGCGACTCGGTGGTGGAGCCGCGGCTGTCCGATCAATGGTTCGTGAAGATGCAGCCGCTCGCACAGCCGGCGCTCGAGGCGTACCGCGCCGGGGCGATTCGCCTCGTCCCCGAGCGCTGGGGCGCGACGTACGAGCACTGGATGGAGAACATCCGCGACTGGAACATCTCGCGGCAGCTGTGGTGGGGCCACCGCATCCCGGTGTTCACCTGCACCCAGTGCGCCCCCCGCCGCCAGTGGGCCGACCGCGAGGACCCGAAGACCTGCCCCACGTGCGGCGGCCCGGTCGAGCAGGACCCCGACGTGCTCGACACCTGGTTCTCGTCCTGGCTATGGCCGTTCGCCCCGTTCGGCTGGCCGGACCGGACGCCGGACCTGGCCCGCTTCTATCCCGGCCACACGCTCGTCACGGGCGCGGACATCCTGTTCTTCTGGGTCGCCCGCATGATCATGGCGGGCTACCACTTCCTCGGCGACAAGCCGTTCCAGACGGTGTACCTCCACGGCATCGTGCGCGACACCGAGCATCGCAAGATGTCGAAGTCGCTCGGCAACGGGATCGACCCGCTCGACGTGGTCCGGCTGTTCGGCGCGGACGCGCTGCGTTGGACGGCCATCGCCGGCGTGTCGCTGGGGTCGGACCTGATCCTCGACCCCAACGACCTCGAGGCGACCTTTGCGCCGGGCCGCAACTTCGCGAACAAGCTGTGGAACATCGGGCGCTTCATCCTGGCGCAGCTGCCGGAGCGCGTGCAGCCGCTCGAGGCGCTCGACGCGAAGCGTCTGCTGCTCGCCGATCGGTGGATCCTGTCGCGCGCGCAGGGGGCGATCCGCGACGTGACGGCATCGCTCGAGACGTTCCGGCTCGACGAAGCGACCAAGCGGTGCTATGAGTTCGTGTGGGGCGACCTCGCGGACTGGTACGTGGAAGCGGTCAAGCCGCGACTTTCCGCAGGCGACGCCGCCGCCGCTCACGCAGTCCTCGCCTACTGTTTTGACACCGCCCTGCGCCTGTTACATCCGGTGGTGCCGTTCATCACGGAGGAGCTGTGGCAGAAACTGCCGGGTCGCAAGGCGGATGACCTGCTCGCGGTCGCCCCCTGGCCGTCGTTCAGACCGGAGCTCGTCGATGGGGAGCTCGACCTGCAGTTCCTCCGCGTCCAGCAGGTCGTGGAAAAGATCCGGAGCATCCGCGCGGAATACAACGTGCCACCGAAGACGCGGCTCCGCGCCAGCATCACCGCGCGCGGGCGCGACCACCGGAAGGTGTTCGAAGCGGAGAGCGACACAATTCGGCGCCTCGCGCAGCTCGACGAGCTGTCCTTCGACGGCGGCTCGAAGCGTGTCGGAGCCTATGCCCTGTTCGGTGACGGCAGCGAGGTGTTCGTCGCACTCGAGGGTGCGATCGACGTGCAACAGGAGTGTCGGCGCCTGTCGGGCGAGCTGACGCGACTCGAGCGACAGCTGGCGGGGCTCGCCGCCAAGCTCACCAACCAGCAGTTCGTCGCGCGGGCGCCCGCCGAGGTGGTCGCTAAAGAGCGCGAGAAGGAGCGGGCGTGGCACGACCAGCGGCAGGTGCTGGCCGACAAGCTCAAGTCGCTGGGCTGCTCCTGAGCGCGTTGGCGCTCGGCTGCGCCAACCAGGGTGCGCCGCCGGGCGGCCCGCCCCGCACCAAGCCGGCTGCCATCCTGCGCACCGTCCCGGAGTCGGGAGCGGTCGTGCCGGGTTTCCGGGACAAAGCCGTCGTTCAGTTCGACGAGGTGATCGACGAGGCGCCGGGCGCCATCGGAGGAGGAGGAGGCGGCGCGATCACCGGCCTGGCGCAGAAGATCGTGCTGTCGCCGGTGGCAGGCGACGTCAAGGTGTCCTGGCACCGCAGCGCGATTCACGTCCGGCCCGAAGAGGGGTGGAAGCCGAACCGGGTGTACCATCTCGAAGTGCTGCCCGGCATCGCGGACCTGCGGCGCAACGTCACGAAGACCGGCACGACGATCGTCTTCTCGACCGGCGGCGCCCTGCCCGGGGCCTCGCTCAGCGGTACGGCGCTGTTGTGGGTCGAGCAGCGGACGCTGGCGCAGGCCGTGATCCGGGCCGTCCCGCTCCCCGACACCGCCGCCTACGTCACGCTGACGGACTCGGCGGGGAACTTCCGGCTGCGGGAGATCCCATCCGGGCGCTATCGCGTGTGGGCCATTCAGGACCAGAACAACAACCGCCGCCAGGACCGACGCGAGCCGTTCGATACGGTCACGGTCACGGTGGACTCGACGGCGAGCGCCCTCCTCTGGGCGTTCGTGCACGACACGGTCGGCCCGCGGGTGCGCACCGTCGAGTCGGTGGACTCGGTCACTCTCCGCATCTCCTTCTCGCAGCCGCTCGATCCGGCGCGCCCGCCGGACACGGCCGCGGTGCGCGTATTCGCGCTGCCCGACACGACGGCCGTCCGCGTGCGGGCCCTCTACCGGCCGGCGCAGTTCGATTCGCTCCAGGCGCGGGCGCGGGCGGTCGCCGACTCGCTCAAGCGGCTGCGGGATACGACGGCGCGGCGCGATACGACGGCACGGCGTGATACGACGGCACGGCTGGGGGTGCGGCCTCCGGCAGCCCAGCGGGCGCCCGCCGTCGGCCGCGCCCCGGGCGCGCCGTCGCGTCGCGACACTTCCGCCGCCAAGGTCGACACCGCCCGCATCCGCAAGCTCCTGAGCCAGCGCCCCGTACCCTACGACCGGCTGGTCGTCCAGACCGCGCAGCCCCTCACACCGGGCGCGAAGTACCTCGTGCGCGTGCGCGCGGCGATCGGGCTGAGCGGCGTCGCGGCCGACGGCGTCGGGGTGGTCGAGATCCCCGTGCCGAAACCTGCGTCGCGCGATACCACCAAGGCCAAGGGGCCGTGACCGACCCTCGCCGCCGGCTGCCCGCGGTGGACGCGCTGCTCGCCGAGCCCGACGTCGCGGCACTCCTCACGGCGCAGCCGCGGGGTCTGGTGGTGCGCGCGGTGCGGGACACGATCGAGCACGCGCGCGCCAACGGCGGCGCCGCGCCTCCCGAGGGCTGGGGGGCGGCCGTTCGCGCGCGGGTGCAGCGCCTCGCGGCCCCGTCGCTCCTGCCGGTGATCAACGCCACCGGCGTGGTGCTGCACACCAATCTCGGCCGGGCCCCGCTGGCGCGCTCCGCCCGCGAAGCGATGAGCCGCATCGCCGCGGGATATTCGAATCTCGAATACGACCTGGCCCTCGGCACTCGCGGCTCCCGCCACGCGCTGTGTCGCGATCTCCTGATCGAACTGACGGGCGCCGGGGACGCGCTGGTGGTGAACAACGCGGCCGGGGCCCTCCTCGTCGCCCTCTCGGCGCTGGCCCGCGACGGTGAGGCGGTCGTGTCGCGGGGCGAGCTGGTGGAGATCGGGGGCGCGTTCCGGATCCCGGACATCATGGCCCGCTCGGGCGCCACACTGGTCGAGGTGGGGACCACGAACCGCACGCACCTGCGGGACTATGAAGGCGCGGTGACCGACCGCACCAGGCTCCTGCTCAAGGTCCACCGCTCCAATTTTCAGGTTACGGGCTTCACCGCCGAGGTCTCCGCGCCAGAGATCGCGGCGGTGGCGCACGCGCGGGGCGCGGCCAGCCTGTACGATCTGGGCAGCGGGCTCCTGGTCGACCTCTCACCCTGGGGCCTCGCCGGCGAGCCCACGGTGGCCGAAGCCCTCGCGAGCGGCGTCGACGCCGTCGCCTTCTCGGGCGACAAGCTGCTCGGTGGCCCGCAAGCCGGGATTCTGTTGGGCACGCGAGACGCGATCGCCGCTTGTCGCAACGATCCACTCGCGCGCGCCGTACGCTCCGACAAGTTCACGCTGGCCGCGCTCGAGGCGACCCTCACACTCTACCGAGATCCGGAGCGGGCTCGCGCGGAGATACCTGTGCTCCGGATGCTGACCGAAGACGTCGCGGAAATACGTCGACGTGGAGAGGCGTTGCAGAAAGGCGTGGGCAAGGAGGCGGAGGTCATCGAGGGAGAATCGGAGGTCGGTGGCGGGTCGTTCCCGGGCGCCAAGTTGAGAACCTGGCTCGTGAGGCTCAACCCCCACCACCTGGCACCTGACACCCTGGCCGGGCGGTTGCGGGGGGCCGCCCCTCCCATCGTCGCGCGCATCGCCGACGATCGCGTGGTCCTCGATCCACGCACCATCCTCCCCGACGAGCTGGAGACCGTGGCCCGCGCGGTGCGCGCCGCGCTCGATGACTGACGCCCGAGCCGGGGGCGCGCCGCGCGCGGTCTTTCTCGACCGCGACGGCACGATCGTGGAGGACCCGGGCTTCCTGCACGAGCCCGGGAAGGTCCGCCTCCTCCCCGGCGCCGGAGAGGCGATTCACCGACTGAACCAAGCGGGCTGGCTCGTGATCACCGTCTCCAACCAGTCGGGAATCGCGCGCGGCCTGTACGACGCGAGCGCCTACAACGCCGTGCAGCGTCGCCTGGTCGAGCTGCTGGCGGAGCGCGGCGCGCGGCTCGACGGCGCCTACTTCTGCCCACACCATCCGGACATCACGGGATCGTGCGAGTGCCGCAAGCCCGGACTGCTGTTGTTCCGTGAGGCGCAAGCCGCCCTCGGCCTCGACCTCGCCCGTTGCTATTGGGTGGGTGATCGCTTGAGCGACGTCGAGCCCGCGCGACAGCTGGGAGGGCGTGCCCTCTTGGCGGCGACGGGTCGCGGCGCGGCGTACGCGGCGCAAGCGCGCGCCCTCGGCGTCTCCGTCGTGGCGGACCTCGCGGTCGCCGCCGCCGAGATTGTGCGCGGTGGCTAGCGCCCGCAGATTGCGGGGCGAGATGGAGCCGTGGAGACTGTGCGTCCTGCTCGCCATGTGCCCGGGCGTGCTCGCCGCGCAGGGGAACCGGACGATCGCCGTGGGAGACACGGTGCGGGACTCGCTCACGCGGCGCGACGCGCGCCTCCCCGCGGAGAGCACCTACGCGCAGCAGTGGCGGCTCGCGGGACGGGCCGGGCAGACCGTCACGATCGACGTTGCGGCGGCCGCGTTCGACGCGTACGCGTTCCTGCTGGGCCCAGGCTTCGAGGGCGCAGCACCCCAGGACGACGACTCGGGCGGCCACTGCAACGCCCGGCTCAGCGTCCGATTGCCCCGAACCGGAGACTATTTCATCGTGGTGACGAGCAGCGAGCGGTTCGCCACCGGCGCGTTCACCCTCAGCGTCGTCGCCGGATCGAGGCCTCGCTCGCTCGCCCCGTGCGATCGGTGAGCCCGATTCCGGTGGCCGTGCTGGTCTCGGGCGCCGGGACGAACCTCCAAGCGCTGCTCGACGCGCTGCGCGACTCGCCGGCGGCCCGGGTCACGCGCGTGGTCGCGAGCCGCGCCGACGCGGGCGCGCTCGAGCGGGCGCGGCGGGCGGGGGTGTCCACACTCGTGCTCGCGCACCCGGACGATCCGGGCGAGGTCGTGACGGCCATCGGCGACGCGAGGCTCGTGGTGCTCGCGGGATACCTGAAGCGCATTCCAACCGGCGCGATCGCGCGGCTTCGCTGGCGCCTGATTAATATCCATCCGGCGCTGCTCCCCGCGTTCGGCGGCCCCGGGATGTACGGCCGCCGCGTCCACGAAGCCGTGCTCGCGAGCGGCGCCGCGCTCACCGGAGCGACGGTCCACTACGTGGACGAGGAGTACGACCGCGGCCCGATCATCGCGCAGTGGCCCGTGCCGGTCCGTCGGGACGACACGCCGGACACGCTTGCCGCGCGCGTGCTCGAAGTGGAGCACCAGTTGCTGCCGCAGGCGGTCGTGGAGCTCGCACGGTTGGGGGTACCGGAGGGGCCCGTGCGGCTGGTCGCGAGCGGTGGGGCATTCGTCGTGGCGGACCAACCTTCCGTGAGGTTCGGTGCTCAGGGATAGAGCGAAAGATGTCGGGGGCCGCGACATTGTTCCCCATCCTGAAGGATGGGCCCGGCGCAGCACAACGCTGAAGCGTCTACGCGCGCGTGTGCTTCTGCACAGTGCCGTGCCGGGCCCACGCTTGAGCGTGGGAACGACGACCGTGGTCCTGACACTCGTGCTTTCCCTCGGTCCCACAGTCCGCCTGTCCGCCCAAGGCGACGTCGATCGCCTCGCGATCCGTTTCGCCTCCATGACCGCCGTCACCGGTCTCGAGCAGGCGATGGTGGACTCGCTCCGGGCGCTCTTCCCCGGCAGCACCCGTGATCAGGCGGGCAACCTGACGCTCACGCTGGGTCGGGGCTCCCCGAAGCGACTCTGCACCTGTCCGCTCGACGAAGTCGGGTATGTCGTGGGCAACATCCTGCCCGACGGATTCTTGCTGCTGCGCCGCGTGGGAGGGGGAGGCCGCACAGCGCCTCCGCTGCTCGATCAAGAGCTCGAGGGTCACCGCGTGACCGTCTTCGGGACGAGAAGCGCGGTACCCGGTGTCGTCGCCGTGAGGTCGACGCACCTGACGCGTGGGCGCGTCGCGACCGGAGCACCCGATCCCGTGTTCACCGTGGACAACGCGTACGTGGACGTGGGCGCGAGCTCGGCGGCCGAGGTGCAAGCTCTCGGGATCGCGGTACTCGCGCCCGTGTCGCTCGCCAAACGGCCGCAACTCTACGGCGAGCGGTTGCTCGCCGCGCCCGCCGCCGGACGGCGCGCCGCCTGTGCCGCGCTCGCGGCGGCGGTCCAGGCGAAGCCCAAAGTGAAGGGCACGGTCGTTGTCGCGTTCACGGTGCAGAGCCTCTATGCGAGCAACGCCGGCCTCGCGAGCGTGAAGGCGTTGCTCGGGCCGTTCGACGACACCAAAACCGCTGCCCTCCCCGCGCGCTACATGGACACGGCGGTGGAGACGGTGGCCTTCGCCGACGCGGACAAGCTGGTCCGGGAAATGACGCAATGGATGGAGGGACGATGAGGCCGGTATGGCGGTATAGCGGTAGAGCGGTGGGCACCGCAGCGGGGCTGCTTACCGCGTTACCGCTCTACCGTCTTTCCGCCCAAGACTCCGCGCGGATCTCTGATGCCCAATCCGTCCTCGCCCCCCTCGTGGAAGCCTACGGCGTCTCCAGCGCCGAGGGCCGGGTGCGGGAGGCGGTGAAGCAGCTGCTGCCCGCCTGGGTCAAGAGCGAGACCGACACCGCGGGCAACCTGTGGGTGCGAGTCGGCCAGGGTGGCCCCGTGGTCGCGTTCATTGCGCACCTGGACGAAATCGGCTTTCGCGTGAGCGGGATCCGGGACGACGGGACGCTCGAGCTGGAAACCCGCGGCGGCTTCTTCTCCTCCCTGTTCGAGGCACAACCGGCGCTGGTGCACACGGACCGGGGCGAGGTGGCGGGCATCTTCCTGCCGCGCGACTCCGGCTTCACGCGTCGCACCCCGCCCCCGCTCCGCGTCGACGTGGGCGCCGGATCGCGCGCCGGCGCGATGGCTCGCGGCGTGAGCCCCGGGGCTACAGTGACGATGCCGAAGCAGTACGTCCGGCTCGCGGGCACCCGCGCAACCGGCCGGTCGTTCGACGATCGCGTCGGGTCGGCCGCGCAGCTGCTCGCACTGCGGCGACTGGACCGGGCGGCGCTCAAGCACCAGGTGATTTTCATCTGGAGCGTACGCGAGGAGATCGGGCTCGAGGGAGCGGAAGCGGCGGCGGCGACCCTCGGCATGATGCCGCGACGCGTCTACGCGATCGATACCTTCGTGTCGGCAGAGTCACCGCTCGAGCCGCCCAATTTCGCCGTGGCCCCCATCGGGCGGGGAGCGGTGGCGCGGGCGCTCGACAACTCGTCCGTCACGCCCCCCGCATACGTGGACTCGCTCGTCCAGGTCGCCCGGGCGCGCGGCGTCGCGTTGCAGGTCGGCACCACCAACGGCGGCAACGACGGATCCGTATTCACGCCATACGGCGTGGTCGACGTGGCGATCGGCTGGCCGCTCCGCTACTCCCACTCTCCCGTCGAGGTCGTGGACCTGAAGGACGTGGTGAGCCTCGCCGACTTGATCCGCGCAGTGGCCGAGACGTGGTAAAGACCCGAGCCCTGCTGTCGGTGTCGGACAAGCGCGGCATCGTGGAGCTCGCCCGGGAGCTGGTCGCGCTCGGCTGGGAGATCGTGTCCACCGGTGGCACCGCCGAGGCCCTCCGGAAGGCCGGGATCCCCGTGATTCCGATCGAGCAGGTGACGGGTTTCCCCGAGATGATGGACGGTCGCGTGAAGACGCTGCACCCCAAGGTGCACGGCGGCCTGCTCGCGCGCCGCGCCCATCCCGGTGATCGCGCCGCGCTGGCCGAGCACGCCATCACCCCGATCGACCTGGTGGTCGTCAACCTCTATCCGTTCCGCGAAACGATCGCGCAGCGCGGCGTCGCCTTCGAGCAGGCGATCGAGCAAATCGATATCGGGGGCCCCTCCATGCTCCGCTCGGCGGCGAAGAACCACCAGGACGTGCTCGTGGTCGTGGACCCGGATGACTATCCCGCCGTCATCGCGGGACTGAAGGCGGGTGAACTAACCCCGGGCGCAAGCCCGGGGTCCCCGGGTATGCGCCGAGAGTTTGCCGCCAAGGTCTTCGCTCACACCGCCGCCTACGACGCCGCGATCCACCGCTACCTGACCAAGGATGCGCCCGGGTGGCCCCAGCGGATCACGCTCGCGCTGGAGCACCGCCAGGAGCTTCGCTACGGCGAGAACCCGCACCAGGAAGCCGCACTGTACGCCACGGCGGAGCCCGGCATCCGCGACCTGGAGCAGCTTTCCGGCAAAGAGCTGTCCTTCAACAACCTGCTGGATCTGGACGCGGGGCTCCTGGCGGTCGCGCCCTGGAGCTCGAGCGGCACGGGCCGTGCCGCGTGCGCCATCATCAAGCATACGACTCCGTGCGGCATCGCGCTGGGCGGCTCGCCCGGCGAGGCGTACGAGCGGGCCCTGGCCACGGATCGTACGTCCGCCTTCGGATCGGTAATCGCGTTCAATGTGCAGGTAGACCGCGCGGCGGCGGAGGCGATGCGAGGGTTGTTCGTCGAAGTAGTGGTAGCACCCGCGTTCGCGGACGACGCCGTCACCGTGTTCCGGGAGAAGAAGAACCTGCGCGTGGTGCGGCTCCCCGCCGGAGAGGCCGCCGGTTGGGACTGGAAGCGGATTCGGGGCGGGTTGCTCACACAGCAGCGCTCACGCATCGAGCACGTCATGGATGAAACCCGCTGGAAGGTGGTGACCAAGCGGCCGCCGAACGCCTTCGAGTGGCGCGACCTGCGCTTCGCGTGGGCCGCCGTCGGGGCGGTCAAGTCGAACGCGATTCTCGTGGCCCGCGACGAAGCCGCGATCGGAATCGGCGCGGGGCAGACGTCGCGTGTGGACGCCTCGTTCCTGGCGATCCACAAGGCGCGCCAACAGGGTCACGATCCCAACGGCGCCGCGTTAGCTTCCGACGCGTTCTTTCCGTTCGCGGACGGGGTAGAAGAGGCCGCGCGGGCGGGCGTACGCGCGATCATCCAGCCGGGCGGCTCGGTAAAGGACGCCGAGGTAACGGCGGCGGCCGATCAGGCGGGCCTGGCGATGGTGTTCACCGGCATCCGACAATTCCGGCACTAACCCGTGACGAGCGCATGACCGACCCACCGACACCGGGCGTCGCAGCCGAGCGGCCTCCCTATCTGGTTGCGGGCGTCGTTGCCTTGGGCGCCCTCGTGCTGTACGTGCTGACGCTCGCACCCACGACGCAGTTCTGGGACGCGTCCGAGTACATCACCGCCGCGCACGCGCTCGGGATTCCCCACCCTCCCGCGAACCCCCTGTTCGTCATTCTGGCGCACGCGTGGGGGCTGCTCCCGTTGGGCGTGGACTATGCCCGACGCATCAATCTCTTCGCGGCCGTGACGAGCGCCGCCGCGTCGGGCGTATGGTTCCTCATCGGAGAGCGCTGGTTGCGGCCTATCGTCGCGCCCACTTGGCGACGGCGGCTGGTTGCGGCCGCCGGTGCCGTCGTCGGAGCCACGGCGTTCACCGTGTGGAACCAGTCGGTGGTGAATGAGAAGGTCTATACCCTGAGCGTGTTGACGATCGCCTTGGTGCTCTGGCTCGCGATGCGATGGGCGGACCAGCCGGAGAGCGCCCGACGCGATCATCACCTGGTGCTCATCGCCTACCTGCTTGCTCTCACAGCAACCAACCATTTGATGGGCGTCCTCGTGGCGCCGGCGGTGCTGGTGTACGTGGTGCTGACTGACCCGCGCGCGCTGCTCAGGCCGCGGTTCCTCGTTGCGGCCGCGCTCGTCGTGGCAGTCGGGACGAGCGTCAACCTCTTCATCCCGATTCGGGCGCACTTCGACCCGTACCTCAACCAGGGTGAGGCGACCACCTGGCCGGCCCTCAAAGCCGTCCTCGCACGCGAACAGTTCGGCAAGCCCTCGGTGTTCGACAACCCGATGTATCCGCCCGGCCCCGACAACCCGGGCCACACGCTTGTGCTGTACGGGCAACAGCTCCTGAACTACGTGCAATACTTCGCCTGGCAATTCGGCCGGGATTGGCTCCCCGGGATGCGAGCGTCGCTGGCGGTCCTGTTCGCCGCATTGGGGCTCCTGGGGGCGCGGCGTCACTGGCGAGCCGAGCGCCGGGCCGCGTTCGCGATGGCGACGCTGATGCTGACCCTCACGGTCGCGCTCGTGTTCTATCTCAACTTCAGATGGGGCTATTCACAGCCCTTCGGAGGACCGGGACTGGAGCATGAGGTCCGGGAGCGGGATTACTTCTTCATCGCGTCGTTCGCCGCGTGGGGCGTGTGGGTGGGGATGGGCATCGCGAGCGTGATGGAGTGGATCGAGGAGGCGATCGCCGCGCGAGCGCCGACGGCGGCACCCGCGAGACGATTGGCCCCGGCGGCCCTCGTGCTCCTCCTCGCGCTCGTCCCCCTCGCCGGCAACCGGCTCACCGCGCCTCGCAGCGGTGAGACCCTGGCGCGCGACTACGCCCACGACGTGCTGCAGTCGGTGGATCCCTACGCGCTCCTCGTGACGGCGGGTGACAACGACACATTCCCCCTGTGGTACGCGCAGGAGGTCGACGGCGTCCGCAAGGACGTGAGCGTGCTCGTGCTGTCGCTCGCGAACACCGGCTGGTATCTGCGGCAGCTGCAGCGGCGAGCACCGCCGACTTTCGACACAGGTACCGCTCCCGACCTGTACCGCGGCCACGCCTGGCCGCGCCCCGCCGCACCCTGGATGAGCCGCTTCTATCTCGGCAGCCCCGCCGACACGCTACCCGAGTACGTCCCGCTGGCGCAGCCCGCCACCGGCTACCTCGGGCCGATCGCGGTCAAGCTCGACCCCGGCGCGCTCGGGCGCCCGTACCTGATGCGGTCGGACCTGGCGGTGCTGCAGATCATCAAGGACGAGTTGGGAAAGCGCCCGATTTACTTCTCCACCTCCACGGGCAATTACGCGGATCAGCTCGGTCTCTCTCCCTATCTGGTGGGCGAGGGGCTGGTGCGCCGCCTCGTGCCCCGCCCCGTGGCGGCGAGCGAGAGCGTGCGGCTCCTGGATGGGCGCGGTTTCGTGAACGTGCCGCGGTCCGTCGCGCTCGTGTTCGGGGTGTATCGCGGGGGTGCGACCGCCGCCCGACCGCGGCCTCGCGGCTGGGTCGACGTGCCCTCGCAGAACAGCCTCCTGGGATACGTCTTCGCGTACGATACGATCGCCGCGGCGTTGCGTGACGAAGATCCGCCGCGCGCCGAGCGGGCCATCGCCCTGCGGGATGCGATCCTGGCCAACACGACCTACGCGCCCCCCCCGGGCCGGCGCGCCATCGACCACTGATCCCCCCCGATCGAGCGAGCATGACCGAGCCACAGACGCCGTACGTCGAACCGGAGCGGCCTCCCTATCTGCTCGCGGGCCTCGTGACCCTGGGCGCCCTCGTCCTGTATGTCGCGACGCTCGCGCCGACCACGCAGTTCTGGGACACATCGGAATACATCGCCGCCGCGCACGTGCTCGGCATCCCGCATCCGCCGGGGAACCCGCTGTTCGTGCTGATCGCCCACACCTGGGGCTTGCTGCCGCTGGCGGCGGGGTACGCGACGCGGATCAACCTGCTGGCGGCGGTCACGAGCGCGATTGCGGCGGGATCCTGGTTCCTCGTGAGCGAGCGGTGGATGCGGGCGTGGGTTCCCGCGCGCCTGCCGCGCCGACTCGCCGCCCTGGCGGGCGCGCTCGTCGCGGCCACGGCGTTCACCGTCTGGAACCAGTCGGTGGTGAACGAGAAGGTCTACACGCTGTCGCTGCTCTCGATCGCCCTGGCGCTGTGGCTCATCGTGCGCTGGGACGATCAGCCGGCCGGCGAGGGGCACGATCATCATCTGCTGATGATCGTGTTCCTGCTCGCCCTCACCAGCACGAACCACATGATGGGCGTGCTCGTGGGGCCGGCCGTCGTGGTGCTGTTGTTCCCGCCCCTCAAGGACCAGCGGCCGTCGGACGAGGCCGCGCGCCGGGTGGAGTGGTCGCAGTGGCTGGTGTTCTGCAGCGTGTACGCCCTGATCGTGGCGAGCGGGCTCGAGAACGCCGGTCCGCTAAAGCTCGCCGCTGTGCTGTTTCTCGGCGCCCTAGGGTACGCGTTTCTGCAGGCGCGGAACTGGGACTTCGCGGTCGCGGTGCTGCTGGTCGCGATCGTGGGCGTGTCGGTCTACCTCTTCCTCCCGATCCGCGCGGCGCACTTCCCGGCGATCAACGAAGGCGAGCCGACGACACTGCAGGC
>Ga0209056_10005568_pt1 | contig 13088 bp, 18 predicted proteins | sample GraSoiAngelo_114_FD_185876 | JGI IMG/M metagenome (GOLD analysis project Ga0209056, IMG submission 185876) | Grasslands soil microbial communities from the Angelo Coastal Reserve, California, USA - 14_0903_13_40cm (SPAdes) (version 2) | ecosystem: Environmental > Terrestrial > Soil > Grasslands... | reverse complement strand
CAACCGTGAGGTCGATGAGCGAGCGTTCAACTCCCGCCAGATCGACGCAAATTCGAATGCATGTCTCGCAGCGGTACGCGTTGATGGCCGGCTCCCAGGCATGTGCAAATCTGGAAAACTGCGAACGCGACAGTTCGTAGGTGACATCGTGCAACGCGCCATGCAGCCAGCGCAACTTAATGTTCCTGATTGGGTCCATCGTTGGTTTGATCGAACGTTAAAAATCTCGATGCGTACGCTTCCTTTTCAACCTGTAGCGGAAGCAGTTTGCTACAGGCGACGCCAACGGCATCCCCTGCAGCTCGCAGCGAAATCGTGTCCAGATTAGGTGACCGGGATTTTCTTCCGGCGCGATGGCGCTCCGGGGCGCTTGGGGAGCGCTAATCGTAGCACACCTTTCTTGAACTCGGCTTTAGCTTTCGATTCGTCCACTTCGGCAGGCAATTCGATGGCGCGCTCAAATGAGCCATGGCTGCGCTCCATTCGATACTGCCCTTTCTCCTTCTCTTGGCGCTCGTATTTCTTCTCGCCCTTAATGGTCAGCATGCCATCCTCGACGCTCACATCAATGTCTTTGGGGGTTCCACACCCGGAATCTCCGCAGAAACTTTGATCTCCTTGTCCGTCTCAGTGACGTCCATCTGTGGCCAAAAACCGGCGGCCATTTCGCGCTGCGGCGCCAACCCCGAGTCGCCCCAGAAATCGTCAAACACACGGTTGATCTGACTTCGCAAATAACTGAACGGATCGGTGCCGCGCTCCGTCAGCGAGCGTTCTTCACGTCTTCTCCATGGAACAATTGCCATAAACTAACTCCTTTCTTTGTGAAAAAGATACCTCGGTAAACGGCGCATTCGCGCGTCTCTCTTTCGAGGGAAATGCCTAATCCGTCACATGCGACCCATGTGACGCACGCGGCCGTTGCAGGCCGATAACGTGATTATTTCGCTTTTCCCGGTCCCCACAATGCGCGACCAGGTTTGGCGCCGGTGTGGTCGCCGTCTTTGATCACTTGCACGCCATTCACAAACACGTGCTTTACACCCACGGCGTATTGATGCGGTTTCTCGAAAGTCGCGCGGTCCGAGATTGTCGCAGGATCAAACACAACTATGTCGGCGAACATTCCCTCCTTGAGAAACCCGCGGTGATCGAGACCGAGATTCGTAGCAGGCAATCCGCTCAGCCGACGAATGGCGTCCTTCATCGGAATCATTTTCTCGTCGCGCACATACTTGCCGAGCACTCGCGCGAAATTCCCATATGCGCGCGGATGCGGATTTGACTTAGTGAACGGCGATTCGGGCGCTTGCGAAGCTTCATCGGACCCGAATGAAATCCATGGTTTCACGACTTCCTTCTTCACGTTGTCTTCGGACATGATGAAATAAATCGTGCCGATGCGTGATTCGTCCTCGGCAATCAAATCCATCATCGTGTCGATTGGATCTCTCCCGCGCATCTTCGCGACTTCGGCGAGCGTTTTGCCGGTGAGGGGTTTGAGTTTGTCGGACTTAAATCCGACCAACAGGATTTTATCTGGCGAACCGGCGGCGAGGTATAGATTTTCCCATTTGTCGCTGTCGATCTTTACCTCGGCTTTGATCTTCTCGCGCGTCGCCGGGTCGCGCAGACGTTTGAATAACGCGGGATAACCACCGTCTTCTGTCCACGGCGGAAGGCAAGCATCGAGCCCGGTACCGGCGGCGGTATATGTGTACATGTTTGCGCGGACGTTCAGTCCTTCCTTTTGCGCGCGTTCGATCCGCGTGAGCAATTCGTCTTCTTTCGGCCAATTTTTTTGGCCGGCGGCTTTGATGTGATAAACCTCGGCTGGAATGTTCGCTTCGCGCGCGATACGCAGCAGCTCATCGAGCGCTTCAAACAATTGATTTCCTTCGCTGCGCATGTGCGAGATGTATTTACCCTGATATTTTGCGGCGACCTTGCACAACTCGATCAACTCTTCCGTCTTCGCGTAAAACGCCGGCGGATAGATCAGCGAAGTGCCAATGCCCAATGCGCCTGCTTCCATTTCCTTGCGTACCAGCTCGCGCATTTGATCGAGCTGTTCAGGCGTGGGCGCCTTATCCTCGAACCCAATCACATATTCGCGAACGGTAGTTGCGCCCAAGAACGACGCCACATTGCACGAGATGCCGCGTTTTTCGAGGTATTGCAGATACTCCGCGAGCGTGTTCCACTTTATGTCGTATTTGATATCTGTTTGGGCGCGCAGCATGTGCTCGCGCACGCGGTCGTTCACCGGTCCCATGGATTCGCCTTCGCCCATGATCTCTGTCGTGACACCCTGCCGGATTTCGCCTTGCGACCGGCCATCTTGAATCAGTGACTCCGTGGACCAGGAAAGCATGTTGATAAACCCAGGCGCGACGGCGAGCCCCTTCGCGTCTACAATTGTCTTCGCTGTCGCCGTTTTGAAATCGCCGATTCCGGCGATCCGATCGCCGCGAATCGCAACATCGGCCTGCCGTGGCTCGGCACCGGTGCCATCGTAAACCGTCCCGCGCCGAATAATAACGTCAAAATCTGCCGGTGATTGCGATGGAGATCGCTCCTGAGCGAATCCGGCAACCGCCGGACAAAGCACAATTGTCAGGAACGCGACGGCCCAAAGGAAGTTTTGCTTCATTGTCTCGACTGATGGTATCGAACACCGATGTTCGCGCAAAAGCTTGTCGCGAGACAAAATGCGTATCGCAGAATTTCGCGCGAAGCGCTTTGTAGTGCGAGGCGTCTCCAGCCACGGTTGAGCGGCAAGGGCGACCGATGGGACCACTTGGTGCGAATCATATTGGGAAGGTTTGCTGGTGAGACCGCCGTTCCTGACGGTGGCCGGCAAGCCACACGCGGAGGCGCATCCGCGGCTTCGCGAGAGAGAAAGGGAAATTCAGAATTGGAGAAAGAGGAACATCTGATGAAAACGAAAATGAAATCCAAGCACCGCAGTCGAGCATTGCTGCTGTCGATCCTTTGCGGAGGCGTCCTTGCGACTTTTCTGGGCGGATGTGCAGAGGGGCCTTACGTAGCTACGTATGACACTGGTTATTATCCGACCGCGTACTATACGCCGTCTTATTACCGGACATATTCGTACTACGAGCCTGCGTATGACACAACAATCGTACGCTCCGGCGTCCGCTACAACGATGCTTACGGTCCGCGCTATTACGACAGAACCGTCTACGGCGATTGGTAATTGATTTGTGAGGCGCGCTTGGTCGACGCATCGGTGCACGAAACCGTGCGCCGATGCGCTCAATTTTTTTGCTTGTGTTTGCTTAGACCGTCGCGTCAAATGAGCGCCCCAACGCTCGTATGAACCCAACGAATCAAAAAGGTCGCGACTTGTCGGCAGCGATTGTTTCGCTGCTTTGCGCGGTGCTTTTTTCGTTGTCACTCAGCGGATGCGCTGACGTTCCGTACGCCGACGCGACCCGCACGCCGGAAGCGCGGTACAACACTTACTACGCACCCGGCTACTACCCGTATTATCCGTGGTACAGCTACTACGGCGGAGCATACTACTACGGCGACTGAGCGGCGACTGTTTGTCACTTCAACTTGCGGTTCCAATTCACGAACGCAAATCGCGGCTGACGCACTGTTACGTAATCGAAAGTGACAGCCGCGTTACTTTTAGGGTCAAGCGCGGGCATTCGGATGGTTGTCTATGTTGACATGAACTTGAAAACGAAAAACTCGCTGCGTGTTCGCGCTTCTCGTTTCTTCAGTGACCGATACGCCTACAGGGCCCAGCCAAATTATTTGTCCGAGCTAGTTGCCTTTGGGATAATCGTGTTCATCGCCGTCTGGCCGATCATCTTATTGGCTAATGCGATGGCGGCGGGACCGCGATAACTGCAAACCAGGTCAAGGGTCATGGTTCACCAAGTCCATACCTACGCAGACCTTCGGCGACAAATCCACGATGACCTGCGTATCCAACACCCCGAATGGGTCCAGCCAAGTGGTGAATCTCCTATGTGCGATTCTTACGAGGCGCGCCTCGTGGAAATGTTGCAAGCCATAACACAAAGGGAACACAACAGGTCTTCTGATCGCCATCGCGATCAATTAAAACAATCACGGATTTGAGAGCGACTCTCATACTGTTGTGCATTTAGCCGCGTCGCAGGTCACTTGGCAGGCTTGGATGAGTACGCGGACGAATTGAACGAGTAGTGATCGGGGAGCTTGGCAGCTTGACGGATTATTCAGAAGCGTTTGGGGCGCGGGCCCGCCGGATTTTGTTAGTCAACAACAAAAAATCAGTATCGACCAGTGCAAGCTGAATGTGTTGAAGTCGATGTAAACATGCGAGCCGGCTTCTAAAATGGCTAGCGACTATTGACTCCGTTCAGTTTCCCTCAGCAGCTTCACCAACTCAGCTTTCCACAGGCTGGCGATGGTGTGGCTACCGTGGCCGCGTGTTTTGTCACTCAGAGGAATCACTATCGCGCGCCCGCGCGGGACGCGCTTGATCTCGCGTTCGAGAATTCCTAGCTCGGGCGGATTGATCAGGTCGTCGGCGGAATTGATCGCGAGAAGCGGAGCGAGAATTTTTTCTAGATTCGGCCCCGGATCGTAATCGCGTGAAGCTTCCAGCGCGTAAAGGACGTCGTTCGCGTCGTCGGTTTTCACGATTCCCTCAACAAACTTGTCGAGAACTTCGTCGGCTTTCGCGAGCGTTGGCGCTTCCTTTTGTCGCAGCACAGGATTGCTGCTCATGAACCAGAGAATTTCCGCGGCGGTGCGCAGGCTCGGCGGCTGGGTTTTGTACTCGCCGCCGTTCCATGCCGGATCGTTGCGGATCGAGTCGATGATAATGCGACGCCATGCGCGATTGCGTCCGGAAATCTGTGTCGGCAAACTAGCGAGCGGCATGAGCGCGTCCATGAAATCGGGATGCAGTTCGCCCCAGAGCCACGTATGCATTCCGCCCATCGACGTGCCCATGACGAGGCGCGCATGATTAACGCCCAGCCCTTCGGTGAGCAGTCGGTACTGCGCTTCAATCATGTCCAGATAACCGTAGTGCGGGAATTTCGCGTGCATGCCGTCGCTCGGCTTGTTCGATTTGCCGTGACCAATGCCGTCTGGCAGCACGATGAAAAATTTCGTCGTATCGAGCGGCTGATCTTTCCCAAAGAGTTCGCCTGCAAATTCCGGGCGAATAAATTGCGCACCGCTACCAGTTGTCCCATGCATGATGAGAACTGCGTTGGTCGTTTTGCCTTGCGCATCCTTCTCAGGTTTTCCGAGCATCCGATAATGAAGACGCAACCCTGGTAATGTTTCCCCTGAGGCAAATTTGAAATCGCGAATCGTATGGTCGCCCTCAGTCGGCGCCGGATAATCGCTACCCGACGCGAAACTCCTGGCCGAGACGGACAAGAGAAGTGCGAAGATTCGGATTGTTCGATTCATATTAACGATTTCCCTGGCGTTCGGATTGGATTCGTTTCAGCAACTCGGTTTTGGTTCGATCCAGGTCGTGCGCGAATTTCACTCTTGCTTCCAGAGCCTGGGGATAAATCTCGAAACGTTTTCTCAAGTTCTTCGTGGCGGGATCGTAAAAGAAGGAAACGTCCTGGTCGAGATTCGGCACGATCAGTTCGTCGCTTAATTTCTGGTAATGCGCCATGTCGCTAAGGCCCCAGCGAATGACGGATTCAAGTTCCCGCAAGGCTACAAGCGTTTTCACGTCGAGCAATTCAACGCCGCCCGATTGAAGCAACGTAGCGATGTCGCCCGGACTGTAATCGGTCGTGAACACAAAGGGGTGCACCGGCGGCATTTCACCGGCATCGAGCGCGCGTCGGAACTCGGCCGCTTCTCGTTCTTGTTTCGCACTGACAGTTTTTCCGCTCTCGATTCCCCTGCGCAATTCCTGCTCGAGCGAAGCCAGGATTTGATCGCGTCGTTGCGCCTCCTGCCGATGCTGCTGGTAATTATTTAGCCAAAACGCCGCGTAAACACCAACGAACACCAAAACTAATTCAGCAACCCAGCCGCCGAAACGCGAGAAGCGCGAGCCTTTTTCAGTTGTTTGACTCATGATTTACGGGGAAAATTGAATCAATGAGACAATCGTGGTCAGTCAACAATTTGATCCGGTTCGTGGTGAACTCAGTCCAAACGGCGCCTGCGGATGATGCGCCTTTCCACCACTTGCAGTTCGATCGCGTATTTCCCGACGACTTCTACACGGAGATGCTCGAAGCTATGCCAGTGGCGGAGGATTACCGGGCAATGTCGGGCAAAAGCAAAATGGGAAGCAGCAGGCCCGATGGAAAGCCGACTCGCGCCAAGATTGATCTTTTTCCCGAATACATCCGTCATTTGCCTCCGAAGAAACGCGCGGTCTGGGATGTCGCTGGCCGGATTCTTCGTTCCAAAGAGTTGGAAGCGGCCTTCGTGCAGCGGCTCGCGCCCGGATTGAAACGCCGGTTTGGAGCGAACTTTCAGAAGGTGCAAATGTATCCGGTGCCGATTTTAACCCGGGACATTCCGGGATACCGCATCTTCAAACACACTGACAGCCTTTGGAAAGGCATCACGGTGCAATTGTACCTGCCGCCAGACAATTCGACGCCACATATCGGGACGATCTTTCACGAGGTACTTCCCAGCGGCAGAAAACCGAAGAAGGCGCAGATGCCATTCTCACCCAATACCGGCTATGCGTTTGCCGTAGCCGATAACACATGGCATTCGGCCGACCCGGTGGGGCCGGAAGTAACAACGCGGGATAGCATTCTGCTCACTTACTTCGTCGATGCCGGGCCGTGGCGATTTGTGCGCAATCGCGCCCGGCGGTTTCTAAACCTTCTGCTTAACGAGATGCGAAATCTGAAGCGCGCACGACACGCTTAATCTCGCTCATCTGGCCTCGTTTAAGAACTGAAGCACAAACGCGGCGAACTCGTGGGGGCATTCAACCTGGGGCATGTGACCGCAATTATCGATGATTCGGAGTTGCGATGAGTTTGTCGTCACGACCCCAAATTACGAGCGTCGGTCGATTGATCGCGTGAAGCGTGTTATCGAGCGTATCATCTCCGCGAATCATCGAATCGACGAGCTGACCGACGGTGTAGCTATCGCCAGCGCCTACTCGTTCTTTGAACGCAAGATCGACATCCTGATAGAACCGCTTGTCGTGAAATGTAAGCGGGCCGAGATACCGAATATCTTCGCGACTGGCTAAGCGAAGTGCACGCAGGGCGCGAGGATCCATGGTTTTTGCCAACGATGCGTAGCCTGCTGCGTCGGAAAGGACAAGCCGTTCGACTCGCTCCGGATGCGAAGATGCGTAAGCTGCCGCAACCCAGCCACCGAGTGAATTCCCAATTAACGAGACGCGCTCGATTCTCAGGTCGGCCAAAAAACCGTCGAGGAAATCGACAAAGGTGCTGATGCGAAAATTAAGCAGGGGTTTGTCGGAACGGCCGAAACCGATCTGGTCAAGCGCGATAACGCGGAACCTGGCGGCAAGCGGGGGGATTACTGAATCCCAAATGCCTGCGTCGTCTGCCAAACCATGGATCAAAATCAGTGGAGCGCCGCTGCCTGCTTCGACATAATGAATCTTTGCGCCGAAGATGTTGATGACCTTGTCGATTTTCGGCGTGGCTGTCGTTTCTCCTTGCGCCGCGCATCGCACGATCGCGAACAAGCCAATCAACAAAGCAAAGCGCAAAATCGACATTCCCCTCAACGAGGCAACGGTTGTTCCATGTCCGCAAGCGCATACGCAGCCACTGCAACGACAGCGGAATTTTCCGCCAATTCTTTCGGCATGATTTTGTCCAGCGTGTCGGCGGCAGTGTGGTGATAATTGAAATAGAAACGGCTGTCTTGAATCGGACTAAAGGAGGGCACGCCGGCTTTCTCCAATGGCTCAATGTCGGCACCACAGTGTTCAACCAGATGAAGAATGCCCGCGCCTGACTCCTGCAAAATTGCCGCCACTGGTGCGAGCATTTGTTTCACTTCGGGTTTCCCCTTGATGTTGATGCCCAACGGATGGCCGGCGCCGCCGTCTGTTTCCATGGCCGCGAAATGGTTCGCCCATTCTTTCTCGTGATCTTTTGCGTACTGTTTTGATCCAGCCGATCCATTCTCTTCGTTCATCCACGCGATAACGCGGATCGTGCGCTTCGGTTTGAGATGAAGTTTTTGGATCAGATTCGCAGCTTCCATCGAGACTGCGACGCCCGCTCCGTCATCGATCGCGCCTGTGCCCAGGTCCCATGAGTCCAGGTGACCTGAAGCAATGATTATTTGTTCAGGATGTTCGCTGCCTTTGATGTCGCCGATAACGTTCGCGCTTTCGACATTCGGCAAAGTTTGTGGCGTTAAAACTAATTTTATTTTCACCGGTCCCTGCCGAACCAGGTCAGCAATTAAATCCGCGTCCTCTGCGGTGACCGCGCCCGCTGGAATTTTCGGAGCATCACCTGCATAATCTGTCTGTCCAGTATGTAGAAGCCGGTAGTCGGCGCCACCTACTGAACGAATCAAACACGCAACAGCGCCCTGTCGCGCGGCTGTGCTCGGGCCATCACTTCGATAAACAACCGCTTCGCCATAAGCTTCGCCGCCACGACCTTCCGCGGCCATTTGTTTGTCGAAGGGATAATTGAAGAGCACGATTTTGCCCGCGACCTTGTCCCGAGGCATCGATTTCAGCTCATCGAAATTTCTGAGGGCAATCACGTCTGCTTCGATTCCCTCGGGAGGGGTCGCCACGCTGTCGCCGAGCGCGCACAAGACAATTTTCTGCGTTGTATTTTGTGCCTGTCCGGGAAATTCAATCAGCGCCGCTGTCTCTTCGCCGCGCACCCAATGCGGCACCGTCACTTTCTCTAGCTGCACTTCACAACCGATGGCCTTCAATTCGCTCGCGACGTAGTCAACCGCTTTTGCCGCCTGAGCCGATCCGGTCAAACGCGGCCCGATGTTGTTCGCCAGATGCGCGACCTGCCGGTAAGCGTAGTCGCTGTTCAGAGCCGCCTGCTGGAGTCGCTTCAAATCAGTCAGCGTTTGCGGAGAAAAAACAGCCGGTGTCGCCGATGGCGACGCGTTCGGATTCGACGCTACCGCGGGTGTTTGCTACGCATCAACCCGCGGAGCACACAGAAACAACAAAAGCGAGAGAAGCGAGATGACCCGAAATTGATCCGACTCAGACATCCCGCCATTCCCGCTACAACATTTTCCTCCGATTCGCCAGGCCGAATCACGCGAAGCGGCGGTCACGTTTCTTTGTTGAATTGGATCTCTTCACCGAGCAGATCAGGATTGTTCGCGTTCTCCTCCAAAAACTTAGCAACTGCTGTCGAGTTTTTCTTTTCCTTTGGGATTACGTCACGGTTAACGCTGCGTAATCTCAGGTCCTTGCTGTCATCCGACAGTTTCCAAACCACGTAAGCATATTTGCGATCGTTGGAGTTGATATCCTGGACGCTCACAAACGGTGTATTGGCAACGTCGGAGTGATACGCACGAAACAAATCACCATCGTAATAAACGATGTAAATATTATCATCCAGCCGTCGCACTCTCATATGTTCCTTGCCGTCCTGGGAAATCCAGTTACCGAGAAGCCGTTCCTGCACTTTGCGAGTGGGACTCGATGTGATCGGAACTTCGTATTCGCAAGCGGTGAAAGCCAGGATGCACAGGCTAACGGCAATACCGAAGCCTAATCGTCGATAAATCCAATTCGAAGAAGGCACTGCAGGAGTTCAGGAACCAGCTCAGCTTCTTCCGCAGTTACTTGGGGAGCTTCGACGCTATCACGTCAATCTTCTCGATCGAAGGGGATTTCGCCAGAATCTCAGACGCTTTTTCTTTCAAGGCTTGCGCGACCTTGCCATTCAGGTGCGCATCGCGGCCAGAGTCATCTGCGAACGTGTCAAAAATACCGTATGTGGACGGTCCAATTTTAATGGCGAACCATGAAATCGTTTTTGGCTCGGCCTCCACTAATCCCTGACCAGCCTGCAAGAATTTCTCAACTTCCGCTTCCTTGCCCGGCTTCGCCCCCAGAACTACCCACAATGCCTTTCCGTTTATCATTGCATCCTCCTTTTCGATTTTTCCATCGCACTCAGCGGCTAACCTGTCCACTTGTGAAATAGATTCGAGATTCTTCTAACTTTTCCGACCTTCGTCGAAATCGATGAGGTCGTGGATCGTGACAATATCGTCGCGATCTGCAATACCATGTTTCTTCTTCGCTTCCTCTAACGTCGGAGTGACGGAATCGCGCCACCCTAGCTTCGATGCGAACCCATTCCAGACAAACAGGTCACCGTCGTTCAAGCGCCGCCCGTTTTCAAAACACCATTCCAGAATCTCTTCGTCCGTCCCGCCTTGCAGCACTCGCTCGCGAAGATCTCGATAATGGATCCGCAGAAAGTTGCAGCACACCCCATCGGCCGCTTTCACCGCGCCAAGGTTCTTGTGATAATCCTCGTGCAGTTCGCCGCGACCGTGCAGTCGAATCTTATCTAGCATTCGCGGGAAGTACATCATGCCGCCTGTCATCTCTTTCGGGCTTTTCGGATAAGTCGTCATACGCAAATGAATCGCGTTCTCTGCGACGGCGCAATAATTGCGCGTATGAATTTCGCAGAAAAAAACTCGGAAAAACGCTCGGTCAACATTATGATTTGTTATGGAGAAAACCGTACGGAAATTCGACAGCTTGGTCGAAGCAGAAAAGGCTGACCGAGACTTTTACAAGAAAATCTCCGGTAACGAGAGGTTGCGAATTTTGGTCGACCTACTGAACCATGCCCCTGAGCAACGACTTGAGAGAGTTTGTCGAATCACTAAACTCCCGCGGGATTGAGTACGTGATTGTGGGAGCGCACAGCCTGGCCTTCCATGGACGCCCGCGTTATACTGGAGACCTCGACATCTTGGTTCGCGCGACACCTGAAAACGCGGCTAAGCTTATCGACCTTCTGAATCACTTCGGTTTCGCAGACGCCGGCTTCAAGGAATCTGACTTCACCCGCCCGGAGCAGCTGATTCAACTCGGCCGTGCGCCGAACCGAATTGATCTGCTAACGAGCATTACCGGCGTGACGAGTGATGAAGCGCTCGCGAGCAAAGTGCCTGCTGAACTCGATGGCATTCCCGTTTTCATTCTTAGTAGAGCCGCCCTGATCCGTAACAAACGGGCGGTGGGCCGGCCACAGGATCTCGCGGATCTCAAACTGCTGGAAAGCTGATACCGCTGTCGCTCCTCCAACTGAGATCGAAATGCATCTGATCAGTTGGTGCTGCCGCCGGTCAACGCCAAGATCCGCTTTTTCTTTGCGCCGTAATCGAGGGAATGAAACCGCCGAATTTCATCGAGGCGACGCACGCCATTCAGACTGTCGAGGTAACGCGTGTAGCTTGCGGCGAGCTGGCTGGTTTCGAGATAACGGCCGCGCAGATTCATGTCGCGAAATGCCTCGGGACATTGCCTGGCGAAAAGATGAAAGCGCAGCCAGCGCCGGTCGGTCTGTGAGACGCGCTGCGTTTTTCGAAAAAAGGCGACAAACAAAAGGAGAACAAGATAGGTATCCACCTGCGCCTGGAGCTCGAGATTGCGCGCAAAATCTTCCGATGCGATCTCGCGCGATCCGCTTTTGAACTGAAGCGCAGCATGCAACGCATGATTCAGTTCCTCGACGAACATGATCAGCGACCGAATATTGCGATCGCCCAACCCCGCGCGAGGATCGTGTAGCTCGAGCTGTTCGATAAGCCAGCGCGAATAATAAATACCGACGTAAAGCTGGTCTCCGGCGCGCCGAAGAAAAGTGCGCGCGAGCTCGTTCAACTCCCGTGAAGATTTCTCCGCGAGCACCGACAATTGCACGCAACGCGTCCGATCAATCAGGCAATCTTCCAGATTGATCCCGACCTGCGCGTACGTTCGCTCGAATAATTTTTGAATTTGGCTGAAGAGCGTCTCGTTCACAGGCAGAGCGAGGGACGTCCCGCCATCGCGGGATCATCCAGATTAAGCAACCGATCGGAAAGCTGATTGAGCGCGAGCCGGACTTCACGGAATCGATCTGCCAATCCTTCGAAAACGTCGTCCAGTTCGCAGCGGCGAGCGGCAGCGTGCGAAGCCACAAGTTGATAGTTGGTCCGGCCAACCTGCTCGTAGAATTCGATGTCCGGTCCGCCGCGCAGACTGCCCCGTTGTCCCGCGACTGCGGGATGAAAAATTCCGCTGATGAAAAGCGAGTAATTACCGATATGCGCCCGAAGCAAGAACGCTTGTTCTGGAGTCGCGCGGGTCAGCGCGATCAGCATGTCCGAAATGTATTGCTCGGCCAGATGATGCGTCTCATCGGAAATCTGCAATCGGCTCGCGCGCGAAAACGCTTCCAGCAACGACGCAACATAATCGCAAAGCTTCCGCTCGCCGATCCCGCCTTGCTGCAAAACGTGTCGTGCTAAAACATAAAAATAAAACTGCGACGATATCCGCAAATGCCCGCAGTGATTCAGGATTGCGTCAACCAATCGCGGATGATCGAGAATGGAATCACGCGTTTCGATATCGGTCAACAGATCGACAAGCGAGACCTGATCGGTTTGCGAGCGCGCAAGCGTGCGCACGATGAAATCGAAATCAGCCGCGGTAAACCGCGCCCGACAATTCGCCCTGATCATCGGGACTTCATAATGCGCAAGAAATCTGCGTATTGCAAGCTAGATCGATGATCGCCGCGATGCGCAATGGAACATGGGCATCCTGCCTTCGCGGCACGCGGGCTTCCAGCCTGCGTGGCTAAGATCGCGATCTGGTGAAGTCGCTGCGTTTGCCTTCCTCCGGGCCTGTTCCTCAACGTAAACAAGATTCGGGCCAACTTTGACAATAAGCGGTGAGCGCAATGCACCAAGATGGCTTTAACTGACTCCAGAAAGGTAAAATATGAATAAATTAATAACGTGGAACCCACTCCGGGAGATGGAGGAAGCTCAGAACCGCTTTAGCACATTGTTTGGCGGCATTCCGACTTTTCCCATTCGTTTCCCGAAGA